>ERZ1031127.64-NODE-64-length-27618-cov-11.066176_pt1 | contig 27618 bp, 27 predicted proteins | sample MGYA00518224_ERZ1031127 | MGnify/ENA primary metagenome ERZ1031127 (study PRJEB33718, sample SAMN03159757) | human skin metagenome | collected 2014-05-20 | study: EMG produced TPA metagenomics assembly of the PRJNA266117 data set (Human skin bacterial metagenome... | reverse complement strand
GGGGGCGTCGGCAGGCTGGGTGGGTTGTGCGCCGGTGGACTGGAGGGGAATGTATTCCCAGGTACCGGAAAGGGCATCGAAGTAGCCGAGCGTGCCGATGAGTGGAGTGCCCACGCCGGTGATGAGTTTGAGGGCTTCGAGGGCCATGGCGGATCCGACGACTCCGACCACCGGGCCCAGAACTCCGGCCTGCGAGCAGGAAGGAACCTCACCGGGTGCGGGAGCGGTGGGAAAGACATCCTCGTAGACGGGGCCGTGGCCGGACCAGAAAACGCTGAGCTGGGCATCAAAGCCGAGGATGGAGGCCCATACGTGTGGGATGCCGAGCTCGTGGGCAGCCCAAGAGCTGAGGTAGCGGGCGTCGAAGTTATCGGTGCCGTCGAGGATGAGATCGCAGCCGCGCAATTGTTTTAGTGCCGTCGCTGATTCGAGGCGGCCGTGACAGGTGATGTCCACCTCTGGATTGAGCGCGCGGACGGCGGCCGCGGCGGAATCCGTCTTCGGCGTGCCGATGGCGGCGGTGGTGTGGATGACTTGGCGGTGCAGGTTGGAGGGGGAGACCACGTCGTCGTCAAAAAGCGAAATGCGGCCCACGCCCGCCCCGGCTAGGTAAAGCAGGGCCGGGGAGCCCAGGCCGCCGGCACCAATGACCGCTACGTGGGCTTCGCTGAGTTTGCGCTGTCCCTCCTCGCCCCAGAGCGCTTCCTGGCGGGCATAGCGGGTGCTCATTCCAGGCCCACCCAATTGGTGGAGCCATCGCCGTGGCTTTGTTCCTTCCAGATGGGGACCTCCGCCTTGACGCGATCGGCGCATTCCTCGGCGGCACGGAAGGCATCGCCGCGGTGCGCGGCGGCCGCTACTACGGCAAAGGCTAGGTCACCGACCTTGAGATCACCTGTACGGTGGGCGGCCCACAGGCGCACTGGGTGGTTGGCCGCAACGGAATCGGTGACTTCTTGCAGTTTTTCTGGTGCGGATGGGTGGGCGCTATAGGAAAGTAGGGTGACATTCGGCCGGCCGCCATCGTGATCGCGGACAATGCCTTCAAAGGTGACAACGGCACCCATGGCGGCCGTGGCAGTCTCCTCCTTGGCAGCGGCAAGGAGGGATTCTAGAGGTTGATCGCTCAGCAGCGTGCTAATGGTGCAGCCGGTTTGCTCGGCCACATAGGAGGGATCAGTGCTCATGTTTTCCTTCTAACATATCGACGATCGGAACGATTAATTCTTCCAAAACCGCGCAGCCGTCTTTTACCCCGCCGGTAGAACCGGGAAGAGTTATGGCAAAGGTGGAATCATTGACGCCGGCAACGGCGCGAGAAGCCACCGCGGTGGGCACGGTTTCCAATCCCTTCTGCCAGAAGGCCACCGCAATGCCGGGCAGCTCGCGGGTGATATGTGGTGCTACGGCTTCTACCGTCTGGTCATCGTGCGTGAGCCCGGTGCCGCCAGAAGTCAGGATGACCGCGGGCTTTTCCGCAAAGGCGGCGGCAACAGCGGCGGCAATATCGGCATCGGGGACGATGCGCGCGTCGGGGCAGTCAAAGCCCTTGCGGCGCAAGAAGTCCACCGCGATGGGGCCGGAGCGATCTTCGTAGATGCCCGCGGCGGCGCGCGTAGAAGCGACGATGACGATGGCAGTGCGCTGTGGGCTCATAGTGGGTAGACCTCTACTTCCTCGCCTGCTTCGAGGCGTTGATCGGCAGGGATGCGGATGAGATGGGTGGCGTCTGCCGCTTGGGCGAGCAGGTGGGAGCTGGCACCACCGAGGATATGGGCATGCGAATCGACACGCCCGCGGCGAAATTGGTCCTTGTGCGGGAGGCCGTCGATACCCGCGGCCTGGGGGACGCGGAAAGGCTGCGGGGCCCAGCCGAGCGCAGGGGCAACGAAGAGACGGAAACTCACCAACGTGGAAATGGGGTTTCCAGGCAAGCAGATCACTGGGGTGTCGTGAAAAGTGGCAATGCCCTGCGGGCCGCCGGGTTGCTGGTCCACATGGCCGAACCAGCCATCGAGTACCTGGCGGACTACTTCAAATTTCCCGGCGGAAATTCCGCCTGAGGTAATGATGGCGTCCGGGTGGTGTTGTGCGATGGCTTCCGTGAAAGCGCGCTCTAGGGCCTGTGGGTCATCGTCGGTAGTGATATAGCCCGCGACGTCGATGCCGGCGCGGCCGGCCATTGCCGTTAAGAGTGGTGCATTGGCATCCGGAATGGCGGCGCTGCCGTGGCCGATTTCAGCGCCGCCGGTGCATATGAGGATGCGGGCGGGGCGGTAGACCTCTGCCTCGTCGATTCCTTGGGAAGCGAGGGCGGCCAAGCGCACCGGCGTGAGCTTATCGCCGCGGGCGGCGAGGAGGGCGCCTTCTTCCAGGTCGGAGCCGGTGCGGCGGATGAATTGGCCTGGCGAGGTCTCTGGCACGGTAATGCGGTCACCCGGAGCGAGGAATTCTTGTGGTTCGCAGCGCTCGATGGGCACGATGGCTGCAGTTCCTTCCGGTACCTTGGCGCCGGTCATGATGGGGCAGGCGCTGGAAAGTGGGCTGCCGAGTACCTGGGCGGGCTCAGTGCCGGCCGCGATGGTGGGGCCCACCGGGTAGGTTCCGGCCGTGCACTGCGGGAGGGCGTAGCCATCCATCTGGGAGTTATCAAAGCGAGGGGAGGGGAAGCCGGCGTGGACATCCGCAGCCAGAACCATATCGAGCGCCTGGGTGAGGGGCACGGTGGTGGCTTGGCGTGCGGGCAGGGCCGCGGCGACTTCGCACGCGTGAGTCTCGGGTGTGCGCATGGCGGCTAGTTTACCTGCGGTCTCGACATGGCACGGGCGTGCGGGGCATAGTAGAGGGCATGTTGACCGTTCACTATTTCGCCGCCGCCCGCGCCGCTGCGGGCGTGGCTTCTGAGCAGGTAGAAGCCCCCGCCACCTTGGGTGATCTGGTGGCGCAGCTGGGCAGGGAACATGCCGGAACCACCGAGGCTGGCATGAGCCTGAGGGAGGTATTGGGGCGCTGTAGCTTTCTTATCGACGGCGCCGGGAACACCGCCATGGATTCCCCACTGGCCGGCGTGACCCGCGTGGACGTGCTGCCGCCATTTGCGGGCGGCTAATCGCGCTGGCGCAGCGGACTGGTAAAGAAATTGATGACGCTGCTGACGATGGAGAGCACGATGGCGCCGATAATCGCGGCGCCCCAAGAGTCGATGACAAGGTGGCCAATTCCGAGGTCAAGCGCATTGAGCGCCCACTCCACGATGATGAGCGCGGCGCCATTAATGACCAGGGAGAAAAGCCCGAGCGTCAGGCAGGTCAGCGGTGCGCCAAGGACACGCAACACCGGCATGACCACGGCATTAATGATGATGAAGACGATGGCAATGGCGATGAAGTTTCCGGTTTCGGCCGGGGTGATGGTAATGCCGGGAATGACGGCGACCACCGCCCACAGCGCCACCGCGATGGCAAAGACGTTCAGGGCAAAGTTAATGAGCGAGCGCATTTAGCCTCCTATGATTGCGTTCCACGCCTGCAACAAGGCGTCGGTTTCTTCCCCGGTGGTAACTGTAATACGTATGCCCTCGCTAAAGGCGCGAACGAGCACGCCGCGTTCGGCCAGGCGAGCGGCTACTTCCTGTGGAGTGCCAAGACTGGCAAGATTCTTAGCCGGCAGCCACACGTGATTCGCCTCGGAATGCGGCACGCCCCACTCCTGCAAGGCTTCTTCTAAGCGCTCGCGCTGGCCGACGACCTCATCGGTGCGCTCCCGCAGCGAATCCTGCGCCGCCAGTGCCGTGCGGGCACCAACCTGCGCCACGGTGCTGGCGGAGAAGGGGATGGCCACTTTATTGAGGGCCTCGATAATATTTTCCGGGCCAAATGCATAACCGATGCGTACTCCGGCCAGGCCATAAGCCTTAGAGAAGGTGCGCAGGCACACCAGGTTGGGATAGGTGCCCACTAGCTCCGTGCCCAGCGGGGTGTCGGTGGCGCGGTTGTATTCGATATAGGCCTCGTCGAGGGCTACGAGGACATCGGCAGGCACAGCATCCATGAATGCGGCGAACTCGTCCTTGGTCACTGTGGTGCCGGACGGGTTATTGGGGTTGCACACGAAGATAAGCCGGGTCTTGTCCGTAATCTTGTCCGCTATGGCCGGCAGATCCACGCGCTGGTCTGTACCTAGCGGAACCGGGATGGGGTGGGCGCCGACTACCTGGGCGAAGATGGGGTAGGCCTCGAAGGAGCGCCACGGGAAGAGGACTTCTTCACCAGGGGTAGCGGCAATTTCCACCAACTGTTGGCACAGTGCGGACGATCCGGTGCCCACCGCAACCTGTCCATAATCCACGCCTAGGTGCGCGGCGAGGTCCTCGCGCAGCGCGGTGGCCGCAAAATCCGGGTAACGGTTGGTCTTCGTCACGGCCTCGGCCATGGCCGCGGCCGCCTCCGGCAGCGGTGGGTGCGCGGCCTCATTGGAGGAAAGCTTGAGTGCGTCATCATTGCGCGCACCAGCGACGTAGGCAGGGATGGCTTTCAGGTCGGGGCGAATCATGGATACCACTTTAGGGCCTGCGCCTTTGCTGCGGGAGCAAAAGCAGGGGGCTAGTTTGGCAGCGGCGGGGCAGGCAGGTATTCTCAAACGAGGTTCCTTTTGAACCGTGGAGATGTGCCAGAGCGGCCGAATGGGGCTCCCTGCTAAGGAGTTGACCCTTCTGGGGTCCGGAGGTTCGAATCCTCTCATCTCCGCCATCTAATCCCGAGCGTGCGCGCTCGGGATTTTTAATTCGCGCTTTCTATTCTCGTCGGCTCTATGCAGCGGAGAAATCTGCTATTTGTGCTGGTACTTGGCGCAGCGGCGGAAAAGTGTGAGCATGCCGGTGCCGAAAATAAAGCTTCCGGTAAACGCCGCAGCGCGCAGGGAAGTGACCTCGTGGAAGAGGGCAAGCACCATGAGAATCGCGATAATAGAGCTAATGATTCCTAGGACGAGGAAAGTAATCGTCACGATAGGTCCGGGTGTGGATTGCTGCGGCACGGAGGACAGTCCTTTCATCGTTCAATTCTGATGAAAATAACTCTAGGTTGCCCTCCTAGCAGGCGCAATAGGAAGCGCCTTAGATACGGCCGGGGTCTAGGAATGCAGGGCGGGAAAAACCTCGTCACGCAGCAGGTGGGCGAGCTCGCGATCGGGATTAGTGGGGTCTACCCACGCGGCTTCGGCGATCTCGGCAGCCGCGCGGGCAAGGATGGGGCGTGGATAAGTAAAGATATGCCCGCGTACGGTTTCACCGGGTTCATTGGCGGCCGGTGCGTCGAAGATGCCGAGCGGGGAAAGCTCTGGGAGGCGGACGTCAACGCCGATTTCTTCTGCAACCTCGCGGGCTGCGGCCTGTGCGGGGGTTTCGCCAGCCTCGAGCTTGCCGCCAGGCAGTTGGAATTTGGTGGAAGAATCTTTGCGCACGGTGAGGACGTGGCCAAAGGAATTACGGAAAACTACGGCGGCAACTTCAATCATGGCCCGACTATAACTCGCTGCGGCGGGTTAATTCAGAATGCCGGGTGCCCACTCACGCTCCACTTGGGCAAGCGCTGCTTCTATCTGCTGCTCATTCAAGCCGATATCGGGAGTGCCGGCGGATACGGGGTCACCGGCAAGCACGGTCCGTAGTGTCCAGCCATTATTAACGGTGGGGCTCACACGCAGATCAGCCGGGCGTTTCGCAAAGATGGTGCCATCTGACCTCATCAATTCAGGCGGATAGTCGAGAACCCTCGTTGTTGCTAGTTCGGGCAGGATCTCGGTGGAACCATCAGGAAAGAACACCATGATGCGCGCCTGGTGGAAGTAATAGTGGCCATCGCCTATAGGGTTCTTTTCTTCCTTGGAATCAAAGTGGTAGAAGTTTCCCATCAATATCGGATAAAACTCGAGCCAATTATTGGCCCACGCTTTGCGGAGCAGAGTGCGCTCATTGTGGGTCGAGGCCAGCCAGCGAACGGGCTTGGAAATGCCGAATGCAATGATAGGCAGGCTGATGAGCACAGCGATGTGGGTAGCAAGGCCGGTCAGGGCAAAGGGGCAGAGCCCCATAATCACGATGTAGTCCATCCGGATGAGCTCAAAGAGAAAATCGAACTTCGTATGGTTCTTTGTAGGACAGGGACCGTTGTTAATAATGACCTCGCGCAATCCGGTGGGATCGGGGCGCGGATTTGGGGTGCTAACGCGCTCGATGTTCTCTTCGCTGAAGAACTTTCTTCGTTTGGGGAGGTCACTCTGAATTTGCACACGGGCAGGTACATAGGGGCGGATGCTCCTTTGCTCAGAGGGCTGGCCAGTGCCTATGAGGCTACGGGAAGGCGAAGTTCTGCGTGGGCTTGTCGCGACGTAGGAGATAAATGAATATAAAGTGGTGCCCATGAGTGACTCGAGGTTTCCCCGCTCGGTGTTTGCAGTCGGCACCGACCCTGATCCGCGTTTCACGCTCGCTAATGAGCGCACGTTCCTGGCGTGGATTCGCACTTCCCTAGCGTTGATAGCTGGCGGAGTAGCACTTGAGGCCTTTGATGTTCCCCTTCCAAGCGCCCTGCGTGCTGCGGTGTCGGTCTTCATGCTGATAGTCGCCATAATCTTGCCCGTGGTGGCGTGGGGGCATTGGAAGCAATCAGAGCGCGCGATGCGAGAGAATCGATCGCTTCCGTTTAGTTTCGGCCTTCCGGTCCTTGTTGCTGTGATCGTGGTGGTGGCCGGTGCGCTTTTGGTAGGCGAGTTCCTTGTCTAACCAGCCCTTTGATCCCGGCCTGCAACCAGAGCGTACGCGCCTGTCGTGGCAGCGCACCCTTTTGGCCCTTTCCTTAGTGTTGCTAGGTGTGATGCGGACGGTGAGTGTGCGCGTCTTCTTGCCGCTCGTCCTCCTAGCCGCCGGGGTGCTGGCGCTGGTCTTGGCGGTGTGGCAACGTGCCTCGCTTGTTGACGTCGCCCTTTCTTCCCAGACTCCCCTCCCGCATGCAATCATTTTGGCCAGTACTGCCGGTCTGGTTTCTTTGCTAGCAGCCTTCGCCCTGTGGGGTCTATTCCTGTAGTCGTTCCGATGTCATCATCGAGGTGGCTTTTGGACGTCCTCATGCAGTCAGGGATGATATCTGGCGGATTTTCTGGGCAAATGGCGTAGTCTAAGAAGGCTGAAGTCAATAACCTGGGGCTGGAAAGGCGGGTAGGCCATGGCGGAGACCACCGAGCGGGCTAGCGATATTGTCGAGGCATGGCTAAAACAAGAAGACGCCATTAGCCCCACCAAGGCCCCACGCCTCCAGGAACTCCTGGAGAAGGTGCCCCTGCAGGAACTCATCGCCGTCGTCGAGCGACAAAATGCCGTCCGCTCAGCCTTGGCCCTGCGCTTGCTGCCGCGCCAGAAATCAATCGTCGTCTTTGACGCCCTCGATGCAAAGCACCAGGCCGATATCATCGATGAGCTGGGCAATGCCGATGTCTATGAGTTCTTTGATGAGCTTGATCCGGAAGACCGCGTGGCTTTGCTGGATGAGCTGCCCGCGGAAATCGCGGACCGCCTGCTGCGCTCGCTGACGCAATCCAAGCGTGATGTCACGGGCGTGGTGCTGGGCTATGACAAGGGATCGGTGGGCCGCCGCATGTCGCCCGAGGTGCCCGTCATCCACCCAGAGATGAGCGTTAAGGACGCGCTATTTAAACTGCGGGAGACGGCGAATGAGCTAGAAACCATCTACACCGTGCCCATTACCCGCGAGGATAGGCGCCTGGTGGGCGTGGTGAGCCTGCGTGAAATCTTTACCGCCGATGCCGCTTTGACCATGGCCGATATTATGCACGACCCCATCTTTGCCCGTGCTAGTGCTGACGCGGAAGAAACCGCGCGTTGGTTCCTCCCATTGGATATCCTTGCGTTGCCCATTGTGGATGATTCTCACCGCTTAGTTGGCCTGCTGACGTGGGACGATGCTACGGACATCGTGGAAGAAGAAGATAGTGAGGACTCCGCTCGTGCTGGCGGCACCGAGGCACTTCAGCAACCGTACCTATCCACGCCTTTGCTCAAGTTGGTGCGCTCGCGCATCGTATGGCTGCTCGTATTGGCCGTCTCTGCGCTACTGACGGTGCAGGTGCTCGATTCTTTTGAAGACACATTGGCCAAGGCCGTAGTCCTCTCGCTCTTTATCCCGCTGCTGACCGGCACCGGTGGCAATACCGGCAACCAGGCAGCGACCACGGTGACGCGTGCCTTGGCGCTGGGCGATGTCCGCACGCGCGATCTCCTCGCTGTCATGTGGCGCGAGCTGCGCGTCGGCATGCTGCTCGGCGCGGTGCTGGGACTAGCTGGCTTGGGACTGGCCACCTTGGTCTATGGCCTAAGCATCGGCCTCGTCATCGGCTCGACGCTGTTTTTGATCTGTTCCATATCCGCGACCGTCGGCGGGCTTATGCCCATCGTGGCTAAGACCATCGGCGCCGATCCAGCAGTATTCTCCAACCCGTTTATCTCTACCTTCTGCGATGCCACGGGCCTGATTATCTACTTCCTGATTGCCAAGACCGTACTGGGAATCTAACTCGCCGTTCCTTAGCTCGGGGGTAAGGAAGTGGTGGACTCATTTCTGGTTTCGGGCAGGTGCAGTGTGTGCTCTGTGGGGGTGCGGGGGTAGTTCTATGTGGCGGGATATGGTTTCTGCGTCACATGTTTTGTATGGTCAGTGCATGCTTCGCAGTGAACTGGATAACTTTCGGTCTGCTGCCTCGGCCTAGCTAATAAACTGGGAAATACGGAGCATATCCCACAGCACAATCCTCTCTAAGTGAAGGAGCGCGCGGTATGACCACCCCGCATACTCACGAATCTACTGCCCACACCGAAGGTGACGAAGCCCCCGGAGCGCCGCGTAGCGAGTGGCGCCGCCAGTTCATCGGCCTTTTCATCGGCTTGGGTTTGGCCGTACTGGTCTTCTTTTTCTTCCCCTCGAATGCGATCGAGACCGTACAGGGCTCCGCAGGTGCAGATCCGGAAGCCGAGTACACGCTCAGCGCCATCCGCACCGTCGCTGCCGTAACCATCTTGATGGGCGTGTGGTGGATGACCGAGGCCATTCCGCTCGCCGCCACCGCGCTGCTTCCGCTGGTCATCTTCCCGCTCGCCGGTGTGGGAACGATTAAAGAGGTGGGTGCCCCATACGCGTCCGCCACCATTTTCTTGTTCATGGGTGGCTTCCTTATCGCGCTTGCTCTGCAGCGCTGGAACTTGCATCGCCGCCTAGCGCTGTACGTGGTGAAGATCATCGGCACCTCGCCCAAGCGCCTGATCTTGGGATTCATGCTGGCCACCGGCTTTTTGTCCATGTGGGTATCTAATACCGCCACGGCCGTGGTGATGCTCCCGATCGGCACCTCGGTGCTGGCACTGACCGCGGAAACCGTAGGCGGCTGGGATAAACAGAAGAAGTTTGCCACGGCACTGATGCTGGGCATCGCATATTCCGCCTCCATCGGTTCGCTGGGTACGCTCATCGGCACCCCGCCGAATGCCTTCCTTAACGCATATATGGCCGATACCTGGGGCGTTACCCTTGGTTTCGGCCGGTGGATGGCAGTTGGTGTGCCGCTTGCAGCAATCTTCTTGCTGATTGCCTGGGCACTGCTCATCACCGTTTTCAAGCCGGAGATGAAGGATATTCCAGGCGGCCGCGAGCTTATTAACGACGAAATTGAAGCCCTCGGCCCCTGGACCAGCCCCCAGATCATGACCGGCATCATCTTCGTCCTCGCCGCCGCAGCCTGGGTTACCCTGCCGTTGGTCCTCAAAGAATTTGAGAACTATGACGATGCCATCGTGGGCATTGCCGCTGGCATCTTGCTCTTTATCCTGCCCGCGGATAACCAGCGCCGCATCCGTTTGCTAGACTGGAAGACGGCCAATGAAATGCCGTGGGACGTCCTCCTGCTCTTCGGCGGCGGCCTGTCGCTGTCCTCGGTCTTTAACTCCTCCGGCCTGTCCCTGTGGATTGGTGAGATGGCCAAGGGTCTTAGCGTCCTGCCCGTTGTCCTCATCGTCTCTGCCGTGGCTGCGCTGGTGCTCTTCTTGACGGAGATCACCTCCAATACGGCTACGGCGGCTACGTTCATTCCGATTATGGGTGGCGTCGCCGTGGGCGTGGGGCTTACTGCCGATGGCGATATCAACGTCCTTCTCCTGACCATTCCGGTGGCCCTCGCGGCAACCTGCGCATTCATGCTCCCAGTTGCCACCCCGCCGAACGCCATTGCTTATGGCTCTGGCTACGTCAAGATCGGCGAGATGATCAAGGGTGGCCTTGGCCTCAATATCATCGGCATTTTCCTCATCACCCTGACGGTGTACTTGCTGGCAGTGCCTATCTTCGGCCTTTCAATCTAGGTGACGTAGCCATTCCCTAATGAAAAACATTATCATTAGGGAATGGCTACACCCGTTACCGTGCTGTCCGGATTTTTGGGCAGCGGAAAAACCACGCTCTTGAACCACCTGCTTGCCAACCGCGAAGGGCGCAAGCTTGCCGTCATCGTCAACGACTTCTCCGAGGTTAATATTGATGCTGCCCTCGTTGCCGGCGAAGGTCACCTCGAGCGCGGCGAGGACCGCTTTGTCGAGCTATCCAATGGCTGTATCTGCTGCACCCTGCGCGAAGATCTCATCGAATCCGTAGGTAAGCTGGCCCGCTCCGGCCGCTTCGATCGGATCGTCATCGAGTCCACTGGCATTTCCGAGCCTATGCCCGTGGCCGCCACCTTTGAATGGGAGTTTGCGGACGGCACCACGCTTGCCGACGTCGCCCCTATTGACACCATGGTCTCTCTCGTGGATGCTTCCGCTTTTCTTGATTGCCTGCGTCGCGGCAAGAGCCTCGCGTCTGAGAATATTGAGGCCACACCCAGCGATGATCGCACCGTGGCCGACCTCCTAGTGGACCAAGTCGAGTTTGCTGACCTTATCCTTGTTACTAAGACCGATCTGGTTGATGCTGCCGAAACCGAACGTGTCATCGCTACCGTTCGCGCCATGAACCGCCGCGCCCGCGTCGTGATTGTTACCAACGGTGTTATCGACCCACGGCTTGTCCTCGATGCCCACTTGTATGACACCGCTACCGCTGCCACCTATCACGGCTACGCCGAAGAACTGGTCAACCCGCATATCCCCGAGACCGAGGAATATGGCATTTCCTCCGTCGTTTTTCGCGCCGACCGCCCCTTTAATCGCGAGCGTCTACTTGCCGCCCTGCGGGCTAGCACCGGCCTTGTACGTTCCAAGGGGTACTGCTGGATCGATACCGATCTGCGCGTTGCGCACGCCTGGCAGCAAGCTGGCCCGAACCTCCAGATCGTGCCCGCTTCGCTCTGGGCGGCCAATGGCGTTACCCCTGGTGCTGAAATTGTTCTCATCGGCATTGACTTCGACCACGAGACCACCCTGCAGGCATTTCAGGACGCCCTGCTTTCCGACGCCGAAGTTGCCGACCTCATTCCTTCCTAAAGCCTTCCCGCTTCTCGTGGGTAAACACTAAGTGAACTGGGGATTTGGTAGTTTTCTAGACCGTGGGTATAGTTATTTCTCGTTGCACAGCAGAGCGCACGCACTGCTTACCAACGGTCTGCGCCCGTAGCTCAACGGATAGAGCATCTGACTACGGATCAGAAGGTTGGGGGTTCGAATCCCTCCGGGCGCACAAACTGAGCCGCCTTCGGGCGGTTTTTCTTGTATCTAATCTATTTCGCAGGTGCCCGTCTATGAAGCCTTCCTCATTGCTGCCGGGTCTCATTGCCGGCATTGTCTTGGGTCTTGCGCTATGGCTCGGTTCTGGGAGCCTGTGGCTTCTTCTAGGCGGAGTTGTGCTTGGTTTAATGGGCGCCTCGCTTCTCAAGCTCGCCGCTGATCCCTCTCGGTCGCGCAAAAATCGCGATGATAACTTCCGTGATTAGGCGGATTCTCGCTGCAGTAATAGGTCTTAAGAAACCCCTTTATAAAATGCAGGACACTTATAAAGCTTCCACAGTAACCTTCCAGACTCTCTTAGTAGAAAAAGAAAGTCTTTATTAATAAGGGGACTGCGGCAACGCGCTCCCCTCTGTCTTGAAGGAGAACGCTCGGTGTCCGCATCTTCGCGCATCGTTGGGCTTGATATAGCCCGCTCACTTGCCATTATTGGCATGGTAGTCCTGCACATGGCCTCCCTCGTGTGGCATACCAAAGTCATTCTCAACGGCCTGCCCGCTGCGCTTTTTGCCATTTTGGCTGGCGTCACATTGATGATCATTGCCCGAAGTTTCACGGTGACGACGCTTCTGCGCATCCTCGCCCGCGGCTGCATAATTACACTCATCGGCCTCGCGCTACTGCCCCTAGGGGGAGAGATTCAGGTCGTCCTAGTAGTAATCGGCATCACCATGATGTTGCTGTGCTGGGTTCCCCCATTGCACTGGGCCTGGAAGCTAATCCTATTCGCTGCGGCCACCGTAGCCGCGACCGTGAAATACGCTCCGCTGACCCTACCGCAGGTATACCCACTGCTGGCCTATGTCGCTTATTTCCTCGCCGGCATGCTGCTCTATGAAATCTATATTCGCAAGCAAGGCGCAGTCGCGCAGTGGGCTTCCACTGCTATAGCCGGCATCGTTGCCGCTATCGGATTTTACTTCCGCTTTACTACGGACGTTCCTGGCTGGCTGCGTTTTACCGGGCACACCGGCGTAGTGGGCGAGATTGTGCTGTCCATTGCCGTCGCCGCAGTCGTCCTACACCTATGCTTGCTTGTCGGCCGAACTGCGCCCAAGCTGGCCTATCCCTTTGCGGCGCTGGGCGCGATGTCACTGAGCATCTACATCCTGCACGTGCTCACCGCCTATTACTGGCAAGGCCACATCGCCCTGCACAATACCGCCTGGGCCTGTGCCTTCATCGCCCTCTTCCTCGTTATCGCAACCCTGTGGCGCCGCCTGATAGGGAAGGGGCCGGCCGAATGGGCCGTCGCCAAAGTTATCGCCATCGCCGTTCCTGCCGGAAAGAAGGACTAATCATGCAGCACAAAATCTTCCCTGCCTTGCTCGCCGCCAGCATTGTGGCATTGACCGCCGCCCCAGCTAGCGCCCTTGAACATGGGGATCCAGCCGCGGATTCAGAGGCATCCCGTACCGTTGCACAGCTCAAAATCGGCCGTGTGGGCAGCTTCGGTGATTGCACCGGCACCCTCGTCGCCGCGCAATGGGTGCTCACCGCACGCCACTGCCTCGAGTCCGTGAATAATAAGGGCACCCAAGCCCGCATCAACGGAACCACCTACGACGCTGATTCGTGGGCGCTGTCCCCGCTTTCCGACGCCGCCCTTCTCCACCTCACCGTCCCTGTCACCGATACAAAACCCGCAGAGATTTCCACCCAAGTTCCTGAACCAGGCAAACGCGGCACCCTCTACGGCTGGAGCAGTAGTTCTTCTATGGCGCGCCGCGGTCAGCTGCCCCAAGCGGAAATGGAAGTGGCTGAGCTCCTCGGCGGTAGCCCCGCCGCACCTGCTGGCGCGGATGCTGGCGCGGGCGTCGCCACGGACGCTGGTGAGGATGCCGATGGTGGAGAAAGCGTTCCCGCGGCTGAGGCCATGCCGGGACTTAAAATGCCGGAGGGTACGGAAAGCGTGCCAGCCAGCGAGGCGATGCCGGGTGGGGCGCCAGATGGCCCGATGCCACTAATTGAAAGCGCCATTCTCGACGTACACTCCACCGGCCGAGCCGGCATGCAGGGTGGTGACTCCGGCGGCCCCTTCTTTGTAGACGGTAAGCTCGCCGGACTTGCCACCGCGGGCACCGCGAACGGGGACCCCGACCTGCCTTCACCTAGTGCGGCTATCACCACGCTGGCCGGCACCAAGGAGTGGATCGAGGCAGTAGTGAGCGGGCGCGATAAGGAAGCGATTCTCACCGCGGAAACCACTCCCGAACCGCCGAAAACCCCGCAGACCAGCGCCGACCGCGCTTGGCTTTATGCCGGCATAGCAGTGCTAGGTCTTATTGCCGCCGCGGTAGCATCCCGCATTCCCGGCCTGCGGGGCCGAAAGCGCTAGAAAATCTCGATGCGCCCGCCTAGGGACTCGGATTGGCGCAGCTGTGCCACCCACTTCGGGCCGCCTGGGTGCAGGCGCAGCACCGGGCGGGAAGAAATCTTGACTGGGGAGACCGATTCCTTGCGCGCGCCGGAACGGGCATCGATGCGGGTGCGGGCGCGATAGCCGGCGTCGGAAAGCTCAGCGATGGAAGGTTCGGGGGAGTCGAGCTTCTCGCGGGCATCGCGCAGCAAGTCCAAGGCCTCGTCCAATGCTTCCACCAACGCCGGCGCATTGGTTTCGCACATCTGCTGCACCAGCTCTGGGTGCGTGCCGGCCACGCGGGTAGCGTCCTTGAAAGAACCGGCAGACAGGGACTGTGCCAGGATTCCGCCGTTATCGCCCACCACGGCGAGGATCTCCGCAAAGACGTGCGGCAGGTGGGAAATGCGCGCCACCGCGGCATCGTGATTAGCCACGCGGATAGGAACCGCCTCTGCGTGCACCATCTGGGTCATGCGCACGACCTCGGTGAAGGTCTCAATCCACTGCTTCGGAATCTTTTCCCCGCGCGCCTCGCACTCGGCGGCGTAGTCATAGGTAATGCCCCACGCCGCGCGGCGGAACAGGTCCTTCTGCGAGTTATCCCAACCGGACTTGGACGTGCCCGCCATCGGGTGGCCGCCCACGTAGCGCGCCTCCATTCCGCGCTCCAGTACCTGCTGGCGTACGGCTGTCTTCACGGAGACGACGTCCGTAATACCGCAGCTCGGCGCGTGCTCCTGAATGGCGTCAAGCACCTCGCCCACCGCGCCCATAGGCACGGCTATGACAATGAGCGCGTTCTCCGTCTCCGCGCGGGTCAAAATCGCCGGAAGATCATCGGTGACGTCAAAACCCTGCTTTACTGCAGTGCGGGCGCCGGACGTGGAGTGGTTGTAGCCAAAAACGGGGTGATTGTATCCGGCGAGATCGCGCAGCAAAGAGCCGCCGATGAGGCCGAGGCCAATAATGCAGATAGGGCGTTGAACATCTTGAGAACTCACGATGACAATTGTGGCACAACACGACTAATCTCACGAGGTATGAGCAACGAAAATTACTCCTTCGCAGTAACCGTCGCCCGCAACGCGGGCCAATGGCTGGTGCGCAGCTTCAACGATGACTTTGAGGATCCGCAGACCTCCATCAATGCGGTGCGCAGCCTGCGTTCCGAGGGCGCTGCGTTCGCGCTGCTGTGCGTGGAGGATGCCTATTTTATTGCCGTGCGCCCAGTGCCGGGCGGGGTAAAGATGCTCATCTCGGACGCCACCTATGGCGTCGACGATGACTTCGCCGCCGATTTCATGGATATCAACGATCATGAAATCCCGGATGTGGACCCCGAAGAGGCCGATCCTTATGGCGAGGGCGATTTCGATATCTTCGCTGACCTTGGTCTATCCGAGGACCAGGTGGGCTACATCATTGACAATGATGAGGACTGGCCTTCCGATATGTTGCTGCGCATCGCCGGCGAGCTCGGCTTTGGCGATGAGTTGGAAGACGTCATTGATAACGCCTGAGCCCTTGCTGCGCGCTGAGGCTCGGATGCGCCGCGCCCTCGACGTCGCCAAGCGTGCGCCGGCCGGCGACGTCCCCGTGGGTGCGGTGCTTTACGACGCCACCGGAACCGAACTTGCCACCGGCGTCAACCGCCGTGAAGAGCTTGCGGACCCGACCGCCCACGCCGAGGTCGAGGCCATTCGCCAGGCCGTCCGCGTGCACGGCGATGGCTGGCGGCTTTCCGGCTGCGAACTCGTCGTCACCCTAGAACCCTGCGCCATGTGCGCCGGCGCCTTGCAAGCTGCCCGTGTTTCTTCCGTGGTCTTTGGCGCCTTCGAGCCCAAGACCGGCGCGTGCGGCTCGCTTATCGATGTCCTGCGTGCCCCCACTGCCCCCTTTACCCCGCAGGTCCGCGGCGGCGTCCTCGAAGGCGAGTGCGCTGGGTTGCTCCGGAAATTCTTCGACGGCCTGCGCTAAACGTGCGTATAGTGGTGGTCATAGAACAACCATCTACCCAAAGGAGTGAACATGGGCGATTTGGAAAACAAGAAGGATGGCCTTGTAGGCAAGGCAAAGGAAGCCTACGGCGAAGCTACCGACAACAAGGACGTAGCTAACGAGGGCAAGGCCGACCAGGTCACCTCCGAGGCTAAGGACAAGCTGTCTGACGCTGCCGAAGGCATCAAGGACAAGGCCAACGAGGTTATCGGTGGCCTGAAGGACGACTAATCCTCGTCCCCGTTTCTCATATCGCTGCGCTAGCACCCCGCCGGCGCAGCGATTTTGTCGCTCGGGCCCACTCCCGTAATCTGGAACGCGGTGGCGTGTCCGAGCGGCCGAAGGTGATCGCCTCGAAAGCGATTGTTGGGTAACCCCCAACCGCGGGTTCAAATCCCGCCGCCACCGCACCGGGATCCCGGCCTGTTTACGCAGGTCGGGATTTTCTTTTGCCTAATTTTTCGGTAGGCACGGGGAATCCGGCTGGCTGGCCGCCAGCTGTGAAAACTGGGACGCAGGTGGCTTCGCGATAGGGGATTGTGGGGTATGGCCACTACACTAGGGCAAAGTTCAACCCGTCCCCCACGCGAATGCGAAGGTACATCTACCCGTGGCTAAATTGCTTTATCGTCTTGGGCGCTGGTCTTTCCTCCATAAGTGGAAGGTCATCGTGGCATGGCTGCTGCTGCTCGCCGCCGTCGGCGGTGCCGCCGCCTTGCTGATGAAACCGATGACGAGCGAGTTCTCCATCAAGGGAACCCCGTCCATCGACGCCACCTACAAGACCATGGACCTCTTCCCAGAGGGCGGCAATCCTGCCAACTCGCCCTCGGTCAACGTGGTCTTCAAGGCCCCAGACGGCCAGAAGCTTTCTGATCCCGCAAACCGCGAGGCCATCGACGCCACCATCTCCTACCTCGAGGACAACCTAGAGATGGGCGATACCACGCGCTTTGGCAACCCGCTTGAGGTCTCGCCTCGATTGCAGGACCAGGTGATCCACCAGTTCACAGACATGGGGCTGCCGGAAGCATCCGCCCGCGCGGACGCGGACAACCTCGCCATGGTCAATGATGACGAGACCATTGCCTATACCACCTTTAATTTCGACGCCGAGTCGCCCTATAGCGTGGAGCAGGCCGATAAAGACACCGTTACCGAGGCAATGAATATTGCCCGCGACCGCGGCCTCACCGTAGAAGGCAATGGTGCCGGCTTCGGCGATGAAATCGCGGTCAATTCCACCTCTGAGATCATCGGCCTCGGCGTTGCCTTTATCGTGCTCATCTTTACCTTCGGCTCCCTGGTGGCCTCGGGTATGCCTTTGGTGTCCGCGGTCATCGGCGTGGGACTAGGCACGCTGAGTATGTTCATTGCCACCCACTGGATTGAGCTCAATAATATGACCCCGGTCCTGGCCATCATGATTGGCCTTGCCGTGGGCATTGACTACGCGCTGTTTATCCTGTCGCGCTACCGTGCCGAGCGCCGCCGCATGGACGGGCCCGATGCCGCAGGCATGGCGGTGGGAACCGCCGGATCCTCCGTGGTCTTTGCCGGCGCGACCGTCTTTACTGCGCTTTTTGCGCTTCTCATTGCACGCATCGGCTTCTTGACGGCCATGGGCTTGGCCGCCGCCGGCACCGTCGCCATCGCCGTATTGGTGTCGCTTACGCTCATCCCCGCGATGCTGGGCGTGCTGGGCGATAAGGCCTTCAATGGCCGCATCCCCGGCGTGGCCGGCAACCCGACCCGCAAGGGCAAGCGCCGCCGTGGTCCCACCATGGGCAACCGCTGGGTGCGCCTGGTCCAGAAGGTCCCCGGCCTGGCCATGGCGCTGGTTGTCCTCTCCCTGGGCGCGATGACCGCGCCGGTGCTGGACATGGAGCTCGCCCTTCCAGCCGATACCACCTCCAATCCCGATACCACCCAGCGCAAGGCCGCCGATATCATGTCTGAGGGCTTCGGCCCCGGCGTCAACGGCCCCTTCCTCGCCGTGGTCGATGCCCACACGGTCAACGCGGAGGCCGGCGCCCTCGCCCCGCTCGTCGACGCCCAATCCCAGCCCGAACCAGCCCCCGCACCAGACGCGGAGGCCGCGCCCGAGGGCGCTGCACCAGAGGACGTTGCACCAGAGGATGTTGCGCCGGAGGACGCAGCCCCTGAGCAGCCGCAGCCGGACCAGCCCGCGGCCGAGGCCGAGCCGGAGATTGCCCCGGCCGCCGAGGTAGTAGACACCTCCGCAGACGCTGCGGACAATTCCTCGCCGGAGGACAAGGCCGCGCTCGCGTCCTTCCTATACACCGCGGACCAGCTTAAGGGGCTGGGCGGCGTGAAGCACGCGCAGATTGTCGGCCTGAGTAAGGACCAGCGCGCCGCGCAGATCATGGTCACCCCAGAAACCGCGCCGACGGACGCCGCGACGGTCAACGTCGCGCACGCGCTGCGCTCGGCCACCAGCGAGATTGAAGACGCCACCGGCACCGACATCGGCCTGACCGGCCTAACCGCCGTGCAGCTCGATATCACCGAGCGCCTCGAGGAAGCCATGGCGCCGTACCTGGCCATCGTCGTGGGCCTGGCCATCGTGCTACTGCTGTTGGTCTTCCGCTCCATCCTGGTGCCGCTGGTTGCGGGCCTGGGCTTCCTCCTGTCCGTCGGCGGCGCCTTCGGCCTGACAGTGCTGGTCTGGCAGGAAGGCCTGTGGAACCTAGTTCCCGCGCCGGGCCCGCTGATTTCCTTTATGCCCATCTTCCTCATCGGCGTGACCTTCGGCCTCGCGATGGACTACCAGGTCTTTTTGGTCACCCGCATGCGCGAGCATATCTCGCGGCATCCGGAGGGCACCGGCGGGCGATATAGCGCCGTCGACGAAGCCACCATCACCGGCTTTACCCAGGGTGCCCGCGTGGTCACGGCCGCGGCCATCATTATGATTTCGGTCTTCGTGGCCTTTATTAACCAGCCCCTGCCCTTCATCCAGATCTTCGGCTTTGCCTTGGCCGCCGGCGTGCTTTTCGACGCCTTCTTTATCCGCATGACCCTCGTCCCCGCCACCATGTTCCTCATGGGCCGCGCGACGTGGTGGATGCCGAAGTGGTTGGCGAAGATTCTGCCCACCCTGGATATCGAAGGCACCGCCCTGGAAGAAGAATGGGAAGCTAAACACGCCACCCCGGCCCCAACCCTTAGCCCTGCAGACAAGGAAGAAGAGTAAAGATGGACTTGAGTTTCGACGTCGGCAAGCGCCTGCCCGAAGGCCCCGGCAAGCACGGCCGCAGCGGTGTCATCCACACCCCGCACGGTGATATTCAGACCCCGGCCTTTATCCCGGTGGCGACCAAAGCTACGGTCAAGACACTTACCCCGGAGCAGATTCGCGCCACCGGTGCGCAGGCCATCTTGTCGAATGCGTACCACCTCTACCTGCAGCCGGGCCACGACATTGTGGACGAGGCCGGCGGCGTGGCCGAGTTTGAAAATTGGCATGGCCCGACCTACACCGACTCCGGCGGATTCCAGGTCATGTCGCTGGGCGTGGGCTTCAAAAAGGTCCTTGCGATGGACATTGCGGATCTCAGCGATAAGGACATCCGCGCCGCCAAAAAGGAACGCATGGCGCAGGTGGACGAGGACGGCGTGGATTTTAAATCCGTCATCGACGGCTCCAAGCACCGCTTTACCCCCGAGAAGTCCATGCAAATCCAGCACGGGCTGGGCGCAGACATCATGTTTGCCTTCGACGAGCTGACCACCCTCGTTGATACGCGGACTTACCAGGAAGAATCGGTCGCGCGCACGCACCGCTGGGCCAAGCGCTGCCTGGATGAGCACGATCGCCTCACCCGCGAGCGCGCCCACCGCCCGAAGCAGTCGCTGTGGGGCGTTGTTCAAGGCGCGCAGTACGAGGACCTGCGCCGCCAGGCCACCCGCGGCCTACTCGACCTCGACCGCGCCGCCCGCGAGGACGGCAAGCGCGGCTTCGGCGGCTTCGGCATCGGCGGCGCGCTGGAAAAGGAAAACTTGGGCACCATCGTCGGCTGGGTGTGCGATGAGCTACCTGAGGACAAGCCGCGCCACTTGCTAGGCATCTCCGAGCCGGACGATATCTTTACCGCCGTCGAGGCCGGCGCCGATACCTTCGACTGTGTGGCGCCCACCCGCTTGGCGCGCCGCGGTGGCGTCTATACCCTTGACGGCCGCATGAACCTCACCAATGCGCGCTTCAAGCGGGATTTTGCCGGCGTGGACGAGGAATTCGGCGGCTACGTATCCGAGAATTACTCCCGCGCCTACCTGCACCACTTGCTCAAGGCGAAGGAATTCCTCGCCGGCACGCTGTGCACTATCCACAATGTGGAGTTCATGATTCGCTTGGTGGACAATATCCGCGCCGCCATCGACGGCGGCTACTACGAGGCCTACCGCGATGAATTCCTCGGCCGCTACTACGCCGGCAAGTAGTCCTCGCGCTTCTTCACCCACTTAATGACCGCGGCCGTCACCGGCAGCATGACGGCCTCCATCAGGGTCTTCCACACGAAGCCCACGATGACGTAGTTGATAAACCCGCCCACGGTATCCACGCCGATGACCGGTGCGGCGATGGCGCAAAACAGCAGAGTATCGCCGAACTCGCCCACCACGGTGGAGGCGATAAGGCGCGCAAAGAGGCCCTTTTCGCCCGAGCGCTTCTTCATCGCGGTCAGCGTCCAGGCGTTGAGCAGCTGACCTACCAGGTAGCCGGCCAGCGAGGCGGCCAGAATCTGCGGCATCAGACCAAGCGTGGCGGCGAAGGCCTCCTGGCCCTCGTAGAAATCGGCCGCCGGCAGCCAGATGGCGATATAGAAGCACACGGCCGCCAGGATGGCCATCGCGAAACCAATATAGACTGCACGCCGCGTGGATTTGAAGCCATAGCACTCGGAGAGCACATCGCCGACGATATAGGCCAGCGGGAAGAGGAAGAAGGCACCGTCGGTAACCAGCGGGCCGAGCTGGACGCCCTTAGTGGCGTTGATATTAGAAATCAGGAAGGTCACCACAAACACGGTGACCAGCCAGGGGTAGAGGGTGGAGCGGACGGGAATGAAGCGCACCTCAGCGCCGTTCGATTTTTCCATGCCTGCCATTGTGCCAGCCCGTAGACTATGGGCATGAATTCCGCGACCACCGGCGCCGGCCGTTACGCGCCAAGCCCCTCGGGCGATCTGCACTTTGGCAACCTCCGCACGGCGCTTCTGGCGTGGCTTTTCGCCCGGTCGACGGGCAGGCGCTTTGTGGTGCGCGTGGAGGACATCGATAAGCAGCGCTCCTCCCAAGAAGCAGCCGAGCGCCAGCTCGCGGACCTGCGCGCGCTCGGGCTGGACTGGGATGGCGAGGTCATCTACCAGCACGACCGCGACGCCGCCTATGAGCAGGCCCTGGCTCAGCTGCCCACTTACGAGTGCTATTGCTCTCGTAAGGACATCCGTGAGGCCTCCCGCGCCCCGCACGCCATTCCCGGCCAGTATCCGGGCACCTGCCGCAACCTCACCGAAGACCAGCGCGCGGCCAAGCGCGCCGAGCTAGCGGCCCAGAATCGCCAGCCCGCCCTTCGCCTGCTTGCCGACGTCCCCACATTCACCATCCACGACACCCTCCACGGCACCTATACGGGCGACGTCGATGACTTCATCCTGCGCCGCGGCGGCCAAGACACCGGCTGGGCCTATAACTTGGCCGTTGTCGTCGACGATGCCTATCAAGGCATCGACCAGGTGGTCCGCGGCGATGATCTGCTCTCCTCCGCGCCGCGGCAGGCCTACCTCGCCTCGCTGCTCGGCATCGAACCGCCGGAGTACATCCACGTCCCGCTCGTGCTCAATGCATCCGGCGAGCGCTTGGCTAAGCGCGATGGGGCGGTGACCATGCGGGAGATGGGGGAGGAGGGGGACGTCGTCAAGCAGTTGGCGGCCTCGCTGGGGTACAAGGCCGCCAGTGCCGCGGAGCTACTCGCGCAATTCGCGCCCGACCGTTTAAGCCCTGAGCCTTATATCTGGCGGGGGTAAAATCTGAGCCCATGGATGTTCTTCTGGTGCTCATTGGGCTCATGCTGCTGACCGTGTTCGTCGTCGCCATCGGTGACAAGATTGGGCTGCCGTGGCCGGCTCTGCTGACGATCATTACCGCCTGCGCGGTCTTCGTGCCCGGCCTGCCCCAGTTCGAGCCGCCCACCGAGCTCATCCTGCCTATTTTCCTGCCGCCGCTGCTGTGGGCGCTGGCTCGGCGCACCTCGTGGGGTGTTATCCGCGAGCAATGGGTGACTATCTTGAGCCTGTCCGTGCTTTTGGTGGTCGCCACCACGCTGGCCGTCGGTGCCACCGCCTACGCCTTCTTGCCCGGCATTAGCCTGGCCGCCGCCATCCTCATCGGCGCGGCCATCGCCCCGCCGGACCCCGTCGCAGTCGATGCCGTGGCCGAGCCCGCCGGCATCCCGCGGCGCATCATCACTACCTTGCAGACTGAAGGCCTATTTAACGATGCCGCCTCTATCGTCGCTTTCAATCTCGCGCTGACGGCCGTGACCCAAGGCGATGAGCTCTCCTTCGGTGGTGGCGTGCTCAACTTCTTCTACTCCGCATTCGTCGCGGGCGGCCTGGGGTGGGTCGTCGGCCGGTTGGTGGCGCTGTTTATCACCCACGTCCACGACGTCACCGCGCGCAACGCGCTGACCTGGGTGACGCCGTTCGCCGTCTACCTCATTTCGGAAGAGCTCGGCGCCTCCGGCGTTATCGCCGTGGTTATCACGGCCGTGGAGCTTAATTCCCGGGCCGATATCCAGGCCGAGGACCGCCTATCCGGTCAGTCCTTCTGGGAGACCATCGAACTGCTCTTTACCGGCGTGGCCTTCGGACTCATTGGCCTGACGGTCAATACCGCCATCGGCGAAGTGGGCTCGGACCTGTGGCATTCGGTGGTCGTGGGCGTCATCTTGTCCCTCGTGGCCTTTGTCGTCCGCTTGGTGTGGATGTACATCTATTACCGCATCAACGTCTCCCGCGGCCGCCCGCGCGTGGCGCCGTTGCGCTTGCAGGAGGTGCTGCTGATGACCTGGTCCGGTATGCGCGGCCTCGTCACCCTGGCGCTGGTTTTGTCCATCCCGGCCGGCGTGTTCAGCTTCCACCACGAGCTCGCGGTCATTGCGCTGACCGTCTTGCTGGTCACGATGGTGGTGCCAGGCCTGCTCTTGCCGTGGCTCATGGAGCGCCTCGATCTCACGGAGGCTTCCCAGATTGCCAGCGATAAGATGCGCGCCGCCGTGGTGGCCCGCGCGCGTGCGGCCAGCATCGAGGCGCTGTCACACTTCCGGCCGGACGGCCACATTACTGCCGACGCCGAAAAGGTTGATCCGGAAATTTCCGCCAACGTTATGCAGTGGTTCGAGGACCGGCTGGGCGATGGCGGGGACGCGTCCGATGACTCCCGCAAGCAGCGCGCCTGGCAGTTCCGCCACGTGGCGCTGGAGGCTCGCCGGACGGCTCTGACGGCGGCGCAGGAGGAGCTGCTGCGCATGCGCGGCTACCGGGCCTATAATCCGGCCATCGTGGATGAGGTGCTCGAGGAAATCGACCGCATGGTCTTGGGTACCATGCGCCACTAGGCTGGGCGGCATGGATCCCTTTGATTATGCCCAGCTCGAGGATGCACTGGATTACCTCTACGACTTCCTTGACCAGGACTTGGTGGACCGCGTGCGCGCCGAGCGTGAATACGTTCCAGAAGGGCTGGAGGGCCTGCTTGCCGACGACTCCCTCGACGACTACGTCTGGCTCTGGATCAAAGACCCAGGCCCGAATGGCTTCCGGCAATACTTGCGCGACGGCGGCTATTCCGAGGCCGAGGTCTCCCAGGCTTTCCTCTGGGCGCGCACCGAGTGGGGGATGAATACGCCGCCGCACGTCGCGTGGCTGAAGGCGGATGGCTACGAGCCGCCGGTCATCGATTAGGGAGGAGGGGAGCGGCGTCGGCAAGCGCGGCCGCGCGCCCGTATACAACAAAAATCCCGACTCCGTGCTGTGTAGCAGGAGCCGGGATTTCCTCTGGCGGAGGATGTGGGATTTGAACCCACGAGGGGCGTGAACCCCGCACGCGTTCCAGGCGTGTGACATAGGCCGCTAGTCGAATCCTCCGAGAAGAAACATTAGCAGCCGTGGCAATTATTTTACCAATCGCCAGGTCAGGGGCTATTTTCGGCGATCTAAAGCTGTTTAGTATCGGATGATCCTTGGGCCGTGTACCTGTGGGCGGTGGCGGCCCGTGCGGTCGGAGTCCCATTTGGCTAAACCGGCGCGCGGGCGCTAAGGTATGGGGCAGGATTCCGCGTGGCGTCCATCCTCTGAACTCCCCCAGGGCAGGAATGCAGCAAGGGTCAGGAGGCTCTGGCGGGTACGCGGGGTCCCCTTTTTGTATGGCGTGCGTTACTATTGGGGGCTAAAGTCGCCCTATACATGGAAGGTAGACATACGCATGTCGCTTCTTACTTTGGAATCGTCCGAGCTCGCGGAGCTCGCCGCCCAGGTCCGTAAGGACTACGAGGACCTTAAGGCTAAGGGTCTGAAATTGGATCTGACCCGCGGCAAGCCAGCGAAGGCGCAGCTAGACCTCTCCAATGACTTGCTCGCCCTGCCCGGCTTGGGCAATTACACCGATGCAGCCGGAAACGACCTGCGTAACTACGGCAACCAAAAGGGCATCAAGGAACTGCGCGACATCTGGGGCAAGCTGACCAACATGGACCCCGAGCTGCTCGTAGCTGCAGACTCCTCCTCGCTGAACATCATGTTTGACCTGATTTCTTGGGCATTCCTCTTCGGCACCAATGATTCCGCACAGCCGTGGATCAAGGAAGAAAAACTCAAGTGGATCTGCCCAGTGCCGGGCTATGACCGCCACTTTGCTATCACGGAGCAATTCGGTTTCGAGCTGGTGACGGTGCCGATGGAAGAGGACGGGCCGGATGTAGAGGCCGTCGAAAAGCTGGTGGCGGATCCGGCGGTCAAGGGCATGTGGGTAGTGCCGATGTTCGCTAACCCCACCGGCGCCGTGATTTCTGAAGATAAGGCCCGCCGCCTCGCCCGCATGCAGGCCGGTGCGCCGGATTTCCGCATCGTGTGGGATAACGCCTACGCTGTGCACACCTTGACGGAAGAATTCCCGGAAATCCTGCCGATTCTGGATATCGCCGCGGAAGAAGGCAACCCGAACCGCTTCTGGGCCATGTCTTCGACTTCGAAGATCACCTTCGCGGGCGCGGGCGTGGGTTTCTTCGGCACCTCGGAGGATAACCTCGAGTGGTACCTGGAGCACGCCGGCATCCGCGGCATCGGTCCGAATAAGATCAACCAGCTGGCGCACCACGAGTTCTTCGGCTCCGCCGATGGCGTGCGCGCGATCATGCGCCGCCACGCCGCGCTAATTAAGCCCAAGTTCGATGCCGTGCGGCGCATCTTGGACAAGCGCCTCGGCGAGTACGAGGTGGCGCAGTGGACCACCCCGAAGGGCGGCTACTTCATCTCCCTCGACGTCGTCGACGGCACCGCTAACCGCGTTTGGGAGCTCGCGCGCGATGCCGGCATCCTGCTCACCCAGGCCGGATCCGCCTTCCCGTATGGCCAGGACGACAATGACCGCAATATCCGCCTCGCCCCAACCCTGCCGCCGCAGGAGGAGGTTGAGGCGGCGATGGACGGCGTCGCTACCTGTGTGCTGCTTGCCGCCGTGGAGAAGCTGGGGGCCTAACATCAACGCCGACGAGTCTGCCCTGTGGCTGAGCGAGATTATCCCGGCCCCGCTGGAGTTCCGCTACGTCGATGAGCGCCGGCTAGGCCTTGCCTCGCTTGCCGACGCCCAATCGCTCGCCCTCACCACCACCTTCAACGCCACCGACACCGGCCTGCAGAGCCAGGACGACGGCACCGACGTGCGCTGCGAGCTGTTGACGGTGGCGCGCACCGGGCAGCCCGAGGTGGCCGCCGCCATCAACGCTGCGGCTGACACCTTCGAAAAGGCCGACGGCCTGCTGCCGGCGCAGCCGGGCGTGATGCTGCCGTCCATCCTCGACGTCCCTGACGTCACCGTGCACCACGGCCTGTTCATCGCGCCGTACCTGTGGGGCGGGCAGACCCCGCAATTTCGCGAGGAGGGCCGCCTGACCCTCATCTTGCAGCTGGTCATGCTGACGGATTCGGAATATGCGTTTGGGGTAGAAGAGGGCGTCGGCAAGCTGCAGGCGGCGGTGGCCGAGCAGGGCATTGACCTGCTGGACTGGTCGCGCGAGGGTTAGCCGGTAAACTGACTAACCGTGGCTTTATACCGGAAATATCGTCCAGCAACGTTCGCGGGGGTCGTGGGCCAAGAGCAGGTCACCACGCCGCTATCCGCCGCCCTTGATGCAGGGCGCATCAACCACGCCTACCTCTTTTCCGGCCCGCGCGGCTGCGGCAAGACCTCCTCGGCGCGGATTATGGCCCGCTCGCTCAACTGCGAGCACGGGCCGACCTCGACGCCGTGCGGCAAATGCGATTCCTGCGTCTCCCTCGCCCCCGGTGGCCCCGGCAACCTGGACGTGACGGAGCTCGACGCCGCCTCGCACAACGGCGTGGAGGACATGCGCGAGCTGCGCGACCGCGCCTACTACGCGCCGGCCGAATCGCGCTACCGCATCTTCATTATTGACGAGGCGCATATGATTTCGCCCTCCGGCGCTAACGCGCTGCTCAAGGTGGTGGAGGAGCCGCCGGAGCACGTCATTTTCATCTTTGCGACCACGGAGCCGGAGAAAATCATCGGCACCATTCGCTCGCGTACCCACCACTATCCCTTCCGCCTGCTGACCCCGCCGGCCATGAAGGGCCTACTGCAGCGCACCGTCGAGTCCGAGGGCGTGCAGGTCGAGGACGCCGTGTATCCCATGGTTATTGAGGCGGGCGGCGGTTCCCCGCGCGATACTTTGTCTCTGCTGGACCAGCTGCTGGCCGGCGCCGGGCCCGATGGCCTGACCTACGACCTTGCCCGGCCGCTTTTGGGTGTCACCGATGTCTCGCTGCTTGACGACGCCATCGAAACCCTCGCCAACCAAGACAAACCCGGCCTCTTCGCGATGGTTGACCACGTCATCGAGGCCGGCCACGACCCGCGCCGCTTCGCCGTCGATTTGCTCGACCGTTTGCGCGATCTGATGATTCTGCAGGCCGTGCCCGGCGCCATCGATGCCGGCCTCGTCTCCGCGCCCACTGACCGCGCCTCGGTGCTTACCGCCCAAGCGCAGCGTTTTTCCGGGCCGCAGCTGACCTACCTGGCCTCCACGGTCAACGACCGCATCAGCGACCTCACAGGCGCGACCTCGCCGCGCCTGCTGCTGGAAATCATGTGCGCGCACCTGCTTATCGGGCTGTCTCTTATACACATCTGACGCTGCCGACGAATAGAGAGGTGTAGATCT
>ERZ1031127.62-NODE-62-length-29442-cov-5.384388_pt1 | contig 29442 bp, 23 predicted proteins | sample MGYA00518224_ERZ1031127 | MGnify/ENA primary metagenome ERZ1031127 (study PRJEB33718, sample SAMN03159757) | human skin metagenome | collected 2014-05-20 | study: EMG produced TPA metagenomics assembly of the PRJNA266117 data set (Human skin bacterial metagenome and... | reverse complement strand
GCAACCATGAACTCGCCGTTGCCCTTGTTATCGGCCCAGCCGACCGCGCCTGCGTAGAACCGGCGGTCCGATTCCACCTCCAGGATCATGTTTCGCGCTGCCTCCTCGGGCGTGCCACAGATGGCTGGTGTGGGGTGCACGGTGCGTGCGAGGTCGAGCGCGGTGAGGCTGTCACTGGCCAGCTCTCCACGGATCGGGGTGGCCAGGTGCCACACCTCGTTGGTGCTGATGAGCTGCGGGGTGGAGGGGATATCAAGCTTTGTGGTCAGGGGCTCAAGCGACTCGCGGATGTTGTCCACCACGTAGCGGTGCTCGGCCAGGTCCTTGGCAGATTCCACCAGCGAGCGGGCCGATTCCGCGTCCTTTTCCGGGTCGGTGCTTCGGGGCGCCGTGCCGGCCAGTGGGAAGCACGTCACCTCCCGTCCCTGCTTGCGCACGAGAACCTCGGGGGAGCAGCCCACGAGCCACGAGTCACCCAGGTCGACGATGAACCCGTCGTGGGCCGACGAAGTGGCGATGAGTCGCGCCGCCACCAGGCGTGGATCCACCGGCTCATCAAAGCTGATGTCCACGGCCCTCGCAAGTACTACCTTGCTGAGCTCACCCTTTATTAGCTTGTCGACGGCCCGGGTCACCCTCTTTAGGTGCTCCTCCGGTGAGGGATCAAAACCCGCGATGCGTGCGTGAAGCGTGGACCCCTCTCCGGTGAGGTAGTACGGGTGGGGGTGGAGGGACGATTCCTCCCAGATCACCGACTCCGGCTCCGTGAGGGCTACTGGTGCACTCGGGTCGAAGGGGATAGCGCCCACGATGAGGTCCGTCGATTTCAGGGCCTCGATCGCCTCGTCGATGGACGTATAAAACGCGCGCCGTCCCTGGGTGCGGACGGATCCGTGCGAACGCGAGAGAAGAAAGTCGGGTGCTGTGCTAGGTCTTACGGGTCTGCTTGGTCGCATGGTGAGAAATTGTAGCGGGTAGACTTTTACACCATGTCTGATGTACGTGTACGTTTCTGTCCGTCACCAACCGGCACGCCCCATGTCGGCATGGTGCGCACAGCTCTATTTAACTGGGGATATGCCCGCCACACCGGCGGCAAGCTGATCTTCCGCATCGAGGATACCGATGCGGCCCGCGACTCTGAGGAGAGCTACCAGGCGATCATTGATTCGCTCACGTGGCTCGGCCTCGATTGGGATGAGGGCGTGGTCAAGGGCGGCCCGCACGAGCCCTACCGCCAGAGCCAGCGCGGGGATATTTACCTCGACGCTCTAGAGAAGCTCAAGAAGGCCGGCTACGTGTACCCGGCGTACTCCACCAACGAGGAGGTGCAGGAGCGTCACAAGGCGGCTGGACGCGACCCGCACCTCGGCTACGATAACTACGACCGCGACCTCACCGACGAGCAGATCGCGCAGTTCGAGGCCGAGGGGCGCAAGCCTGTGTGGCGCTTCAAGATGCCGCACCGCACCTGGACGTGGAACGATATGGTTCGCGGCGAGATCTCCTTCGCCCCGGAGACCCAGCCCGATTATGTCGTCGCCCGCTCCGACGGCTCCCCGCTGTACACGCTCGTGAACCCGATCGATGATGCCCTCATGGGCATCACGCACGTGCTGCGTGGCGAAGATATCCTGCCGTCCACCCCGCGTCAGCTGGCTCTGTACGAGGCACTCATCGAGCTCGGTATTGCCAAGCAAACCCCGGAGTTCGGCCACTTGCCGTTCGTCATGGGGGAGGGCAACAAGAAGCTCTCCAAGCGCGACCCGCAGTCGAACCTCTTCAACCACCGCGATGCTGGCATCATCCCCGAGGGCATGCTCAACTACCTGGCCCTTCTGGGTTGGTCTTTCAAGGGCGACCAGGACATCTTCTCTGTAGAGGAGTTTGTCAAGGCCTTCGACGTGCACGACGTGTTGGGTAACCCCGCCCGCTTCGATCAGAAGAAGCTTGAGGCAATCAACGCCGATCACATCCGCATGCTCGACCCGAAGGACTTTGAGCAGCGTCTCAAGACCTTCCTGGCGGAGCACTACGATTTCCACCTGCCGGATGAGGACTTCGCGTTCGCCGCAACGCTCGTGCAAACGCGCATCAAGACTCTCTCGGAGGCTTACGGGCTGCTGAAGTTCCTCGTGGTGAGCGAGGACGAGTTCACCCTCGATGAGAAGGCTGCCCGCAAGAACCTCAAGCAGGACGCGGTTCAGGCACTCGAAGAGGGCCTCACGGTCCTGGAGGGCGTGGACGAGTGGACCACCGAGAACATTGAGAAGGCACTGTCAACCCGGCTTATCGACGAGCTGGAGATGAAGCCCCGCAAGGCCTACGGTGCGCTGCGCGTAGCAACCTCCGGCGAGGCCGTGTCCCCGCCGCTGTTTGAGTCCATGGAGCTCCTCGGACGGGAGCGGACCCTGGGACGCATCCGAGCCGCCCAGAAGGTCACCCCGTGGCAGGCTGAGCCCCAGCAGTAGGGCTCTTTCGCTTCCCCCGCCTGCGTGGGGGAAGCTCCCTCTAATTGCGTCGTTGTGATTCATTAAAGGGGTGTATGAGCTGGCGATTTGTCTAGCTACGTGGTTATGGTTATAGTTATCTGCGTTGCCGGCAAGGAAGTCGGTTCAACAGATGGCCTATGGTGTAATTGGCAACACAGCGGTTTCTGGTACCGCCATTCTAGGTTCGAGTCCTGGTAGGCCAGCTCTTCGTCTTATAGATGAAGTATCACGGTGTTAAGCTCCGTGTGAAATATAAATATGCCCCGCTCGTCTAGCGGCCTAGGACACCGCCCTCTCACGGCGGCGGCACGGGTTCAAATCCCGTGCGGGGTACAGATAAGCGCCACCTGATAAGGGTGGCGCTTTTATTTTTCTGTGGAGTGGTCGCGGCGAACCTGGGGGCGCACCTGCGGTTTAGGTTATTAGCAGAATACGGGTGGTCGGTTCGGCAGATGGTTGATCGGGGGCTGTGGGGGTTAAGGGGTAAAGGCGAGTCTGGCAAGTTAGGTGGAAAAGGTGGTGCGGACGGACTCTGTGAAGGCTGTGCGCTAAATCGTTCTTTTACGCAGTTGTAGTGGTGTAGGGCGCTCGGGAATACGGGCCTCAAAGCAAACCGCATACCTTCCACATTGCCGCCGATACTTCCGACGACTTTCAAGGCTCTGTAGGGCATTCGGGAGTTCCGCCTCAAGGGGGAGTAACAAAAAAGTGGCACGCACCGCGGAGGTGCGTGCCACTGAAAAGAAGTAAGTTTTTACTTACCGGAGATAGCATCCTTGGTCTCAGCAACCTTCTCGGCGCCTTCCTTCTCGGAAGAGCCCTCGACGGAGTCGAACATGGAGCTGAGCTTGTCCAGGCCGGAGGAGAGGTTCTCGAAGTCGATGTCGCCGTTGGCGATGCCCTTGAGAGCCTTGACGATGGACTTGACGATGTTGAGGGTAGTGGAGAGATCCATTTTCTGGTCCTTCTTTCCTTCTTAGACTTGTACAGTGCCACGGTTTGTGGCGCGATTCCAGATAGTAGCAGAGCACGGTCGTTTTCCTTAGTCGTATCGGAACCTCTACTCTGGTGAGTGCCCCCCCTTAAGCGGTTCTCATGACTTTCTTAGCAATTAATAAGTTTTGTCGGAAAACTAACTTTTCTCCGAAATTCTGCAGGTAAATAGGGGTGATTTCTGTGAGTCGAAAATGTGGATAGTGCAACAAGAAAATTTTTGTGTAATTTCAAATACGTCTTCAGATTCCCTCTTTTCGGGGGTAGAGCGCGCTGGTATGAGCCGTGAGACCCTCGGGAGAAAACTGATTATTTACCGACTGTTCACCTCCTAGGACACCAAAAGTAACTGCTCGTTTACGTATGACATTTAGTGTCTCAGCCATGGTTACGCTCATCCCCGCGGTAAGCGAGAAGCCGACGGTTTCGGAGAGTTTTGCTTCTAAGAAGCGGGCTGTCCACTACAGCGCCAAGCAACTGCTTCTCGCAGCAGCACTGGTGTTGCCCAACCTCGCGCTTCTCGTGGTATTTACGTACAGGCCGCTACTAGATAACATCCGTATTTCGTTTTACAACTGGAATATCTCGTCGTCGCGAATGAAGTTCGTGGGGCTCGATAACTACATCGAGTGGTTCACGGCACCGGAGACGAAGACGGTGGTTTTCAACACCGTCGTATTCACGTTCTTTGCCGTCGCAGGATCCATGGTGATCGGTCTAGCTCTTGCCTTGTTGCTCGACCAGAAGCTGTTCGGCCGAGCAGCCGTGCGCTCCATGGTGTTCGCCCCCTACGTCATCGCCGGCGCAGCCATCGGCGTGGCGTTCCAGTTCGTCTTTGACCCCAACTACGGGCTCATCCAGTACATCCTCGGCATGATCGGCATCGAGACGCCGAACTTCTACCAGGAATCTAAGTGGTCCCTGTTCATGATCACTATTACCTACGTGTGGAAGAACGTCGGCTACGTTTTCGTCATTTACCTAGCCGCGTTGCAAGGTAGGCGCAAGGATCTCGACGAGGCGGCGGAGATCGACGGGACCCCGCCACTGCGTCGCTTCTTCCGCGTGGTCATGCCACAGTTGCGCGGTACAACCTTCTTCTTGTCCATCACCGTGCTGCTCAACTCGTTCCAAGTGTTCGACATCATCAACGCTATGACCAAGGGCGGACCTTTTGGATATGGCACGTCGACCATGGTGTTCCAGGTGTACCAGGAGACATTCGTCAACAACCGGGCGGGATACGGCGCGGCCGTGGCCACGATCATGTTCCTCGTGGTGCTTGTCATCACCGCGATCCAGGTTTATTACCAAGAAAAGGGGGAGGAATAGATGTCCAGCGCAATCAACATCGATGAAGCCCAGAAGGGGTCGCAACGCAAGAAACGTCGGCTCACCAGCGGCCGCTTCCGGCCTGTGAAAACTTCTGTGCAACCGCGCAAGGATCTGCCGCCGGTTCCCGGTTCGCAGGGCGAAGGCGAGCCAGTCATCACTGACGCGCAGCGCAAGCGCTTAGCCGCGGGTGGCGGCGGAGTGGAGCACACCTCGGTGATCGCCAAGGTCTTCGGCTACCTTGCCCTCACAGCGACAGTGCTCGTCATCCTTGTGCCGCTGTACTTCATCGTTGTTACCTCGTTTAAGACGTTCCAGGATGTGTACTCGGACCCCATCACCTTCTGGCCGAACCCATTCGCGCCGGAGAACTACTCCTACGTCATGGAGACCTCAGGTTTTAATCTGTACCTGCGTAACTCCATCATCATCACGGCAATCCTCACGGTGATCGAAGTGGCACTCGGAGTGATGAGTGCCTATGCTTTCGCGTTCCTCAAGTTCCCTGGCCGCAACGTCCTTTTTTTGCTTGTCATTGCCACCCTCATGGTGCCCAACCAGATCACCATCATTTCCAACTACGCGCTCGTCGCTTCCCTCGGTTGGAGGAATACCTTCGCAGGCGTCATCATTCCGCTTGCAGGCGTGGCCTTCGGTGCCTTCCTCATGCGCAACCACTTCATGTCCCTGCCCAAGGAGATCATGGAGGCCGCAGAAATGGATGGCGCCGGCTTCTTCACCACCCTGTTCAAGGTGGTATTGCCCATGAGCTGGCCCACGCTGTCCGCCTTCGTGCTCATCACCGTGGTAGGCGAGTGGAACCAGTACCTGTGGCCGTTCCTCATCACGGACACCCCGGCCACGGCACCGTTGCCCGTGGGCTTGACTCGCTTGCAAGATGCTGAAGGCCTGACCAACTGGGGTCCGGTGATGGCGGGAACAGTCCTGGCAACAATCCCCATGCTCGCGTGCTTCCTTGTCCTTCAGAAGAAGATGATCAAGGGCTTGACCGCAGGAGCAGTGAAGGGCTAACCCCAGCATTTACCTCCACCAACGTAAACACCAACTACTCACAAAGGAAACAATCACCATGAACCCACTGAACATCGAAATCAGTCGTCGCAAGGCCCTCGGATTGGGCGTCGTTTCTGCAACCGCGCTGGGCCTTGCCTCGTGCGCGGGTGGCAGCACCAGTGCCAGTGGCGGAGGCCAGGAAGGCAGCGGCAAGCTGCAGTTCTGGTCCAACCACCCGGGTAGCTCCAAGGACCTGGAGCAGGAGATGATCGATGCTTTCATGCAGGAAAACCCCGATATCCCCGTTGAACTTGTCAGCGCCGGCTCAAACTATGAAGAGCTGGCCCAGAAGTTCAATGCCGCACTGGCCGGTGGCGACCTCCCGGATGTCATCGTCGCCTCCGATGTCACCTGGTTCAACTTCGCCTTCAACGAGGCCACCGCGCCCCTGGATGACCTGTGGAAGCAGACAGGCACGGATCCGGACAGCTACGTCGATACCCTGCGCGAGGACTACGCATTGGACGGCAAGCATTACGGTGTGCCTTACTCCAGGTCCACCTGCCTCATGTACTTCAACACGGACATTCTGGATAAGGCCGGCCTTCCCACCGACCGCGGGCCCGCGACATGGCAGGAGTTTGCGGAGTGGGCACCCAAGCTGGTGGAAGCAGGAGGTGGAAAGCCTGCACTGGTAGTCCCGGATGGTTCCAATTACCTTGACTGGTACTTCCAGGGCATGATCTGGACCTTCGGTGGTGCCTACTCTAAGGAGTGGGAGCCCACGTTCACGGATCCGAAGTCCATCGAGGCCGGCGAGTTCCTCAAGGAGATGGTGGGGAAGAAGTACATCGAGATCGCCACCGACCCGACGGTTCAGTTCGGCTCCGGCAACGCCGCAGGCCTGCTGGAATCGACGGGCTCGCTCGGCGGGCTGAAGAAGACGGCGACGATCCCGTTCATCACCACCTACCTTCCCGGGCCCAAGCCCGGCTGCCCCACCGGTGGTGCTGGCCTCGCTGTGGCCAACGGCATCTCCGACGAGCGGAAAGAAAAGGCCGTTAAGTTCATCGATTTCATGACGAACACCGAGAACACCGTCAAGTTCTCGCAGGCCACCGGCTACATGCCCGTGCGTAAGGACGCGATTGACCACCCGGATGAGCAGAAGTACCTGAGCGAGAACCCGAACGCCAAGACTGCGATTGAGCAGCTCACCGAGAACACCGCGCCCCAGGATTACGCCCGCGTGTTTGTCCCCGGTGGCGGACAGCGGATCGGTGGCGCCCTCGATCGCATCACCGTGGGCCAAGAAGATGTCACTGCCGTGTTCGAGGATCTGCAAAAGGACACGCAGAAGACAATCGACCAGCAGATCACCCCGCTGCTCTAGCACCCGGTAGAAAAAGAAAGGAAGCGTGTACTTATGGCAACTGTGGAGTTTAGACAAGCCTCCAGGATTTACGATCCTGCCCGGCCACCGGCGGTGAGCCGGGTGAACCTCACCATCGCCGACGGGGAATTCCTCGTGCTCGTGGGGCCATCCGGCTGTGGCAAATCCACCACCCTGCGCATGCTCGCGGGGCTCGAGCCGGTGGATGAGGGACAGATCTTCATCGATGGTGCGGACGTGAGCGAATCCCGCGCCCGCGATAGGGACGTGGCGATGGTGTTCCAGTCCTACGCCCTCTACCCCAACATGACCGCGCGTCAGAACATCTCTTTCGCGCTGGAAAACCAGAAGATGGACAAGCAGGAGATTGAGAAGCGCGTGGCGTTCGCGGCGAAGATGCTGCAGCTTGAGGATTTGTTGGATAAAAAGCCAGCGGCGATGTCCGGCGGTCAGCGCCAGCGCATCGCCATGGGGCGCGCCATCGTGCGCGAGCCCAAGGTGTTCCTCATGGATGAGCCTCTGAGTAACCTCGACGCGAAGCTGCGCGTTTCCACCCGTGCTCAGATTGCTGCCCTGCAGCGTGAACTCGGCGTCACCACGGTGTACGTCACTCACGATCAGACTGAGGCGATGACTATGGGTGACCGCGTGTGCGTCCTCAAAGATGGCATCCTCCAGCAGGTCGATGTGCCTCAGGTGCTGTACAACAACCCCGGCAACACGTTTGTGGCGCAGTTCATCGGGTCGCCCTCGATGACGCTTCTCGACGGCGTCGCTGTGGAAGAGGGCCGCGCCGTGATCGGCGAAGGCCACCGCATAGATCTCAACCTCACCCGCGAAAACGCGCTTAAGTTAACGGGGAACACCGTCGTCGTCGGTGTACGCCCCGAGAACTGGGAGATTGTTTCCGTCAACGAGGAGCCCGCGGAGTTCTGCCTCCTACTCGATGTAGCAATCGTCGAGCACCTCGGCGCAGAGGTGTACGCCTACTGCCACCCACACATGACACCGAACTCACCGGTGAGCGTGCGCGGTGACATGGTCACCGTGCGCGCTGGCAAGGATGACGTGATTGAAAAAGGCGACCAGATCTGGGTCCGCCCCATCCCGGGCGGTTGCGTGTTCTTCGAGCCGGAGAGCGAGATCAACCTCAACTACCTGCCCGCGGTGGAGAACCAGCCGGTAGCAAGCTAGCTACTTCACACGAGACTGCCCCGGTGAGCACCCACTCACCGGGGCATGTCAGGTTAGTCTCGCGTGGGCCTTCTCAGGGATACATCGTCCGGTGGAAGTTATCTCATGCCGGCCTGCAACGTTTCCCACGGCAACTGTGTGTGGGCGCACGCGATATCGGAGTCAGAGGCTTCGGCCGCGGTTCCCACACCGGTCCTTCTGGGCCCGTAGTGTGGTAACCATGCGAAGTGAGTTGGCTACCGCTGTGAGATACGGGTTCGTCTCCGCGCATCCGGCATCCGCCTCACCGCTCAACCCCATGCTGGTGGAAAACGATAGTCACCCCATGCTCGAGGTGCTGCGCGGCGAACTCGAGACGTGCGCAAGCTTCCACTTTTCCGTCGCTTTTGTCAACACCAGCGGTATCGCTGCCCTCAAGCAGGCGCTGGTGGAGGCTGGACGCAGGGCGTGTGAAGCGGGGACAACGAACACCATCGTCACATCGTGTTACCTCGATTTCAACGAGCCGGAGGCGCTGCGCGAGCTCCTGCGAATTCGGGGCGTAGACGTCTACGTCCACGACGATGAACAGCGTGGTCACCCCAAAGGGTACGTGTTTGAGCACGCTGAGGGCGTGACCACGGCGATTGTGGGAAGCTCCAACCTCACTAACGCGGCGCTGGCTAAGAACGAGGAGTGGAACTTCAAGTTCTCCACCACAGGCGACGGTGACGTGGCAGACCAGCTGCGACGGGCCGTCGACAAGCAAAGTAACCGGTGCGTGCGGCTGACGGAGGAGTGGATCGCCCGGTACGAGCGGCGACGCCGGCGGCCCATCGTCTTTGATGGCAACCAACCGCGCGCCGGGGAGAAAATCCTGCCCAACGCGATGCAGGAGGTGGCGCTGGAGGATATTGCCGAGTGCCGCGAGTCGGGCGAGCGGCGCGCCGTGGTCATCTCGGCGACGGGGACGGGCAAGACCATCCTCGCGGCCCTGGCCGTGCGGCAGGAGAACCCGGCGCGGTTCCTCTTTGTCGCGCACAGGGAGCAGATCCTGGTGAAGGCGCGGGCCGAGTTCGAGCGGGTCCTGGGGGTGAAGAAGTACGGCATGGCCGTGGGCGGAAAGTCCGAATGGGAGGCCGACTACCTGTTCGCCTCCGTGCAGACCCTGTCACGCAACCTCCACCGGCTGGCGCGGGGGAGGTTCGATTACATCGTCATCGACGAGGTGCACAAGTCGGGTGCGGCGACGTACAAGCAGATCATCGACCATTTCCAGCCGCAGTTCCTGCTGGGGCTCACCGCCACCCCGGAACGCACCGACGGGTTCAACATCTTTGAACTGTTCGATTACAACGTGCCCTACGAGATTCGGTTGGGCGAGGCGCTCGACCAGAACATGCTCGTGCCGTTTCACTACTACGGCATTGCCGATACCGGCAGGGTGGACGATGTGGTGCGGGTGCTTCACCAGTACGGGCGGGTGGAGGATGTCCACGGTCTGGTCTTCTCCTCCACGGTGAAGGAGGCACGCACGCTCGCCGGTGAGCTCACCGCTCGCGGTATCCCGGCTGTGCCGCTCAGCGGCAGCGATTCCATCGAGACCCGCGAGAAGACCGTGGCGTGGCTGGAGGCGGGGGAGATCGACTACATCGTCACGGTGGACATCTTCAACGAGGGCATCGATATTCCCTGCGTCAACCAGATCGTGCTCATGCGCGAAACGCAGTCTCCCTTTGTCTTCACCCAGCAGCTGGGGCGCGGGTTGCGCAAGGCGAAGGGGAAGGACCACCTGCGGGTCATCGATTTCATCGGCAACTACCGCAATAACTACATGATCCCCATGGCGCTCATGGGCGATCAGTCGCGCAGCAAGGAAAGCCTGCGCAGGAAGGTACTGACGGGCGAGGGCGTGCCCGCGGGCTCGTCGGTGAGTTTTGATCGGATCTCCACCAGGCGGATCCTCGACGCGATCTCTACGAGCACGATCGACGGCATGCGGGAGATCCGCGCCGCGTTTACGGATCTGCGCCACCGCCTGGGCACCATCCCCCGGCTCATGGATTTTCTGCGCTTTGACACGATGGACCCGGACGTGGTGGTACGCAGGAAGAACTACTGGAGGCTCCTATTTTCCTCGTTTGGCGCCGTGGATATCGCCCCCACGGAGGCTGAGGATCACTTCCTCACCTTCCTTTCCAGGGAGCTTCTCGATTCCATCCGCCCCCAGGAACTTGAGGTGCTTCAGGCCCTGCTCGCCCGCGCCTCGGAGGGCGGTGGCATCGACCCTTCCGCTCTGCTCCACTCACCGCTGGCGAGAAGGTCGGTATTCCGGGTGCTTACGCTCGCGTTTTACTCCGCCAAGCAGCAGGGTGCGAGCTTTGGTACCACGCCTCTCATCGTCGAACGCGATGGCAGGTGGTTCCTTTCCGAGGAATTCCGTGGCCTCTACCTCGCCTATGGTGAGGAGGCGAACCCTGCCACCTCGTTCCGCGCCCACGTGGACGACATTGTTGCCACCGGCCTGGCGCTCGCGCGCCTGCGTGGCACCGACACGGGCGACCTCGTGGTGGGCAGGCAGTACACCCGCCGCCAGGTGTGCCGGATACTGGGGTGGGATTCCAACCAGGAGGGTGTGATCAACGGCTACAAGGTGGACCAGGCGACGGCCACGTGCCCCATCTTTGTTACCTACGATGCCACGGACTACAACGACCACTTCGTGGATAACGATGTTCTGCACTGGTATTCGAGGCTGAATAGGACGCTGAAATCCAAGGAGATTGCGAGTGTGCTCGACCCGGCCGTCACCCGCCACCTGTTTGTGAAGAAGAGCGACCAGGAGGGGCAGAAGTTTTACTACCTTGGCGAGGTGGATCCGCGCTCCGCCCGCGACGCGGAGCACGGCGGCAAGAATGTGGTCACCGTGGATTTGGTTCTGCATTCTCCCGTGGAAGAATCACTGTTTAAGCATCTGTCCTCGTAGAAGAACCAACCGGCACAGACTAAGCCCGACCCGCAAAGGAGCACGATGAGTGTCCTCTCCATCGACTTTGGTACCTCCGGCGCCAAGGCGAGCGACGGCCGCACCGTTTCCTACCCCACGTTCACCAGTCACCCCGGCCACGTGGAGCAGCGCCCCTCCGACTGGCTCGCCGCCTTCCACCAGCTTGTCGACGGTGCCGACGCTTACGACGGTTCCGTCAAGCGGGACGGAACCGCATTCAACGACGCCTACGACGGTCGCAACGTTTACGATGCCATCGTCCTGACAGGCCAGATGCAGGACCTCGTCTACCTTGATAACGCTCCATCCGCACTGGAACCGGACCGCGCCGTGCTGTACTCCGACACCCGCTCCACAGTTCCCGCGATCCCACGCTGGGAGGAGATCACCGGCAACCTGCAAGGGGCCACCTCCAACGTGGCAATGATGCACACGCTCGGCGCAGGGCGAGCTATCTTTTCCCCGGCAGGCTACGTCATCCACGCCCTTGGACTGGGAGAGTACGTGGATCCCACGACCGCATCCACGACGGCATTCCTCGACATCGCCACACGTACCTGGTCTCACGAAGTCTGCGCTGCCGTCGGCGTCGACCCCGAGCGGCACCTACCCACAATCGCCCAGGGTGAAGTGGGCACCTACAAGGGGATTCCCATCATTCTCGCGCCGGGCGATGCCGCCACCACGGCACTCGGCATCGGGCACGAGCATGTCTACATGGGAACAACGGGTTGGCACGCCCGCATCACCAAGGACGTGACGGAACACCGCCCGGAGAAGCACACCTTGGCGCTCGGCAAGGACGAGTTCCTCACCATCGCCGCCGTCCAGCAGGCGGGAGCCGCCCGCGACGAAGCCCTGCGGCTCTTCCCCGTGGATGGCCCGCTTCCGCGGGAGAAGTCGGGTGTGGTTGCCATCCCCGCATTTTCCGGCGGAAGGTTCCCGCGCCGGGTGGATCGCCCCGGTGCCACGTTCGTGGGTGTTACCGCGCAGACCACGCCCGCGCACCTCCACAAGGCCATCCTGGAGGGCGTGTGCCTGGCGCTGAGCTTCGACATCGACTCCGGCGCAGAAGCCACGCACGCGCCCCTTCCCGTCGTCGGTGGGTGCACGCGTTCACGCGAGTGGATGCAGATCTTAAGCGATGTCACCGGGCGCACCGTTCACGTCCTGCCGGATTTTGATGCCGGCACCGTCGGTGCACTGAGATTCGCTGGCGTGGATGTCCCCACGCCCCAGGCCACCGAGGAGTTCACCCCGCGACACAGCTACGCCGAGGAAAAGGAGCGCTTTGCCTGGTTCCTCTCGCTCATGTGACGAGCTCACCGCGAGCTAGGCGAAACCTTGCCCCGGGGCGTCGATAAGCGGACACCTCGGGGCGACAACGTGCGGGCCGGGAGAGGAGCGCTGAAGGACAGTTCTCCCAGGAATGAGCTACTGCACGTGATCGGCGATGAACTTTTTCACGGCCTCGGCATCGTTCGGCATATCCGTCACGTAACGCTCGCCGGTCTCAATACCCGCGAACCGCTCGGGGACAACCGGATCCTCGCCGATCGCCTCGCGGATTGTCTCAGTAAACTTGACGGGAAGCGCGGTCTCCAGGCACACGACGGGCGCCTCCACGGCGCGATTGGCAAGAAGCGTCTGGGCGACGTGGACGCCGTCGGCGGTGTGCGGATCGATGAGCTGGCCGTGGTCGCGGTGCAGCGTGGCAATCGTGGCGAGGCGATCGGCGTGGGTGGAAGAACCAGAGACGAACCCGAATTCCTCGTGCACACGCTCCATTTCTTCCGACGTCAGCGTAAACGACGGCGCGTTGGAGCCGAACAGCTCTGCGGTGCGCTCTGCGCCGACGAGGTCGTGGATGAAACGCTCGAAGTTACTGGCCTTGGAAATATCCATAGAGGGGGAGCTGGTGGCAAGCGTCTCGGCGGCCGACCGCGGGCGGTACGTGCCGGTGGTGAAGAACTCGTGGAGGACATCGTTCTCGTTGGTTGCCACGATGAGGTTCTGGATGGGCACGCCCATCTGGCGGGCGATGTGGCCGGCGCAAATATCACCGAAGTTGCCCGTGGGGACGGAGAACGAAACCGGCCTGCCCACCTGGACGTACAGCCACACGTAGTAGACCACCTGTGCGAGGAGGCGTGCCCAGTTAATCGAGTTGACCGCGCCGATGTGGTATTTCTCCTTGAATTCTGCATCGGCGGAGACAGCCTTCACGATGTCTTGGCAATCGTCAAACACGCCATCGACGGCGATATTGAAAATGTTCGGGTCATCGAGGCTGAACATTTGTGCCTGCTGGAAAGGTGTCATGCGGCCCTTGGGGGTGAGCATGAACACGCGGATGCCCGCGCGCCCACGCATCGCGTACTCGGCCGACGAGCCCGTGTCGCCACTGGTGGCGCCGAGGATGTTCATCTCCTTGCCGGAATCCTCGAACAGCACGCCGAGGAGCTGCATGGCCATGTCTTTAAACGCGGCCGTGGGGCCTTCGGAGAGGTGGCCGATATACAGATCGTCGGTGACCTTGGTCAGCGGAACGATCTCGGGGGAGCTAAACGCCGTGGAGGTGTACGCCCTGTGAGCGAGGTGTCCCTTGCCGGGGGCGAAGAGCTCAATGATCGCCTCGGCGACATCGGGGTAGCTCTTGCCCGCAAAGGCTGCGAGATCCTCGGAGCTAAGCTGCGGGTATTCCTCCGGCAGGTACAGGCCACCGTCGGGTGCCAGCCCTCGAATGAGAACGTCGTCGAAGGAGGCGGGGGAGGTGTGCTGTGCGTCGCGCGTGGAGAAATACTTCATGGGAACGAATCGTACCGTACCTGCCAGTTCCGCGACGGATTTCACCCAGTTGCTCTGTACGATAAACAAGCTACGGGGAAGACATAGGTATTGCGCGTGCAACCGCAGGAGTGTTTGAGACCCATCACCTTCCTATTAGGTCTGCTGTTTGCCACCAAATGAGATAATAAACGCGCTGTACACAAGCGATATTTGGTAATTTGAGTTCGGTTACGTAAACTCGTGTGCACGCTACCGTCGTGGTAGTAAAAAATCGGACCCGAGTCCGGCTAATATGCCCCGCTCGTCTAGCGGCCTAGGACACCGCCCTCTCACGGCGGCGGCACGGGTTCAAATCCCGTGCGGGGTACAACGAAGAGGCAGTCAGTTTCACTGGCTGCCTCTTTTTTCATGCAACCGGGAACTGGTTTTCGGGGTTAAGGTGCAAAATGTGGGGGTAAGGTGCAAAATGTGAGTCTGGTTCGGTGAGTTGCGTGGTGGGGTGGTGTGTTAGCGGATGTGGCCTTTTCGGATGGCGATTGAGTGGGTGTATTCGGTTGGGATAGCCTGGTCGTAGAGGGCTGGACTTCCTGTTTCTTGCTGGTTGTTTATGTCTTCTGCGGCAAGATCTTTGGCTTTGGAGAGCAGGTCCTGTCCGAAATATGACTGCCTGGCGATCTTTAGTGGGTCGCCAGGCAGTTCTGTGTGGGTGTACGGCCACGAGGCGATCAACTAGCGGCGCAAAACTTCTCTTCTCACGCTGGTGGGATAGGTATTATTGTTCTCAGAAATACCGCGAGGAAAGCCAGGAAATCGCATGAAGAAGGACAAAACTGTGAAGGCGCCACGAACGGATTCGAACTATGATGCTGGACGGGTTTCCATGGCCATGCGAACGATCGCTAATGGGGTAAAGAAGGCCAATCCGGTACCGGTATTGCAGCACTCGGCGGACTCTGTCATGCAATTCACGCGAGGGGTGACACCGGAGGCGATTTTTGACCAGCTGTGCCGACCCGCGAGAGCCGTGGCGGAGGCGCAGGTGCGGCGTATCCATGAGAGGAACCCCCAGATGACGGGGGCGGAGATCGTCGAAAAGCTAGAGCGACGGTTCCTCTCCAGCGTCACCGTATCGGGGGCCGCGGCGGGAGGCGCCAACTTCGTGCCCGCAGTGGGGATCGCGGCAGTGTTAGGAGACACGGGGTACCTCCTTACGGCTGCGGCCACCCACGTGTACTCCGTGCTCAAGGCACTGGACGTGGAGCTCGAGGACGCCGATCACGAGCGTGCGCTCATCTTTGCAGTGCTTCTCGGCGGCTCGTCCTCCTCTGTGGTGCAAAAGGCATCGAACCGTATCGGCGGCCACTGGGGGAAACAGCTTGTGAAGTCCGTTCCGCAAAAGTCGCTCACGCAGTTCAACAAGATTTTGGGACGCAACTTCATCACCAAGTACGGAACGAAGCAGGGAATCATTGTGCTGGGCAAGGCCGTACCGCTAGGGATCGGGGCTGCAGTAGGTGGCAGCATGAACTACATGGTGGGCAGGGGGATCGTGAAGGCCACCCGCACGACCTTTGCCGAAATGCTCGAGGAGGACGCACGTAGAGCAGCCATCATCGATCACCTTGGCAAGGCAGATATTCCGAACGAATCGGAGTTACATGGTAGCGACGAGCTCTCCGATGAGTTAGCCGAGGGAGGTTGTTGGATGGGCGGCGACGAGGCGGACGAAACCTAGGGCCTCTTTGCTGCGCGTGGCGTGGCGTAGCCACACGGCGGTCAGGGGCCGGACGAAGGTGCACTCCGTTGGTACTTGTCGCAGCTTGCCTAACTGGACGTGGTCTGCGATCGCGCCCTTGGCCATGATGCCTGGGGCTTTGAGCGCGATAATGCCGGCGCGCTGGGAGGCAAGTGAGCCAAACTCACCGGCTGGCGTGGCAAGTGTGCCCACAACATCCTCGATGACCGTGCGGCTGCCGGACCCCTTTTCACGGACGACGAGGGGAGTAGTGCGCAGTTCCTCGAGGGTGACGGGATCTGCCTTCGTGCGGGTGGCCCACGGATGGTCGGGGGTGACCGCGAGGACGAGCTCATCCTCGCCGATGCGTTCCTCCTCCTCGTTGTGAAGGCTAGCGCCACCTTCGACGAAGCCGACATCCGCTCGTTGCTCGGCGACGAGGGTGCGAACGCCGGTGGAGTTCTCCTGCAGTTGCGAGACTGAGACGTGCGGGTGAGACGCTGTAAAAGCTGCCACCCACGCGGGGCTGTAGAGCTCCGCCACCGTGTTGGAGACGGCGATAGTGAGTGTGGTGTGCGGAGGGCGCGCAACGAGCGCCTGGCGGTGAGATTCGAATTCCTGACCACGCGCGAGAAGTTCCCTGATGTGGGGGAGGAGGGCTTTTCCGGCCTCCGTCATCGCGATTCCGTAGGGGGAGCGCTGAAAGACGTCCACGCCGAGAGTTTTCTCAGCACGGGTGAGCCGTTGACTGAGGGTCTGCTGGTGGATGTGGGCTGCCCGAGCGGCGGCGGAGATGCTCTCGTGCTCAGAAGCTAAAACCACCGCGTCAAGTTCTTCCCATGCAGGTAGGCGGTGATACATACAAGCATTGTACCCCCTACAAGATTGACGGTGTCGAAAGAGCTCCCCCTCACCCTTTACAGTGCGAACGTGCAGAAGTCAGATAAACCCAGTGTTCTCGCCCCAGCTGGACCCGCGTGGGCGGGCTCTTTAATGGGAACTTCCATCGCCGCTTCCCTCACGGTGGCCCACGGGCTTCCGGCTGCGGTGCCACTATTCTTTGCAGTCATCGCTGCTGGGATCCTCGTCACCATCACCGTCGGCTGGCTGTGGAAGCGCAATCCTCATTTCTCGCATACCCTCATGCCCGCCTGGGGCATGTACGCCATGGGTATTCTGGCTTGCGGCTCGGCGTGGACAGCCGTTACGGGTAACGATGCTTTCCAAATTGCTTCCTGGTGGGTGGGCACCCCACTGGCAATAATCGTGTGCCTCAACCAACTGCGTGGCTTCGCAGGAACCCCCACCTTCCAATGGGGGCTGGCGCTGGTTGCCCCGATGGTCGGCGCCACCAGCGGCGGCCAGCTGGCACCTGCCCACGGAGTCTTATACCACCACGTTGGCACGGCATGCTTCATCCTTTCACTGGTGACGGCCTTGCCCATCTTCGCACGCGTGTACATCGACGTGGTGCGTGGAAAGCTCAAACTGCCCGGCCAGATCGCTGGCACGGCGTGGATCCCCCTGGGCGTGGTTGGGCAATCGACCGCTGCCGCGCAAGTGCTGTTCGGTGGCAAGTTCGCGATCATTTACGGCGCTGTCATGCTCATCGCCGGTATCCGGATGGTTGAGTACGCGATGAAGAAATTCTACGTTGCCGTATTTGAATGGGATGGCTACTCGCCGGGCTGGTGGGGCTCGACATTCCCTACCGGTACTCTGTGCCTTGGCACGCACCTTCTCTCGCGTACAGCGGATGCCCAGTGGCTGGATTATGTTTCCGTGTTCTTTCTTGTTCTTCTTCTGAGTCACTGGACCATCTGTTGCGCCCGTTGGGCGAGCTGGCTCGTTCACGAGTCTCCCGCAACACATCGCTACTATTCCAGGAGACACCCCACCCTCGTGGTGGAGGACCCGCGTTTCCACCCGTTGGCGGGGGACGATCCGACGGTGGCGCACTGTTCGGGCGAGAAGCTGGCAGTGCCCAGCACACGAGGTTAGCGAAACCGCTGAGCCGGGATATCACGAGGCGCGAGGTTCTTTGAGGAGCTCTCGTCTCGTGCTGTATTTCCTGGAGCAAGCGGTGGTTAGTGAGCGTCGAAAAGCCGAGCTAAAAGAGAAACCGAACGGGTGTGCGCGCCATGACCCGGTGGGAACGTGGCACGTAAACGACGGCCCGTGCGACACCGGGGACCCGTGCCGCACCGGGGTGCTGAGAAGTTTGAGGTTGGGCAGTGGAGGGGGTGGATGCGAACATCTGGGGGTATGTGGTTGCCTGCTTTCTCGGATTGGGCCTAAGCTATCTTCCGCACCACGGGTGCCAGGTAGGAACACCTACCGGCTGAGATGCCATTCACGGCGAACCGTAGAACCTGATCCGGATAATACCGGCGAGAGGAAGGGAGAACTTTCATGAGCAAACCTGTCACGCCCGCACAAACCACACAGGTGGTACGCACAACTGGGGCGACAGCCCGGAAAGCTAAAACATCGCTGCGGTGGCGAGGAATCGATATCATCACTGCGGCCGTTCTGGCCGTCGCCTGCGGGCTGATCTTCTGGTTGTGGAACATGGTGGGCTACGTAGGATTCACCGCGCTAGACACGCTGACACCGGGCTTCGGCGGACTCGTCGCCGGCATGTGGTTCCTCGGCGGGACACTCGGAGGTCTCATTATCCGCAAGCCGGGCGCGGCGCTGTTCGTTGAGCTCATCGCCGCGTGCGTGTCGGCGGTACTCGGAAGCCAGTGGGGAGTGTCCACCCTCTACTCCGGCATTGCGCAGGGCTTGGGTGCGGAACTGATCTTTGCCGCCTTCGGATACAAGAAGTTTGGGCCACAGATCGCGGCACTGGCCGGTGCCGTGTCCGGTCTGGGGGCCTTCTGCCTGGAGCTCTTCACTAGCGCCAACCTGGCCAAGAGCCTCGAGTTCAACATGATTTACCTCGTGTGCCTCCTCATTTCCGGAGCCGTGCTTGCTGGCATTATTGGCCACCTGCTGGTGAAAGCCCTAGCCCAGACGGGCGCGTTGGATCGCTTCGCGGCAGGGCGCGCGCAGGCGAAGTGATTCTTGCTGGGACGGTCGGTCAGCCAGATTGAGCCGGTCGGCCGGGCCGGTCGGGTCGAGCGGGGTTCGTGATGGGTGAAGAGGCACTTCGTAACCAAGCAGACGTGACCTGAGAAGAGTCCTGTGAAAACACACGAAAAGGTAGTTGTGACACCAAGTAGAGATAGCCACGCCGAGGGGCGTCCAAGCGAGATCGCGATCGAGGCGGTTAACCTCACCTATACGCACGCATCCCGGGTGACACCCGCGTTTGCGGATGTATCGGTAACCGTCAACCGGGGGGAGCGTGTGCTTCTTACGGGGGACTCCGGCGCCGGGAAGTCCACACTGCTCTCCCTCATCGCGGGCCTCATCACCGCTGACGACGAGGGAGAACAACACGGCACTTTGACTGTGCGAGGAGCCGTAGGAATGGTGCTCCAGGACCCGGACTCTCAAGTGATCTGCAGCCGGGTGGGGGATAACGTTGCCTTCGGAGCTGAAAACCTTGGCGTGCCACCGGACGAAATCTGGAAGCGGGTGGAGGAAAGCCTCGTGCTCGTCGGGCTGAACGTGTCCCTCGAGCATCGGGCCACACACCTGTCCGGCGGGCAGAAACAACGGCTCGCATTAGCTGGCATCCTTGCCATGAAGCCAGACATCATTATCCTGGACGAGCCAACGGCGAACCTTGATCCGGAGGGCGCCCGCGATATTGTCGCCGCCGTTGATAGCGTGGCCCGTGTGACGGGTGCCACCCTCATCGTCGTGGAGCATGAAGCTCGACTGTGGCTCGACCGTGTGGATACCATTTACCGTCTCGACGGTACTGGGCTCCATGAGATCGCACCGGAGGAAGCCATCCCACACTTCGATCTGCCTGAGCACCTCGCGGTTCCGCAGGCCGTGCCCGCTATCGTCGAAACGCACGAGCTGCAGACGGCGTGGGGAGCTCCGAGAACGATGCGGCTGCCGCTCGGGTACTCCACCGTGTTGCGCGGGGCCAACGGGACGGGGAAAACGACGCTCGCCCTGACCCTCGCAGGTTTGGAGAAGCCGCGTGGCGGGGACATGCGCGTAGCCGACGAGCTACGCAAGGGGCTTCGCGGGTTGCCTCACACGTGGAAGTCACGGGATTTGGCACGTCGAATCGGGTGCGTGTTCCAGAACCCGGAGCACCAATTTGTCGCCCGTACTGTGCTCTCCGAACTCTCGCTGAGCGGTGCGCCCAAGGAGAGAGTGGACGAGCTCGTTGAAAGACTACGTCTTGGCCACCTGGTTGATGCCAACCCTTTCACGCTGTCCGGCGGGGAGAAACGTCGCCTGTCTGTTGCGACGGCTCTTGCCAATGCACCCCGCCTGGTGATTCTTGATGAGCCTACCTTTGGCCAGGACCAGACAACCTTTGTGGAGCTCATAAGCCTCATCCGGGAACTGACACTAAATGGGGTAACCGTCTTATCAATTACACACGATCCAGTCTTTGAGGCGAGCCTGGGGGACCACGTGGAGGTGGTGCAATGAGTGTTCCGGTGTACGCCGACGATGTGCGCGAGAACGGGCTCGCCATGAACCCGGTAACAAGGCTGTTCATCGTCGTTATCTTCACCCTTCCGCTGTTTCTCACTGTCGATTGGGTATCTGCGAGTGTGGCCATCGTCATTGAGCTGTGTGCGATCCCGCTGCTCAGGGTCCCTGTGAGGTCGGTGATTCGTAGAAGCACGCCGCTCATTATCGCCTCCGTACTCGGCTCCATTCCCATGCTCCTTTACGGCCAGCAGGGTGGGGACACCTACTTTTCTTTCCTCACCGCACACGTGACTGATAACTCTATCCAGCTCGCGATCGGCATCTTCTTGCGTGTCCTCGCTATTGGGCTGCCGGTTGTTCTCGTTTCCTACAGGGTGGATCCCACCGATCTGGGGAGGGCATTAGCCCAGGTGTTGCACCTTCCAGCACGATTCGTACTCGGCATGGTGGCAGCGTTGCAGATGCTCACGGCGTTGCAGGATGATCTCCACGCGATGCACAGGGCGCGGCGTTCGCGCGGGCTCATCGATCAGCGCGGCTTCGGCCACAGCTTCAAGAATGGTGCCAGCCTGGCTTTCGGTTTGCTCGTTCAGTCATTGCGCCGGGCTTCAACACTGTCGCTGGCGATGGAGGCGCGCGGGTTTGGCTTCGCGTCCACCCGCTCGTGGGCGAAGCGTGAGGATATCCACCTGCGCGACGGCATCATCCTCGTGGTGACCGTGGTGCTAGCAGCGGTACCCGTTGCGGTGTCCACGTGGGCCGGGACTTTCCGGTTGTTTGGGCTGGTGGGGTAGCGATGCCTCGGACTGTGCTTATCGACGGTCGCTCCGGCGCTGGCAAGACAACGTTCGCCGGCCGGTTGGGCTTGGCGACTGGCTTCCAGGTTATCCACCTGGATGATTTCTACCCCGGATGGGGTGGGCTTACGGAGGGGTCAGAAATAGTGAAAAATAGTATCCTCCGAAAGGATGAGCCGGGATACTATCGCTGGGACTGGGAGCACGACCGCCGCGGGGTTTGGGTGCCTATTAATCCGTTGGCTGACCTGGTTATAGAGGGGGTAGGTGCACTAACAAAACAAAACGTTCGGGCAGCCGTTCAACGTGATGGGGGTACCGTGCCGGAAGGTGAAGAAACGTGCGGTGGCCTATCGTGTCTCACTGTGTGGATTGACGCACCTTTGCAACTTCGGCGAACTCGGGCGTTACGACGCGATCCCTCGTTCCAAAATTTCTGGGGCATGTGGGCACGACAGGAGGATCGCTTTGATACTACCTTTGGCCCCGGAGGAAGATCCACAATCGCCGACCAGAAAGTACACATTAGTGGGGGGAGTACACGCCGTGATGAAGCCGCGATCACCGCAGCGATAGGGAACATCGTCACATGGCTGCGACAGCCACAGTAGCTGGCTAAACGCAACAATCATATTCGACTTTTCTCATCTATTGTGCCTTTCACCAGGGGTAACAACCCCTCGTATTTGCTCATAAGGCTTGGGTAAGTAGAGAACTTGGGGTAGATTAGACGGTGAACGTAGCTGTCTGGCGGGCAGGCGAGTAGCGGATGGCAGGACGGCCAGGAAGCACAGTCCCCCCTGAGTCTCGTCGCGCCACAGCGCGAGGCCATGTGCAAGCTAGGACCTAGGACGGGAGATGTGGCGAGAATGGATAAACTTGTCGTTATTGGCTCTCCTGGGTCCGGGAAGCGAGCTTTTAGCGCCTCTCTTTCTCAAATAACCAACCTTCCCGTTACTAACCTGGACGAGCTGTACTGGAACTATCAGGGCGAGTACGTGGGAGATGACATCTTCTTCCCGCGCGTTGAAGAGGTTATGAAGAGTGGCAAGTGGATCATCAGTGGCACCTACCTCAATGTATTGGGCATGCTGTTGGACGCTAGCGACGGCGCTTTCTTCCTTGACTACTCCCTGGAAGCATGCTTGGAGAGTGTACGAAGCTACAAGGCGAGTCGTCCGGACGTGAACTGGTCGGCAGCACCGGAAGGCAACGAGAACGAGGCCGCCTACATCAACAAGTTCCACATGGAAGTCCGCCCGAAGGTGATGGAAGCGCTGCGCAAGAGGCCTCATCTTCTAGTTAACCGGTTCACACATAGAAACGGCGCGACCACCTATCTTAAAGCCATGGGGTGGAACGGGAAGTAGTCTCGTGCGCTGCGTGCGGCGCTTGCAACACTGGGGGTTTCTCTAACTTCGGTCCCTCAGCCTTCGGTTGATATTATTTCTGTCGGTACGCAGCGCGGGGCGTGAAGACGTTTACGGAGGCTCTTGAGCATTGGCACAGCCATGCTCCGGTGCTCATCAGTGCACGTACTTTCCTGGAGCGAGTGAAAGATCACCCATAGCTACGTTAGGGGTTCCTCGTGGTCGGCGGAGAGTAAAAGCGGTTGAATCCCCAGGAGCTCGTGCGATGATCTGCGCTTCTGCTGTGGACGCGGTCAGTCCGCTCGGGGCACCATGCAGCTTTGACAAATCCAGCACGAGGGAAGCTTCGAACAGCGGATGAGCCGGCTCCTCAGTTGCGTCTATCCGATCCTTGGCTCCGCCTCGCTGTGGAACCGCCTCGGGGTTAAAGAAGACCTCCCTGTGCGCCCCTGGAGAGGGCTCGGGGAGGTCTTCTAGCTTGGAGTTAAGGGTTACTCTGCTTCCAGCTCGTCAACGGACTCGGTATTCAAGGTAGAGAGCAGACCCTGGATGACGATGTCGAACACGGGGCCGATGAGGTCGAGTTTGTCCTGATCCTCAAGGTTCCGGAGATTACCGGTAGAGAACAAGTGCGCTAACCCGTGAGCGGAAGCCCAGGCCGCAAACACCTGTGAGTACAGGATCCACGTCTGGCGGGGGCTTTCGCTGTTCTCGATGGCCTTTTTGGTGAGCTCCACGAGGAAGGAGAACGCAACGCCCATGCCCTCACGCTCGTCGAAGTTATCGAAATCCGTGGGCACGATGGAGCCCGATGCGATCTCGATGAGTACGTTCCAACCGATGGGATCGTGCAGCGCGAAAGAAACGTAGCCGTAGCCCGCCGCCTTGATGTAGGAGAACGCGTTGGCACCACCGGGCAGCGAGAAGCACTGCACTCCGATGAATCCCTGATCCTGGTTGTCCAGGTAATCCTCGACAGTCTTGAGGAGCTTATCGGCGCCGTCGGTGAGACGCAGAACATCCTTCATCGGAAGGTCCGCGTACTGGGAGACCTTGGAAATGTCGACCTGTTCTTCTCCCAGGTCCCACACCAAATCGATGAGGCCACGGTAGACCGCGATCTGTTTTTCCTCATCGTTGTTGCGCGGGAACTCGGGGGCCTTGGGGGTGTCGTTAATCGGGATGTTGCCGGCCATGGAGTGAGGCTCGATCTCGATCTTGCCCCCCTTTCGGATCGCACGCAGAACGCCTTCGGACAGACACTCAAGGGACCCTTGGAGTAGCTGCTTCTTGGCTACCGGGCTCAACAGCCTGCAGATGCCGTACGTGCACAGGTGTGTGATGCCATGAATCGTGCCGCAGGTTGCCAATGCAACGTGGAGAAGGAAATCCACATCCCGCGGGCCATCGTATTCTTCGATGAGGTCGTGGATGTAACCAAGGACCCTGGTAACCGTCGGCCGCATCTTGAGCTTGTCCATGTCCTCGTCAAAGTCTGTGGGGAAATGGATCGGCATCGGGTTAGAGATGAAAGCACCGAAGATGTCGGGAGACTCCTGCGAGAACGAGAAATAAGCTCGTCCGATCGCTTTCAGCTTGTCCATGGAGGTGGCGTCGTCGGGCAGCGTGCCTAACTCGTAATCGCCAAACCTGATGATCGTTGCATCAAGCTCGGACTGGAGGATCGTCCTCAGCTCATCGTCCGTGGGGAAGAACTCCGAGATCTCCTCCTTGCTGATGCCAGACACCATCGAGAGTTTATCCCGGGTCAGGGATTCATATCCACGGTTACTTACGATTTCATATCCTGCTGAAAGGATGCGGTTACGCGTTTCTGCTTTGCTTCGACTTCGGTTTAAGTTCACTCCACTGTCCTCGATGTTGCTGTGAAATTTGTTCTCTAAATTCCGTCGTCACTGCTTCGAAATTTGTCAACAGTTATCTAGTGTAACGCAGCCCGAGCCTGACTCGGCTAGGGCACATGTCGACGCTTCGCTCTCTCCGTGGAGAGAAGAAGCACATCAATAGCCACTACCTGGTAGATCTGGGAACCCCAAACCTGCCATGCTCTGCATACAGACTACCAGAGCGCGGGCTAACACTGTTGACACTCATGAGTCGTATTTGTCACAGAACGTTCCTCCTCCGAACCAAACCCGTGGGCTTGGGTTTACCGGCATCGCGAACACGCATCTTTGGTATCAACCCAAAAGGGGTCAGTGGTGCTCGCACGTTCACTCACTCTCGCGTTTGGGCTTTACTGGTACAAGGCTGAGGAGGTCGTCCGTGATGAAGCAGAATCTCGTATTTACAGTCGGGCCCGCCTGCAACAGTCGGGCCCGTCTTTTAAAGCCGGGCACCGAGGGCGCGGGCCGCGTCTCGCAGGGGCTGAACGTACTGCTTTCCGTCGAAACGCTCGGAGGGGCCGGACAGAGAAAGAACGGCGACCAGGTCTCCGGTTGGGTTGAACACTGGGGCGGAGACGCTGGCGAGGCCCTTCTCGCGCTCGTTCCTCGAATCGCTCCATCCCTGCTGACGAACCTGGTCGACTGTCTCTTCTGAGTACACGGCATCTTTCATAATGCGGTCACGCAGGGTCGGTCCCGAGAAGGCAACAAAGACGCGGGCTGCGCTGCCGGCGGTGAGAGGCATCCGCGCGCCCACGGGAACGGTGTACTTAAGCCCCGAAGGTGGCTCCTGCGCGGCGATGCATGAGCGCTGCATCCCAGTGAGCCTGTAGAGCTGTACCGATTCGCCCGTTTCCTCCATGAGCTGGGTCATGATCGGCACGGAGGCGTCGATAAGCTTGTCCGTGGAACCGGAGGCGAGCGCAGTGAGTGCCGGTCCGATAACCCATTTGCCGTCGGTTGAGCGAGCGAGGATCGAGTGAACCTCGAGTGCTGTGGCTAGGCGATGGGCTGTTGCCCTGGGAAGACCGGTGATGTCGCACAGCTCGGTGAGCGTGTGCGGCCCCTCTGCGACTGCCCAGACGATGGACACAGTTCTATCCAGAACCTTAATGCCACTTTTGCCAGTGTTATACTGTCCCATGAGACGATATTAACATTCCATTCTGCGGGAGGCTAGTTTTGAAACCGCTAACAATGGCAGAGAAGGTGTGGAAGGCTCACGAGGTCTCCGATGGGCTCATCTACATCGATCTCCACCTTCTCCACGAGGTTACCTCGCCCCAGGCCTTTGATGGCCTGCGCCTTGCCGGACGAAAGGTGCGTCGTCCAGAGCTCACCATTGCCACCGAGGATCACAACGTTCCCACCGATGCCACCACGATCAAGGATCCGGTGTCACGGACGCAGGTGGAAACGCTGCGCAAAAACTGTGACGAGTTCGGTGTCCGCCTGCACTCGATGGGGGACAAGGAACAGGGAATTGTTCACGTCGTCGGCCCACAGCTCGGCCTGACCCAGCCCGGCATGACCGTGGTGTGTGGTGATTCGCACACCTCGACGCACGGAGCGTTCGGCGCCATCGCCTTTGGCATCGGCACCTCGCAGGTGGAGCACGTTCTGGCTACGCAAACGCTGCAGATCGAACCCTTGAAGACGATGGCCATCAACGTGTCTGGCGAGCTCGCCCCAGGAGTGACCGCGAAGGACCTCATCCTTGCCGTCATCGCCAAGATCGGCACAGGCGGAGGACAAGGCCACATCATTGAATACCGTGGTTCGGCCATTGAGAAGCTGACGATGGAACAGCGCATGACCGTGTGCAACATGTCCATCGAGGCCGGTGCCCGCGCGGGAATGATCGCCCCCGACGAGACCACGTTCGCATACCTCAAGGGACGCGACCACGCCCCCAAGGGTGAGGAGTGGGACAAGGCCGTGGAGTACTGGAAGTCGCTCGTCACCGACGAGGGTGCGGAGTTCGACACCGTGGTGGACATCGACGGCTCGGCCATCACGCCGTTTGTTACCTGGGGCACCAACCCGGGCCACGGCGTGCCACTGGCCAGCACCGTTCCCGCCCCCGAGTATTTCGCTGGCGACGAGGCCCAGGCCAGTGCCCGCAAGGCGCTCGACTACATGGGTCTCACCCCCGGCACCCCGATGCGTGACATCGACATTGACACTGTGTTCATCGGCTCGTGCACCAACGGCCGCATCGAGGATCTGCGTGCTGCAGCGCAGGTGCTCAAGGGCCGTACCGTAACCACCCGCACGTTGGTTGTACCCGGGAGTTTCCGCGTCAAGCTCGAGGCGGAAAAGGAGGGGCTCGATCGCGTCTTCACCGATGCTGGTGCCGAATGGCGTCTGCCTGGCTGCTCCATGTGTCTGGGTATGAACCCGGACCAGCTTGCTCCGGGTGAGCGCAGTGCCTCCACTTCGAACCGTAACTTTGAGGGGCGACAGGGTAAGGGTGGCCGCACGCACCTGGTGAGCCCACCGGTTGCTGCCGCGACCGCAGTGAGCGGACACCTGGCTGCTCCCCAAGATTTGGCACCCGTGTCCGCATAACCCAAACTCCACACGCGTGGCCGAGATACTGGCGGCGTAGATCGCTGCCGGGTACCCGGCTACCGCACAACCGCAGTAGAACCACAAGGAAAAAGATGGAAAAGTTTGACAAGCACACCGGCGTTGGGGTGCCCTTGAAAACCTCGAACGTGGATACCGATCAGATCATCCCCGCCGTGTACCTCAAGCGAGTGACGCGCACCGGTTTCGACGACGCACTGTTTGCTGCCTGGCGGCAGGATCCGGCCTTTGTATTAAACCAGGATGCTTACAAGGATGGCTCCGTACTTGTTGCAGGGCCCGACTTTGGTACCGGCTCCTCCCGCGAGCATGCCGTGTGGGCGCTGATGGATTACGGCTTTAAGGCCGTGTTCTCCTCCCGCTTTGCGGATATTTTCCGTGGCAACGCAGGAAAAGCGGGTCTGGTTGCTGGGCTCATGGCACAAGACGATATTGAGCTGCTGTGGAAGCTCATGGAGGAGACTCCTGGGCTCAAGCTGACCGTTGATCTTGGTGAACAGACTGTGCAGGCTGGCGAATACGTGCTTCCGTTTGAGATCGACGAGAAGACCAAGCACCGTTTGCTCGAGGGGCTTGATGATATTTCGGTGACGCTGACACACGAACGAGAAATCAACGATTTTGAGGCGCACCGACCAAGCTTCAAGCCGACCACTCTTTAGAGAGTTCTTAGGGCAAACCTGAGGTCCGGAACGGTAACAAAACTTGTAGCCACAGGTAGGCTCCGGTAACAAGGATCGTATGGTCGGCCCCATCCGGCCACTTCGGTTCCCTGTTAGTTGCTCCGGTGGGGTGAGGGGGGAGCTCCGAGTAGAGCGCAGCACCTGACGAAACCGGGCCTCCATCACGTCGGTGGTATTCGCACGTCAGCGGATACCACCGATTTTTGGTGATTGGGTATAAAGCCCACATAGTCAGCAATCTGCGCGATACCACACATACGCCCAAGGAGATTCCGCCACCAGAAGGCAACTCTCCGTCTCGCGCACTCGGGCAATTTTCACGAACACGGGGTGAAATGAGCACCCGTGAACATCCGACGCGGTTCTTCCTCACTGAGGGTTTCGCCTCTCTGGTGCGCCAATTAACAAAAAGCCCACGAGGGCAGTCTGGAAGAAAGGTCCGGATTGAGTTCCTGTGAGCGGTTGGAAAACGCCATGTCAGCGTTACGTTTCCTGCGTTGTGGTGAGTAGGAAGCTTCTGCTGACCCCGTGAGGATAGCCGTGGGAAAAACAATGACGGCACGGGCGGGGAAGGTTACGCAAAAGTTAACGAAGCGTTACTTTGAAAGAAACCTTCTTCTTAAAATCGGCGTTTAAATTCCGGTAGGGAAAATCTAACACGCCCAGTGAGGGCGATATTCTTGTCTATTGTAGTGGACTTCAGTAAAGTTAACAACAGGTTAACAAAAGGGTAACTCGAGACCGGTGGTGGCACCGTGTCCCCCCAAGGAAAGGAACCGCAATGACCGCACAGTTACTGGATCGCTTCCGCATTGTCCGTGAGGACCTTCACCGTTACTACGGCGGATCCGTGGAAGAGGATGTTATCGACGGCATTGTCGACGACGCTATTGCTGAGGTTTCCAGTTCCGCGCGCTTGGAGAACTTTGTTCCTGTGCTTGTTGAGCGCGAGGCGCGGGAGCGCCTTGAGCGGTTGGGGACCGTGCGCAAGGAAGTGCTCTTCGCTTCACTCCACAACTCCGCCCGCGCGCAGCTTGCTTACGCTTTGGCGCGGCATTACGCAGGAGATCACCTGTTCATCCGCACCGTGGGTGTGGAAGGCCAGGCAAGCGTTGATCCCGACGTGCTCGTTGTGCTTGATGAGATGGGTGTGACGGGCGATGTTCTGTACGAGAAGGAGATCACGCCACGAACCGTCCACTTCTCCGACGTGGTTGTGCTGCTCGGGGTGGAAGAATCCCCAAGTCTTCCCGGGCTTCGCTACGTTACGTGGGATGTAGAGGATCCTGCGGGCAAGGGTCTCGCACCGATGCGTGAGGCAGCCCACGTCATTGACGGATTGGTGCGTGACCTCCTCGGAGAATTGTCGGAGTAACGGAGACGAAGAATCGTCTAGCGATCAGACCTTATAAATAGAAAGAAAGGAACCGGCGGAGCAACTGCTTCGCCGGTTTTTCTTCTCTCTTCCAGAGCAATGTCGGCTAACGTGGCGGTTCTGTCGCAGGACAGGGGTTCGCGCACCAATCGACTGCTAAGTGCTTGTAGTGCGGCGCTACTTCACGGGGAGGGCGCTGGCAAGGTAGTCGGCA
>ERZ1031127.61-NODE-61-length-30706-cov-6.941307_pt1 | contig 30706 bp, 31 predicted proteins | sample MGYA00518224_ERZ1031127 | MGnify/ENA primary metagenome ERZ1031127 (study PRJEB33718, sample SAMN03159757) | human skin metagenome | collected 2014-05-20 | study: EMG produced TPA metagenomics assembly of the PRJNA266117 data set (Human skin bacterial metagenome and... | reverse complement strand
GATCTACACCTCTCTATTCGTCGGCAGCGTCAGATGTGTATAAGAGACAGTATCCGGTCTGAACTGCTGATAAACCGCAGGTGGAAAAAGTATATTTTTATAAGCAACTAAAATGTGATGAACATCTCGCCGACAGATCTTGTGCTAGTGAATCCTGTCGCTAAAATTAGTACTCGGCAATATCCTTTAACGGACCGCACAGAGAGGCGGGGAAGGAGGCGCTCGATGACTCAGGATCAGAGTAGTGATTTTGCTATCGTAGATAGCGGTGAAATCTCTCAGTTGATTTCTAAAATCGCGCACCAGATAGTTGAAAATAATACGCCAGAAGCTTTTGGCAATGATGACGTAGTTCTTTTGGGAATTCCGTCAGGGGGAGTTCCGCTGGCACAGCGGATTAAGAAAGAAATTTCAGAAATTACGGGGGCCAACACACCGATCGGTTCTCTCGATATCACCCTGTACAGAGACGATCTGAAATGTCGTCCACACCGAGCACTTCGCCAGACAATGTATCCTCTAGGCGGAATCGAAGGAAAAACTGTAGTCCTCATCGACGATGTTTTGTACTCCGGCCGTACAATTCGGGCGGCGCTCGATGCACTGCGTGATCTTGGTCGAGCGAAGCGCGTCCAGCTTGCGGTGCTCGTTGACCGTGAGCAGCAGGAGTTCCCAATTCGAGCCGACTTCGTCGGCACCAAGATCCCTAACATCGAAGGTCAGAATCTGGTGTGCGAATTGCAACCTCTCGACGATTGTGACCGAATCACAGTTCAAGACGAGGAGAAGTAATGAAGCACCTAATTTCGATCGAGGACATCACCGCTGAGGAAATTACTCAGTTGCTGGATCAAGCTGACGAGTTCCGTAATGCGTTGCAGGGTCGGGAAATCCAGAAAGTACCGACGCTGCGGGGTCGTAAGGTCGCATCACTGTTCTACGAAAATTCCACTAGAACTAAATCTTCCTTTGATTCGGCCGCTAAGGCTCTTAGCGCGGACGTTCTCAGCATCTCCGCTTCAAGTTCAAGTGTGAAGAAGGGCGAATCCCTCCGGGACACCGGCCTCACTCTCAAAGCGATCGGTGTTGAAGCCTTCATCATGCGCCACCCGAGTTCTGGAGCCCCGAAGCTTCTTGCAGATTGGGTTGCTCCTAACGGTGAGGGCCCCAGCGTAATTAATGCGGGTGACGGTTCTCACCAACACCCGACTCAGGCTCTGCTCGATGCTGTCACTTTCCGCCAGCATCTCGGGGGATTCAAAGATAAGTCAATCGCAATCGTGGGTGATCTACTTCACTCGCGCGTTGTACGCTCGAACGTTGATCTCCTGAGCAAGATGGGTGCAAAGGTGTATCTTGTTGCACCTCCCACTTTGATGCCGGCTGGAGTTGAAACATGGCCCGCCGAAATCAGCTACGATCTTGACCCGATTATCAAGGACCTCGATGCTGTGATGTTGCTTCGAGTTCAGCAAGAGCGCATGTTGGGTGGATTCTTCCCCAGTGATCGTGAATACACAGCTCGATATGGACTGACATCGGAGCGTTTGGCCAAGATGCAAAAGCATGCTCTAGTAATGCACCCCGGGCCCATGATTCGCGGAAATGAAATTGAATACGCTGTCGCGGACAGCTCTCACTCCGTAGTTCTAAAACAGGTTTCAAACGGCGTCTACCTCCGTATGGCCGTACTTTTCACGCTACTGTCCGGGAAGGATGAACTGTAAGAATGAAGACCCTCATCAAGAATGTCCGCCCTTATGGCGAGGGTGAAGCTGTCAATGTCCTCCTTTCAGACGGTGTAATCGAATACATTGGCGCTGAAGAAAAGAAGGCCGACGAAGTTTACGATGGCTCCAACAATGTACTTCTGCCAGGTATGGTTGACCTCAGCGCAAACCTAGGTGAGCCCGGAGAAGAAGAGAACGAAGATCTCCGTTCAGGCTCTCAGGCTGCCGCGAAAGGTGGTATCACCGCCGTGTTTGCTCAGCCCAACACCAATCCGGTCATCGACGAACCGGTAATCGCCGAGGCGATCACTTTAAAGTCCTCAGAGCTCGGACTTTGCGATGTTATCCCGGTTCCGTCCATTACCAAGGGGCGTAAGGGAGAAAAACTCAGTGAGTTCGGTCTGCTGCGTGATAGCTTTGCTCACACCCGCTTCTTCTCTGAAGGCAAAAAGTCCGTAGCTAACTCGGTTATCATGCGCCGGGCAATGGAATATGCGCACGGGACTGACGTGGTAATTAGCGAATTCTGTCAGGAAGAGAAGCTTTCTGAGAATGCTTACGCTCACGAGGGTGTTTACTCGGGCAAGGCCGGTATTCGTGGAATTCCTCGCAGCGCCGAAGAATCAATTGCAGCCAGGGATGTTCTTCTGGCCCGCGAGTTCGATGCTGAGCTTCACTTGGCTACCATTTCTTCTAAGGGAACGGTGGAAATCGTTCAGCACGCCAAGGAGGACAAGACCAAGGTGACAGCATCTGTAGCTGCTCACAACCTTGTCCTAGATGATTCAACAATCGCAGGGTACGACGCAATCTATAAAGTTCTGCCTCCGCTGCGTGCTGAAGAAGACAAAAAAGCGCTCGTCGAAGCTCTGCTCGATGGAACCATCGACTGTGTTGTCTCTGACCACACGCCGGTTTCCCGCGAGCACAAGGCCGTGGAGTTTGATCGTGCCACCCCTGGCATGATCGGCTTGGAAACCACGCTGCCACTACTCGCGGAGACCTTTGTTGAGTCTGGCAAGGCCGATTGGCACTTTATTGCCAAGATCTTCTCTGAAAAGCCTGCAGAAATTGCTGGCCTTGAGGATCAGGGCAAGAAGATTGAGGTCGGAGCACCTGCAAACCTCACGGTTGTGAACGAAGATGGCAACTGGACTGTCGAAGAGGACGCCCTGGCATCGAAGAGCAGCAACACCCCGTTCCTTGGCAAGAAGTTCAAGGCACAGGTTCAGCTGACATTCCTGCGAGGTAATGTAACCTACCAGGCGTAATTCAACAACCAAAACCTCCGGAGGGTACCCACGGTAAGCTGTGGGTGCCCTTTGCTATTTGATTTGATGGTTCATTACGCTGAGTCCATTGTTGCAAATCATAAGAGACTCTGAGACACAGAATCCAGGCTATCCTTCCGGGCTGACATGTCGGAGAAGTTGCAGGGTGTACTCAACGGCCAAATATTCGATTGTGTGTACCACGTCAGTTTTCTCGATAACCATAACTCCGATCTGGTGTAACCCAAAATATGGCATTGGCACGAGTAAGGAGAGTTTTTCGGCCAAGCCCACAAACAATTATGAAGTCACCGAAAGTTGAGAGCTGAGTCACGAGCGTAGCTGTTGCGCGGGGGCATCTAGTAACACCGTGGTGACTATCCAGTAACGCAATGGTGAGTATCGAGTAACACTTTGGGGGAAGATTCTTCTGACCGCGTGACAACAGGGCACGTGGCATAATCAGAGGAGTCCGATCATGACTGATTACCGGGCCGTGATGGATCTTGTCTTACAAGGCTGGTCCGTCCGTCAAATCTGCTCGACTGTGCGATGCTCACACACCACAGTGCAAAAAGCCCGCCACACAATGGCGGCACACCAGATCACAACCGATGAACAACTCGCCGGTATCACCTGTCTTTTCGGGGTAGTTGGTACCGTGTGTCTGGGGTTGCCTACAAGTTGTGGACAGTGGTTTAGGCGGCTTCGGGGGTAACCGCCGGTTTCTTGGTGGGTGGGTCGGTGATCTGGGTTTCGAATTCGACGGGGCTTATCATCCGATACTGGAGTGGCGACGCCGCCGGTTGTAGACTATTTCAATCCACCGGGCGACCGCCTTTTTGGCTTCGCTTCTGGTGGCCCATGTCCTCCGGTCGTAGAATTCCGTTTTCAGGGTGGACCAAAACGACTCACTCATCGCATTATCGAAGCACGCGCCGGTGCGTCCCACCGATTGGGCGACACGAGAGTGTCTAATGGTTTGTGTGTGAGGGATTCACACTCATTGAAGGAGTTAGGCCATTATGTCTACTGTGGCACGTAGAGACCCGGCTGATCAGGCCAAGATTGATGCTTCGGTGTCGATTCGGGGTAGTTGGTACCGTGTGTCCGCGTAGTTGGCGTTACTGGAACACCGGTACCAACAAACCGCATCTGACAGACGCTCGACAGAAATGGCTTTTCACACTCCCAAAATCACGTATTCCCAAGCTTGGAGTAGTTTTATATTAACTAAAACTCATGTAAAAACAAGAGGTAGGAGACTGATCCAAGTTGTTCCGTCATTTTTTCGACGCGCTATTGTCAAAGAAGGATGACAAGCCATTAGATGAAGGCGACGGATTTTTCCGACCCCAACTTAGCAGCGATCGAGATTGGATTTTACCGCCGCGCATAGCGAAGAAGTACGATCGAAACACTTTTAACTATAAGAAGCCATACTTCCCCTCAGGGATCACCGGGCAAGCATACTTTCCTTACCGATGGAGAAAGCTCTCAGATTTCCCCAGAGCTGTCAAAATTGTACCTCAACCAGATAATACAGTAGATTGTCACGCTTTGAAAGTCGTTCACGAGACGAAACAAATTGGTTGGATAAAGGCCGAAATCGCAGCATGGCTGGCGCCTTACGTGTATTTGTTATTGCAGGCGGATAGCGAATGTTTAGTTTATTTGACGGAGCCCAATACAGAGGAATGGGAAATGTCCGGGGGCCATGCCATCCGAGATGTGCAGATCGGCGTGATGATTCTTCCAACGCTAGAGTTTATTTGGAAAGTGTTTCCGCCTCAGCGCATTTGGCGAGAATTAGATATTATTTGGAATAGCTTACCGAGCGATGTCGCAGAGAGAATTCACAAGCTCCACTGGAATCTTGACGAAGAAACAGCAACCGTTTTCAAACAAATAGGCCAAGAAAAAACTAGCTACCCTTTCACCTTGCCTGCAACTGAGGATTGGATAATTTCAAATTACCTCTGCTGGTACCGGCGGATTGTTTATTCGCTCCAGGATAAACGCAGAAGAGCGGATCGTAATATCAAAATTTGCCAATTGGATAAGGCCGGGCTTCCAAGAAAGGAAATCGCTACTCAAACAGGACTTGCGCGGAGCACTGTTGCCAGCTTCGTGAGAAAGGGACGAGATCCCAAAATTGTGAAGTCATGGATGCAAATAAGAGACTCTATTCCTGCTGAGGAGGATGAGCTCAGAGAATACATTGCAAAAAATCACCAACCCCGCGATCCGCGGTAGACGGGTTGCAAAAAGACGCAGCAACTCGCCGATTGACGCTCAAGTACCGACATTTGGCGGGTAATTGCACGATTCGGTAGTTAAAACTCAGAACCACTAATTACGGCAACAACATAGGAAAAATGTTGTCAACCTCCCCCGTTCACAGAGGAACAGGGGCGAGATTGGCTGGCGGGAGGTGCTACACGAGAGCACCGATGATGTAATCCCACACGGCGGAGGTGACCAGCATGATGATGAATGCTGGAATCATTACTGGGACCGTGCGCTTGACCAGGTCGACAGGCGAGACACCGCCGAGACCCGCGACGGCGATCACGACGCCGGCGATGGGAGACATGGACCGGCCGATGCCGGAGGCGAGCTCCATCGGCTGCGCCAGGAACACGGTGTGAACGCCGAGGGGCTGCGCAATGCCCGGGGTGAGCTCAGAGAACGCGAACCAAGGTGCGTTGCCCGAGCCAGTAAGCACCGCAGCGAGGAAGATGATAAGGGCCATGATGATCATGATCGGCAGGGCACCCATGTTGAGCTTCTGCGCACCACCGACGATGTAATCGATGAACCCGAGCTGTGTAAGACCAGCGGCGAACATTTGACCGCCGACGATGAGGGTCACGATGTTGACGAACTGTCGCCCCATACCGTCGAAGAACACCGACATGGCCTGCGAACCACGCTCAAAGGAGCGGTAGCGGATCATCTCACACACCACGGCCAGCAGGCCGGAGATGATCATGGCCGTGGCCACGTTCATTTTGATGGTGGTGATAACGAACGGCGAGAACACGATGAGCAGCACCAGCGGGGTGAACGGCAACAGTGCGTAGAACTTGGGCACCGGCTTCACCTCGACTGCCTCGGTTGCTACAGCACCCTCAGCCTGGGCTGCGCTCGCGCCACCCTTGGCATCCGCGCGGTTCTTATCCATGCCGGCAAGTTCCTGGCGAATATCGTCCCAATCGGCGTTGTCAGGAGTCGTGCCCGCTTTGCGGTCCATGTGGCGCTGGACGAAGTAGTGCAGGACGCAGACCGAGGCGACAACGACGACGGCGACGGGGAGCTGGTAGTGGATGAAGTATTCCTGCACCGACATCTCCGAGATCCGGGCGGCCATGTTGGCGTTGGACGAAGCCGGGCCCAAGTCCAGGCACGACCCCGTCGCGATGACGCCAGTGGCGGACAGCCGGGAAATGCCCAGGGAGCGCAGCAGCGGGTAGACGGTCACCATGAGCAGCATGGCCAGGCCGGCCGCCGAGGGAATGATGAGGCAGAGGCACTGCGCCAGAATGTACGTGCAGGCGAGGACCAAATAGGGCTTGTTAATCTTGGCCAGGGGTTTGGTGGCGATGTTGACCAACGCCTCAGACGCACCGACCTTCTCCATGACCAGCGAGAAGCCGCCGACAGCCATGATGATGAGGCCGAGCTCGGCACCGAGGTGGCCGAAAGTGGCCCGGATCTGATCGAAGACATCGAGGAGGGCGCTACCCGTGGACTTGTCTTCGGCCATGAGTGGCTTCATGGACAGGGGGATGGCGCACAGGAGCATGAACAGCCCCGAGAAGATGAGCACCGTCTGCGGGTGGTACCTGTGGAAAATGAGGTAGGCAACAACCGCGATTGTTGCTAATGACAGCAAGAAACCGAACATCAGGATTCCATTCAGTGTTGGTGCGGTCGCTTCCTTGTGGAGGCGACCGCGAGGGACTTATTTGCTCGGCATGTATGCCATAGCAGTTGCGGTGAAGACCTTGACGCCCTTGACGAGCACCGACTCATCGACAGAGAAGTCGACAGAGTGCAGACCGACCTTCGAGGGGGTGAAGAACAGCATGAGGGATGCCTTGCCGCCGTTTTCCTGGACTCGCTTCATCATGTAGGAGTAGTCCTCGGAGGCGGTCATTTCTTCCCACTGCGGGTTCTTCGGACGGATTCCGACGGCCTCTCCGGCCTTGGCAATCTCGTCCATGAGCTCCGGATCGGACTCGAGGGAAATCGCCTCGCCCATCCGCTCCATGGTGAACTCACACTCGTACATCTCTGCGGCGGCCTTCACCACGGTGCGGGCGCGATCGGCCATGTACTGGTTAATCTCGGTATTTTCGCCACGCACCTCCATTTCGAAGTGGGCGTGCTCGGCCACGATGTTGCGGGTATCGCCAGCCTGGAGCTTGCCGACGGAGACACGCGTGGAACCGCCCGAGTGGCGGGAAATGGCGTACAGGTTGAGCACCGCGGTGCAGGCCGCGAGCAGGGCGTTCCTGCCCTTTTCCGGTGCTCCCGAGGCATGAGCTGCGCGCCCCTTGAAATCAACGTCGAACTTGGTTGTGGCGAGCGCTCCGCCGGAACCCGGCGCGAAATCGAATTCCTCGAAGTCATGGGGCCACACGTGCTGGCCAAGCATGATGTCCACATCATCGACGTGCCCGGCCTCGACCATCGCCTGTGCGCCACGGACGCCCTCCTCAGCCGGCTGGAACAGGATCTTCAAGGTGCCTGACCACTGGTCTTTCAGCGCAGCCATGGCCTTGGCAACGCCGAGGCCCATGGTGATGTGGGCGTCGTGGCCGCAGGCGTGCATCGACGCGGGGTGCTTGGAGATGAAGCCGTGGTCGGCGGGGAAGTGCCCCTCCTCCGTGGTTTCGTTGAGAGGGAGGCAATCGATATCGAAGCGCATACCGATGACCGGCCCCTCGCCGTTCTTCATGATCGCGACGGCGCCCGTATGACCACCTGCGATTGACTTGACGAACTCATCATCGGCGCCTTCCTCGATCGCTCGGGCGATAGCCGCCTTGTCATCCTCCTCGGAGGGCAAACCCATGCGCGCATCTTCCTTGCACGCATCCTTGCCGGTAAGCACTTCATAGCCCGCCTCACGAAGTTCGGATACGATAAGGGAAGTAGTGCGGTACTCGAGGAAGCCGAGCTCCGGGTGCATGTGAAAATCGCGACGGAATTTCACAAGCTGCTCCTTCAGACCATCGACGTAATTCACGACGTTCTGTGCAGTTTCTTCTTTCAATTCAGGCATGTAATCCATTCCTTATTTGAATCCAATGAAAACGCAGACTGCCAAAGGGCTTGTGATGTGAGCACTGAAAACACCCAAAAAAATTCGAAAGATGTATAACACACAATTCGCCAAACGCGGTCTTGCGTTGCGGAACTTACGAAAAGCAATCGCACACTCAGCATTGTTGGAGCGGAAAGACAGGTTCGCCCGCAAAGACGGCCGCTAATCGGCGCTGGGCTAAGCACTATCATCTCTGGTCCCGTGTGAATGCTTCCGTGTTGAAGTTTAGGAACACCAAAAACTGACATTCCTCTATGCCTCCTAGACATCGCCTCGTACTTAGCGACTCCGCGTTGCCGACTCGCTTTGAGACTTCGACTAGTTATTTCGATTGCAAAATTTATACTACTCGTCTGAAGTCTTAAATCCAGTCGAAAGCAAATACCAAGTATTATTTTTATTATCAATACTCTAAGGCTCTGACCATTCGGATACAAATTGCCTCCACCTATCCTTAACCCGCCACTCAAAACTCTCATAAATCCTCAACAAGGGGCGATAAAAGGCGTGTTCCCATCCAAACTCACCCCGAAACTACGTCTCTGGCCTAAAATGGTGAACATAGGTCTGACGTTCACAATCAGGCCCCGCCAAAACAGGAAGGCAAAACGTATGAGCAAGACTCTCGAAAACGCATCCGATATTGAACTCCAGGCCATCATTGAGCAGGAGAAGGCTTCAAGTCGCCCAGGTAGTGAATTCACGGGGCTAAGCCTTCCCCATGTCATTCATGAGCTTGCCAAGAGGCTCGTAGGCAAACTGACCGATACCAACATCTCATGCGTCATTTCTTGCGAATCAGAAAGTGACGTACTGAGTTACGAAATTGCACGTCAGCTCGACGCACGTGGCGTTCGCATGTGGGAAGACCTTGGCCGTTTCTACTGTGACCACGAATTCAAAGCAGATGACAGGGCTCTCCTTGTCATCGTTGATTCCGATCGCGATGTTCTCGTCGATGCTGCTAAGACAATCACTTCTAACACCGGCGCCAACCTCGTAGCCTTGATTACTCTCGACTCATCAATCTCACGTGACGACATTCCACAGGTGAGTTTCCCCTTCGCTTCATAGGCCACACCACCACACATACCCCGCGACTCAGATGTACACGCAACCGCCAGTGCATCTGAGTTCTAGTCATGTCTGTCAAGACCCGGTTCAGTGAATAGCGTAGGACCCCTTTCCTCCCCATGGGGGCAAAGGCCAACTAAAGCGGTAAAGCAAATTAACCCGTTACTATCTATTTTCTTCTGTCCTTATTCGCATACTCCTATATTTCAACCGATCGGGCAGAACCGGCTAAGCAAAACAGTTCACATAGTCATCGGACAACGATGCATAGTAATGGCTACGGACCGTTGCACTTAATTCATCTCGAAATGCTCCATGCTCTGAAGCTTTCTTGCCCTGACCTTGACCAATTGTGATCTGGCCCCAGCCCTAGTTTCATCTTTTGTTAAACACCTCTTGTCGGATGCGGTTTGTTGGTACCGGTGTTCCAGTAACGCGGTGTTATGTGTCATTACCTTTTGCACGCTTGATGTCATGACATTGTGCACAGTTTCATGAACTATTTATGCTGTGTGTCGGACACAATCGGATAATGAGTAAGGCAATTCCTCCGGCGATTCGCCGGAAAATTATTGAGTTCGACCCTTTCGACGGTCACGGTCTGTCTATCACCGCGTTTTGCGAACAGTTGAAGATCTCCCGCCGCACGTTCTACAACATTCGTGCCCGATACGATGAGGAAGCAGGTGGCGCGTTGCATCCTCATTCCAGTGCCCCGATCACCCCAGCAAGGACCTATGACGAGCATGTGACCACAGCACTGCTTGCGATCCGGAAGCGTTTGAAAGGTCAGGGGTGGGACTATGGTCCCATCTCCATTCGGTTTGAAGGTATTGCATCAGGAGAATTAACGGCTCTTCCGATTTTGGTGTGCATGAGTAGATTTTTTGGTGGATCGGAGTGCCGCTTTATGTGGAGGGGTTCTCTGGTGTGAGAATTATTGGGTGTCTAATCCAATTTCACTTCCAGAGAACCCTGATGCTGATTCTAATGGCAATATCGTTGCTAAAGACTATTTGCCGTACCGCAGAACTTGGTTTGCGCATTACCGGGGCTGCTGATGCCGGGGATTTCACCGTGATCGAGGCTGAAGCGATCGATCCGATCAATGAGTGCCCACAGTGCGGCAAGTCCGGGCGGTTTCGTGATCACCGTGTGCGGCGACTCACCGATCTTCCTGTTGTAGGGTTTCCCACCAAGCTTGATGTCACCGTGCCACGCTACGTAGTAGTGATGTTTTACAGCCCTGGCTAGACCAGCGGGATGAGAAGTTCCGTGACAACGTGACCGTTATTGCGATGGACGGATTCCAAGACTATGCCACCGCTTTTAACAAGGCGATCCCGAAAGCAAGGAAAGTCATGGACCCGTTCCATGTGGTGCGCCTAGCTGGTGACAAGCTGACACAATGCCGCCAGCGGCTACAAGTAGAAACAACAGACCGACGCGGGAAGAAAAACGACCCACTGTACAAAAACCGGAAAACACTACTAACCAGGAAATCCTTACTTACTGACATCCAAAAAACCAGGCTTGATAAACTGTTTACCTTCGACGATGACTACGCCCCGCTACAAACGACCTGGAGCTACTACCAGCACATCATTGTCTGTTATGACCAATCCAATAAACACCAAGCCAAAAAGACCATGGCGAACCTTATCGACACGCTGGTCACACTCAAGGATAAAACGACCGCTGAACTAGCCCAACTCGGACGAACGCTCAACAAACGACGCCAGGACATTTTAGCGTTCTTCGACATCGGCGTATCCAACGGGCCTGTAGAAGCCATCAACGGACGACTCGAGCACTTACGCGGCATCGCACTCGGATTCAGCAACATCAACCACTACATCTAGCGCTGCCTCATCCATTCAGGAAACCTCATATCGAAAATCAATGCACTCTAAAACCGGAAGAGCCGGTAAACGTGTCCGAAGTGACCTATCGATAGGCGTCGGTTCTCTTCCCATTACGGGATTCTTCTACCACCTCAACCGGACGCACGAGTGAGCGGGCCGCACTGCGTTCAACGGAACGTCGACAAGCTGTGAAACGCGCGCACCCACCCGGCGGGAAGGATGACTTAAGAGCGGAGCTGACCCACCCCAGCAATGTGCCTTTCCTCACATTTGACCTGTAAACAGTTCTTTTCACCCCAAATAATGTTAGTCTTCTGACATTGAGACATTTTATTGTTAGTTTATCGACTTTATCTTATCCGCACATTCCTTCCGACTCACACGAAGTAAGAGGTCAACAATGGAAGTCTTTCTCATCATCTGCGCGCTGCTCGCAACAGTCGCAGCCGGCTACCTCATGATCAAGGGGTTCAAACCGGTCATCGTCCTGCTCTTCGCGGGACTTTTCCTCATCGCTCTCTCCACCATTTTCGTGCCGGACCTCGGCCTCCTCAACGAGAAAGCGACCACCGGATCGAAATGGTTCGACATCTTCGCCATCTTCGAGTCTGTGGCAGGTAGCCAGCTCACAGGCGTCGGGCTAATCATCATGGCGGCTGGTGGTTTTTCCGCCTACATGAACAAGATTGGCGCGTCGAAGTCGCTCGTCCGGGCGGTATCGCGGCCTGTCTCACGGCTGCACAACCCGTACCTTCTTCTGATCCTGTCCTATTTCATCGGGCAAGCCCTGTTCATGGTCATCCCTTCGGCGGCTGGACTCGCGCTGCTGCTCCTGGTGCTTTTACTCCCCATCCTGCGGGCCGCAAACGTGACCGCTGCCTCGGCAGGTGCCATCATCGCCACCGTATCCGCGCTGCCTATGGGGCCTGCAATGGGAACAACGGTTCTCGCGTCCGATACCGTGGGCATGTCCCCCGTCATGTACTTTGTCACAAACCAGCTGCTTGTTGCAATCCCCACGATGATCGCGATCGCCATCACGCACTTCTTTGTGCAGCGCTACTTTGACAAGAAAGAGGGCGATCACGGATCCGTCATCCAGGAGGAACTCAACTCGGATCAACCTGATGCACCCGGTTGGTACGCCTTCTTCCTTACCCTTCCGATCATCCTGCTGATCGTCTTCTCCCCGCTCATCCACGATTCCATCGAGCTATCCACCGTCACTGCGTTCTTCCTCGTGTGGCTCATCGCAGTTGCCATCGAACTCATCCGCTCCAAGGACCGCAATCAGGTTCTAGTTGACGCGCACGCCTTTTTCAAAGGCATGGGCAATATGTTCGCCAACGTGGTTTCGCTCATCATCGCTGCACAAATCTTTGCCAAGGGACTCCAATCCACCGGCCTTATCGACGCGATGATCGACGGCGCAAAGCAACTCGGACTGGGGATCGGCGCGATGGCTATCATCTTCACGTTGATCGTTGGTTTTGTCACCTTGCTCACCGGCTCCGGCGTTGGCCCCTTCTCGGCCTTTGCCAAGCTCACACCGGACATCGCGGCGGGCGTGGGGGGACAGGCCACAGCGCTCGTCACACCCATGCAGTTTGCCTCCGGGATGTTCCGCTCCATGTCCCCCATCGCCGGCGTAGTTATCGCGGTCGCCGGTGGTACGAACATGACGCCAATGGCGCTGGTCAAACGCACGGCCATCCCCATGATTGTGGGCATCATCGTCATGACAACATGCTCGCTCATATTCCTATAGATTGATAATCCATCTTTGAAAGAAAGGATCACCATGCCTGTTGGTGCCCTGAATTCCTATATTTCCAAAAAAGGTTACGTCACCCCGGATTTTGAACAAATTTGGCTCGAGCCCAGCCAGGTCCAAAACATCGTGACCGTGGAAGTAACTCTTGCACAGGTGCAGGCGAAGCTCGGAATGGTTCCCGCCGATGCCGCCCAGCACATCGCACACTATTCCACGATCAGCGATGAGCTGGTGGAAAAGGTAGCCTCGGGAAAGGTGGGGAACCCGCTCGTTGCAGCCCTCGATGCCCTGAGGAGCGAAATCCCCGAAGACTACCGGGGTTGGGTCCACTTCGGCGCGACGAGCCAGGATATCCTCGATACCGCCCGCGCGCTGCAGATCAAGAGCTCTCTCGACTGGATCGAGCAGCAGTTATCTGACCTCGATGCCTGCATCTCTAAGCTAGCGGAAACGCACGCCGATACCCTCATGGTTGCCCGCACTAACGGCCAGCACGCCCTGCCCACGACGTTGGGGACGCGCTTTGCTCGCTGGCTTGCGGAACTGCGCAGGTCCCGCAGTCGGCTTGCCGACGTCCGCCCCCGGGCTCAACTCATTCAGTTCTCCGGGGCCGCCGGCACCTATGCCTCCATGGGCGAACACGGTACGGAGGTGGCAAAGAACATGGCTAAGGAGCTGGATCTGACCTACGAGCCGATTCCGTGGCACGCCTCCAGGGACTCCATTACCGAACTATGCTGCTGCCTTGCAATTTACGGGCAAACCCTGGCCAAGATTGCCGAGGACCTCTTCGATATGCAGCGAACCGACTTCATGGAAGCACGGGAAACCATGGATGCACATGCCTCCGGCTCGTCCACCATGCCGCAAAAACTCAACCCGTTTACCACTATGAAGATTTCCGTGGGCGCACGCTTGGCGGCAGGGCTCGCAGCCACCGTACTCACCCAACCACCAGGATCCTTCGAACGCGACCACCGCCAACTGGAAGTAGAGCGCGACGCACTCCCGCAGATCTTCATCGCAGTGGAAGGTGCAGCAGCAAAGCTCCTCCGTCTCCTGCCGAAGCTGACGTTCAACACCGAAAGCCTTGCGCACGCAGCCGAAAAAGAAGGCGTCCTCCTGCTCACCGAGAGCCTCATGATGCACCTCGCCCCCGTCCTCGGGCAGGAAGGCGCACACCAGCTCCTGCAGGATTTCGCCGCGGAAAACCGTGCACACGGCACCGGAATCAAAGAATTTCTTGCCGCCCACCCAGACGTGGTGGAAAAGGCAGGAGACCTTGACTGGGATTGGATAACCCGGCCGGAATCCTACCTAGGACTTTCTGAGCGGATAGCTCACGACGCGGCCTACAGCTGATAGCTTCGGTCCCGCAACGCTCACTACGCTCGCCGTAGTGAGCGTTAATCCTTTTCCGGATGGATGACGATTCGAAGGTTCTCCATGAGATTCTCCATCTTTTCCGTGCGCTCCTGAACTTGTTCGGGCTGCCGCAGTTCAAGAGCGGTAAGGAGAGACTCCAATACGATCAACATCGGCGCACGTGACTTGAACCTAAACCGGGAGGAGGAAGGAACCAGAAGCACGTGATCCGCGTAGCGTCGCAAGAGCCCGGCCTGCCTGTTGGTAATGAGAATCGTCTCCCCACCCAGCTCTTTGAAAGTTTTCATCACCGCTTGAACATGAACCGGGTACCGGTCAAAGTTCGTGGTAAGCAGGACGGAATTCTCCGTTGCCTCGACCAATTCATGTGGCACCATATCAATGCCAGGAAGAAAGAACATGTTCGCCCGGTGATACTTCCCCAGCAGATAAAAATAGTGGAGCAGATCTTTTCCTGTGGCCGAGGAATTGAGGAACAGCGCCCGCCCGGAATCGGCGATGAGATCCGCGATCGTTTCAAATTCTTTGGCATCAACAATCCGCGAGGCCTGCTCTAAATCCTCCTGCGCACCCGCCAAGTGTTTGTACAGGAGCGATCCCGGTGCGGCGGAACCGTTTTCCAGCTCCGATGTCCGCTGCAACGGGCTATCAAAGTTACATGCCACCTCTTGTTGCAGGAGTTTGGAGAAATCGCGGAAATTCTTATACCCCAGTTTCCGCACGAAACGCGTGACAGTAGCAGTGGAGGCCTGAGTATCAGCACAAATCTCTTCCAGATTCTTGAAAGCCAGGCCGGGGTACGCATCCGCAAAATAATCGGCCAGCCGCCGCTCCATCGGTGTCATGTCCTCCACATGCTGGACGCGCTCAAACAGCGGGCGCTTTATTTCTTTGTCTTCCATGCCCCTCACCGCTTACTTGTCGCTTGTTTTCTACAGGGTCGTTTTTCATCGTAACTGAACGATGACTTCACCGTTTAATCCCTAACTACCTAGCCTTTAGCTCCGCATTTGACACTTCACTGGTCACAAACAGTGTCGTGGCGCCTTTATTACATAATTGTCTTCACCGGCGTTTAGGGGTGAGAGAAAGTGAGTCCGCTCGCTCAATGGAATGTCAACGGTTAGGCACTAAAGAATCACTCCCAAAATTCGTATTCCCCGTTTCGAAACTAACGTAAATTACCAGCGTCTATCCAAACTGAGATTTCTGTCCACGATTTCTCACCAAGTTGATCCTACGAATGTTGACCGATTTTTTATGATCCATCTCACAGTTATTGCCCTGTTGTTATCTTGTCATTATAATGTCATCTAGATCAAGTATCTCGAACAGGATCGGAGGTGACAATTGAACCTTCCGAAGTACATGCTTGTTAAGCGTGCTATAGCCCAGATGTGCGCTGAACGTGAAAATGGGGATCGGCTGCCTAGTGAATCGCAGATTGGCAAAGCCCTGGATGTCTCCAGAATTACCGTGAGAAGGGCGATGGACGATCTCCAGGAAGACGGAATCATTAGGCGCGTCCAAGGCCTAGGAACTTTCGTTGCTCCTGTCTCCACAGAAAATGAGCCAGTAACAGAAATGATGGCTCCTCTCGGCTTTTTCGCACAGATGAATCAGAGAGGACACAGGGTAGATTCGAAAGTTCTGCATTGTGATCAGGTTTCGGCCGACGCAAGGATTGCGTCCGAACTTGGGATAAAACTAGATTCCAAGGTCCACCGGCTGAGCAGATTGAGGTCGCTGGACGGCTCCTTGCACCACATCACGACAGCTTGGTGGCCCGCTTTCCTCCCCGGCATTTCCGAAGAGACTGACATGTCACATGACTCTCTTTACTCAACGTTACGTTCTCTAGGAATTCCGATAGGATCCGAGCAAGTAACGGTAGGAATGCGACATCCCTCCGGGGACGAGGCCACCCTTCTCGATATTTCAGAAGACCAAACCTGTCTAAGCAGCTATTCCAGAGTCTTCTCACTTCAGGGAAAACAACTTTTATTCTCTTCCACTCTCCGAAAGAACTTCGACTCGACTATGACCTTTGTGGTCAACCCCACTACTTCTGTCGAGTCAGAAAGGAATCTTGACCTTGGCTAACTTAAATTTGCCCGCATCGCGGGTACGAGTTTCAGAAGCAAGCGACTGGCGATCCGCGGTCACACTGTGTCTTAGCCTCTTGAAAGAGGAAGGATTTGTCGAACAGCGCTACATCGACAAAGTTGTTGAGTCAATCGCTTCTGGAAAAGGCTTATACATGGCTCTGGGCAAGGGAATCCTACTCGCGCACTCCCGACCCGAGGATGGCGCTTGTAAGACCGGGCTTTCGCTAGTAGTACTCAAGAACCCGATTGCGCTCGGAGACAATGATTCAGGAAAGAGCATTCAGCTGATTTTTGGACTATCGGCTGTTGACACACACTCCCACCAGGAATTGATGTCCGAGTTCGCAAAGGTCCTCCTTCAATCCTCAGTACGAGAATCACTGAAATCAGCACCCGATGTCGAAGCGGCATTGGGCGTTCTTGTCACCGCATAAGAAACAAGCCCCCTAAGCGCCCCACTCCGCACAACACGCGGGCAACTTTTGAAAGGATTCGAAATGAAATTTCAAGCAATGTGCTCCTCAGGACTCGGTTCTTCTTTCCTAGTAGAGATGAATATCAAACAGGCTCTGGAAAACATCGGACTGACAGACTTCGAAGTATCACACTCCGACATTGGAGGAGCAACGAAGAACGACGCAGACGTGTTCATTGTTGGTCGGGATCTAGAGGACGCAACAAAAGAGTTCACTCCACGCATCGTGCTCAACAGCATCATCGACAAAGAAGAACTTGAAGAAAAACTGCGAGCATTTCTCCAGGAAAACGGCCAAATCTAATTCCAATTGATCCCTACAGAATAGGAATAGAGCTATGAACAGCTTTTTGATGGTTTTGGTGGACATCTTCCGCCAACCTGCAGCTATCATCGGTCTGATCGCGCTAATCGGGTTAACTCTTCAACGGAAGTCCTTTTCCGATTCAATGAAAGGGACAGTCAAGTCCTTTATCGGCTTTCTTGTACTAGCATCGGGCGCTGGGATCGTTGACACGGCCTTGAAACCATTCGGAGCCATGTTCCAGGATGTATTTCATGTTCAAGGTGTTGTGCCCAACAACGAAGCTATCGTTGCCCCAGCATTGGTTGAATATGGCACTGTCGCCGCATTAATTTTCTTCTTCGGCATGATAGTCAATATCCTGCTTGCGCGATTCACGAACTTTAAGTACATCTACCTGTCCGGTCACGTTGCGCTTTATCAGTCCGTTATGCTCGCTATCATCTTTATGGTTTCCGGGATGAGCGCATGGCAAGCTGTTCTATTTGGTGCGCTGGCCGAAGGCGTAATCACCACAGTTTCTCCGGCACTTGTGCAACCGTTTATGCACAAGGTTACGGGCTCCGATGACGTTGCCCTCGGGCACACCGGCGGAATGGGGATCGCCTTTGCTGGTCTCCTTGCGAGGATTACCGGCGGCAATCCTGAGCACTCCACTGAAAAGATGAATGTTCCCAAGAACCTGGGATTCATTCGGGACACAAACGTGGTGATCTTCCTCTCGATGTCTTTGGTTTACTTGGTTGTAGCTCTCATTGCTGGTCCAACCTACGTGGAGAGTCAAGTTTCAGACGGCCAAAATTACATCCTTTGGGCGATCATGCAGGCTGGCATGTTCGCGGCCGGTGTCTTCGTCATCCTCGCAGGCGTACGCGCTGTCCTCAATGAGATTGTCCCTGCGTTCCAAGGTATTTCCACAAAGCTCGTGCCCAACTCGAAGCCAGCCCTGGATGTACCGATCACTTTCCCATTTGCTCCCAACGCAGTTATGGTGGGGTTCTTCTCCTCACTGGTCGCCGGAATCATCTGCATGGTTATCTTCGGCTTCGCAGGCCTCACCATCATCATCCCCGGTGTGATTGCACACTTCATGACTGGTGCAGCGTCCGGTGTGATCGGTAACGCACAAGGTGGACGCAGAGGTGCCATCATCGGCGCATTCGGAAATGGCGTTATCATCTCGGTGGTTCCGCTCGTACTCGTGCCGTTCCTCGGCGATCTGGGTAGCTCATCCGCAACGTTCTCCGATTCCGATTTCGGTGTGTTCGGTCTCTACTACGGACTGATGAGCAACTTCGGCCAGTATGGAATTATGGGTGCCGTTGTTATAGCACTCGTGGTTCTCTTCGTGGCTTCCGCACTAATCGGCCGATCCAATGCGGCTCGAGAAGCACAGGGCGTCTAACTTCGCCGAAGCAATAGCCACGCTACTTCCGGCAGGTAGCGTGGCTATATTGCTGTCAGGACGGAGACACACTCTACTACCCGGATTTTCCTGCATCGGAGGCAAAGTCCCAAACTCTGTCTGGGTGTATCGAGCTTCGAGGTCTCCTGGACGCGGCGCTCGGTAGGACACCCAGGTGCGGAATTCCACTGCGAGCTTTCCTCTCATTAACGCCCTGGGAGACCTACGTCAATTGCGGGACTGCAGACCGCGGCAGTGCTCAGGTTAGATCACCAAAGAAACAGTGCAGATCTACCCGACGGTTTCCAAGGAGTAAGACTCCAACCAAATGCGCAAACTACAATATAAAGCTATTGGTCGATGCCCTGGTCGAAAGGTTTTCACGTGGACAATACCCCAACTACCGATGAATTCCGTCCAACCATACTGCACGTCATGGCGGACGGGAAAGACCACACACGACAGGAAATCTATAGTCAAGTGGCCGATTACCTCAAGCTCTCCGCTGAGGTTCGTGCCGAACGAATCCCAACGGGCACACCACGATACCGACAACGCATCGGTTGGTCTCTCAGCTTATTCACTCGTGCTGGTCTGCTGGAGCGCCCCAAACGGGCCGTGTACCGAATCACTGAAGATGGTCTCACCGTCGCAGCTCGCAATCTCAGCTCGTATTCCGAAAAGGACCTTTGCGAATGGCCAGCTTGGAGGGAATACCAACAGGAGATCGCTGCTCGGAAGGAAAAAAACGAACTTTCCTCGAAACCGAGCAGTGGCGATGAGGCAGACTCTGTCCAAGTCATGTCCGACGCCGAGCAGTCATACAACGCTCAGACCGAAACTGACTTGCGTAAACGTCTCCAGGAAGCGTCACCAGAGTTTTTTGAAAAAGCTGTCATCGAGCTTTTGTGGGCCATGGGATACGGTGGTGCTCACGGAGAGAAAAGACACGTGGGCTGCTCAGGCGACGGTGGCATCGACGGCATCATCCAACAAGACGCCCTAGGTCTCACGAACGTCTACATTCAAGCCAAGCGCTATTCCGACTCCAACAAGGTGGGCGAGCCCGAAATCCGCAACTTCATCGGATCTCTTGATTCACGTGGTGCGACCCTCGGCGTATTCATTACCACTTCTACCTTCCAACCGAACGCCGAGCGAACCGCCAACAATTACCGACACGGAAAGATCGTGCTCATCAACGGCATCAAGCTCACCTCGCTCATGCTCAGTTACGGAATCGGTGTCCAGAAGAGACGTGAATTCAGCCTCTACGATATCGACGATGATTTCTTCGAGGATGACCTAGCGTAAGGGATATCAGCCATCTCGAAATCCCAGCTAATACAAAAGGCTGCCCCACCTTCTAGAGGTGGGGCAGCCTCATTGACCTCGAGCAGAGAAGCATTCTGCAGGTGCTAACAAGCACGGAACCAATCTGTTGCTGTTAAGACACGATCCAATTTTTGAAAGGAAAATTTACAGCTGTCTTTCTTGTCAAGGTCATCACCAGGAAAGACCAATTTTTCAACGGTTGATTCCAATGTTAGACAGGAAAATCCAAATCTTCAGCTAGAGAGTACGAGTACTGCGTACCGCGCCGAGTTACTGAATCCGAAGCGTAGAAGGTGGCTCGCTTCAGAGAATCTCGAAGGGTAAATCCTGCATCCAGAGATTGTGCGAAGCAGCCGATAAAGGCGTCGCCTGCTCCAGTCGTATCGAGAGCCTCGACTTCGTAGGCAGGTAAATCGAATACTCCGTCTTCGTTCAGGCAAATTACTCCGCGGCAGCCGAGCGTTACGATAACGTTCTTCATGCCCTTATCAACCAACGATTGCGCTGCGATGCGGATTTGGTCGATGGAGTCCACGGGCATTCCGGTAATGAGGCCGAGCTCGCTCTCGTTAGGCAGGAAGTACTCACATGTGAGAATCTTCTCAATTTCGAGGTTAGGACTAGCCGGTGCAGGATTGAGGATCACTGGAATCCCGAGCTCTTCTGCCAACTCGATGGTGAAGTACACCGTCTCCAGCGGGATCTCCAACTGCATCACGATCAAACTGCATTTTGCCAAATCGTCCTTGGCAGCTTCTACATCTTTAGGGGAGAGGTGAGCATTTGCGCCCTGGACGATCAGGATCGAGTTTTGCGAACTCTTTTCCACGAAAATTGGTGCAACACCGCTCGTGGCTTCAGTATCCAATACATACTTCGTGGAAATCCCGTTGGCAGCGAAGTTTTCCTTCGTGTGCGTAGCGAAATTATCGTTACCTACGCGTGTCACCATGAGGACATCGGCCCCCATACGTGCTGCTGCAACGGCCTGGTTAGCACCCTTTCCACCGCAACCCATCTGGAAATCAGGAGCCTCAACGGTTTCGCCCGGCTTAGGCATGCGGTCGACGTAGGTTATTAGATCGACCATATTGGATCCGACAACTGCAATCATTTCTTAGCTCCTTTTGCCTGTACGAACATGGAAGTTACGTGTCTCTCCGGCCTTCAACTCGATCATCGTTCCAGCCTTACGAGCTGCCGCAGCTCCTTCTGGACGGGAAGTGCCGGGGATCAGGAACGCGCAAACCTTTTGATCCGCGTTATGTAGAATCCAGCGTGTACCGACATTGAAATCTTTAGACGGGAATTCAATGAAGTAATCCCCCATTGTGACGGAGACTTCCTCACCGTATTGAGGCAAATTATCCGCGAACCAAACGATCTCTGGATCATAGTGGGTAGCTTCCGAAAGCTCTTCGACCTTCGGATTTGTAATCAAACCATCGAGCATCTCGCGCCACTCATCTGTTGGATGCACGTGATCAGGAATCGAGCTCCTTACAGTGAAAGCACTATCAGGCAAGCTACCACCGAATTTTGCGCCATCTTCGTACAAGTAGTTCATGTGGCACATGTACTGCAGAGGCATCGGCTGATATTTGCTGAGGTTAGTAACCTCCATATCGATATCGAAGAAACTCTCCCCAGCGTGCAGACGTACAACAGGCTTGGCCTCGTAGTGATCGCCAAATCCCTTCGTGTACTCGTACCTTCCACTGATCGCGATCGAATCTTCGGAGACCTCGATCCACGCTTCTCCGAACGGCGCACAGGAGAATTCTCCATGAAGAGGATGGGTATCCTCAGGACCTGGGCATCCAGCGGATAGGAGCCCCGAGTGGAAAGCAAAGCACCCGTACGTGTCAGTGATTTCTGTGGCAGGCTGAGGATACGTGAACATATTCTCCATCCGGAGCGATTTCCCATCGACCTCCACATTCCAGAGAATTTGTCCCATGAACGGAAGGACTTCTACTGCAACTCTGTCAGAACTCAGTTTTACGGATTCAATCCCAGTTGGATATGTCCAGCCTCGAACCTCAAACTTATCCGACTCGAGGAGGACGGTCTCGCTCTGTGGAAAATTTTCGCGGGCCAGATTAATTTTGGTTACCATGTCGATTCCCCTTTAAACCAATACCCTGCACCGCTTGGACTTCTGGTACAGAAAGACAAAATGAATTAGAACTGCAGCGAAGCAAACAAGGCTGACAGAGAAAGCGATCTGCATGGATCCTGTCATGTCCGAGACTAGGCCCTGGAGAAGCGGAATTACCGCTCCACCGATGATTGACATCACAATGACAGCTCCGCCTGTTTCCGTGTGACGCTTATCTTCAATTGCGTCCAAGGTGCGGGAGTAAATTGTTGCCCAGCAAGGCCCAAACAGTCCGGAGGTGACAACTGCGGCCCAGACGGCGGTCATGTTCGGAACGAACATGACATACAGCAGGCTCATACAACCTAACGCTGAATATCCCACAATCACGAGGTTCGGATCGAATTTGGACATCAGGATGTTTGCTATAAATTTGCCGATGAAAAACGCGATAAATGAGAAGATCATAAATGTACTCGCGCTACGCTCGTTCAAGTTGTGGTCAAGTTCCAGTGCAAGGCGGATAGTGAAGGACCACACTGCAGTTTGCATACCGACGTAAAGGAACTGCACGAGAATTCCTTGCAGGAAACGACGGTTGTTGAGCAGATACCTGAGAGTTTCGCCAATAGTAGCATTGGCCTGTTCGCTGAGATTTTGAAGAGGTTTGCACGCCGGCATTTCGGTCAGTGCCACAACAGTGAGCAGCACCACCAGAATCAAAATGAGGTACTGATACGGTTGCAGAGTCCGCTGCAACATTTGCTCTCCAAAGGCGACTCGCTCTTCTGGAGCCATTGCAGCCATCTGCTGCTTGAGTGCACCGCCCTCGGTGAATACGAGGTATTTCCCAAGGAGAATGCCCGTGATCGAGCCGATTGGGTAGAACGTTTGGGAAATATTTAGCCGAAGCGTTGAACTCTTTTTGGGCCCAAGCATCGTTGAGTAGGTGTTACATGAGGTTTCCAGGAAACTCAGGCCAATAGCGAGAGCGAACAGTGCCACGAGGAATACACTGTAGGTTGCCATGTGGGAGGCCGGGAAAAACAAGGTACATCCGAGGATGTAGACTGCGAGGCCGATCATAACACCGACTTTGTATGAGGTCTTCTTGATTACTCTCGAGGCGGGAATGGCGATGAGAAAATACCCACCATAGAAAGCTGATTGAACAAACGCGGAAGCAAAATCCGAAAGAGTAAAGATCGACTTAAACTGCGTGATGAGGATATCGTTCAAGCTGGCCGCTGCTCCCCACATCGGGAAGCAAACTGAAATCAATATGAATTGAAACCATGGAATCCGATCGAGATATCCATCTTCCTCTTGTATAGCAGGGTTTACAATCGGTGCTTTCATAGCAGCTTAGCTCCATTTGACGTCCCGATTCGGGTGGCTCCCGCATCAACCATGTCCTGGAACTGTTCCGGTGTACGAATGCCGCCGGCGGCTTTGACTCCCATTTCTTGCCCAACAGTCTCACGCATGAGTCGGACGTCTTCTGCCTTAGCTCCGCTCGCTCCAAAACCAGTGGAGGTTTTTACAAAGTCAGCTCCGGCTTCCTTCGCGGCTAAGCACGCGTGCTTGATCTGCTCATTGTCGAGGTAGCAGTTTTCGAGGATTACTTTAACGATCGTGGATTCCGAAACGGCCTCCACAACTTCGCGAACATCATTTTCAACGAAGTTCCAGTCGCCATCCAAAGCCGCTCCGATGTTAATCACCATATCGACTTCATCTGCACCATCTTTCACAGCCGTCTTCGCCTCAAAGGCTTTCACCTCTGACGTGTTGGCTCCCAGTGGGAACCCGACAACGGTACAAACTTTTACGTCGGATTCTTTGAGCAGTTCCGCTGCATGGGCAACCCATGTTGGGTTAATACAAACAGAGGCAAAGTTGTGCTCGATTGCCTGGTTTACAAGGGTATCAATTTCCTTCTCGGTCGCGGTGGGTGCGAGCAACGTGTGATCGATGTACTTGGATTTCTCCATCACATACCTTTCCATTTGTGAATTCGTCTGATTACAAATGTTATGGATCGGCGACACGAAAGGCAAGAGCTTTTTTTACATTTGTTATGTGAGGTTCAACACAGCCTGGGCGGTAACTTGATCAACGACGAGATGAGTTGCCATTCCGCAGCTCAGAGCTGTTTTTAAAATCTCAACTTTCGCCAAACCAGTTGCAACGAGAAGCCGAACAGGGAACGTACGAACCGCATCCAGGGGCACCCCAACGGTGCGTTCGTCAACTTCTGGACAACAGATTTTCCCCTCTCTGTCGACCCAATGAGAGCAAATATGCCCGACGCTTTCCCGTAAAATCTTTTCCTGCTCATCTTTAGAATAGTTACCGGAGCTAAATAGATTCGACCCCTTTCGAGCTGCGCCGACCGTGAACACACCAATGTCTACGTTTGCACCCTGTTCGCAGATCGACGAAATGAAAGGCTCTTCCAAAACGAGACGTTTCACCTGCGCACTCTTAAACACCGCCGGTAAAGGAAGTACAATCGCTTCCGCGTTAAATGCAGTTCGGTAAAAATTGATTGTCTCCCAATCACTTTCCCCCGAATTAGATAAACTAATTCCGCCTTTAAGCTGAATAACTTTCACACCGACTCGGTCGAGAATGGCCAGATTCTTTCCAACGCTTCCAATCGTTCGACCACCCGTGATACCAATTGAATCACCATCTTCGACTAGCTCTGAAAGGACTTCTGCTGCTGTTTTACAAACGCTTTCTAATACGTTTCCACCGTTTTCCCATACGACCATGGCCTCCTTAAGGCCGTATCTGAGCTCAAGTTCCCTACTTAACGCTTTACCCATCTTTCGCGGATCTTTTATTTCGATCCTGGCGAACCCTTCCGTGCGGGATAGCGATAGTAGTTTTGAAACCGTAGGGCGTGAAATTCCAAACGCCTTGGCTATTCGGGCTTGTGACCAACCCTCTAAGTAGTAAAGTTTGGCAGCGTCTATCGCCAATATTTCACGCTTATTCATCTTGGTGACACTCCTCACGGTAGTTTTCAAGAACTAGCAAACTGTAACCGACAGTTGTTAAACACCTGAAATAAGAACAACCGAATACTTTCGCTGGATTTAGGCATGCGCTACATTTTGAGAACTTCGACAGTTCTTACCACTAGTGCTCTATCTTTATTTGTCGTACTTTTACCGTTTCACAGTATCGCTAACTCAGGAAGCACTAGCTACAGCATTGAGCACATAATCTATTAATCACACACCTGATAGTTGTGGTTTAGCATTTCATATCATTCAACTAGTGAGGTCTTTTCCGGTAGAAAACAATTCAAAATTTTATTTTGACCATTAGATGAGAAAATCGAGAGAACCGACCACGATCGAGGCTCCAGAAAAGCACCTTCACAATGGTTGAATCTTATAATAATTCGGTTTCAACACCTGCCATGAACATCATGCCCACTCCTAAAAGGGACGACTTCCGTTCAGTGGCATTTTCCACTTACCCTCTTATTATTTCAATTCTCCTAATTATACTGATCTACCCCTCTTTTAATTAGCATTACATGGGTATTCAACCCCAACGAATAGGAGTCTCCCCATGGAACGAATCCTGATTTGGGCCGCCATCATTGCCCTGGTGCTGAACCTGATTTTCACGCGTGATCCAGTGTGGCTTACGTGGATTCCTCTGGTCGCAATACTCGCCTTTGAGGGCATCCGCCTATACAAGGACAGCAAATCCCCCGCAAGCACCGAAAAGTGGAACGGCAAACCCGTCTCAAAGGAGCAGCTCGAGGAGGCTAAAGCCTTGCGTGAGGAGAACCCCGGGATGACGATTCCCGAGGCCCTCAATAAAGCAAGTGGCAAGTAGTACTACCCCAGCCTCTTCACCGCATCAACAACCAGATCCCAGAACCTCGGCGCGTCGAGCCTCGTGGCGACCTGCGTGTGGCAATCAGCAGGAGCCGGGGCGCGGAAATCCGCCACCGTCATGCCGGTGGTCAGTGCCCCGGTGAGCTCCACGTCGACAGGGACCTTCTGGGTCTGGACGATCGTCGGGTCGATGAGGTAGGCGATGGTACAGGGATCGTGGACGGGCGGGTTATCAAAGCCCTGGGCGTCCTGGTAGTTCTTGCGGAAGGCGGCGAAGAGGGCGACGACGAAATCCGCAAGATCCGTGCCCAGGGCCGTGAACTTCTTCTCCACCTCGGGGGTGGCAAGCGCCTGGTGCGTGAGATCCAGGCCCACCATCGTCACCGGCCACGCCTCGTTGAACACGATGTGGGCGGCCTCCGGGTCGATCTTGATGTTGAACTCGGCAACAGCAGACCAGTTGCCCACGTGGTAGCCGCCCCCCATGAGGACGACCTCTTTCACGCGCTCAACGATGCGCGGCTCAAGGCGGGCGGCCAAAGCAATGTTGGTCAGCGGCCCGGTGGGCACGAGCGTCACCGTGCCGGGCTCCTCGCGCATCACCGTATCGATGATGAACTGCACCGCGTGGCCCTCGCGGACATCGACCTGCGGCTCCGGCAGCTCATAATCGTGGATCTCCATCCCCGTGTCGCCGTGGATGTCTTCTGCAACCTCGACCGGACGCACGAGTGGGCGGGTCGCACCGGCGAAGAGGGGGACGTCGAGAAGCCCAGCGATGGTGAGGACCTGGCGGGCGTTGAAGGTGACCTTCTCCAAGGTCTGGTTGCCACCCACCGTGGTGACACCGAGCAGTTCGATGTCGGGGTTGCCGGCAGCGAGGAGGACGGCGACCGCGTCATCGTGGCCGGGGTCGCAGTCGAGAATGATCTTGTGCATGGGGGAACCTTTCTACGCAGCCTGCGCTGCGAGCGTATCGGAGATTGTTTCTGGACGGGGGATGAGGAATGAGGTGGCCAGGGCGCACACCAGGAGGATCGCGCCGGTGACCATGCCGGCGATGTATCCACCGCCGTTATCGGCGAAGATGGTGGCGACGGCGAAGAGCACGGCAAACGACACGCCCGCGCCGAGGTTGAACGCGCCGGCGTTCATGCCCGGCAGGTAGCCCTGGTTATCTGCGGGCGAGAGAACGATGCCGAGGCCGTTGAGCATGATGTTGGCGATGCCCGCGTAGGTGATGCCGACGAAGAGCGAGATAACGAGCAACCCCGCGCGCGTAGGTTGGCCAGCAAGGACGACGGCGGCGATGACGCCGAGGAGGGTGCCGGCGATGCCGACCTGGAGGACGTTCTTGTAACCGAACTTGGCGGCGAGCATCCCGGCGATCGGCCCGAAGGCGAGGCCTGCCAGGGCGTACGGGGTGAGCGTCCACCAGGAAACGGTGCTCGCGGAGATCCCCGGGCCGTTGACAGCATCCTGGGCCAGGTTGGGGACGAGCCCGTTCATGATGGCGAACACGCCCGTCATGGTGAGCAGCGTGGCGAGGAGGAGCGCCCACGTGCGGCGCTGCTTCATATACTCCACCGTCACCAACGGGTGCTTCACCTTCTGCTCAATCTTCCAGAACACAATCACACCGATCGCACCGATGGCGATGAGGGCGACGACGAGGAGCCAGTTGGCATCCTCGATCTTTCCGGCCTCGTTAAACGCGGTGAGGAGCGCGCCGATGGCGATGGCCAGTGGCGCCACGCCCTTCCAGTCCATGGGGAACGTCTCCTCCGCGGTGGACTCCAAGGTGGCGAGCCGCACGGTGACGACAGCAATGACGCACAGGACCGCCATGACCCAGAAGATCGAACGGAACCCGAAGTGGCCCGCCAGCCACCCGCCGGCGAGCGCATCCACGCCGCCGATGCCGCCGTTAACCGAGGTAATGATGCCAAGCAGGAGGGCGTACTGCTTCTCATTGGCTACCTGCTGACGCAGCATGATAAGGCACAGCGGCACCGTGGGGCCCGCCACACCCTGGATCACGCGTCCTAAGAACAACACGGTGACGTTGGGGGCGAACGCCGCCACCAGGCAGCCAAGGCCCGTCACCGCCATCATGCCGATGAGCACCTTCCGCCTACCGATGAGGTCGCCCCAGCGGGGCAGGAACAGGGAAAACAGGGCCGCCGCGGTGAAGAACGCCGTCTGCGTGAGCCCGATCTGCGCCGAGGTGGCGTCAAGCTCCTTTTCCATCGTGGCAAGCGCCGGCGACAGCATGGACGCGTTGAGCTGGAACGCGAACACAGCCGTGAGAAGCGCCGCCATGAGGGGGACGACGTTTTTCGTCCTGGGGATGTTTGTGGGTGGCGCGGGGGTCTGTGATGACATCGGGGCACCACTCCTTTCTTGATATTTATTGGTCTTGTGGTGGGTTGCTAGCAAGCAGTGGGTCGAAATCCTGCCGGCGCTGCGTGTAGCCCTGCGCGCCCGGCGCGGAGCACGCGGCGGTGGCGGCGGCGATGCCGTATGAGGTGGCGCGGGTGAGATCGGCGCCCTCGGCAAGCAGGGCCGTGGTCGCCCCCACGAAGGCGTCGCCGGCGCCGGTGGTATCGACGACGTCGCAGGTGATGGCGTTGATGTGACTCGTCTCGCCTCCGGCCGCGATGTAGGCTCCGTCGGGGCCGGCGGTGAGGATCGTCGACAAGCCAAAACGGTCGTGGATGGCGCAGGCGAGCGCGGGGATCGACGCTGGGGATTCGGAACCGAGGAGCGTGGCGGCCTCCGTCTCGTTGACGATGAGGAGGTCGACGTGCGCGAGGAGGGAGGTGTCGGCGGTGGCGGGCGCGAGGTTGAGGACCGTGGTCGCGCCCTTCTCCTTGGCCAGCGCAAGGGCGTGCCCCGTTACGGGATCGGGGATCTCGCGCTGGCAGACGACGACGTCGGCGCTGGTGAGGCTCTCGAGCGCTTCGGTCACGTGCTCGGTTGTGATGGTGGCATTGGCGCCGGCGATGAGGACGATGGCGTTGTCGCCATCCTTGCTGATCTGGATCATGGCCTGACCGGTGGGCGTTCCGGGCTCATCGCCCGGACCCGTTTGGCTGGTAAGGAAGCCAAGATGGAGGTTCTCCTCCCCCTCGATCGCCGTGGTGATGGTGGCGGCGGCACCGTCACCTCCGAGGTTGCCCACCATCCACGTGCTCGCGCCCGCGCGCGCCGCCGCAACCGCCTGGTTGAGCCCCTTGCCGCCGACCGCCTCCTTCGAGCTCGTCGAGGAGATGGTCTCGCCCGCTCTGACGAACGCATCGACGTAGAGAAACCTGTCCAGGTTCGCGCTGCCGACGACGAACACCCTGCCCTTACTCATTGTTTGTGCTCCTTATTGTTGTTTTTGTTGTGTCTCCCACCCGGAGCGTCCCGGGCAGGTAGATCTGTTGCTTGTTACGTTTCTTGTTCGTCCCGGTTTCCTCGATCTCCTGTATCAGCTTGTCGACGGCCATCCGTGCGAGCTTCTCCTGCGGCTGCACGAGCGTGGTGATCCGGGGGTACAAGGTGGTGGCCGAGGTAATGCCGTCGAAGCCGGCGACCATCGTGTTCAGGTTGTGTTCCTGCAGGCGGCTGACGATGCCCGCAGCCATGAGATCGTTGCAGGCGAAGATGGCATCCGGAAGATGGGCCTGGTCGAGCGCATCGACGAAATTGATGCCGGCCTGGGAGGTGAAATCGCCTTCCTGCTCGGTGACGGTCGCGCCGTGGACAGCCTGGTAAAAGCCAGCTCTCCGCTCCTGGGCGGCGGGGATCGATAGCGGGCCCGTGAGCAGGCCAAACGTGGTTGCTCCCCGCGTGAGGAGGTGTTCGGCGACGGCTCTCGCGCCCTGGACGTTGTCGACGCTGACGAACGTGGCGTGGGCACCCGGCAGCGGCCGGTCGATGCACACCATGGGGATTGTTGTTTTCGGCGGGGTGGCCTTCGGCCACGACGAGCTGGCCAGGATGATCCCATCGACCGCGCCGCCGCTTTGCAGGTTGTGGAGGCACTCGGGGAGGCTGCGATCCCCCGCGATGAGCACACCGAAGCCACGCTCACGGGCGGCTCGCTCGATGTGGAAGAGCAGCTCGAAGAAGAACTGGTTTTCAAACCCCGGAAGCACCACGCCGATCTGCTTGGTTTGTTGCGTCCGCAGGGCTCGCGCCATCCGGTTGGGGTGGTAGTTGAGCTCGTCCATGGCCTGCTGCACCTTGGCTTTGGTGGCGGGCGCGACGGCGCTTGTGCCCGAGAGGAAGCGGGAAACGGTGGCGGTGGAGACGCCTGCCTTGAGGGCGACGTCGGCTAGCGTGGCCGTTGTTACCATGGTGCGCCTCCTTAGCTGACCTCGATGTAAACGATTACATGGCTGAGCGTAGCGCGAATTGTTCGTTCTCCTAAGCAATTGCCCGATGTTGCATTTTTCACTAGCCCCGCCTGATACCCCCTCCGGGAGAGGTGCGTGGTGAGAAACTTTGTGTTTTCAGCGAGCAAAAAACTTGGTGCCGAAAATTTCGGCACCAAGTTGGGGGCGTTTTTGCGTTTACCCAGTTAGTCATGTTTGCTACCGGAATTTTGGTGTCGCTTTTTTCGGTTTGGGGTGAAAACTAGTGCGCGGTGGCGCGCGTCTTTATGGCGGCGGATTGCGCCGTTACCTA
>ERZ1031127.60-NODE-60-length-32445-cov-10.386323_pt1 | contig 32445 bp, 24 predicted proteins | sample MGYA00518224_ERZ1031127 | MGnify/ENA primary metagenome ERZ1031127 (study PRJEB33718, sample SAMN03159757) | human skin metagenome | collected 2014-05-20 | study: EMG produced TPA metagenomics assembly of the PRJNA266117 data set (Human skin bacterial metagenome... | reverse complement strand
CCCCCGCCCCGTCCGCCTCGGCACCAGCAGCTCCAAGTGCACCTTCTGCTCCCGCAGCACCGGCCGCACCCGCAGCGCCGGCTGCACCGCAAGCTCCTCGAGCGCCAAAGGCTCCCGCGGCTCCGAGTACACCCACCCCTCCAAGTGCTCCAGCAACACCTGCGCCCAAGGCACCAGCCGCGCCGACCCCACCTAGCGCACCTGCAGCGCCAGCGGCACCAGCCGCACCAACTGCGCCACAAGCTCCCCAAGCACCAGCGGCTCCAGCCGCTCCCGCAGCACCGAGCGCTCCTACCCCGCCAAGTGCCCCGCCGGCACCTGCGCCCAAGGCACCAGCCGCTCCAACACCACCAAGCGCACCCGCAGCGCCCGCAGCACCGGCTACGCCCGCGCCAAGTGCACCTTCTACTCCGTCGGCACCGACCCCGCCAGCTGCACCGCAGACTCCCCAAGCACCGGCAGCTCCCGAAGCACCAAGCGCACCTACCCCACCGAGCACCCCGACAGCACCTGCACCACAGGCATCAGCCGCTCCAACACCGCCAAACGCACCCGCAGCGCCCGCAGCACCGACGCCTCCAGCGGCGCCGAAACCACCACAGGCGCCAGCTGCGTCCACCCCGCCAAAGGCTGAGCCGCCAGCACCGCCGGCGTCGGAAAGCGTGCCCAAGCCACCTGAATCTGAGTAGGCGCGCAGGGGCATTGGTGCGTACGCTGTAGTCCATGCATTTTAATGCCGGACTCCCCAACGATGCCCTGCTGCTAGCGGCAGGCGCAACTGAAAATACACATTCCCTTGTCTCTTTCGCCTGGATTATGGCCGCGGCGCTACTCGCACCGCTGGTCTCTTATATGTTGGGCTACCGCCTGCCGTCGGTGGCCCTCTTGCTGATTTTCGGCATGATTATTGGCCCTTCCGTACTCGACCTCGCGGCCGAGGACGAAGGGATCGAAATGCTCAAGGAACTCGGCGTGGGCGCGCTGTTCCTCCTCGCCGGCTTTGAGATTCAAATCTCTACCCTCAAAACCAAAAAAGCCGGAACGGCCCTATCTACCTGGATCATCTGTGCCCTCGCCTGTGGCGTGGGCGCCTACTTCCTGGTGGATAACGTGCCAGGTGCCATCGTCGTCGCCTTGGCTCTTACATCAACGGCGCTGGGCACGCTCACACCGATGCTGAAACAGGACCGCATTCTGGGCACCAAGGTGGGCAACTCCGTGATGATTCATGGTGCCATTGGTGAGGTCGCCCCCATTACCGCAATGGCACTCTTGCTGGGTACTCGTTCCACGCTGACGACGATGATCATTTTGTTGTTCTTCATCATCATCGCCGTTGCCGTCGCCATCATGCCGGCGGCCATCGCCTCGACCATCCCTTGGGTCAAGACCGCCTTTATCTCCGGTGCGGGCTCCACCAATCAGACGATCTTGCGTCTTATCATCCTGATTCTGGCCATCCTCATGGCCGTTACCGCAGTCTTTGAACTCGATATTGTGCTCGGTGCCTTTGCCGCTGGCATTATTTTGAACCGCATCATCCCGGATGAATTCCACCGCCGCCTTGAGCACCGCCTCGATGTGGTGTTTTATTCGATGCTTATCCCAGTCTTCTTTGTGGTCTCTGGCATGAGCATTAGCTGGGATACCATCGCTCATAATCCGTGGAAGGTACTGGGCATTCCAGCTCTCATTTTGGTGACCCGTGGCCTGCCCGTCTTCTTGCGCGAAAATGTTGGGCATACCGGATCTGATATTGAAACCTTCCGCCAGCGCCTCCAGGTAGGTTTGTATTCCGCCACCGGTCTGCCAATCATCGTGGCGGTAACGTCCCTGGCGGTCAATTCCGGAATCATGGAAGCGGAAAATGCCTCGATCTTCGTCTCCGGCGGCGCACTTACTGTCGCCCTCTTCCCATTCCTGGCCAGCCTGGTGGGCGGAAACGAACAAGAAAAGAAGGACGAGAAGACCCCTAACGCTGAAACCAAGGACCTATAGGCCGCGTTCGCTGAGAGCACGTCCCTACAAGGGCAGAATTTTCCTAGACTGGAAGATGTGAGTAATAACTTTGGTTCTTCCCCTGTCAATCGGACGCTGCGTCTGTCCGATTCCGAGCGCAACGATGCCATCAATGACCTCGCCCGCGCCGTGGGTGAAGGCCGGTTAACCATGGAGGAGTTCGAGGACCGCTCGGACGATGTCATGCGCGCCAGCACCCACCAAGACCTCGTACCCGTCTTTCAAGACATTCCGGCGCGTGGTTCCCACGAGGTCAAGGTCTATTCCCGCGGTGAGGTCACGCGCGCCCATAATGCGGGCAAGAAGCCAAAGTTTGCGACTGCCCTTTCCGGCTCTGTGGTGCTTGCGGTAGCAAGCCCTACGCTTATCTTAATGAGCGCTACCATGAGCAACCCATGGCTTCTGCTCGGAGGCGCGGTAACAGCCGCCCTCATTCCAATTTTGTGGATCATGCTCTACGTGGCCAAGGTGGGTCCGTCTTCCTGGCACGCCCCATCCGTGCGTCAGATTGAGCGGCAGCAGTTGCGCGAGATTCGCGCTCTCACGGCGCATGAGCGCGCGCAGCAAAAAATGATCGAGGAGAAAATGTGGGCCGATCGCCGTATGCAAGCTGGTGAAATTACCGGCCAAGCCATGGATCTGGCCAAGCGGAAGTTCAGCGAGTGGAATAAAAAATAGTCATCGCCGGTGTTGAAGCATTTTGTGTGGCTGTGAATCGTGGCACAATACTTCCATGACTTCTCCCAAACACCGCATCTTTGACCAGTCCGACAAACTCAAGGGCGTCGCGTATGACATCCGCGGCGAGGTCTCTGCGGAAGCGGAACGCATGGAGCTCGATGGCCACACCATCTTGAAACTCAACACCGGTAACCCGGCCATCTTTGGCTTCGAAGCACCCGATGTCATCATGCGCGATATGATCGCTGCCCTGCCTACTTCCCAGGGTTATTCCACCTCCAAGGGAATCATTCCTGCCCGCCGATCCATCGTTACCCGCTACGAGCTGGAGGACTTCCCGCCCTTCGATATCAACGATGTCTTCTTGGGCAATGGCGTCTCCGAGCTCATCAGCATGACCACCCAAGCGCTGCTCAATAACGGCGATGAGGTTCTCATCCCGGCACCGGATTATCCATTGTGGACCGCAGCTACGTCCCTGGCAGGTGGCACCCCAGTGCACTACCTGTGTGATGAGGACGATGATTGGAATCCATCCATCGAGGACATCGAGTCCAAGATTACGGATAAAACCAAGGCCATCGTGGTCATTAACCCGAATAACCCAACGGGTGCGGTCTACTCGCGCGAAGTGCTGCAGAAGATCGTCAATATCGCCCGCGAGCACAACCTGCTCATCTTGGCCGATGAGATCTATGACCGCATTCTTTATGACGGCGCGCAGCACATCTCCATCGCTTCGCTAGCCCCTGACCTTCTCACCATCACGTTCAATGGCTTATCCAAGGCCTATCGCGTGTGTGGCTACCGTGCCGGCTGGATGGTACTTACCGGCCCTAAGCACCACGCCCGTGGCTTCATCGAAGGCCTTGAGCTTCTGGCCGGAACACGCCTGTGCCCGAACGTACCGGCGCAGCACGCTATCCAGGTGGCGTTGGGTGGCCGGCAGTCTATCTTTGAGCTCACCGGTACCGGCGGGCGTCTTTTGCGCCAGCGCAATATCGCCTACGAGAAGCTCAATGAGATTCCCGGCGTTTCCGCGGTAAAGCCTATGGGCTCGCTTTACCTCTTCCCGCGCCTGGATCCGAATGTGTATGAAATCCATGATGATGCCAAACTCATGCTGGATATTTTGAAGGCGGAAAAGATCCTCATGGTGCAGGGAACCGGCTTCAACTGGCCGAACCCAGATCACTTCCGCGTGGTCACGCTGCCGTGGGCATCCCAGATTGAAAACGCCATTGAGCGCCTAGGTAACTTCCTTGTGAGCTACAAACAGTAATTTTCTTCCCGCCAGTTGCTAATGATAGTGATAATCCGTCACAATAAGGTGCATGGGAAGACATTCTGCGGCAATCAAGTCCCAGCCGGCTTCCGCCCTGTGGAGCCGGCTTTTTACTTCGATAGCTCAAAATCATTGGCGGATAGGCCTTCTTGGCGCGCTCGCCGCAGCGCTCATAGCTACCGTTGCTGGCTTGGTAATACTTTGGCCCAACAGCCCTGCCAATGAGCACACGTCCGCGGAATTTCAGCAAACCTATACGCTCAATCACCCACAGGTAGAGGGCACGGTAGATACGGCTGACCATTCGGCTTGTCAATCAGAACAAACGGGACAGGTCTTTGACACTCCTCCCCTTATCCCCGGCACGGAAGAGATATATTGCGATCGCGCACTAGTTAAAATCACCTCTGGCGAAGACGCAGGGGACATGACCCAGCTGGTCACCTATGGCAAAGCTGGCGATCCGCAGTTGGAAACCGGCGACAAGATAGTCTTATCCAAGGCTACTGACCCGTCTGGGGCGGTTACCTATGCTTTTGCGGATTATCAGCGCACCGGCAGCCTAATCTTGTGGGCGGTAATCGTTGCCATCATCGTAATTGTTTTCGGCGCATGGCAGGGGGTACGCGCCATCATCGGCTTGACGATTAGCCTTGGCGTAGTCTTTGCGTTCCTTTTGCCTGCGCTTATCGAGGCCCATAGTCCCCTCTGGACCGCCCTCGTTTCCTGCGCCGCAATCATCTTGGTCGCCGTACCACTCGTGCACGGGGCAAATTGGAAAGCAGCTTCAGCGGTAGGTGGGTCGCTGCTAGCTCTCATTATCGCGGCATTCCTCGCCTGGGCCACGATCGATACCTCGCAGTTGCAGGGCTACAGCTCCGAAGACAACCTAAAGCTCTTGCTCTATATGCCGGGCGTTTCCATCCTTGGAGTGCTACTGTGCGGTTTCGTTGTCGGCTCCCTTGGCAGCCTTGCCGATGTCGCCGTGGGCCAAGCCTCCACAGTCACCGAGCTCCACGAAGCCGACCCAGACGCGCGCCCAAGAGAACTCTTTCTTTCTGCAATGAAGGTAGGCCGGGATCACATTGCCTCGATGATCTACACACTCATCCTCACCTATACCGGCGCCACGCTTCCGCTCCTTTTACTCATTACCGCAGCGCAGCGCCCCGCCAGCCAGATGCTCACCAGCGATCTCGTCGCCACCGAGTTGCTTCGCTCCGGTGTGGGTGCGATGGCTCTAATCCTCGCAGTGCCGATAACCACACTTATCGCAGCGTTTACGATTCCGCATAGCCGTGTAGCCGCCTAAACATGAACTGGCTTAGGCACAAGCGAGAGGGCTGAGCAATGTTCCTCACTGCTCAGCCCTCCGTATCGCCTTTTGGCATAACCCTAGTTAAAGGGTGCGCCCCAAGGCCTCGACCTTCCAGCCCGCCTGTTGCCAGTCTGCAACAGGCAGCACATTGCGGCCATCGATAATGTGCTTATCATCCACCAGCTGGCCCGCCTGCTGCGGATCCAATTCCTTGAACTGCTTCCATTCGGTAGCAAGGATCACCAACTCTGCCTCGCGCAGGGCATCGTCAGTGTCCGCGGCGTAATCCAAGGTGGGGAATACCTTCTTGGCGTTGTCCATGCCTTCTGGGTCATAGACGGTTACTGCCGCACCAGCCAAGGACAAGGAACCGGCCACGGCAAGGGCGGGCGAATCGCGCACGTCATCGGAATTCGGCTTAAACGCGCACCCCAGCACGGTCACGCGGTGGCCAAGCAGGGAGCCATTGAAGGCTTCCTTGGCTAGGTCCACCACACGGTCACGGCGGCGCATATTAATGGCGTCCACCTCGCGCAGGAAGGTCAGCGCCTGGTCGGCGCCAAGCTCACCGGCGCGCGCCATGAAGGCGCGAATATCCTTGGGCAGGCAACCGCCACCAAAGCCGAGGCCGGCGCCAAGGAACTTGCGGCCGATGCGCTCGTCGAGCCCAATGGCGTCGGCAAGAGCGGTAACGTCTGCACCAGCAATCTCGCAGATCTCAGAAACGGCGTTGATAAAGGAAATCTTGGTGGCTAGGAACGCATTAGCGGAGACCTTGACCAGCTCTGCAGTCTGCCAATCCGTCACGATAAACGGGGTGTCTTGCGATAGCGGCTGGGCATAGACCTCGCGCGCTACCTCTTCGGCGCGGCTTTCACCCTCGCGCACGCCGAGAACAATGCGGTCTGGGGTGATGGTGTCCTTGACGGCGTAGCCCTCACGCAGGAACTCCGGGTTCCACGCGATTTCCACGGTGGTGCCTTCTGGGGCAACCTCATTGGCTAGTTCCTGAAGTTCCGCGGCGGTGCCGACCGGGACGGTAGATTTACCGAAGATGATGTGATCGCCCTTGAGCTTGGGCACCAGGTCCGTAATAACGGCCTTCACGTAGGTCATATCCGCTGCATAGGAACCACGGCGCTGCGGGGTACCTACGCCCAAAAAGTGCAGGTTGCCGAACGCGGCTGCTTCTTCATAGTCCGTGCTGAAGTCAAGACGGCCGGCCTCGATATTGCGCTCGAGAACCTCCGGTAGGCCCGGTTCATAGAACGGAACCTTGCCCGATTTAAGAGCGGAAATTTTATTGTCATCTACGTCCACGCCTAGTACTTCATGGCCAAGCTCGGCCATACAGGCAGCATGGGTTGCACCCAAGTATCCGGTGCCGATTACAGTCATACGCATAAAGCCCCATATTAGAGGCTCTATGTGAATGCCGGTTTAAGCCTATCGAAAATTCAGGTAAGACTTCGATGGCGTCGGTCCGCGCTGACCCTGGTACTTCGAGCCCAGCGAGCCGGTGCCATATGGGCTTTCCGCTGGTGAAGTCATCTTGAAGATAGCCAGCTGCCCCACCTTCATGCCCGGCCACAGGGCGATGGGCAGGTTGGCGGTATTAGAAAGCTCGAGCGTGATGTGACCGGAAAAGCCTGGGTCAATAAAGCCCGCGGTGGAGTGGGTCAACAATCCTAAACGGCCGAGGGAAGACTTGCCTTCCAAGCGGCCGGCCAAGTCTGCCGGCAGGGTGAATTTTTCCAGCGTGGCGCCGAGCACGAACTCGCCTGGGTGCAGGATGAAGGACTGATCTTCTTCTACCTCCACCAAGGTGGTGAGGTCCGGCATTTCCTCTTTGGGGTCAATATGCGTGTACCGCGAGTTATTGAAGACTCGGAAATACTTATCCAGGCGCACATCTACGGACGAGGGCTGGATAAGTTCGCTGTCGAAGGGCTCGATGCCCAGTTCTTCGGCGTCAATGGCGGCACGGATATCACGATCTGAAAGAAGCACGGCCCCAATTCTACTCATGCCGAAGGCCGCGGTGTATAGTAGGCCGGAGCGTGCAAGCGCGCAGTGCCGACGTAGTTTAATGGTAGAACTGCAGCTTCCCAAGCTGCTGGCGCGGGTTCGATTCCCGTCGTCGGCTCCACTTGTTTTCCCATTTCATGGACTAATTTCATACCTACAGGATGGACCATGACAGCCCCTATCTTCACGCCTAAAACCACAGCGGATCTTCGCGCTGAGCGTGAGCATGTACTTCAAGATCTTGCGCCCCGCACAATCGATGAGCTCCACGAACAGCGCGCGGTTGATCAAATCTTGGTCATCGACGAGGCAACTCTGAATCGGTATGAAGCCCTGTGCTTTGTTATCGGCGACTAGACAGACACGTTTTCTCTCAGAGCTACATCTTCCCTAGCCTGAGATTCAAAAACTACCCCCACGCCAATACCAGGACGCACCGCAACAGACCCCACACAGGAAGGACACAATGGGCAAGCAGGAACCAGCGGAAAACACCGACGCAGCCAAGAAAAAAGGCACCAACCACAACGCCATCATCGCGTTGATCCTGATTCTCGTCGGCCTTGGCGTCCTGCTCTACCCCGTCGTAGCCACGCAATGGAACAACCACACCCAATCCCGCGCCGCGGAGGAATACGCCAAGCTGGAGAAACAAGCCCCGCCTGAGGTACTGCACACCGCGTGGGACGAGGCACAGTCCTACAACGCCCAGCTGGGCCACATCAGTGTGGAAGACGCTTGGACCACCACCGATGACGAAGACTCTCCCGAGTACCAGCGCTACCGTCAGTACCTGTCTGTGTTGTCGGAGACCGATGCCATGGGCCGCATCGTCATCCCCTCCATCAATTCCGATCTGCCCATTTATCACGGCACCTCAGAAAAGGCACTCTCCCGCGGCGCTGGCCACCTCTATGGCACGGACCTACCTGTCGGCGGCGTAGGTGACGGCGAGGGCCGGCACGCAGCACTTTCCGCTCACACGGGCCTACAAAACGCCACGCTGTGGGACAACCTGACCAAGGTCAAGAAGGGTGATGCTTTCTATATCGCCGCCGGCGGCGAGAAGCTCAAGTACGAGGTGCACGATATTCGGGTCGTCGAGCCTGCGGACACCAGCTCGCTCCACCGTGAGCCAGGCCAGGACCTCGTTACGCTCATTACCTGCACCCCCTACGGTGTAAATACCCACCGCTTGCTCGTCACCGGCCACCGAGTGCCAATGGATCCGGAAGACGAGGCCGCATTCAACAGCTCTGGTATTCACTGGCAGTGGTGGATGTGGGCCATTCTGGCTGCCGCTGCCATCATCGTGCTTCTTCTCATCTACTGGTGGCGCAAATATGTGGGCAACGGCAAGGGCGCCGCGCTTGACGACGACCCGCAGGACCCCTAACCGACAATGAGCATGCAATAAGGCCCGCCCTTCCCTGGTTATTGGAAGAGCGGGCCTTTTCTAAAAGTAACCGCAAGCGGTGGTTCTATACCCGGCGGCGTCGCAAAGCGAGGCACCCTGCCGCGACAATTGCGGCGCCAGCGAGAGCCCACAGGCCTACGCCCTCACCACCGGTCTTGGGCAGTGCACCCTTGGTGATGTCAGCGACCTGAAGGACGCCGATCTTCTTCACGCAATTGGCAGCGGTGTCGGACTCTGCGCACCTATTACTCGTGATCGCGGTCTTTCCGGAGAGCACCTTAATGACTGCATTGCCATTCTGATCCCACTCCGTCGAGAACTTGATCGGCGCGGGCAGCAGGTTATAGCCGTTCGGCGCCTTCGTCTCGATGAGGTAGTACACGCCAGGAGCATCCAAGCCTTCGAGCTTCACGCGGCCTGTGGTGGTGGTCGTGGACTGCTTCACCACGGGGTTAGCATCAGTGTTGACGCTGCCATCTGTGTTTAGCTTCAGGTTACCGTCAGCGTCAGCGCGGTGAACAGTGAACTGCGCGCCGCCAAGCAACCCGTCGGTTTGGATCTCGTCCGGGTTGTCCGGGTTATAGCTCGCCTTTTCGAGCAGGACGTCCATCGTTTCCTTGGTCTCCAGCGGGATACAGTCAGTATCCTTCCAGCCGCCCATTTCTGCCTCGTTCATGAGTCCAAAGTTGGGCTCGTGCAGGCCATCCTTGATGTAGCAGCGGGTGTTTCCTGCAGGTTGGCTCGGGTACCCGGCGGGTACAGAGGTGCTGTCCAGTTTTGAACGATCCAGCTTGAAACGCACCGTTATCTCATAGACGTGCTGCCCAGTGCTTCCTTCAACACCCTTGGGTTTAATGATCTTCGGAGTGTCATTCTTGTTGAGCTCAAAGGGGCCGGCACCTTGGTACGCACGCGGCTGGCTGGTCTTGTTGAACTCGTCCTTGAAGATCACAGTGGCCCCAGTAACCGTGGCAGCACCAACAAACCTCGGGGTGTCCGTGAGCTTGCCGTAGATCACGTCGTTGGTGTCGAAGCCAGGTGCGTCCGGTGCCTCAACTACGACGTTGTACTTCGCGGTATATTCATTCGCTGCACCAGGAACAGGTTGCGGTGTGCTGTCGACAGCAACCTTATTGAAACAGGCTTCAGTAGCGACGTTGTCATCTTCAGCCGGGCTCGACTCCCCGTCCGTGGCCTGGAAAGCAACCTTGTTCGGACTACACACCGTCTTGAGGTTGCCGTCCTCATCCTTACGAACTGGAGCGGAGACAACGAACTCTACCTTCGCGTGGCCAGGAAGGGTACCAACGTAGCCCATCATGTACCGAGACTCACCAGCTGTAGCTGACGGCAGGGTCATTCCGGCATAAATACCGGTTCCCGGCGCAATCTGGTCAGGTCCTGGCATATGACCGTTAACCTGGGTAGATCCTGCTCCAAATCCCTCGAATTCCGCAGTTGGACCGGAAGCGTTCACACCATAGTGAGTATCCGTTGGTAGGTACTCCCAGAATGTGCCGCCCGAACTGGTGTTATCCGTGGTGTTTTCCACGGAGATGGTCCAGAAAGTACGCACCTCGCCGTTTACCACCTTGGTCTCCGAGCGTTGCTTCTTCACCGCAATGTTTGATTGCAGTTCCGGCGGTGGCGGCACTAGGTCGGAGGCGGCGTCGGTGTTGAAAGAAGCCGGCAGGTTATCCATGATGTTGACCAGCTCAAATGTCGGGCTATCGGAATCTGGGTTAGTAATCTTTAGCTCGAAGCCCAGCTGGTTTGCATCTTTACTGCCTGAGCCAAAGCCGAGGTTACCGTTGGAATAGGTCCACGCCTTGCCCCAAGAGGCGGAGGGATTAGAGATCGTACGCCCATCCAAGGTTTTGATCCCTGTGAGATCCCAAGTCTTGATTGCGCCGGTCTGTGTATCGATGCGCTCAAGGATAAGCCTATCGCCCGCTTTTGCCTTACTCCGGAAGCCCCACATGTATTTCTGGGCTTGAGGGAGCACGGCCCAGTCTTCGGCGAAGGACTCCGCGTTGCTCAATGTGCGGTCCGCAGTTAGCTTGTCAGGATCAATCTTGTAGAGATGGCGCGTACCAGACGTCGAAGCGTTACCCACGAAGAACCCCTCGCTGGTATACACACCTGCATTAAGGAAGTCTCTGTCGGCTTCGCTCTCAAATGGCGTGCCACTGCTTCCTGGCGCGCGAATCGGACCAAGATTATGTACCTCACCCGTGGCGGGATTGATCTGAAGAAGGTTTCCGGCAGGGTAGCACGGATCACCGTTCAGGCCACGCTTCTGGCTAACGGCATAGAGCCAATTATCATTTGTATTGAATGCCAGCGCATTGTATACCCAAGGCGACTTTTCCCCCACCGACCGGAAGTCTCGGCCGTGATTTACTTGCCGGCTCAGGATAGAAGTATCTCGGCGAAGATCCTTTGGCTCACTGGTTACGACATAGACTGGGCTACCGTCGGAATACTCCTCGGCAGTCAGCTCACGCTTTGGTTGCCTTGGTTCGACTGTTGTGTCCTCTTTACACTGTTCCGGCTCTGGCACGGTAAAAGAGGCTGTAAACACCGTAGTAGCCGGTCCACGATGAACACCCTTGAACTGAATCTGGGCGTTACCACCAATAGTGATCTGTGGGAGGGTGACCTGGTATTCCTTAGCACTGATCTTCTTGTAGGTTGCCTTGGCCTCGTACCAGCCGCCATTGGCACCGGTGTAATAGATAGTAAGATCGTCAGGGTTTGTCGAAAGGTAGCTATTAACGTTGGACTTTAGCGTAACCACGGTGCCATTCGGGATGGTCATTCTGCCTGTCGGAAGCTCTGTAGCTGGGATTTTGAAGTTCGGAATATAGCGGCTTCCCTTGAGCACATATCCATCGTTCTGCATGGTGATGGTGTGGTCACCGGCAGCGTACGGAGTAATGTTCGGTGCTGCCATCAGGCGTTCTGGGGCCGCGTCGACGTCAGAAACCTCCAACGACTCGCCGTCCTCCGCAGGCGCTTCCGAAGCTTTGCTCTCATCATCTGCAGAAGTACTTGCGGTTTCCTCGGCTACGCCACGCACATCAACGGACATTCCACGAAGATCGGATTCCTCTGCGATCGCCGGAGTCGTCAGTGAGAAAGCTGCGCCTGCGGGCACATCGACATTGAGTCCGGTGACGCGGAAAGCTACTGCATTGCTCGTTGTATCTACAACGAGGTTGTCGCCTTCGCGAACGGGAACCTCCTCACCGTCGATTGTCAGCGTAAATGCCGCGCCTTCAAATTCAAGCTGCGAAACCTTGGCACTGAACTCCAGCTCCTCCACCGTTCCGCCATCGACGAAACGGCCTTCAAATGTAGCGCTGTCGCCAGCGGGAATGCTCAGCTGGTCTGCGGAATCAAGCTCGGCACGCAACGCCGTGGTTTGTGCCTCGGCGACAGCGCCGACGATACCTGGAAGAGCAGCCGGTGCGGCGACGCTGAAAACTAGGGCCAGCGCCGCAACGAACGCCCCTACGACGCGCCAGCGGTACACTACCGGCTCGTCCGGATGAGAATGTGTCCAGGACATTAGCGTCCCTCGCTTTCTGAATTCTTCCTACGGCTAAAGGCAATCATCACGAAACCAGTGGCGATCAACGCCAAGGCTGCGGCAACCACACCGAGTACCTGTGCACCGGTCATCGCCAATGAGCCACCATTCCCCGACGGCGTTACTGGGGTTGAAGTCTTACCGCCGTCTGGAGTCCTCGGTGGCGTTGTCTCGGGTTGGTGCGGCGGCTTCCCTGGTTTAGTCGGTGGATAGTTCGGAGGTGTTTGCGGGGTATCCGGGTGTGACGGCGGAGCACTCGGGGTAGTTGGCGACGTGGTTGGCGTCGGCGTTTCGCCCGGCTTATGGGTCTTAGCCACGATTACTCCTGGCACTGGGTTCGGATTGTCCGCCACAGTGTGGAATGGAACCGCTACCACAAATGGGTTGATCTCCCGGTAGGAGTCATCTGGCGCCGTCGACGTCACTACGTAGAAGCCATCCGCTAGACCGTCAAAGGTCACCTCTCCATTGGCATCGGTGATCTGATCCACGTGCACATCGGTACGCCATTCACGAACCTCGTCCAAATTCGCGTCTTGCACGCGTGCTGCATCGTCAGCGTTGTTTGGATCGAGGCCGGCAAGCCGGGCTAGATGAATCGTGACTCCCTGTACTTGTCCCGAGGGGGCCTGCCCATCGTCGTCGGGATTGCCCTGCGTGAGCCGAACAGTCACCGTATCCGAGTCTACGGTACGCTCCGCACTAGTAGTCTGCTGCCCGGCAACCTGTACCGCTCCCGCAGCAACCATGCCCGGCCCAGCGAACGCAATTGCACACGCTACTCCGACGGTAACCATTTGGGCCGACCATGCATTTGTCAACCTCTTCATCGCCTTACTCCCGCACGCTACTTTCTTCAATAATAACTTCTTGTGCTCCGGCAGCCGCCTTGTGCCGTCGCAGCCACCACACCAGCCAGCAACCAATGACAATTACCGCAGCCAACAGTGCGTACATCCACCATTGCCAACCCGGGCCGTAGGAGCCATCAAATACCGACTCCTCCCCCGGCTCCATGGGAACCTGATGTCCACGTACCAACAAGCGATGTGTGTTGATCCCGTACGGGGTGCACGTAATCAGCGTGACGTAATCCTGATCGGCTACTGGCCGTAGGCCATCAACCTCGCTCGGCAGAACCACTTGAATGCTGTCGACGACGTACTTCAATTTGTGACCAACAACCTGGATGTAGAACACATCCCCCTCGGTGGCAGAGTCGAGGTGATCAAACATCGTCGAATTTGCCAGGCCCGTATGCCCTGTGATGACGGAGTGGGTTCCTGATCCGCCTACCGGCAAGTCAGAGCCATACAAATGCCCCAGACCCCGCTGCAGCGTCTTATCTGCGGTGCCATGAAACACCGGTAAATCAACGTCTACCGCTGGAAACACGAGGCGAGCCATCGCTTCGTTCTCGCCCAGCTGCTTCAGATAAGCCTCATAGTCGGGATTGTCTACCCCGATACGGTTCAGCCACGGATCCAAGATCGGACCCGACGTATGCTCCTCGTTGTATGCATGCGCAGCATCCCAAACCGAATCCTGCACCTGCGCCGGTGTCTCTTTATCCAGTCGCGCATATTCCTGTGCCACCCGTGAGGCATTCCAATTGTTCCATGCGGTCGAGACCACTGGGTACAGCATCACCAACAACCCGACGACAACAATTACTGCCGGAAGAGCTAGACCTCCACGGCGCCTGTGCCGCCGGCTCGAATCTTGGCCTACCACCGTAGTCAACGACCCGCACCACCCAAAAGAATGTCCCACGCGCTAGCGCAGCGCGACCGGGATTACAACGAAAGAGAATGAAGGGGACTGAAGTCTATACCTAGCCCAGTCCCCTCACTGGGTCGAGCACCATATTTTGATTACCCGACCCGCAGCGCAGACCATCATGGACAGTCTGCGCCACCGGAACTATGCCCGGCTATTAGTTGCGCGCGGTACGACGAGCGAACCAAGCACCAGCAGCAACAATCGCCGCGCCAATAGCAGCCAGGATGCCCACACCGGCGCCACCGGTCATCGGCAGGTTCGGGGTGTCCTGCTTAACGTTTTCGATGTCCTTCTTGAGAGTCACGGTGTCGCTACCGTCTGCAGTGTTCCGAATGTTGTCACGGGTAAAGTCGATCTCCACCGGCTTGTCCAGCTTGGCGTAGCCTGCCGGAGCCTTGGTCTCCTTCAGACAGAACTTCTTGGTTGCCGGAGCAACCTCCTTGCCATCCTCGAAGTCGGTGACGTGCAGGCCATCGATGGTGAAGGTACCGTCGGCGCCGGTGGTCCAATTCTCTGCGTTACCAATCTTGATCTTGGAACCCAGGTCGGAGGCCGAGGTGCACTGATAGAGCTCAAACACAGCGCCTTCCAGGACCTTGCCGGCTTCCTTGCCGTCCTTCTTAACAACCTTGAGCTTGCCGTGGTAGGTCACGACCTCGTTGGTCTTGTTCTCGACTTCCTTGCCGGTGTTCGGGTTATTGAAGATGACATCAGCCTGGTTCTTCAGCTCAGTGGTGTCGCCAACCGCCTTGCGCTTAACCTCGAAGGTCAGGGACATCTTATCCCCAGACTTCACCTTAGCCAGGCCCTGCTTGGTGAGGGTTACGACCAGCTTGTTGCCGTTGGCCTTCGGGTCATTGACCGTGTAGTCACCCGCAGTGAGAACCGTATCGCCAGCCTTTACTTCAGTGACCTTCTGGAAGTCCAGGCGCTGATCCAGCTGATCCTCGAAGCGGAAAGCAGTCAGGTTCTTGCCTGCTCCCCAAGTCGGGGCATCCGCTTTGATGGTGTAGGAGTATGCATCCTGGATGTTCTTATCTGCATCCTTGACAGTCTTCTCGGTCTTGGTTTCCGTGTTCTTCGGGTAGGCCACTACGTCGTAGTTCCAGGCATCGGAAGCCTCATTAACCATCGGCACCGATACGATGAACGGAGCACCGGCAACGATGCCAGCTGGAGCATCGGTCTCCTCAACGAGGTAAATGCCCAGATCTAGGTTCTCAAAGGCAACCTTGCCGTCGGCACCAGTGGTCGACTCAAAAGTCTTGGTGGTCTCGTGACCCTTGGCATCAGCAGCGGTCTTCGGGAACGTCGCCCAATCACCGGTCTGCAGGTTGTAATCGAGCTTGGTGATCTTGTAGGTCACGCCGGACAGAGCGTCACCCGGGACGTTTTCCATTTCCTTACCGGTGGCCGCAGTACCCGACTCGGCACCCTTCTTCTTGAAGAGGGTGATAGAGCCCTTTTGGTTGAAATTGATGTTTGCCTTGTTCACGGCGCCCTGCTCAGCAGCAGGCTGTGCATCGACAGCACCGTCTTGCGCCAGGGCCCCCGGAGCGGAGATACCCATAGAGAGGCCAACGACGGCAGCGAAAGTAACCGAACGAGCGGTACGAGAGATCTTGTTCACGGAAACTGGTCCTTTACACGAGTTCTGAAATGAGACACTGCGTCTCATTAGCTGTGTGCAATCCATTCCCCACGGTTCACGCACCATGACCTGACTCGTTGCTAAGAATCTTTCGCCTGCCGAGAGTAGTTTTCAGGTGGAAACGTCTACGCAGGCCCCAACCTTAACTAACGATAGCCTGTGGATTACATAACTAGATTCTACCCCAGCGTGTTGGGCAAAGTCCCCGACTAAAGCTCCTCCCCCGCAAAACCGGCTAAACTTCTCAAGAATCCGCACGGTCCACCCAAACGTGAAGACTCCTTCTGCAGTTCAACTAATGCTTTCGAGACGTCATCTAGTTTTGTGTGAAACTGAACACATTGCCCATTTAAGGGGGTAAGCCTGCTCGATTTTACACCCGTTACATAGAATGCAAGCTTCACGCAGGAGAGTAGCTTCCCAGAGAGCACCTTCCAACGACGACGAAACGAACCATATATGCTGCCAATACCACCAGATAGAACATCCCCTTTGATGACCCATAAAAGGAAGCGTCACCAAGAGCGCTCAAGCCACCCTGAACTCATTTAGATTCTCAGCCTTCAACAGCCCACGTACCAAAGAGTTAATAGCGTTAAGATTCCTGACAAGAGCCCTCTACGTACTCTGAGCCTCGTCGGCAGCACGAAGAAGCGCCGCATAGGCACCGCCGCACGCAAGCAGCTCGGCGTGGGTGCCGCGCTCGACTACGCGGCCGGCGTCGAGGACGATGATTTGGTCGGCGTCACGGATGGTGGACAGACGGTGCGCAATGACCAGGCGGGTGGCGTCCGCTCCAAGCACTGCGTCCTGGATGGCGCGCTCCGTCTCGTTGTCGAGGGCGGAGGTGGCCTCATCCAAGATGAGCACCCGTGGTTGGCGCAGCAACGTGCGGGCAAGCGAAAGGCGCTGCTGCTCACCGCCGGAGAAGCGGTAGCCGCGCGAGCCCACCACTGTGTCCAGACCTTCCGGCAGCGCGGCGATGACCTCGTCCACGCGCGCGGCGTTAAGCGCCGCCCACATCTGTTCCTCACTCGCATTCGGCTGCGCGAAGAGGAGGTTCTCCCGCACCGTGCCGTGAATCAGGTAGGTCTCCTGGGAGACCACGCCAATGACCTCCGCGCGCTGCTCAGGTGGAATATCGCGCAGGTCGACCCCGCCCAGGTGCACGGTGCCTTCGGTCGGATCGGCAAGGCGCGCAAAAAGTGCGGCCACCGTGGACTTGCCGGACCCGGTATGCCCCACTAGCGCGGTGGTGGTGTGGGCGGGGATGGAAAGGGAGACGTCGGAAAGCGCGTCGGTGTCGGTGCCGGGGTAGCGGTAGGAGACGTGCTGGAGGGTGAGGGAGGCGTCGGCAAGCTGGGCGGGCTGGGTGGCCTCGGTGAGTTCGGGCTCCAGGTCCAGGTACTCGAAGATGCGGCTAAACAGCGCCATCGACGCCACCCACTGCGCGCCCACGTTGAGCAGGCCGGTAATGGGACGGAAGATCTGGGTCTGCAGGGTGGAAAAGGCGATGAGCGTGCCAATCGTAATGCCCGGGCGCAAGCCGGCCGCCAGGTAAATCAGGGCCGGCATCACGCCGAAGATGATTTGCGTCAGCGCCATGCGCCAGCGCCCGGCCAACTGCGATTCCAGCTCCAAACGGATGAGGGAGCGGGAGGTTTTCTCAAAGCCGTCATAGACGCGCTCCTGCGCACCCAGCGTGGCCGCCAGGCGCATGCCGGACACGGACAGGTTCTCCGAAATGGTCTGCTGCAGCGTCGCCTGCGCGCGGCTGTTTTTCTCCATGAGGCTGCGGCGCAGAACGGCGGCGCGGCGGGTCAGCCACACTGCAGGCGGCAGTACCACCAGGGACAAAAGCGAGAGGGTAGGCGAAAGCGCCACCATCGCCACCAACGTAGCAACAGTCATGGTGAGGTTGCTGGCCACGGATGTCGCGGTTGTGGTCACCATGCCGCGCATCGCCGCGATGTCATTGGTCAGGCGCGACTGAATCTCACCGCCGCGGTTATTGGTAAAGAACTGCAGCGACTGGCGCTGCAGGTTGGCAAAGACCTGCGTGCGCAGCTCGTGCATGATGGTGTGCCCCACCCGCGCCGACAGAAAGGACTGGATAACGCCGATGGCCTGGGAGACCACGGTGATGGCCAGCATGCCGCCGACGAGCCACAGCAGCAGCGCGGTGTCGTGTTCAGGAATGGCCTCATCCACGGTGCGGCGCACCAGGAAAGGCTGCACCACCGTCAGCCCGGAGGTGGCGATGATGAGTGCCACCACCAGCAACAGCGTGCCGCGGTGCGGGCGAAACAGGCCGGCGACGCGGCGGAAGGCAACCGGGTGCTGGGCCAGCTGATCGATGTCCGCCGGGTCCTTCACCGCGGTGTGCATCGGCCGGGTCATGGCTTAACCGCAGGTAACGATGGGCTGCGGGTCGTAGACCGTGGTGGTGGTCTCCCGGGAGATCTCCTTGCCGGAGAGGTCCTTGATCACGCGGGTATCCGAGGTGGTGAAGCCCGGCGCGCCAGACGACGGCGAGCAATCCTCGCTCACCGACTTGCGCTGCGGCTCCGTCTTGGCCCAGCGGCCGTTGTTCACAGACTCAACGTCGACGGTCTTAGTGCCCTTCAGGCGCACGGTGATCTTGCCGCCACCAAAGTCGGTCTCGATGCGGACCGGGGTATTGAAGGTATTAGTGAACTGCAGGTCGATGGCGCCCTCGTACACGGTGGCCTCGCGGCCGGCGGGGTAGCGGGAAATGTAGTACGAGTGCGGGGTGTGGGCGGTGTCTTCCATGCCCGCAAAGTAGGCAGCGTTGTACAAGGTGGTGGCGAACTGGGAGATGCCGCCACCCACGGCGGAGCCGGAGTGGCCATCGATAATGATGCCGGACTCAACGTAGCCCTGCGCCGTGCCACGGGGGCCCGTGTGGCCGTTGAGGGAGAAGGTCTCGCCCGGGTTGACCACGGCGCCGTTGACCTGTTGGGCCACCAGCTCGATATTCTTGCCAGAGGCAGCGGAGTAGCCCTCGGTGGTGAACTCGCCCACGGTGTCGTTGAAGGTCGCCTTCTTAGCATCGTCGGTGGTGAACTCTGCCGGGTCCGGCTTGTAAGTAGCATCCCACTCGCGGTCATCGCCGGTCACGCGCTTGTCAAAGTCCTTCATGGTCGGCTCCCAGTCGATGATCTCGCCATCTTCCGACGGGGTGACCTGCTTATCGTTGCCGTTGAAGGAAATCTTGGCATTTACGCCCGGGACATCGGCGCCCTCGGAGCGCTCGGCCAGCAGCTCTTGCGCGCGGTTGGTATCCACGGCGAGCTTAAGCTTGCCGTCTTTCTTTTCAATGCTGGTGAACTGGGAGATTTCCGGCTTGTTCAGGGTAGCGCTGACATTATTCTTGGCCTTCAGGGTAATGGGATTATCCAGCGCCTTGGCGGCATCGCCGGTGCGCATGGCCTCGATAGCTTCATCATTGATGGCCGGTTCTACTTCTTCTGGGTCCACATTTACGCCCTCGGAATCGAGCCAATTATCCGTAACCGCATTGTGCAGGGTGCTGGCATCCACGGTTTGGCCGAGCTTGGGGTCGGTGACCTTGAGCTCACCATTGTTGAGCTCCAACATGCCATCGACTGGATCGGTGGAGAGATCCTTCTTCACGCGGTCCAGAGCTGGTTGCAGCTGGGCCTCATCCACGTTAGTCTCTACCGGAATATCCCGGGTGGAGCGGAAGAAGCTATACAGGCGGGTAAAAGGATTGAGGGAAGGCTCCTCAATATTGTCCACGGCGCGCTGGTTATCCAGGGCGAGGCCCGACTCGGAGGGAACGAAATCGGTGTGCAGGTCGCCGGAGGTAACGCTCACGGGCTCGGTTTCTACGCCCGCAAGCTCGTCTTCGAGCTTCTCCACGGCGGCGGTGCGATCCATGGCGGAGATATCCACGCCGTTGACGGAAACGGCGCGCGGAATCTTGTCCTGGTTTGCTGCGACATCCCAGGCATAAGCAATGCCCGCGATCAGGACAAGGCCGACCAATACGCCGAGCGCGATGAGCCAGCCTTTAGCACCGTTTTTTCCTTCTGCCTTTTTCACGCCTTAAAGGTTAACGGTTTTAGTGGCATTTTTCCTAGTCCTGTGCGGGCTCGGGTGCAGCGCCGGCCGGGGGAGCGCTGACATGGCGAGCGGCGTCTGCAAGGCGTTCGAGTGGCAGGCGGCCCTGGTCGACGGCGCCAACAACGGCGTCGATCACCGCATTAATGTCGCCTTCGGTGGACCACAGGGGCATATCGGCTCCGGCATTGAGGGAGGTCACGACGGCGTCGGCAAGCGGGAGCGAATCCGCGATCGCCTTCATGCCGCCGATGTCATCGGTATAGATGGGCCCGTCGTACTGCAGGGTCTCGCGGGCTAGGCCATAGGCTTCCGGCAGGATGGAAGCGGGAGTCTGACCATCGCCCAGGCCGGGCACGGCGAGGTGGCCCATCATGAGAGCGGCATTGGGCGCTTGGGGAAGGGCAGCCTTAAAGGGAATAAACTCGTGGCCTTCTAGTTCTTCTAGCGGCGGGGTAACGGCCTCGGCCAGGTGGGTATCGCCAGAAGCACGGCCGTGTCCCGGGAAATGCTTGAATACGGCCTTGACCCCGGCGGAATCCAAGCCACGTGCAAAGGCCGCGCCATACTCGCCTGCTTGGACCGGATCGGTGGAAAAGGATCGATCGCCCACCACCTCTAGACCGTTGCCATCGACGTCGAGCACCGGTGCAAAGTCCACGGTGATGCCATGAGTCTTGAGGCTGGTGCCGATCTCGTGAGCGAGCTGTTCCACCTCTTGCGGGGAACGCTCGGCCGCCATCTGCTGTGGTGCGGGGTACTCGCCCAACACCTCCGAGAAACGCTGCACGCGCCCGCCTTCAAAATCGATAGAGACTTCAAAGTCGCGGCCCACCTCCTGGCGCAGGGCATTAATATCGCGGCCCTTTTCCTGCAGCAGGTTGGGATCCGCCCAGCTGGGGATAAAGATTCCGCCCACTCCTGCCTCCAACTTAGCCTTAGCGTCGTCGTAGTTGGTGACCGGCGGCATCAAAACGGAGGCAGCCATGGCGCGGATATCCTGCTGCGGGGCGGCCTCCTGCGAGGTCTCTTCGTGCGTTTCATGCGTTGCGGCAGATGAGCTCGACGCAGCCGGAGTGGTGGAGTCTTGGCTCTCATTGTCCTCCTGGGTGGAGGTAGAGCAGGCGCCCAAGGCCATCACGAGGGCGAGGCTGGCAAGGATGCGCGGAGTTTTCATGCCTCCTAGTGTGCAATATTCCTCGCGTTCTGTCGTAAGCGGTGGGTAGACTAGTGACATGAGTAACGGCGAGACAATGCTAATTGCCTACGATGGCACCGAACGAGCCGGCCGCGCCCTCGAGTACGCGTCCCAGCTGCTGCGGCCCACCACGGTAGAAATCCTCACCGCCTGGGAGCCGGTAGCCCGGCAGACCGCCCGCGCCGTCAGCCGCACCGGAATGCACCAGTCCACCGTCTCCCCGGATAGCGTCGAAGAGGATCCGGCCTATGAAGAGGCGCTAAAGATTTGCCGCCAGGGCATCGAGCTGGCCGAAAGCCTGGGCCTAGCCGGCCGCGCCCACCTGGTGGAATCCGCCACCACTATTTCCTCCGCCATCATTGATGCAGCACACGAGCTAGACGTGGACGTCATCGTCACCGGCACCCGCGCCCTGACCGGCTTCCGCGCTTGGTGGACTAACTCCACCGCCGACCAGATTGTGCGCAATGCCGGACTTCCCGTCTTCATCGTGCCGCAGGAAAACGAAGATGACGCGGACGATGATGAGGCAGAATACTTCTAAATAGCTGCTAGTATCTTTAGCCATGGCTCTGGAAACCGATTCTTTGAACAAGCGCACCCTTGGCCCTGCCATCGGAAGCGCTGTTGTGGGCATCGCGCTCGGCGTCATCACCATCATCGGCATCGCACAATTCTCCGGCACCGATACCGTGCCGGAAGGCAATGCGGTTTCTGCCTCCGATGCGGTTTTGGGCGGCCCTGAGTACGGATCCCGCAACTAGGTGTGCGTACCCTCCGCGGGCGGCTTGCCCGCCCCTACCCGCTGGGGATTTTTGCCCTAGCACTTATCCTCCTCGTGCAGCCGTGGGGATTGACGGCCGCCGACACCAAACATGATCTGGCGGCCGATCCGCTGCATTTTCTCCGCGGGGCGCTAAGCGCCTATACGGATACCTTCACCCTGGGGCAGCTGCAAAATCAGGCCTATGGCTACCTCTTTCCCCAGGGCCCATTCTTCGTTTTAACCCAGCCCCTGCCCGATTGGGTGGCCCAGCGCCTGTGGTGGCTGCTGGTCTTAAGCATCGGCTTCATCGGCTTCCATAAGCTCGCTTGCAAGGTGGGCCTGCGTGGCTGGTGGGTCTGGGTAGCAGCGATGCTCTACGCGCTCTCGCCTCGCGCACTTTCTACGCTGACCGCCATTTCTTCTGAGACCTGGCCGGTTATGCTCGCTCCCTGGGTTATCCTGCCCTTCCTCAATGCCAGGCTCACGTGGCGTGATGCCGCCGCGGCCACCATCCCCGTGGCGCTTATGGGTGCGGTCAATGCCACCGCGACCATCGCGGCGTGTACTCCGGCCGCAGTAGTCCTGCTCTACCGCCGCGCCTTTAAACCCGGCGCGGCCTGGCTCCTGGGGTGCCTGGCGGTATCGGCCTGGTGGATCGGTCCCCTTATCGTGCTTGGCCGCTATGCCCCGCCGTTTACGGAATTCATCGAATCCGCTCGCGTGACCACGCGCTGGCTTAACCTGCCAGAGATTCTGCGCGGAACCACGAGCTGGACACCGTTTGTTGATACCGAGCGTGTGGCCGGCTATGAGCTTGCCACCGAGTCCTTCTTTGTGCTGGTCACCATGGGCATCGCGGCCGTGGGCATTTACGGGCTCACCAAGCTGCCGCGCGTGTGGTCCGTCATGCTGGTGGTGGGCATCGCGGTGCTGGGCTGCCAGGTGGCGTGGTACCTCAATGCTCTCGATGGCCCGTTGGCCGCGTTGCGCAACCTGCATAAATTCGATCCGCTGGTGCGTATCCCGCTGCTATTGGGCGTGGCGCGCGCCTGTACGCATCTGCCACTACCGCAAAGCTTGCGGCCTACCAAAAAGCAGACAGTAGGCGCGCTCACGCTACTGCTGTGCATCGCGGTTATCTCCCCGGCATGGTCGCAGCGCTTGCTGCCACTGGGGGCCTATAAAGAGGTGCCTTCCTATTGGCACGAGGCCACGGACTTTATCAACACACACGCCACCGATACTCGCACCCTCATCTACCCGGAGGCGTCCTTTGCCCGGCAGACCTGGGGATGGACGCGCGACGAGCCGGCCCAGCCGTTGCTCGATGTCCCTTGGGCCGTGCGCGATGCCATTCCGCTCGTGCCACCAGAGGCGATCCGCGGGCTCGACGGCGTCATGGCCGCACTCAAGGAGGACCCAGCCACCGGCGTGCGCTCCCTGCAGCGCCTGGGCATCGGCGCGGTCATGGTGCGCCACGATCTCTTCACCGGCGAGGACGATGCCCTGGCCAGCAAGTTTGGCGGCGAGGTCCATCGCTTCGGCGAAGTCGATGTCATCCTGCTCAACCACGCCGGCATGTCCTTAGGGCCAGCCGAACCGGTGCGCGTGGCCGGCGGTGGGGAAGCCTTGGCGCTTCTCGATGCCCACTCCACCCCCACCACCCGCCAGCTCGTCGATCGCGACGCCGATATCGTCACCGATACCCCGACGCTCACGGACCGCAACTACGGCACCCTCGATGGCCCCATCTCCGCGCCCTTGGCCGCGGACGACCCCAGCCACGTGAATAACCGCCTGCGCGATTATCCCTCCGCTGGGCCGCTTACCCAGGTGAAAACCCATGGCGGTTCGGTAGCAGTCTCCTCCTCGGCCGCCGATGCCACGGCCTTTGGCGGCGCCCAGCCGAAAAAGTCCGCCACGGCCGCTGTGGACGGGGAGAGCTCCACCGCCTGGTGGCCCGCGCCGGGCGATGACTCCGGGTGGATTGAACTGCGCGGTTCTTTCACCCAACCGCGCCTCAAGCTCATGGCCACCAGCGCTACCACGGTAACCGTGCGCTCCGGCAGCGCGGCCGTAGAGGTGGATTTACAGCCCTTCCGCTCGCAGGAGATCCGCGTTCCCGGCGGCGATACCGAGGCCATCCGCGTAGAGCTCTCCCACCGCACCGGCATCGCGGAGTTAGAGGTAGAAGGCCAGCCGGTCGAGCGCGTGGTGACCGTCCCGGATACCTCCCCTGACGTGCACCAATTCTTCTTCCAGCAAATGCTGCAGGATACCGGCGTGCTCATCCGCGATTTCACGGCACCGCGCCCCATGCGGGTAAAGGTAGATTCCACCAAGCCTGTGCTTATCGACGCCCACCGCTACTCCCCCGGCGACTCCCTCACCCTGAGCCCTGGCACGCACCGCGTGCGCACCACGGGGCCGTGGGTGAGCCTGCGCGAGGAGGGCTGGCAACCAGCAGGCTCTTCCGAGCCCACCGGGTACTCGATTGCAGCCGCTGATGAGGATCGCCTCTTGGTCACCGGTCGCGCCTTCAATAAGGGCCTGCGCGGCTATTTGGGCAATGAAGAGCTCACCCCGCGCGAGATCGATGCAGCCACCCAAGCTTTTGTCATTCCGGCCGGCCGCTCCGGTGACTTCCGTATGACCTTTAGCGCCCAACCGGTTTACCGCGCCACCCTCCTCTTCGGCGGAGCGCTGGGGTTACTTGCCCTCGGCCTGTGCATCCTGGCGGCCGCACGCCGCCCGTCCCGGCCCACTTGGCGCGCGACACACGGGGGCGCTGCCTCGGCCGTGGTCGCACTCGGCGCGCTGGCCCTGACTGGCTGGCCGGCCGCGGTCGCAGCCGTTTCCGCTTGGTTAGTGCTGCGCTGGACCACCATCCCGCGCGCCTACCTCGCACCCGGTGTAGTCGCCGCGGCCGGGGCTATCCTCGCCCGCGCGCCGTGGACATCGGGCTCCTATGCGGGCGATTCGCTCCTGCTTAGCTGCTTGTGTGCCGCGGGCGTGGCCTGTCTTTTCGCCGCCGACCAAGGAGAAGGTCCCGGCCGGGACGCTCGATGAGCGTATAGCTCGCGGCCGAGACCACCACGGTGCCCACCACCGTCACGGCTAAAATGACCCAAAAGTCCAGGGGTTTCCCGCTAAACAGCGGCACCCCGGTAAGGGGAAAAGCTAGCCCCAAGATGGCCACATGCCACAAGAAGATGGAATAAGACCACGCGCCCAGTGCCTGCATAAGCGGGCTGGTCAGCCAGGACTTATCCCGTGGGGCAAGCGCTACCGGAACCACCACGACTGCGGCAAAGGCAGCTCCGGCAATGATTCGGCGGGAAAATTCACCCGGTTCTGGATGGATAAGTCCCTGCGGCCCAAACCACTCGCGGCTGGCAGTCCACAGCACCACTGCCGCCGCGAGCCACCACGCCCAGCGCGGCCGCAGCACCCTCTGGACGCGCCGGCTGATGCCGGCTTCTTCGTATTCGGCAGCTAGCATTCCCACGGCAAACCACGAAGCATACGCCGGCGGCCAAATCTGGGAATTGACCTGATCCTTGGTGTAATCGGCCACAAAGGGAACGAAGCCCCAAGCCCAACTAATCACGGCGCCCAGCACAATGGCCACTACCCGCCAGCGCCGCGGCAGCGCCCCAAGAAGCCACGCCAGCAAAGGCAAAGCAAGGTAGAAGAAGAACTCCACGCATAGCGACCACAGGTGGGTAAGCCCCGGCGCTAGCCCGTCCACCACATAAATCTGGGTGGAGGTGAGGTTGCTCAGCAGCTGGGTGAGGGAGAGCGAGTGGGCGTCGGGAAGCAGGAGCATCACCGCCACCACGCAGGCATAATAGGCCGGCAAAAGGCGCGCCACGCGCGAGCGCGCGTAGCCGGATAAGGTGTGCAAACCACGGCGGCGCCACAGCAAGAAGGCGCTGAGCGCAAAGAAAACGGCCACGAAAAAATCGAAGCGCCCAGCAAACCCCCACCCGGTTCCGGTCTGAAAAGACACGTGGGTGACAATGATTCCAAGGGAGGCGACCGCGCGTAGACCATCTAGCTCCGGCAGATGCTGGGGTACGCTTTTCACAGATGCCTGCGGCTGCACGCTTGCTCCTAACCCCGGATCGACCTGAAACTGATTGGACATATTACTGCAATGAAACGCTACCTTTGGCCACGCTCGCCACTGGCGTGGGTTGTCATTGCCGCCGTCATTTTCTTGGTACTGGGCACCGTGGTGCCACCGCTATATAACAATCAGACCCGGCCGCTGGCCTTCGACCAAAACATCAACACCGTCACCGCGCCGTCAGCCGGCGTGTGGATGGAAGCGCCCGAGTTCATCGCCGGGGCCAAAGCCACCGGCGATAGCAAGGACCCGCAATGCCAAGAAAAGCAGGCGCCCATGTGGTGCTACCTGCACCACGACCTGCTTACTATCGAGCGCAATACCACCACCTCCGAGGTGGCAGAAGATGATGCGCTCGCTAACTCCGATTCGCTCTCTCGCCTGCTCGTCGGGGATACTCCCCTTGCCCAAATCACGGAGCATTCCGTGTTGAACCGCGAGTCCACCTACCCTGTTGCCGCGCCGAAAGATAATTGGAAATTTGCCCTACCGGCGCTGGATACCGGCATGGCCCGCACCGGCTTCGAGCGCGATGGGATCAACTACTTCTTTCCCTCCGGTACCGAGCAGCGCTCCTATCCGTTTTTCGACCTAGCGACGCAATCCTCCACGGCGGTGGACTTCACCACGACGGAAAAGCTCGACGGTATCCCCACCTATTCTTTCCACCACGATATCCAGCCCATTTCCTTGGCTGATATGCGCAAAAGCATTACCACCGAGGTCGATACCGGCACCGGCGAGAGGCAGCTAGCGGCCGAAGATTTTCGTATCTCCGGACCGGCGAAGCGGTTCTACGACGCCGAATCGCGCGAGCTCCTCGGCCTGGATGCCACTGACCGGGTCACCGTGGAACCCTTCTACACCATCGGCCGCGATATCTCCGTCGAACCTACCACCGGCACCATGGTGGACCTGCGGGAGAACATCAAGATCTTCTTCGCGGCGGACGAAAAGCAGGCCGGCACCATGGTGGCGAATGGCGATACGGAGGACCGCTCCATCTTTGCCGCCGATCTGCGCTGGTCCGATGAGACCCGCGCGGAGCGCCTTGATGAGGTGCGCCCGGTCATTCGCACCATTCGCGCCTTGATGGTGGTCGGCTGGGCCGGCAAGGCCATCGGCGTTGGTCTATTGCTCTGTGCCGCCTATATGTACATGCGCCGACACCGTGAAGGCTAAGCGTCTTTTACTTCTTAGCTGGGGCGCCCTCCTTGTGGCCGCGGTGTGCTGGCCCTTTGCCTTGCCCGGCGAGTTCTTGTGGCGCGATATGGCGTTGCTTGACCATCCGGCGCTTTCCCCTTCTGCCTTTGGTGGCGGCAGTCTGCCCGCCCGCAATGCACCGCAAGATGGTTTCCTTGCTCTCGTGGGCGGCGCGTGGGCGGCACGGGTGCTCATTTTTGCCGCCGCCGCGTCCTCCGCGCTCACTGCGGCGCGCTGGGCACGCTCTACAGTCGCCGCGGTGAGCGCGATGGCGGTGGCGGTGGCCAATCCCTTCGTCATCGAGCGTCTCCTGCAGGGCCAGTGGTCGCTTGCGGTGGCCGCGTGGCTGCTGCCGGTCATCGCATGGGCAGGAAGAAGGCACAGCTGGGTGGCGTGGCTGGCTATGTGGGGAGCTTCGCTTACCCCTACGGGTGGTCTCTTTGCCGTGGTGACCGCGGCGGTGACCTGCCGCAAGCGGGTAGCGCTCGGCGGCGTGGTCTTGTGTTTGCCGTGGGCCGTTCCGGGCATGTTCCATCCCGCCGCGCCCGGCGATACCGCAGCGGCGGTGGCCGCGTTTGGCCCGCGGGCAGAAGACTACGTCGGCACCGCGGGCGCGCTGCTGCGGCTCGGCGGTATCTGGAATGCAGAGGCGGCCATCGGGTTCGCCGTGTGCGGCGTCATCGTGGCGGTCATCGCCGTACTCGGAGCGTGGCGGGTTCCCGCGCGGTTGAGCATCCTCGCAGCGATTGGTCTCGGCGGGGCGATATTCTTCTGGCTGGTTCCCAGTACTCTGGTGTGGTTCATCGATCACGTACCGGGGGCGGCGCTGCTGCGCGATAGCGGAAAACTGACCATGCTGGCGTTGCCGCTCTATGTGGCCTCGCTAGGGGCGCTGCCGAATCTGCCGGCAGCACTGGCAACCGTGGCTGCAATCGTGCAGCTGCTGCCCGTTCCGGGACGCCTCGCGGTGCTCGCGCCGCGGGATACGGGGATAGATGAGCAGTTGGTGCGCGCGATTGACGGCCGCGTGGCCTTCTTCCCAGAACGCGCCAACCTCGTGGAAGTTCCCGGCGGCGTGGCTGTCGACCCCTACTCCAAGGCGGTGGCCATGGTGGAATCGGGGGAATTAAGCGTAGACGGGACCGTGGTGGACCAAGCCTCGCCGCGATACCGGGCGGCGCTGCGCGCGTGGAAAGAGCACGATGTGGACCGACTGGCCGAGCTCGGCGTCGGTGTAGTCGTGGTGGACGGTGCCATAGCCGTGGAAACGGGCGCGCCGCGGCCGCAGGTTCCGTGGGCGCTTACTGCGCTGTGGATGGCGTGTCCGCTACTAGCCCTTGCAGCAATTCCGCGAATTGCTCGCCGGTCTTCTCCCACGAGAAGCTAGCGGCAAAATCCCGCGCGTTGGAGCCAAGGGTGCGGCGAAGGGGGGCGTCGGCAAGCAGCTGCTTAGTGGCCGCCACGAAGTCCTCTTCGCGCTCTACCAGGATGCCGGTCTTGCCGTTGATAACGCTGTCACGCAGGCCAAACGTATAACCTACAGTGGGAACTCCATGTTGGGCCGCCTCCATTACTGCCAGACCCCACCCCTCTTTACGCGAGGGCATCAGCAAGGCATCGGCACGGGCCAGCAAAGCGTGCTTATAGTCCTCGGTCACCTGGCCGCGGAAGCGCACGCGATCGCTTACTCCATGCTCCTCGGCATAGGAACGCAGGTTAGCCTCCCACCAGCCGGAGCCGATGACGTCCAGGACCGCGCCCGGGGTCTGCGCCACTGTATCCATGGCATGCTCGATCTGCTTATGCGGCACTAGGCGCGAGAGCGTGACTAGGTGCACCTCGGCCTCTCGTTCCAGGGAAGGAACGTGGTCCGGAACGGGGTCCAGGCCATTGGCGATGATGTGCGCGCCCTTAATGCCCAGCGCCTCTAAATCCTCACGAGAGGCCTCAGACACGGTCACATAAGGTGCGCCGCGGTAGACGCGCGGGGCCACTCGGGACTCGAGGAACCAACCGAGCCGTCCGAGGAGAGGGCCCGCTACCGGCCATTGCTCGCGGTGGCAATGGTGAGTAAGCAGCACCGTCGGCGCCCCGGACACCAGGCGAGCGAAGAAGGGGATGCCGTTTTGGGTATCGATTACCGCATCCACCCCGCGCAGGTCTCCCACCCCCAGGCGGCCGGCCAGCATCGCCGCCCAGGCACGCGGATACACGCCGAATTTGGCGCCACCGCGGCTATAGCGCACGCCGTCGCGCACCTCGCGGTGGGCGGCATTCATGTGCTTGGAGGTGCGAAAGACCACCTCGTGGCCTTGGGATGCTAAGTACTCGCCTACGCGCTCCAAGTAGCGCTCCGAACCACCGCCTTGTGGGTGGGTGGAATCGCGCCAGCATAGTAAAAGAATCTTCATCGTGAGGTATTAGCCTAGTGGGTTATGAGACATACCCGTAAGATGGCCACGCTCCGCCGCTCCATTCAGCTGCTGCGTTCCTTCCGCTTTGAGCAGACGCGCCCGGAGATTTTCTACGGCGGGCTCGCGGAGGATACGGCTGCGCTGGTTGATAATCTCGGCCGCGACTTGGGCGTGCAGCTTTTCGGAGCACGGGTGCTCGATGTCGGCGGCGGTCCAGGCTATTTTGCGGACGCTTTTTCCCGGCGCGGCGCCCGCTACGTGGGATTGGAGCCGGATGCCGGCGAGATGTCTGCGGCCGGCATCCACTTGAGTAATTCCGTGCGCGGCGATGGCACCAACCTGCCCTTTGCCGATAATTCCTTTGACGTGGTCTATTCCTCCAACGTGGCCGAGCACATCCCCAATCCCTGGGATATGGGCGAGGAGATGCTGCGCGTGACCCGCCCCGGTGGTCTCACCATCCTGAGCTACACGGTGTGGCTGGGCCCCTTTGGCGGACACGAAACCGGCCTGTGGGAGCACTATGTGGGCGGCGAGTTTGCCCGCGATCGCTATGCCCGGCGCCACGGCCATCCGCCCAAGAATGTCTTTGGCACCTCGCTTTTCGACGTCCCCTGCTCCGCCGGCCTTGCCTGGGCGCAGAGCACCGGCGCGCTCAAACTCGCCTTCCCCCGCTATCATCCCAGCTGGGCATGGTGGCTAACCCGCGTGCCAGGGGGGCGGGAGTTTGCGGTTTCTAACTTGACATTGGTGTTACAGAAGTAGCCCCCAGCAACGCCGACGTCGCTGGGGGCTAGTTAAGCCTAGTTCTTAAGAGGCGTTCTCTACGCGCTCCTTCAGGGCGCGGAACTGGTCCCACACCTCGGACGGAACTCGGGAACCCAGGAAGTTGAGGTAGCTGGCGTTATCCTGCATATCGCCTTCCCAGTCCTCTGGGTTGACGGCAAGAGCGGCACGAACGTCCTCGATATCGAAGTCGATTCCCTCGAGGTCGATATCCTCGGCGCGGGCGGTGTGGCCCACGACGGTTTCCTCGGCCTCAACGTTGCCCTCAATGCGGTCAATGATCCACTTGAGCACGCGGGAGTTCTCGCCGAAGCCCGGCCACAGGAAGCGGCCGTCGTCGCCACGGCGGAACCAGTTAACCAGGAAGATAGACGGCATGCGGTCGCCGCCCTTTTCACCCATATCGATCCAGTGCTGCAGGTAGTCACCGGCGTTGTAGCCCATGAACGGAAGCATAGCCATCGGATCGTGGCGCAGGGTGCCGACGCTGCCCTCTGCTGCAGCGGTTTGGCCAGAGGCCAGCAGGGCACCGATCATGGTGCCGTGGTTCCAGTCAAAGGCCTGGGTTACCAGCGGAACGGTGGTCTTGCGGCGGCCGCCGAAGAGGATGGCGTCGATCTTCACGCCCTGCCAATCGTCGTACTCCGGAGCGGCGCTCGGGCACTGGGAAATCGGGACGCAGTAACGAGAGTTCGGGTGCGCAGCCTTAGTGGAGGAGGACGGAGTCCAATCCTGACCGGTCCAGTCGATGAGGTGCTCTGGTGCCTCCTTGGACATTTCCTCCCACCAGACATCGCCGTCGTCGGTAAGCGCAACGTTGGTGAAGATGGTGTTGCCCGGCTCCATGGTCTGCATGGCAATCGGGTTGGAGTCGTAGTTGGTGCCAGGGGCCACGCCGAAGAAACCATTTTCCGGGTTTACGGCATAAAGGCCGTCCTCGCGCAGGTGCAGCCAGGCAATATCGTCACCGACGACCTCAGCCTTCCAACCCGGAATGGTCGGGGTAATCATGGCCAGGTTGGTCTTGCCGCATGCCGAAGGGAAGGCGGCCGCAACGTGGTACTTCTTACCCTCTGGGTTGGTGAGCTTCAGGATGAGCATGTGCTCAGCCATCCAGCCTTCTTCCTTAGCCATGACAGAAGCGATGCGCAGCGCGTAGCACTTCTTCGCCAGGATGGCGTTGCCGCCGTAGCCGGAACCATAGGACCAGATTTCCTTGGTCCCCGGGAACTGGGTGATGTACTTGGTGTCATTGCATGGCCACGCCACATCTTCCTGGCCTGGCTCTAGCGGGGCGCCCACGGAGTGCAGGGCGTGGACGAAATCGCCGTCGGTACCAATCTTGTCCAAGGCTTCCGCACCCATGCGGGTCATGATGCGCATGGAGAGCACCACATAGGCGGAGTCAGTCAGCTGCACGCCCAGCTTTGGTTCCGGATCGCTAATAGGGCCCATGCAGAAAGGAACCACGTACATGGTGCGGCCCTTCATGGAGCCACGGAATGCCTCCGTCATTTCTTCCTTCATCGCAGCTGGCGGGGCCCAGTTATTGGTGGGGCCAGCGCCATCTTCATTCTCTGTACAGATGAAGGTGCGGGATTCCACACGGGCAACGTCGGAAGGATTGGAGCGAGCCAGGTAGGAATTAGGGCGCTTTTCTTCATTCAGCTTGATAAGCGTGCCCTTTTCCACCAGCTCTGCGGCCAAACGGTCAGCCTCGTCCTGGGAACCGTCTACAAAGACCACCTGGTCCGGCTGAAAAAGCTCAACATTCTCGCTGATCCAGCCGATAAGCTTTTCGTTTTTAGTCGGCAGCTCTCCGACGAGCCCTGGGATAGTGGTGGTCATTAGTAATTCTCCTGAGGGTAGGTGTGAAAATCGGGGAAATAAATCCCCAACTGTGCCTTCCACCTCAAGATTAACGTGCTTGTCCGAATAATTTGCGCAGATTTTGTCACACTGGTCATATCCACCGCGTTTACCAGAACTTCACCAAGCGCAACCACAGATACTGCTGTCTCTTATACACATCTGACGCTGCCGACGAATAGAGAGGTGTAGAT
>ERZ1031127.56-NODE-56-length-33828-cov-12.789862_pt1 | contig 33828 bp, 29 predicted proteins | sample MGYA00518224_ERZ1031127 | MGnify/ENA primary metagenome ERZ1031127 (study PRJEB33718, sample SAMN03159757) | human skin metagenome | collected 2014-05-20 | study: EMG produced TPA metagenomics assembly of the PRJNA266117 data set (Human skin bacterial metagenome... | reverse complement strand
GTGCTTCGCCTGAAACGGTGCACCTGCACCGTTTCTTAACGGCTCCGCGCTGTTGTCGCGCCGATTTGACGCTACTTCGTAGCGTCGCCGTTTTATGTTTGCGGTGCTTCGCCTGAAACGGTGCACCAGCACCGTTTCTTAACGGCTTCGCGCTGTTGCCGCGCCGTTTTGACGCTACTTCGTAGCGTCGCCGGGAAAGGTTTTTTATGGTGCTTCGCCTGAAACGGTGCACCTGCACCGTTTCTTAACGGCTCCGCGCTGTTGTCGCGCCGATTTGACGCTACTTCGTAGCGTCGCCGGCGTGACCTGTGAACTCATTCATTGTGTCGGCGACGCCGAAGAATTCCACCATCGCGTCCATGAAAGGTACCGGGAAGGCCTGCAAAATCTGTACCACGCGCACAATCGGGGGATGGACCTTAAACTGGGTACCTTTGTCGATTGCGTCCAAAACCTGAGTCGCGACTTTTTCCGGAGTGAGGATGGGCAAAACCAGGGAGAACTTCGTCTTCACCCCGGCGAACATCCCGGTCGAAATGTAATACGGGCAGTACAGCAAGGTATGGACGTGCGAACCCATATGGCGCAGTTCCTCACGCAGGGATTGGGCAAAACCGACCGCCCCGAACTTGGAACCGTTGTAGTCGCTTAGGCGCGGCACCCCGACCAAACCGGCTGCCGAGGCGATAGTCACCACCGAACCGCGATCGCGCGCAATCATCCCCGGCAAAAACTCGCGAACCGTACGATAGTGGGCAATCGTGTTCACTTCGAAAGAACGCTGCACGTCGCGGTCGGTCGTTTCCAACACAGGTTTACCGGTAACGATACCGGCATTGTTGATGAGGATGTCGACTCTGCCGTACTCGCTCAAGGTCTGTCGAGCGGCTTCATGCACGACCTCGGCATCGGTGACGTCCACTGTGAACGCCCCGGAACGGAAACGCGGCGCCGTGGCGGCAGCTTCCGCCATACCGGCCGTTTCCGCCCCGGCCTCGGCATTCAAATCCCAAATGATGACGGCTCTGGCTCCGCGCCGGGCAGCTTCCACGGCCATCAGCCGACCAATCCCGGACCCAGCTCCGGTAATCAACACCACGGCACCCTTTACCGGGGCCTTGAAAGGTTTGAAAAACAACATCTTGCCCGCCTTCCTGCAGATTGTTCCCACCGAGGGCTGACATAGACCCCGGATTAGACCAAATTCTATTCCTAAGGCGCAATCGGTGTGGGTCAAACGGTAGGATTGAGGACGTGAGAAAAAAGACGCAGCTGACCCGGGACACTGGGGACTCCGCCGAACGCGCCGCAGCGACCCCCGAGGCCGCGCTGTCGCGCACTCACCGCAAGAAAACTAAGAACTCGCCGTGGTGGATGGACTTGGTCGTGGGGGTGGTCGTCGCCGTTGTCTTAATGGCGCTGGCAAAAGCGTTTGTTTTTCAGTTTTTCGTGATTCCTTCCGAGTCAATGGAAAACACCCTGATGAAGGGCGACCGGATTTTTGTTTCGAAAATGAAGAACTTTCAGCCCATTGAGCGCGGCGACATCGTAGTGTTCGAGGATCGCCACAACTGGCTGCCTGACGAGTTTAAGAACGACAACCCCACCGGTTTTGCCGCTACCGCCTTCGGACAAGCCCTCGATAAAGGGCTGCGGGTGTTGCAACTGAAACCCGAATATCCCGGGGGATACCTGGTCAAACGCGTCATCGGGGTTAGCGGAGACCACGTGACCTGCTGCAATGTCCAAAATCAGATTGAGGTCAACGGCAAGGTCGTGGCGGAACCCTACGTGAAGAAGGGCGCGAACACGATACCGGTGCCTTTTGATGTGACCGTGCCCGCCGGCAAGTACTGGGTGATGGGGGACAACCGCGATAATTCCGGGGATTCCCGCTACCACCAGGACGACAACAACCACGGTTTCGTGGACGAGGAACAAATCGTGGGCCGCACTGTGCTGCGCTATTTCCCCGTGAGCCGGATTAAGACTTTTTCCAACCCGGGCCTCAATCAGCTGCCTCGCGCGACGAAAACGGCCCGGCCCCCGACCAACCAGCCGACTCCGAACGACCAGCAGCCCCAGACACCGCCGCCTGCCACCGAAGCTGTCTCGCCCGGAGCCTCCCCGGAGGGCGTGAAAAACAATAAATAGCGCGGAAAATTCGTACCGTAGGCGGAGACTTCCCGGCGATATTTCGCTCGCTTATCGTTACAATCAAAGCGTGAAGAAACATTTCAATGGCTTGAAGACCGCAGCCCTGTTGGGAGTGCTGTGGATGGTACTGCTGGCGATCGGCGCCCTATTGGCGGGCGGCACCGGAAACCGCACGTGGATTATCGTGTTCGGAGCCATCGCCCTGATTCAAACCGCGGTGGGATATTGGAACTCGGACAAAATCGCTTTGCGCGCCATGAACGCCCAGCCGCTCACCCCCCAGCAAGCCCCCGAACTGTACTCAATGGTGCAGGGCTTGTGCCAGCAGGCCGGCCAGCCCATGCCGGCCTTGTACATTGCCCCGACCCAAACCCCCAACGCGTTCGCGACCGGGCGCAACCCCCAGCACGCGGCGGTGTGTGTCACTCAGGGCATTCTGGACATTCTGGAGCCGCGCGAACTGCGGGCCGTGTTGGGACACGAACTCATGCACGTGTACAACCGGGATATTCTCACTTCCTCGGTGGCGGCCGGTTTGGCCGGGGTCATCACGTCTATAGCTCAGTTTGCCCTGTTCTTTGGTGGGCGCGACCGTGAAGGCGGGGGGACAATTGCCGCGCTGTTGCTCGCCTTGGGGGCGCCTTTCGCGGCCTCACTCATTCAGTTGAGTATTTCCCGGACTCGCGAGTTTGATGCGGACGAGGACGGAGCGCGCCTGGCTAATGACCCGTTGGCGCTGGCTTCGGCGCTGAAGAAGCTGGAAACCGGGGTGTCTCGCGCCCCGTTGGCGCCCACTCCGCAGCGTCAAACCGTGTCTGCCATGATGATTGCCCACCCGTTCCGGACGCGTAACCTGTTCTCGACCCACCCCCCGATGGATCAGAGGATTAAGCGTCTGGAAGAAATGGCGGGGTATTAGTCCCGGAAACCCGGCGGCTGGGGGCAAAGTTTTGTCCGGCGCGAAAAACCCCTAGATTAGTAACCGTGAGTGAACAAAAGCGGGATTTGCGGGCTTTGCCCAAAGCGCATCTACACCTGCACTTTACCGGGGCGATGCGTCCCCAGACCCTGCTGGAGTTGGCTCGGGACACTCAGCAGCGTCTGCCGCGCTTTATGGGGGAAGGCGACCCTCTGCACGTCCCGGCTGACGAGCGGGGTTGGTTTCGTTTTCAGCGTTCCTATGACCTGGCACGAGCCTTGGTGCGCTGCGAAACGGTGATGCGTCGCATCGTGCGGGAGGCGGCCGAGGACGACGCGGCGGAAGGCTCACGGCGTCTAGAAATACAAGTCGACCCCACGTCTTATGCCCCCTGGGTGGGCGGACTGACCCCCGCCCTGGAAATCATCCTGGACGAAGCGAAAGTTTCCGCGGCGGCAACCGGGGTGGAAATCGGGGTCATTGTCGCGGCGTCGCGCACCCGCAACCCGATGGATGCCCGGACTTTGGCGCGTTTAGCCTCTCGCTATGCCGGGGATCAGCCAGGGGAAGTCATCGGATTCGGGCTGTCCAACGATGAACGTGCCGGTTCCACCCCCGACTTTGAACCGGCGTTTCGCATCGCCGCGAGGGCGGGGCTGGCCAGCTTTCCCCACGGCGGGGAACTGCGCGGCCCGGAACATATCGCCCAAGTGGTGCGCCACCTGCATCCCGCCCGCTTGGGCCACGGGGTCAGGGCTGCGGAACAACCCGACCTGCTGAAGTCGCTGGTCGACCATGGTATAGCCCTGGAAGTGTGTCCGGCCTCGAACGTGTCTCTAGGGGTGTATCCCACGCTTGCTGAAGTTCCCTTGCGCACCTTGACTGAGGCCGGCGCCACGGTCGCGCTGGGGGCAGACGATCCGCTGCTGTTCCGGTCTCGGCTGTTGGACCAGTATGAATTTGCTCGTCAGGTCGCCGGGTTTACCGACCGGGAGCTGGCCGAACTGGCTGCGGGCTCTGTCCGGGCCTCGCTGGCCAGCGCGCCAACCAAGACAAAACTGCTGGAGCAAATCGATTTGTGGCTCAAGAGTTCCAATCCTGGGAATTAAACGGGTAAAATCTGATGATAGTTGCTTTCCGGGATGGCGACGAGTTTTGCTGTGTGCCTCTAGCTAATCCTGGGAAGGCTGCCACGGAAACGGCCGAAAGCCTGTTGCCGGCAAACTCTCAGCAATCTGCCCGGTGGGCAGCATTTGGATTCACCAGCGGGAAGGCGTCGCAGTGTTTGATGAATGGCTGACCTTCCCCTCCAATGGGGTGGCCTGGGCATTCCAGATTTTTACCAAGTTCGGGCCACTGCCAATCATGCTGGCAATTTTTATCATCATGGTTCCATTTCGGTCCCAGGTTCCCCGAACCATGCCGATGCACCACCGCCGAGCTATCCTCCAGAAGGAGTGGACTTTCCGTGTCGCCCTGTCTTTCGCCCTGATTACCGTCATGCTCAGCCCGGCTGCCCTCATCAGCTTGTTCAACGCCGGGTTGTTGACGCAAAACGCGTTTAACTCGATGAATACCATGCTGGTGCTGTTGGTGGGGGTCGCTTTCCAATTGCCTTACCTGTTGATGGTTCACGTGTGGTTTCCCCGGCCCCTGAACTGGCTGCCGAACCGCAACTGGGTCATCAGTCCGCGCTTCCGGTTGCGGGCGTGGCTGGTGTATATCCTCATCTGGATAGCGACCGAAATCATGATGGTGGTGGGCGGAATCGCGTTCGAAAGGCCGAATGCCTCCATTTCGGGCGAAGAAATTCTGGCCGCGGCAGGGTATTACCTGATAGAAGGCATCATCTTCCTGGCTATGTCGGTATATATCCAGTACCGCATTTCGTGGCGGAATCCCGTTCCGGGAGTGCCGCTGGCGGTGGATATGGCGCTGCGCCGCGAGGACTTGAACAATGTGCAAAAGTTCGCCACGTTCATTTTGGGCGCGGGAGTGTCGCGGTGTCTGCAATTCCTGGCGCAACTTCAATACGAAAGCGGGCCGTTCGCTATCTCAGCCGTATCTCTGGTGTTGAGTTGGGTGGTGTCTCTGAGCTCGTTGGCTCTCGCCTGCATTCCGACCTGGTGGTTTATGCGCAAGATGGATCCGTCTCGACGCCTCATGAAGGCACTCAGAAACAATGTAATGAACGAAAAACGCGACCCGAATCTGTTCAGCTTGGAATATTTCCGGAACATGTTGGACTATGACGAGGACGAACTCATTAAGGGATCTATACCCCAGCCAAGGAAAAATCTGTTTGTGTCCACGCTGGAAAATCCCCAAAAGGACCTGTTGACTGCCCCCGGTTCCGGTTCGGCTCCCGAAGAAGTCGCCCAGGTTTTCACGTATATGTCCAAGTTGGCTGACCGTGCAGGAGTGGGATTGACCCCGGAGGAACGCAAGGGATTGGCAGAAATTCGCCAAGCTGTACGAGAACTCGTGGAACACCGTGTCGCTTTGAATGAGGGCGTGGCATCCAACTTGATTCCGATGAACCCCAATGCCGCGCTGGCCCCGGACGGTGAGCATGGGGACACTGTCGGGCTGTCCGAAGGGCAGGCAGAGGAAGGCGAACCTCTGGATTCGGGCTTGGCACACCTGTTGGGTCAGTCCGTCAACGACACTGCGGTTGGTTTGGATTCCCAAACTTTGCAGGAATGGGGCGAGTTCTACAAAGAAAAAGATGAGATGGAGCGCCAGGAAAAGGCTTGGGAAAAGCAACAGGAGATGCAGGAACTGGCCATCAAAACGTTTGGTTTCGACCCTTATGCCTATGACCCCTACGGATATGCCAACCCGTACGGCGGTTCCGCCAACCCTTACGCAGGTTTCGGAACCGACCCTTATGCGCAGTCTTATGCGGACGGCTACAGCTACGGGACGGCCAACCCTTACATCGAGTTATATGGGGATCTCGGCTATTCCGACCCTTACGGCGGGTATGGCTACGACCCTTACGGCTACAACACGGCGGGATATTGGCAGATGAATCCCAACATGGCGGGGGCTTACGGTGCATATCCTTGGGGCTGGCCCAACGGTACGCCCGCTATTCCCAATCCGCAGCCTTATGGCTACTTGGATGCGGGCGGGACCAATGGTGCATCCTCGGAGGTTCCCGGGAATCCCGCGGCGGTTTCCGGGGCAGGGTCGGAAGGATCTATGTTCCCCAATCAGCCGGTGGCAGGTCCGCAGGGTGGGGCGTTCCCGGTTCCTGGTGACCCCCTTTCCCCCGGAGGGATGGGCGCCAGTGAAGCGAATCCCGCGAATAACTGGCCGGGCGCCGAGCCCCAGAACGCAGGGTTCCCCAGCCAGCCCGGTGAACCTCAGGTTCCCGGTTTCGGCGCGCCAGCGGGGCCGGGTACGGGAACTACGCCAGCTATGCCCGGTGCGCCCGCGGAGCCTAGTGCGCCGGTGACAGGAAGCGTGCCGATGGGTCCGGCCGGGCTTGGAGCCCCAGCCGGAGTTGGCACGCCGACGCAAAACAATCCCGTGAATCACGTGGATCCCGCGAATCCTGCGGTGCCGGAACATCAGGCTGCGCCGGGTTATCCCTTTGTGGTGCGAACGATGGAAGGCTACTCCACCGTGGATGCTCCCGCGTCGCCACCGTCCCTGCACCCCCTGGTTAACTGGGGACAGTCCGGCCCGCAGCTTCCAAACCCGCCAGCCAACTTTGGCCAGCCCGGCCCGCAGGTCCCGGGCGCGCCGGTGAATCCTGGCCAGCCAGTTCCGCCGGCGAATCCGGGATTTCCCCAAAATCCCGGCCTTGTGAACCCCGCCGGACCCAACGTTCCTCCTCCCGTACAGCCCTACGCCCCGATGAACATGGAAGCGGCCGATGAAGGGATCGACCCTCGGGCCGTGTACCCGCCGACTTTTGCCAAGCCGCGACCCGCCCCGAGACAGTACGAAGAATTCGTTGAGGGCGAGGCAGAAATCGAAGAACTGCCCTAGCGGACACGTCCCGAACCAAGGGTGGCGCATGGGGATAAAGGAGACTTAATCAGTGCGATTGGCAGAATTATGTACTTTGCGCGTAGGGGGAGAAGCGCGCCGCTTTTTGCTGAGTACGCGGCGTGACGAGCTGATTCAGGCGATTGCTCAAGCTGATGTGGCCGGGGAGCCGCTGTTGTTCCTGGGCGGAGGGTCGAACCTGGTGCCGGTGGACGGCGAATTTCCTGGATTAGTGCTTCGCGATGGTCGCGAGGACGTGCGGGTGTTGACCCTGCAGGAGTTCAGTGAACTGCGCGCTGGCGGGGAGCAACCATCTCAGGGGCATGAACCCGGCGCTGACCTGCGCCCTGATGCGTCTAACGGCATTCATGATGCCTCCGCGGTCGTGGTGAAAGCCCAGCAGCTCGCCGCCGCCACGCCCTCGTGCGTATTTCTCAGCGTGTCCGGGGGGCTGGCTTGGGACCGGCTAGTGGAGTGTTGCGTGACGCAAGGGTTTTCCGGACTGGAGGCGCTGAGCGGAATCCCCGGCGTGGTCGGGGCGGCGCCCGTGCAAAATATCGGGGCTTACGGCGGGGAAGTCGCGGACTGCCTGCTGGGAGTCACCGCGTGGGACCGCCAGGAGCGCCGGCTGGTGTATTTGAGCGCCGCAGACCTCCGGTTCGGCTACCGAGATTCCCTGCTAAAACAGTCTCGACTGCAGGTCGAAGCTGGTTTCGGAATGCCGCAGTTTGCGCCGGCACGCCCCGGAACAAACCCCGCCACCGGGCGGTGGATTGTGCTGGAAGTCGATTTTGTGCTGCAGCGCGGCGGGGGCACACCCGTTCGTTACGCCCAATTGACGGGGGCACTCGGAGTGCCGATGGGCACGGTCGTACCGGCGGCCCAGATTCGCACGGCAGTGCTGGAACTGCGGCATTCCAAAGGTATGGTTTTGGACTCGGCCGACCATGACACCTGGTCAGTAGGGTCGTTCTTTACCAATCCGATATTGCCGGTCGACGCGGCCGCGGCTTTGGAGCTACCGCAGGACGCTCCCCGCTGGGAGGTGGCGCTGCCGGGCCGTGCCGGGGAGGTGGGCGTGAAACTGTCTGCTGCCTGGCTCATCGAGCACTCCGGCATTACGAAAGGATTTGCCCTGCCGGGTGCGGGCGCGGGAGTCTCGACGAAACACGTCCTGGCGCTAACGAACCGCGGCAACGCCACGGCCGCGGACATTCAGGCTCTGGCCAGCCATATCATTGCCGCGGTGCAGGGGGCTTATGGGGTTACCCTGGTTCCCGAGCCGGTCATTTTGTAGCGCTTTGTGAATCACCCAGATTCACACTATCCAGCACGAATGACCGATTTCACCGCCTCCGAGCGCAACTCTGCCGACTCGAAAATGCGTCTACCAGTAGTTTTATAAACGTCACGACGAGCGCGACTGCGGAATTGAAGTTGAAATCGGTCGTTCATGCAATCGCCTCAACGGTTTTCAAAGCCGGTGAGAATCCGGGGATACCCGCCAGGGGTGTCAATAAACCGGGGGATTTGGGCGGTAGCTGCCAATAATGGCAGCTACCCGGCTATTCTCCCCCTATAATCCACAAAACTCCGCTCTGAACCGACGTTTGCGAAAATAGCGGCGTATCTGGTAGTCTAGTTGGGCGCTTTCGGCGTATGGCGGGTTTCCCGAGTGGCCAAAGGGGACTGACTGTAAATCAGCTGCGCAATGCTTCAGGGGTTCGAATCCCTTACCCGCCACCACCACTTTATTCTGGGTTATTTTTACGGCACAGAAATCTCAGGCGGCACATGGCAAAGAATACCGAAGTTCCCGGCGAAAACGGCGAACTCTTCGATGAAAACAGCAGCCCGCAGGTTCCTCACGAGACTAACGACGGTGACCCGCGGATTGTCACTGTCCCTGGTTCCTCCAAGAAATATCGCACCTCACTGATCCTGGTCGTGGTCCTGATGGGACTGGCTTTGACCCTGTTGCAAGTCTCCACCGTGAACGTCGCCCTTGCGGTGCTGCCCGACTCTATCGGAGCCAGTGCACAAGAGGTGCAATGGGTCATTTCCGGGTACGCGCTGGCTATCGGGCTGTCGATGGTGCCGATGGGACGCCTTGGCGACTTGTTTGGCCGCTCGCTCCTGTTTGTCCTGGGCCTCGCGCTGTTTTCCGTGTCCTCGTTCCTGTGCGCCATCTCGACTTCCGGGTCGATGCTGGACTGGATGCGAATCTTGCAAGGATTCGCGGCCGGTATTTACAGTCCCCAGACCGCGGGAATTATTCAGCAGTATTTTTCCGGCCAAGCCCGCGCGCTGGCTTACGCCCTGATGGGTTTAGTCGTGTCCGTTACCGTGGCTCTGGGCCCGATGCTGGCGGGTATCCTGATTGCGATTTTTGGCCGGGAAAATGGCTGGCGGCTCGCGTTTTCCCTGAACCTGCCGCTGGGTCTGATCGGGGTCATTTGTGCGCTGCTGTGGTTGCCGTTTAAACGGGAACGAATCTTTGCGCGCCGCGCCCGCATTGAAGCCTTGGAAGCCGACATCGCCCGGGCCGTCAAAGCTGGCAAGAAAGTCCCGAAGCGATCCCGCGTCGACCTTGACCCGCTGGGGATGATCCTGCTGGGGGCGGCGGTTATCGGCATTATGCTGCCTTTCGTAACCACCGGATCGCTGTGGCGTTTCGTCCTGATTCCCGCGTCTCTCACCGTGTTTGTCCTGTGGGTTTGGTGGGAGCGGGCTTATGAGGCCCGGGGACGTTACCCGATGGTGAGCTTGCGGCTGTTCAAAATCCCCTCCTACAGCTTTGCCAGCGCCATTGGCGCTATCCAGTTCTTGGGCGTGCCCTCCGTCTACGCCATCAACGCCATGTTCTTGCAAAACGGTTTCGGTCAAACCGCGCTCATTGCGGGCCTCAGCGGGATGCCCGGCGCAATCCTGTCCGGCGTGACTTCCATCGCGGTAGCGCGCCAGACCATCAAGCACGGCCGGGTCATCCAGGCCTGGTCGCTGGCAATAATGCTGGTGGGGGTGGTGTTGACCGCGGTGATGGCGGTGCTGTTTGCCCACGGCGGTTCTGTGTGGCTCATCAGTATTGGGCTGGCGGTACTGGGGCTCGGCTCAGGCTCGATGGGTTCGGCGAACCAAACGCAGGCGATGCTGGAAGTCCCGCCCTCCCGAGGCAGTATTGCCGGGGGCATCCAACAAACCGGCCAGCGTATCTTTACCGCCATCGGTTCCGCTGTCCTCACCGGAGTGTTCTTTGGGGCGACCGCCGGGCTGGAAGCTACCGTGCCCGGAGCGAATCTGACTTTAGCGAAAGCCTGGAGTCACGGTTATGTGCTGTCTTTCGCGGGTTCCGCCGGATTCCTGGCGATAGCCCTGGTCGTGGCCGTTGTCTTTGTTTTCTTTCCCCGTCAACCGCGCCCGGTCGCCGCGAGAAAATGAAGGAGTGACGTGAACGCAGTAAATCCTCAGAATTCCGCCAACATAGGGCCAGAAATCTGGCACAACCAGAAGCGCATGTTCCCGCCTATGGCTATCGGGCTATCGATGGCAGGATTTTACGTCACCGCTGCCGGTTCTCTCATCGCCACCCTGTCGCGAGATCTCGGCGTGAAACCCGAGGCTCTCAACTGGCTGGGCGCCGCCTACGGCTTTGGCATGCTGGTGTCGGGGCTGCTGGCGACGTGGGTGATGCGTAACGGCCCGGTCTGGTCGCTACGGCTCGCCCCGCTGTTGGTCCTGCTGGGCACGGGGATGGTGGCTTGGAGTCCCTCGATTGCGGTCAGCTTGGTGGGCGTGACTTTGGCTTGCCTGGGTGGCAGCACAGTTTCGGCCGCAGTCGCCGGCACATTCGTCGGTACCGAGGGGACGAAGTACCTGTCATTGACCGTCGGGATTTCCTCTTCGGTGTCGATTGCAACGACGGTGGTTTTTGCTCTGGTAGAGCGCGTATTTCCCGGTTTTGGCCGCATGGCGCTGTGGTTTGTCTTGCTGATGGCCGTACCGACTTTGGTGTGGGGGTGGAGACTCCCGGCTGTGCCATTCCGGCAGGTGTTGCAAAAGGGCTTGAGCACGCCAACCGAGTCTCCGTCCGTAACGGGTGATGCCCCCAGCGACCAGCCCACCCCCGCTGCTGCGGACGTAAAACCCGGTGAGCCCAGCGCTTCTGCGGACTCCCGTAACTCCGGCGCCTCCCGAACACCCGGTGTGAAGCCCTCCAAGTGGTTGTTTACTTCCCAAATCCTGCGGCTCATCCTCACGGCCGGAGTCGAGTTTGCCATGTATGCCTGGGCGGTGACGCGCCTGCGGGAGCTGGGGGTCGAGCTGGCACCGGCCTCGGGACTGGCAACCGCGTTTGCTGTCGGCATGGCGGTGGGCCGTCTGGGCGGAGCTGTCTTTGCGCGGCGCTATGGAGCCTGGTGGGTCTTTGTGGGACTAGGGTTCTGCGGTACGGCCGCGGTCGCTTTCGTACCCTCAGTCGGAGTGGCGGTGGTCGGTTTGTTCATCAGCGGCCTGGGGGTGAGCTGCCTGTATCCCATCAGCGCGACGGAGTTCTCCGGCTTGCCAGGGATGCAAAAGCAACATGCGGCGGCGGTCATTAGTTGTCTTTCCGGGATTGGCGCTATCGTGACGCCGCTGCTGCTGGGGCTGCTCTTGGCGGCTGTAGGCCTGCACTTCGGTTTCTTGGTGCTGCTGGGGTTTTACGTGTTGATGGTATTTCTGCCCCGGCCCTCCGCCGCGCACTTGGGAATCGGCTAAATTGGTGTAAAAGCCGGGGGAGCGTTAGAATATTTCCTTGTGCGTCTTGATGGCGCGCGCCTTTTGCTACCCGTAAATGGGTGGCGTTTTGCGGCGGAAACCGCCGTGAGAAAACGACGCAGACCGAGTGAAAACCGTGTCACCACGGCCCTCACGAAGTCGAAACAGTTTGGGTGGAAACCTGCCAGGTCGACACCCCTATGGAAAAGGACCCAAAAATATGGCTAAGAAAAAAGTCATCGGAGTTATCAAACTCCAGATTCAAGCCGGTGGGGCAAACCCGGCACCGCCGATTGGCCCGGCATTGAGCCAACACGGCGTGAACATTATGGAATTCTGCAAGGACTACAACGCCAAGACCGAGTCGATGCGCGGCTCCGTGGTTCCTGTGGAAATCACCGTTTACGAGGATCACAGCTTCGACTACGTGCTGAAGAGCTCGCCGGCCTCCGAGATGATTCGTAAGGCTGCAGGCGTTCAGAAGGGTTCGGGCACCCCGAACACCGTCAAGGTAGCGAATCTGACCTGGGATCAGGTAGAAAAGATTGCTTCGGAAAAAATGCAAGACCTCAACGCTAATGACATCGAGGCCGCGAAAAAGATTATCGCGGGCACCGCTCGGTCCATGGGCATCACGGTCGGTTAATCGTCAAAAACTGTGGAGGGGCTTAGTGTTTGCCCGCACCACGACTGCGTAAGGAGCAGAACATGAAACACGCCAAGAAATACAACGAGGCCGCGAAGAAGATTCTTCCCGACACTCTCTATCCCATCGACGACGCCTTCAAGCTGGTCAAGGAAACTTCCAGCGTGAAGTTCGACGCGACCGTAGAGGTTGCGATGCGTCTGAACGTTGACCCCCGCAAGGCTGATCAGATGGTGCGCGGCACCGTTTCTCTGCCTCACGGCACCGGCAAAACCGCTCGGGTCCTGGTTTTTGCCGTAGGTGATAAGGCCGCTGACGCCGAGGCGGCGGGCGCTGACGAGGTCGGTGGGGACGAACTTATTGAGAAGGTCTCCAAAGGCTACACCGACTTTGATGTGGCCGTAGCGACTCCTGACTTGATGGGCAAGGTCGGTCGCTTGGGTAAGGTGCTCGGCCCGCGCGGCCTGATGCCGAACCCCAAGACCGGTACCGTCACCATGGACGTGGCGAAGGCCGTCAAGGACATCAAGGGCGGTCGTATCGAGTTCCGCGTTGACAAGCACGCTAACCTGCAGTTCATCGTCGGTAAGTGCTCGTTTGAGGCCGCTCAGTTGGCCGAGAACTTCCGGGCTGTGCTGGAGGAAGTTGAGCGTCTGCGTCCCTCGACTATCAAGGGCCGTTACATTAAGAAGGCTTCCATCTCAACGACGATGGGTCCTTCGATTCCGCTGTCCTTAGCGGTTAAGGAATAGGCATTATCTGTCATGGTGGGGTCAGGGGCAACCTTGGCCCCACCAGTTTAAGGGCACTTATTTGGAACTATCCATACATGCCTGGTGTATTTGCGAATTTTCGAGCTTTTTGGCGAGTCGCCACAATGTTGTGGCTGGGAAGTAGAGCATCATCAAGCAAGGGGCAGAAACTTCGGCGGCGTAATCCCACAGCAAAAAGGGGTAGCTGCTTGACCAGGAGATTCCAACGAAGAATCCCAAAAAAAAGACCCCTATTAGGATTAAAGTTATACAGCAGGTCCTAAAGATGAGTGGATTTTTATTGAATGTTGTAAATAATTCCTCGAACGAAGTCAGTATGGAAATAAGGCTTAAAATCAGGAGGATGACGGTGAAAATTATAAATGGATTTTCGCGACTGGGGGACAATGTAAAATACAGTACGTAAAAGGTAAAAATTATAAACAACCCTAGGTAATCTGCAATCCGTGTATTCATAATTGACAATCCCTTTAACATTGAATTTTTCGTATTATTGTATGCGGGTGAAAGAAATCCCACAAAAGTTAGCTACGTGAGGTTTTCAATCCGGGTCATCCCAATCGGGTTTTACTACCTTATCGCAGCAACTCCAGTATGCAATACCACAGGAAGTCACTAGGCACATGACTAAGAGCGGCTTGTTCCAAAAGAGAAATGCACATTTACCGTTCGGGCATCTTGAAAGAGCGTTACTAAGGCATTTGTTGTTCCATTTCGCGCATTGAGCTCCAAGAGGGCTGGCATCGCCTATAAAACTATTAGAGGTTTCTGTAATTTGGGCTTGCCCATTTGCTGTTTTCATCGTGAATATGCGAACTCCCAGAGATTTATTTGAGGTATCGGAATACCGCAGTGAAATAATCGTTTCCCATCCCTGGTTGAATACCAGCGAATTTACAACAATCCCGGAATTAAGATTTAGAATGTATCCTGATATGGGATTTGAGGTGTATTGTTCGACTTCTGCATCTCTTATACCTCGCATCGTGCGCAACGTGATGGCTTTTTCGTTATTGATTTCCCTACGGTTCATTGTTTGAATTGAGGAGACCTGATAGTCGGCGTTAAGAGTACTTACGTCATTTTGGTTGTCGATCACAGGCAGGGAATACGCGACAGCGGACTGCGTAAACTGGGTGAATGCAATGAGCAGCGCTGATATAGCTAACAGCGGATATCTAACTACATTAAAGCGATGATTTTTTTTAGTCAATTTGTGAGAGTCCATGATACTCCTTTTCGTAGGTCTTGATGTCTGAGGCCCGTTTGATGGCCTCTTGCTTCACTCTTGCACCAGCTATGTCTCGCCGCAAGAATCACTTCAATTGAAATATTGCATTTTTTCACCGGGGACAAAATTTGCCCATTTTCCTGGCAGATGCATGGTCAATCTTGACAAATTTAACTTAGCTAATCTCATACTTTTCCTCTGCCTTTTCAGAGTATCAGTCCTAATCGTGTGAGGAATGCATGGGCATAGCTGAGCCGAAGGGGTGGTCTTGCCGGAAGGCGCACAAGGGACAGAGCTCGCCTGTACCGGCGGGGAAACGGTTGTGGCACGAGGGGCAGACTTTCGTTTTCACCGCGGTCAGGGTTCGGGTCGCATTATTGTGGATTTCCGCCCAAGTGGGGTGTCCTTGTACCGACAGGGCGTGCTCGGGGCACAGTTTCAGGCAGGTGCCGTCGGCTTCGCAGCGTGCCAGGTCTTGGGTGAGGGTCAGCAGGTTGGCGTCCTCGGGGTCAGGCGTGAGGGATAAAGCCTGGTGTGGACACGCGGCGACGCATACTCCGCAAACGTTGCAGGCGTTTACCTGCAAGGTCCATGACGGCGGCGGGCCAGGCGGCGGCTCACTCACCCCCAATAGGGCAAAAGCCTGAGCGCTGCGTTCTTGCCAGTTGGCAGAGAGATCCAGGGCGCACGTGGTGGACAGCCCTAAGAATGACCGGCGCGACACCCCGAGACGCGAAACCTCGACCCATTTTCCGGCCAACCCGCCCTGGTGAGGTGTCTCCCACAGGCGTAAGCGGCCGGGGAAAACTTCCTCGCCGAGCTGTAGCAGCCGACGCAAGCCACCGTCCCTCGAACATGGCACGAAAGCAATACGCCCCACACCCAGTGCCAGAATCTGCGCGAGCGAGCCCAAAGGTGCCTCGCCCCAGCAGGCATCGTAGTGCAGTGCGCAGGCCCGGCGGGGCACACGCGGTCGGGGGCTGTGGTCGCAGGCTAAAATCAGGGTTTCGGGAACTTCGCCCGCGCTCAAAAAGCGCAGCAGTTCGCGCAGGGAGTCTTTCATCGGGTGGGGTTTTCCGAAGTGTGGTCGCCGGGGTGTCCGGGTTCGCCAGACTTGCCGGTCAGGGGAGCGGCAGAGCTCGCGGTTTCACGAGTTTCCCCCGGCACTCCCGGATCGCCGAACTTGCCCGCCGCAACACCCTTGTGACCGGGCATAACGCCTCGGTAGGGAGCGGCGAACCCCGACACCACGTCCGCGGAGGTGAGCAACTCCCGGGTGGACAGGGTCACGCACCAGGACGCAAAAGCGGCGTAGCTCAGGGCCTCCACCCCTTGTATCCAGGCGGTTTGCGCCTGCTCCTCGGCTTCGCGTAAAGTCGCGGGAACCCACCGCAAGGGGTGTTCGGCCGTGAAAGCCGCCACGATGTCGCGCACGCGGGTGTAATCCTCCGTCCGGCCCTGTTCCAGCGCCGTCATCATTTGCTGGCAACCCTGAGACAGAAAAGCGAACTCCAGCCCGAGGTGGTCATCCGGTTCGGTGTGCAGCCGAGGAGCCTGCAAGCCCAGCCGAGAGTAGTACATCCGGACTTGAATCGTCTCGGTATCAAAAACCAGCTGCTCCTCGCCAACATGAACCGACTCGAAAGGCGAAACTCGGGCGCTGGCCGAAACCCCGTAGAGGAAATCCTGATCCATGCGAATCGTCTGATCGTCCTCGTGGCTCTCCCAAGAGCGTTGCAGCAGGTCGATGCCGCGGGTGTGGGCGGCGTGGGCGTCCTGGTGGAGGTCAGCGAGTTCGGGGAGAGGGGACGGTTCGCACCAAAAAGGCCAGTCCGAGAGTTGGGAATACATTTTGCGGCGGGTGTCCTCGGTGGCGTGGCCCAGATGCAGACGGCCCAGGACCAAAAAAGACGCCGCAAAAGCATCGAGATAGGGAGCGTCAACGCGCTGACTCATGGGTATCTTCCTTCTGTCATAAAGTGTGGCTCCCGGTTATACGCCGGGAGCCACCGAGTTGTCTCTAGGACCCCGGTTAGGGTGCGATAACGTTTTGCACTGTATTCAAGCCTACATGCCACAAGCCCTCGTAGTGGACGGCCCGGCCCATCAGTTCGCTGATGAACGCCAGCAGCAACGAACCGCACAACAACACGGTCAGGGTGGTCGTGGGCTGCGAATGCAAACGAATCTGGGTGAACGCAAATACGCCAGCGCCGATGACGGCGATCCCCAGCAGAACCAGGCGGCAGGTCAGGAAACCACCCGAGATGACGTCGGCGACTTGTGCCGCCGCCCCGCCCTGCTGATGTAGACCCAACAGGTAAGCCGGGTAGGTAATCATGATGACGATGCCGCTGGCCGCCGACACAATGGTGAGGATTTGCATCGCGGAGTGCACCAGCGACTTCAGGTCATCGTCAATCTGGCCCACCGCGAGACGCGAACGCCATCCTTTTACTTCGGGTATGGCTTCGGCCGCGGAGAGTGCCTTTTTCCACACCAGCAACAGGCTCAGCGCCACCGCGAGCGGACCGGTCAACAGAGCCGAAGCAAAGAAGAACACGGGAACCGCGGGGGTGTGCCACGCCGGAATCGTCCGCAGTGAGCAGTACACTCCGCTCATCGAGATGAGCAGAGCCAAGCCGCTCAAGGCGGTGAGGACCGCCAGCACATCGCGGACAGTATGCCCCAGCCACTTGTTCCACTGGCACAGGGCGAAAACAAAGCCGAAACCGCCGAACAGCACCCCGCTCAACAGTTCGCGGCTGAGCCACGAGGAACCGACGTGCATCAGGGTGAACGGGGCGTGGAACGGGTCGTTCAGGTGGAAAAATGCCGCGAAGAAACCGAGAATCAGCAGCGGTCCGACCGCGAACAGGGACGTGTCGGTCACCCGGTCTATGGCTTCACCAGGCAGTTTGCGGAGCCGTCCCAGCAGCTGGACGAGCCCCAGAGCCCAAAAAGCCCCGACTGCCATCTGGGCGATGACGGTAAACAGAATCATAGGGAGTTCTTCCATTTTCAGATCTCCTTCGGGTTGGTGATTTCGCCGGTGGGTTGATCCCACGGTTCCGCGTCCCGGTGCGCTTCGATGATCAGGTGCGGATTCGTCAAAGACGGGTCGGGCAGGGGAGCAATCCCGTTGAGGTCGCCGTGTTTCTTACGGAGTTCCTCGATGGGACCCCATTCCAAAGCACGCGAGGGGCAGGCCGCCACACAGGCCGGGTCTTTACCCTCCGAGCGGTAGTCGTAGCACAGGTCACACTTCGACATATGTCCGGTCTCCGGGTTGAGCTGAGGTGCGCCGTAGGGGCAAGCCCACTGGCAGTAGCGGCAGCCCACGCACTTCGATTCGTCCACGTACACGGTGCCGTCCTCGCGGCGGCTCATCGCGGTAGTGGGGCAAACCTCCATGCAGATTGGGTTTTCGCAGTGGTTGCAAGAGATGGAAACGTAGTAGGCGAACACTTTCGGTTGGAAGGTGTTGCCTTGGACTTTCCAGGTCCCTCCGGAGTATTCCGCGACTTTGCGCCAGTGCACGCCCAGCGGTAGGTCGTGTTTGTCGATACAGGCAATCTGGCAGGCTTTGCAGCCGTTGCAGCGGGTCTGATTGAAATAGAACCCGTACTTGGCGCCAGCTTTAGTGAAGTTTTCAGCCATGATGTATCCTCCTAAGCCTTCTCAATTTCCACGGTGATGGTATGTACCGCGTTGCCGTGCGCCAGGGGCGAGGGGTGCAGCGAGGACAAAGTGTTGGTGTTTCCACCAATGTCCACCGGAATATCCTGGTTGGCTCCAGCCGGGGGCTTCACTTCTGAGGCGTCGACCGGGTGGTACCACGCGCCTTGAGGCAGGGAAACGACTCCGGGAGCAATGCGGGGAGTGACTTTCGCTTCAATCCTCACGGTGCCGCGGTCGTTGTAGGCAAACACTAGGTCACCGTTCTTAATCCCACGAGCCTTGGCATCAATCGGATTAATCCAGATGGTTTGCAGGTGAGCCTCCCGCAGCCAGTCCACGTTTCCGTAGGATGAGTGGGTCCGACCTTTGAAGTGGTGGCCGATACATTGCAACGGGTATTTGCCGGTCATGGCGGCGGCCGGTCCGTCCCAAGTCTCTACGTATTCGGGTAGTGGCACCAGTCGGTCGCCCTCGGCCTTTTCCCGGAACGCGTCAAAAGTCCACTTGGTAGCCATCTGTTCGATGCGCTGGGAATAGATTTCGATCTTTCCGCTGGGGGTGGGCAGGGGGTTGGCCTGCGGGTCCGTGCGGAAGTCTTCCATCGAGACAACCGGCCCCTCGTAGCGGCGGTAGACGCCCATCTTTTTCCATTCCTCAAAGGTAGGCAGTTCGGGATCGTCCTCCCGTGCGGTGTCAATCGCCTCTTTCAGCCAGCCCTCGCGGGTCTTGCCCTCGGTGAAGTCGTCCTTTATGCCCAGGCGGTCGGCCAGTTCGGTGCAAATCGTGTAAACGTCCTTGCACTGATACAGGGGTTTGATGGCTTGAGAGGAAACAATCCCGTACGCCATCGGCGCGCCGTTTTCCCCAGCATGATAGTCGCATTCCTCGGCGGCAGAAGTGCCGGGCAGGACGTAATCGGCGTAACGGCAGGACACCGTCATCTGAATGTCGCAATCGACAATGAGTTCACACTTGGATTCGTCCTGGAGGATTTTCACAGAAGCGGCGTTATCTCCGGTTTGGTTGACCAGCGAGTTCCCGCCGTATTGCCACACCATCTTAATGGGCACTTCCAGCTTCGTGTTGGTGGGGGTGCCGTTATCGTCGACCGGGACTTTAAAGTCGCGCACCCCCAATTCGGGTTTTTCCATTACGCCCGAGTTGAACGTGTCCATCTTGTCGCCGTGCTCAATCGCGTCCAGCCACGAGAACACCGAGATAATCTTCATCGACGGGTTCGGTTTCGAGGTGGTCAGGTTCTTGCCGACTCCCAGACCGGGTGAGGATTCCCGGGCGCCGTTACCGCCACCGGGGATACCCACGTTGCCGGTCGCACAAGCCAGCAGGAAGATAGCGCGGGCTGTGTTTTCCCCGTTGGCGTGGCGTTGCGGACCCCAGCCCTGGGTAATCGCGCAGGGTTTCGCGGTGGCAATTTCACGAGCCAGCTGGCGGATAGTTTGCTCCGGCACGCCGGTGATTGCGCTGGCCCACTGGGGAGTTTTCTCGATACCGTCCTTTTTCCCCTCGATGTAGGCGCGGTAAGACGAGTTCGCGGGAGCACCGGGGGGCATGTGGGCTTCGTCAAAGCCGACACAATAGGTATCCAGGAACGCTTGGTCGTGCAAGTTTTCCTGGAGCATGACGTGAATCATGCCCCAACGAGAGCCGCATCCGTCCCCGGACGCAACGCCACCCACTCGTCCGCCAAATCCACCGCAGTTTCGGAATAGCGCGGGTCGATGATGATGGTGCGCACCCCGGAAGCCTTTTTTGTCTCCAGCGTGGTGAAAGTCAGCCCGCCCCCGCTCATGCGAGTTTCCAGCGGGTTGTTGCCAAACATGACCTGTAGCTTTGAACGCGCCGCGTCGTCCAGCGAGTTCGATCCAAACCAAGTCCCGTAAAAGTACGGGTAGGCGGTGGTGATTTCTGTCGTGGAGTAGTCGGAATAGTGATCCAGGTAGCCGCCCCAACAGTTCATCAGGCGGGCAAAAGCGGAGACGTCCGGGGGCCACGAGGTCGATACGATGGATCCGAGGGTGCCGGTGCCGTAGTTGATGTAAAAGGCTTCGTTGCCGTACTTGGACTTGATTTCTTTCATCTTTTCGGCGATTTCGTCCAGGGCTTGCTCCCAGCTGATTTCCACCCATTCACCGGCGCCGCGTTTCGTGCCGGGTTTGCGCTTCAGCGGCTTCTTTAGCCGGTCGGGATTATAAATCCGGTGCCGAATGGAGCGGCCGCGCACGCAAGCGCGCACGGATTGCGAACCGAGTTCGTTCGTACCGGTGTCGTCAGGCAGGACCCGCACGACCCGACCGTTCTTGACCTGCAGCTGCAGCGGGCAGCGCGAACCACAGTTCACGGTACAAGCCGACCACACCAGCTTGGTGTCGTCAGGTGCGGCGGCGTTGGCTGCCGAAGAGCCCGGCAGCGAGCCTTCCATGCTCAGCAAGGTTGCGGTTCCAGCAGCCACACCGGACCATTGTAAAAATGACCGCCGGGAAATTCCCGAGGTCTTTTCGCTCTGTTGTGCCATAAGTGTTCCTTTTCCGCAGTTCAAATGAAGCCACTTTGCTTCTGGATTTATATTACACACTATTGGACACGTGTTCAATAGAATGTTGCGTAATTATTTATTAATGTTTCGGCTTATCCGCGGGTTGTGCCACAATAAATTTGTGGCAAGAAACGAGCCTTTGAGTTTTCCGACCGGTGAAGTGGCGATGGATCCGCGCTATGCCCGCGCGCGGGCCAGCCTGAACGACGCTATTTTGCGTCTCTGCGCCACCCGGGCTCCGGAAGATGTGTCAGTGTCGGAACTGACAAAAGCCGCGGGCGTGTCCCGGGGCACGTTTTACGCCCACGCCTCCAGTCCCGCCGAACTGTTGGCCAAATGTTTGCTGACGGAAATTCATGAATTCTTCCCTGCTATTGGCCAGCTGCTCAGCGCCAGCCGAGAAAACTACCTGCTGCGCTGGCGCCAGATTTATATCGAACTGTTGGAACACATCGCCAGTCACGCTGAGGTGTACCGCCATATTTTCCTTGATGTACCTTCATCGGGGACGCGCGGTTATTTCAGTGATTACTTTCACCAATATCTGCGACGCTACGTTCAGGATTACGTGACCTATTCCGGGGACGATAACGGCGACCTGTGGGTTTCAATGGCTGCCGAACAGCAGGTACAAAACACGTTTGTAATCATTCGTTCCTGGCTGCAAGACGGCATGAAAACCAGCCCGGAAGTCGCCATTAACACGTTCATGAGTCTGGCGGCGCCCTGGCAGTTCACCAAGTTCGACCAGCCCGGATTCACTCTGAACCGCCGCCGCCACGCCATCGAACAGCTCCTACGTCCCTAGTGCGCTCGCGAGGTTACGAGGTGTTTGCACGAGTGACCGATTTCAAAACGTATTCAGGGTATTCTTCAGCCATCAGTTTGATAAACCTGCAGGTAATAGCGATTTGGCTTTCGCTGAGAGTGCTTTCGGTAAGGTGAAATCGGTCGTTCGTGTCAGGCACTTCCAACGAACCAAGAAACCTGGGACTCTGCCTGACTGCAGGTTCATGTTTAGATACCGCGATTTGGCTCCAGGCAGCCAATGTGCTAATCTATACGAGCCTAAGACCGCCGGTCCAAATGGATAATTCAGCGATAGCTGAGCCTGCGCAGGAAACGATAAGCGAATCACGAACGGTACCCACCGACCTTGTGCAGGGATAAAACCCCTGAGAGGGCGGAAACCGTGACTGTACGCCCCGGATCTTGCGCCCGGGGCTTTTCTATTGCCCAAAACTCCGTGACGCCGGCTAAAAACGGAAGGAGGGCTCATGGCAAGGCCTGATAAAGTCACAGATGTGCAGTCTCTCGCGGCATCCGCGAAGGACTCCGCCGCTGTCATTTTGACCGAATACCGTGGTCTGACCGTAAAGCAGATGAAAGAGCTGCGTACCTCGCTTGGGGTAGGAGTACGTTACTCCGTAGCGAAGAACAAGCTCGCGAAACTGGCTATGAAGGAAGCGGGGTTGGAAGGTCTCGACGAATATCTCGTGGGGCCGACCGCTATCGCTTTCGTCCCGGCCGATGGTGATGTTGTTAGCGTCGCCAAGGCTCTGGATACCTTTGCGAAGGATAACAAGGCGCTGGTTCTAAAGGCTGGCATCATGGACGGGGAAATCCTCGATACTGACGCCGTTAAGAAACTCGCTTCCCTGGAATCCCGCGAAGTTTTGCTGGCGAAGTCCGCTGGATTGCTCAAGGCGCTGCAAACTCGCGCTGCCGGGCTGTTCCAGGCTTCGGCCTCCAAGACGGTTCGCACCATCGACGCCTACCGCGAAAAACTCGCGGCCTAAGGCGCTTTACTTTAGACCTAGATTCAAAGAGAAATGCGCTCGCCCTAGCGAGCAACGTCCGGTGTACAGGAACCACCAGGCGGATAAACCGAAAGGATGCCTAAAATGGCGAAAATGACTGTTGATGAACTGATCGACGTGTTCAAGGATATGACCCTGATTGAGATTTCTGACTTCGTTAAGAAGTTCGAGGAGGTCTTTGACGTGACCGCCGCTGCTCCGGCTGCGGTGGCCGTGGCGGCTGCTCCGGCTGCTGGTGGCGAAGCCGCTGGTGGCGAAGAAAAGACCGAGTTTGACGTAGTGCTCGAGAGCGCTGGCTCCTCCAAGGTGCCGGTTATCAAGGTCGTCAAGTCTCTGACCGGCCTGGGCTTGAAGGAAGCCAAGGACCTGGTTGATGGCGCTCCCAAGGCCATCCTCGAAGGCGCCAAGAAGGAAGACGCTGAGAAGGCCAAGGCTGACCTCGAAGAGGCCGGCGCTACCGTTACCCTGAAGTAGCAACACTTTCGGGGTGCGTCGCACTCCGAAAGCCGTTCACAGGCTTATAAATCCGTTGGGCACTGCAGATATCTGCAGTGCCCAACGTGTATTTACGGATTTGCGACCGTTAGCCCTCGACCGGCAGGTCGTCCGTCTCCGAGTTCCGGTCGGGAATCCCGGTCGGAGTCTGGGAAACCGGCAGCTTAGACACATCAACGGGGTGGAGCAGGTCGATGGCGATGCCTACCGCGACCCCGGCCAAAGCGGGGGTCAGCCAGCCCATCTGGACACTGCCCAGCGGAAGGACATGCAAAACGTCTTGCAGAGCCTGCTGCCAACCGCTGACGTTTTCCCAAGCCGGGAGCTTGAAAGTCGAGATAGCTTCAAAAATCCCGATGATGGTGGCTACCCAGGCGGACAGCCGGTAGGTCCAGAAAAGCTGGCGCTTCATGGTGTAATCCAGCAGGGCGATGAGAATCAGGCAGATAGCCGGGGGATAGGTCGCCAAACCAATCGTCACCACGATGGCCAGGATGTTCTCTAGGCCCAGGTTGGCCACCAGCAGGGAAACTACCACGTGAATACCCAGCATGGCCGACCGATGAACCTTCGGGAACAGGTCGCAGAAGTATTGGGTCGAGGCTCCCATCAGTCCGGTAGCGGTGGTCAAACAGGCCAGGAACACGATAATCGAGAACAAAATCTGACCGACCGGACCGAAAATCATTTGCGCTGCCAGGGACAGACCGGCAGCCGGGTTAGCAATCTCCTGGTCAGCCACGCGGGTACCTACGAAGGCCAAGCCCGTGTAAACAATAGCTAGGGACGCTCCGGCAATCCCGGCGGTAAAGGTCGTGGCCCGGAACACGGAACGCTTTTCGTTGTAGCCGTGAGCGTGCAGCTGGGTAATGATAACAACGCCGAACACCAGGGAGGCCAGGGCGTCCATCGTGCCGTAGCCGGTAATCAACCCGGCGGTAAAGGGCGAAGCCTGGTAAGACGGGTCAGGGTGGAGTGTCTCGACACTGGGCAGTTTAAACATCGCGATGGCAATCATCACCAGCAGCAAAATCAGCAGCGCCGGGGTCAGGTACTGACCGATGCGATCGAGCATCCGGTCGGGACGGTTGAGCAGAATCAGCACGATGGCAAAGAAAATCAACGAGTAAATAAACAGCCCGACATGATTCGCGGCGGTCTCTCCGCTCTGGGCTCCGAGGCTGGTCAAAGGCCGGATGGCCATCTCCCAAGACACGGTCGCCACGCGGGGCATCGCGTAGAGCATCCCGCAAAACAGGAATACGGCTACGGTCAGGATCAGGCCCGGAATGTGTCCGATGCGGTCCGCAATCCGCCCGGCTCCGTAGGCATCCGTCGAGGCCGCCATCATCCCCCCCACCGGGAACAGCACGCCCGTCAGCAAAATACCGATAACCGCGGGGATTACGTTGGCCCCGCCGCTGACGCCGACTTGGAACGGAAATATCAGGTTGCCTGCGCCGAAAAACATGGCGAACAGGGCAAATCCGGAAACTAAAAGGTAGGTGTCGAAGCCTTTACGGCTAGGGGAATTCATATATATAGCCTTCCTGATGGGTGGCAAATTGGCGGGACTTTCCCGGATTCCAAGCCTAGCACAAGTCAGATTTACCAGGAATTCCCCGGTTTCTCAAGGGTTTTAGGGGGAGTCGGGTCGGTTAGGGTCGGTCAAGTCCGGTGACGCGAGACGGGCGGTCAAGGGCGGCGGTGTGGGAAGGCCGGTCGCGCGGGATTGCCCAACCTGGGGGGTACGGCTGGCGCTCGCCCGGATCCGGGAACCAACCTTGCGCTAGCTATTTAGTGAAACAGTGCGCGGAGTGGGCCACCGCCCACGCCAAGCTGGCTAACAGCGCAGTTCCCGGAACGGAACTGTGGCAGCCCGCAGTCGTGCCGCGGTCAGGTCAGCGATGGTATGCAGCCCTTGCTCCCCAGCCGGGCCGGATTTTGCCGCGCTAAATGGCTCTTCCAGCTGAATCAGGAAAAAACGCCGTCCGGTGGTGTGCGCCGCCTGCCCGGTAGTGCCCGATCCGGCAAAAAAATCCAGGACCGTGTCGCCGGGGCTGGTAGCGGCTTCGATGAGGACTTGCAGCAGCTTCGTGGGCTTCGGGGTTTCAAACAGTCCGCCGAGCCCCAGATGCTGCAGTTCTCGCTGCCCCGAAATCGTTGAGGGGCCCACGACCAGGTCTTTCAGGGCAGTTTCGGCAAAATTCCGGATTTTCGTATAAATCTTTAGGCTGCGGTGCGCCCCCCGGCCGTGTACCTGAAATTCAAGGTCAGCATAATCGCGTTCGACCTTCGCCCGCGACCAGCGCCAAGCGTGATACTTCAGTCCCGGTTTCGCATTCGGATGGGGGTGGGCGCTAACCCAGCCCGCTTTTGCCAGGTCGGGGTCAGCGGCCCCGACCTCGCTGGTGCGCACCGCTCCGCTCTGGGGGTGATAGTGAATGTCGAACACCATCGAAGGGGCGGTGACCTCATTGAACTTCGAGTTCGTGTTGTACAGCTCGTTCTTGGTGACGTAGGCGCCGCGCGCATCGTGTTTCACCTGGCGTTGGGGCAGGTGATATACGGTAGGCATGAGTTGTTGCAACAGCTCGGTGCGGCCGCGCAGCTGGCCCACCTGGGTGGCATCGCGGGCATAAGTCAAGATGTATTCGTGCGTTCCTGCCGGTCCGGCCCCCAGCTGGCGGCCTTTCAGGTTAGAGACCCACACGAAGTTGCCAATCAGGTTTGCGGTCCCGAAAATGCGGTCCATCTCGAGTTTCAGTTCGCACAGTTGGTTAAAGTCAATCGAGATAAAGATGAGGCCGTCAGCGCTGAGCAGCTCGCGTGCCTCCGCCAATAGCGGGCTCATCATCGCGAGCCACTCGTCTTTGGCGCGCCGATCGTGGTAGGCGAAAGTGTTTCCGGTGTTGTAGGGCGGGTCGATGTAAATCATCTTTACGCGTTGCCCAGCCCGGTGCAGCGTCCGTAAACCGGCCGCGGCATCGGCACGCAACAGCCAGTTACCTTCCCGAAAATCGTTCACGAAAAAATCCTACCGAGCCTCGTGCTGCGTATCGGGAAAAATCGCCGGTCGAACCGGGAAAGTCAGAACCGGCGCTTGGGATGGGACACGGAAATAATGGCACCCTGGGGCAACACCTTGTTCGGATCCAGGGATGCCGGCACGGTGGCGACAAAAGCCTGGAAAGTCGGGGGGCGGCGCACAATGAGTTCGAGTTTCCCGCCGTCAGCTTCAATGAGCTGCTTGGCCAGGGCCAAGCCAATCCCGGTCGAACCGTGTCCCGACACGCCCTTCTTAAAAATATCCGGGGCGATTTCGTCGTCCACGCCCTCGCCTTCGTCGCTGACTTCGAAATACATGCCCTTCTTGTTGCCGCTCATCTTGGCGCGTACCGTAGTCGTGCCCGCCCCGTACTTCAACGAATTCTCCAGCAGAGTGGCGATGACCTGGCCTAGTGAGCCCGGCGTGGCCAGGGCGGGTCGGTCGGTTTCGTTACGGAACACCAGTGGGCGATTCGCCGCCCGGAACTGGCCTTCCCACTCGTTTTGCTGGTGTACCAAGAATTCGTCCACGTTAATTGCCTGGGTGGTGCCCCCGCCGGCGTTTTGGGAGTTGCGTTTCAGGTCCTCGACCACGCCGGTCAGGCGTTCCAGCTGGTCCAGGCACTGTTCGGCTTCTTGCTGTACTTCCGGTTCGCTGCTGATCATCTGGATTTCTTCCAGCCGCATAGACAGCGCCGTCAGCGGGGTGCGCAGCTGGTGGGACACGTCCGAAGCGAACTGGCGTTCCGCGGCGATACGCCCCGCCAGGTTTTCGCTGGCCCGGACCAGTTCGTCTTGTACCAGGTCGATTTCTTCAATCCCGGAGGGAGTCACGCGGGGACGCACCCCGCCGGAACCGAGCTGTTCAGCCTGAGCGGACAGATAAATGAGCGGCGCCGAGATTCGGCGAGAGGACCGCAGCGCGATGAACGCGCCGACCAAGACTGCTGCCCCCACCCCAGAAAGAGTCACCAAAACAAACACTACGGAACGCGAACGGGCGTTATCCGAGGAAGAAATGACTGTCAGGGTGGCTCCTGTGGCGGTCTCGACCCTGGAGACGAGCGGGAAAACCGGGCGAGTCCCAAAGCTCAAATCGCGCCCGTCCTGAGTGGTGACTTCCACCCTGGTGTTCGCCGAGCGTCCCGGCCACAGCCAGCTGGCCACGGTGACATCAGTCACATAGTGGCCGGTCAGAGACGTACGGTCCAGGGCCAGCGCGTATTGTTTAGCGGTCGCGTCAACATCGGCGCGGGCTGAATCCCACAGCTGATTGACAGCGAAAGCGGCCAAGGGCACGCCCAGCAACAGCACGGCAATGATGACCGCGCTGAGGATGGAAATCAGGATTTGCTTGCGCAAGGGCTAGGCAGTTTCAAAACGGAAGCCCATGCCGCGCACGGTGGTGATGTAATGCGGATTGTTCGCATCGTCGCCGAGTTTGCGGCGCAGCCACGAGACATGCATGTCCAGGGTCTTGGTGGAACCCGACGGATCCCCGCCCCACACTTCCCGCATAATGGCTTCCCGCTCCACGACCGCGCCGGCTTCGCGCACCAGCACCCGCAGCAGTTCAAACTCTTTCGCGGTCAGCTGCAGTTCGCGCGTACCTTGGAACGCGCGGTGGGCGGAAACCTCAATGCGCACGTCCTGAGCGGTCAGGTCGCTTTCTTCGGTAATTTCCCCGCCGGAGCGCCGCAGCAGAGCCCGCACGCGAGCCAGCAGCTCGCCCAGCCGGAAAGGCTTGGTGACGTAGTCGTCCGCCCCGGCGTCCAAGCCCACTACCATGTCAACTTCGCCGGTACGCGCCGTCAGAATGAGAATCGGAATGGTCAGGCCTTGGGCGCGAATCGTGCGCGCTACGTCCAGGCCGTCCATATCGGGCAGCCCCAAGTCCAAAATCACCATGTCGGAGTCATTGACTTGTTTCAGGGCAGAACCGCCCGTAACGTGGGCGCTGACTTCGTAGCCTTCGCGTTGCAAAGCGCGGGTCAGCGGCTCGGCAATCGCGGGATCGTCTTCGACTAAAAGGACTCTGGTCATTCCTCTTCCTCTGCTTTCGCTTTTCTATCTCCTGGTTCCGTTCTCTCGAATTGACCGAAACTCTGGATCTTCACAGGTGTTCGTGAACTGGGAGAATGGTGAAACCCTAAGTCATCATCGAGTAAAACTTTACCCTCTTTTGACCCGTTGCGCTATTCGAAGCAACAATTAATTAATTCTTCAGTTTTCCAGTTTTTTGGGCCTGCCTGGTGGGTATTCTGTCCGGTTCTTCCGGGTGGGAACGCAACCGCAGCTAGAATGGGGCTGACGAAAGGAAACTGGAGATGCTGTCCCATTACGTGTCGGGTGAACCGCACAATCCGATGGTGGTGTTGGTTCACGGAGTCTGCGATTCGGCCTTGGCGTGGGTCGATTTGCTAAACCACCTGCGCGACCGCTACTTCGTGGTGGCGCTGGATTCGCTGGGACACGGCACTTCGCGGCGTCTGCACGATACGGAGTTAGCCGACCCGGCCGCGGCTTCGGCAGAGGAATTAGCGCGGACCTTGCAATATCTGGAACAGCTCTATGGGCAAACCCCGGTCATCGTAGCCCATTCCATGGGGGCGGCCATTTCCAGCTACCTCTGTGTGCGCCGACCAGAGTTGATGAAAGCGCTCTTTCTCGAGGACCCCGCCTGGCTCAGTTCCCCCCAAGCGGCCGGATATCGCCAGCGGGCTGGTGAACAGGTCGCCCGCTGTGAACACACCTGGCAGGCCAATCCGGTGGAAACGCTGGCGGACAACGTGGCACAACGTCCGGGCTGGAGCGCCGCCTCTCACTACGGCTGGGCATTGGGCAAAGGGCTGGTGGACCCGCGCCTGCTAGCTACCGGTATCGTCAGTTTTCGCGAACCTTGGCCAGAAATCGTCGCGGCGCTGCGCGTACCGACCAAAGTCGTTACCTCCGACACTGATGAGGTGCTGATTGGCCCGGAGGGCGTGGACGCTATCGCCCAAGTGGGTAACCCTTTGGTGCAAACCGAGGTTATTTCCGGGACTGGTCACGGCGTGCGGCTCGGCGCCCCGGAGCAATACCACGCCAGCTTAGACGAATGGCTCCACCGCTACGCAGACTGACCGGAAAGGCAAAACGATGCAACCCTTCTTGTGCCCCGAACTGACGCCAGCAATCGCCGCCACGCCCCCACAAACACCTTGTGACCTGCAAACTATGCGAAGCGAAGGGGACCGAATGTTAGGTATCTCCACAGAAACCCCAACCGGAGTAGAACTGGACGTGAGGGAAATTCCCGGCGGGGATGGTCAACCTATGGAACTGCGCTGTTTCACCCCGCAAACTACCGCGCAGCCTGCGGCGGCAGGAGGTCGGGCGGGTTATTCAGCCATCTTGCTCACCTTCCACGGCGGCGGTTACGTGGCTGGTAGAGCCCGGTTTGATGATGTGCATAATGCTGAACTGGCTGAGTATTTGGGGGCACAAGTCCTGTCCGCAGATTATCGCCTGGCCCCCGAATTTCCGGTGGACCGGGCGGTGGCTGATTGCCGGGCGGCGCTGCTTTACGCCCTGGAGCGGGGTCGCGAGTTAGGGCTGGAAGTGTTTGTTTTCGGCGATTCCGCCGGGGCCGGGCTGGCGTACTATTCCGTGGCGGAGCTGATTGGGCAGCACGACCAGTGCCCGGTGTCAGGAATGATTCTGTTTGAACCCTGCCTGGATCCGCGCTGCGAGAGCGAATCCATGCAAACCCACGCCGCCGGCCCGGTCTGGACGGCCGAGGCCAATCGGGAGGCTTGGGCTTTGGCGGCGCCGAGCCCGGCTGAGCGTGCGAAACTGACGGAAATTCTGGACAGTCCGGCAGTGGCGGGGAAAATGCCGCGCAGTCTCATCGTGGTGAACCCCATCGATCCGTTGCGCGATGAAGGGCTGCGTCTAGCGCTGCGCCTGGCTGATTGCGGGGTGTCGGTGGAAGCGCATATGTATGCCGGGACCTTCCACGGGTCCTTGCGGGTGCCGGGCAGCCAAACCTGGGCTGAACTGCGGGAACTGCTGGGTCGTTTTCTGGGTTGCCGCGATTCAAACCCGCGCGATTAGGCTAGAGACATGGAAAAATCGGATTCTGTCAGGGGTGCGGCCGCGGTGAGCTTGGTGTTGGCTTCCGCTTCTCCGGCGCGGCGCAAAGTGTTGCAGGGGGCGGGATTGCGCCCGGTGGTGCAGGTTTCTCACGTGGACGAGGACGCTTTGCTGGCCGAGTTGCGTTCGCGTGCGGCGGGTCCCGCCGAGCAGGTTTTGGCCCTCGCGCAGGCAAAAGCGCGGGCGGTAGCGGGGGAGCTCGAGACGCCGCTTTCGCCGGGTGCGGATACGTTGGTGGTGGGTTGTGACTCCATGCTGGAGTTTCACGGCGAAGTACTGGGCAAACCCCACAATCCCGAAATCGCCCTCGCGCGGGTGCGTGCCCTGGCGGGGGATTGCGGGGTGTTGCACACCGGGCACTGGGTCATGCGTTTGCGCAGCGATGCTGCCGATCCGGTTGCGCAAGTGGGGCGCACCGAGTCTACCGTGGTGCATTTCGCGGATTTTAGCGAGGCGGAGGCTCGCGTCTACGTGGCTAGCGGGGAACCGCTGGAAGTCGCTGGCTCGTTTACCATTGACGGCCTGGGCGGGGCATTCATCAGCGGTATCGAGGGAGATCCGCATAATGTGATCGGGATTTCCTTGCCGTTGCTGCGCAAACTGGCTGGCGAACTGGGGATTTTCTGGCCCTCGTTGTGGGCTTGAGCCGAATCCCCCCTATTCACCCCGGAAATAGTTTCCCCTTGACAGCTGTGTGATGGTGTATTAGTGTTGTAGTACACAAACATGGTACCGCGTTTGTTTAGGTAAGGAGAAGCTGATGGATTTCGATACTGGAACGCCCATTTGGCGTCAGTTACTTGACGACTTCTCGCGGCGTATTACCAGCGGAGCGTGGGAGCAGGGTTCCCAGATTCCCTCTGTGCGCGATTTATCCGCCGAGTACGGAGTCAATCCCAACACCATGCAAAAGGCATTGACCGAGCTGGAGCGCACCGGCTTGGTTGCCTCGCGCCGGGGCTTGGGACGTTTCGTCACCGAAGATGCCGGAACCGTCCGAGAACTCGGCAAGGATCTGGCGAAAACCTCCGTACGCAACTTCATAACAGACATGAAGACTTTGGGACTGAGCCTCAGCGAAGCCCAAGATCTGTTGAACAGTCAATGGAAAGGACGTGATTGAGATGCAACCCTTAGTGGAAGTGTCCAACCTCACCAAACGCTACCAGGGCATCAAGGTAAACGGGGTGGTGAAACCGGCATTAGACCAGCTCACCCTCAACTTGAGCGCCGGGAAAGTTATCGGTTTGCTGGGCGAAAACGGCTCGGGCAAGACCACGCTGTTAAAGATTCTGGCCGGGGTGCTGGAACCCACCAGCGGGCAAGTTCGCATCGACGGCCAGGAAGTCGGGACGAAAACCAAAGCCATGACCTCTTTCCTGCCCGATGCCGCCTGGCTGCCCGAATCAATCAGTGTTGACGCGGCTATCAACCGGCACGCGGATTATTTCGCGGACTTTGACGCGAAAAAAGCCACGGAACTGGTGGAGTTCCTGGGGCTGGAACGCAGCCTAAAAACCAACCACATGAGCAAAGGGATGCGTGAAAAACTGCAGCTGGCGCTGATAATGTCACGTTCCGCCCGGCTCTATCTATTGGACGAACCGATTTCGGGAGTGGATCCGGCGGCGCGCCAAACCCTGCTGGACACCATTGTGAAAGGCTGGAACCCCGAAGCGACTCTGTTTATTTCCACCCACCTGGTTACCGACATTGAGCCGGTACTGGACGAAGCCGTATTCCTGCACGCGGGCAAGCTGTTCAAACAGGGCGAAGCTGATGAACTGCGGGAAGCCTACGGCATGTCCCTGGACCTCATCTTTAGGAAGGAATACTCCCATGTTCGCTAAAATATTCAAGTATGAAGCCCGGGAAATGGGCTGGCAGCTGCTGCTCTATCTGGCTGTCGGCTTGGCGGTGGTGTTTGCCTCGGGGCTGTTGAGCCTCACTAACCAAAGTTTCCTGGCCACCACGGGCACCACCATCGGCGCCCTAGTGGCAATCATCATTCCTTTCCTCGTGTTTATCATGGGTTCCAAGTACTACTACCAGACCACCTATGGGCAGCGCGGCTACTTTACAAACACCCTGCCAGCCTCGGGTGGAACAGTGCTGGGTGCGAAGTCTCTGTGGCTGTTTATCGCGGTCCTACTCAGCATTTGTTGGAGCTGCTTGGCGCTGGGCTGGATCATCTTTACCCAGATGGCGGGGTCGGCAGGACCCGAGCTGAGCTTCGGCGACAAATTTGCTGCCACCTGGGAGGCTATCGGGCAACTCCTGCAAAGCACCCCCGCCTACCTCATCATCACTATGATTGTGGTCTTACTGCTGGCGACGGCACAGTTTGTGCTGTGGGTGGTGAGCTTTTCCGCCCTGGCTAACCGTTTCGGCTTCGCTTACCTGTCTACCAACAAGGCGGTGACCATCAGCGCGATTCTCCTCTATGTGGTTTATGAGGCGGTGTTGGCTCTGTTTACTTTCCTGGTGCCGGCGACGTTGCACATCACGACTACGGCAGGCAGCGCCCAGACAAAGGTACTTATCGGCGCTATTTTCTCGCAGACTAACGAGGGGGCCGGCGTATTCATTCCGTTGGGAATGCTGGGCTTGATTCCCCTGTTGATTGTCGGCTACTGGTTTGCCCACAACTCGCTGTCTCGACACCTGTCGTTGCGTTAGTTGGGTGTTTCACTGTGGTGGCTCGGTATTCCGGGCCGCCACAACATTTAGGGTCACAAGGTCGGGGCGGTGCTTATTTGCCCATCAGCAGGTTAGCGGCCGCGCGGGCGGTGGAAAGCTCCAGGTCTGGGTCTGTGCCGCAGACGTTGACGTGACCAAGTTTGCGCTTAGGGCGGTTACTCTTGCGATACAGATGAATCTTGGCTTCTGGATATTTCTCCATCACGCTGGTCACGGCCAGAGCCGGGTCGTCCAGCTTACTGCCCAGAACGTTAGCCATTGCGGTATAGGGCGCAGTGCGGGAAGTGTCGCCCAACGGCAGGTCCAGTACCGCCCGCAAATGCTGTTCAAACTGGGAAGTCACGCAGCCATCTTGGGTCCAGTGTCCGGAGTTGTGCGGGCGCATGGCCAGCTCATTGATGTACAGGCGGTATTTGCCATTGGGAGTTTTCACCAGGAACATTTCAACCGCGTACACCCCGGTGATGTCGAGTTCCACGCCAATTTGGCGTGCCAAGTTCTCCGCCTGGTCAATGATGTTCTCAGGAATTGGGGCCGGCTCCAAAACAGCCGCGCACTGTCCCTGTTCCTGCCAGGTTTGCATGGGGATATAGGTGCGCAGTTCCCCCGAAGCGCGTCGCGCCGCCATCACGGCCAGCTCGCTGCTGAAAGGAACCCGCTGCTCGACCAGGCACTCGATGCCTTCATCCAAGCCTTCCCGCCAGGTCTTAAACTCGTCCAAACTCGATACCAAACGTACCCCGCGCCCGTCATATCCGCCGTGGCTGATTTTTGCCACCAGTGGCCAACCGCAGCGACGACCCACGTCCTTGACCGCATCCAAATCCGCCCCATTGGCCCAAGCGGGCATGGGCAGCCCCAACTCACCCAAACGCTGGCGCATCGCCAGTTTGTCTTTTGCATAGAGCAGGGC
>ERZ1031127.52-NODE-52-length-34471-cov-14.277952_pt1 | contig 34471 bp, 19 predicted proteins | sample MGYA00518224_ERZ1031127 | MGnify/ENA primary metagenome ERZ1031127 (study PRJEB33718, sample SAMN03159757) | human skin metagenome | collected 2014-05-20 | study: EMG produced TPA metagenomics assembly of the PRJNA266117 data set (Human skin bacterial metagenome... | reverse complement strand
TCTCTATTCGTCGGCAGCGTCAGATGTGTATAAGAGACAGGTACGACGCTGGGGAGGGGGCCCTATCGCGGCGAGAGCGAAGCGGAGACGCGATGGGGGAGGGTGCTCCCTCGATGTCGCTAGGGTCCTCCCCCGCGACCCCGACCCAAAAACCGCAGAACCCCACTTCAGATGTCTCCCACACCTGAAATCCAGTCCAAACCACCGGGTGTGGACGGAGCTGGGGATGAGAACGGGATTTTTCGGGGATTGCCTGTGGAAGAAAATGTGGACAGCATTTCATCCACAGGCCCGCTGATTTTATCCCGAAGGTTATCAACTGAACTACAGATTTGTGATTCCGAACTCCCACCTAGCAAAATCGGGTTTTACACAGAATTCACACCGGTTATGAAGATAATTATTTTTAAATTATTTTGCGCCTCTCTGCCTTCATCAAAGAATCGTCGGGGCTCATGAACCTCGCGCCCGTGGTTGAAAATTCGGCAAACTACGGGAGTACTCAACTATGCGGTTTTGGGTTAGAGTTTGTATAACAACATTTAGCATTTGGGAGGAATTTCATGGAACTCGTGTTGAGACGCGATACTTTGGCAGAAGCTGTGGCATGGAGTTCCCGGTCCATTTCACCTCGTCCGGCGGTGGCGGTGCTCTCCGGAGTACGCATCGAAGCACGAGAGGACGGGGTCGAGTTTTCCTCCTATGATTACGAAGTTTCTTCCCGCGTGACGGTCGCAGCCGAAGATGTCACTGAGCCCGGTGTGGCGGTAGTGGACGGCAAACTGCTCAGCGAAACGGCACGAGCCTTGCCGACTCGAACTGACCTGGTGACCTTCGCTACAGAGGACAACTACCTGCACATCACCTGCGGTTCTTTCAAACAAAACCTCATCATGATGCATTCTGAGGAATACCCGCCACTGCCGCAGTTGCCCGAAAGTGTCGGGAAGGTCGATGCCGCTGCTTTTGCTCATTCCATTTCACAAGTCGCGGTGGCCGCCTCTCGTGATGAAACGTTGCCGCTGTTGACGGGCATTTCCTTGGAGGTGCGCCCGGACAAGCTCTATCTCTTGGCGACAGACCGTTACCGGATGGCGTTAAAGGAAATGCCGTGGGCCGGTGGTCAGGGCGGTAATCAAGACCTGGTGGTGAAAGCCAAGAACTTGAGCGATGCGGCAAAGAACATTGCTACCGCCGGCGATGTCGAAATCGCGGTGGGTTCAGCCAACAGTCCCGCTTCCCTCATTGGTTTGGCCGCGAACGGTCGGGTGTTTACATCCCAGATTAACGATGGAAACTATCCTGACGTGCGCCGTCTGTTCCCTGAACCGATTAATGTTACGGCCGTGGTCCAGGTCGATCAGTTCATTGAAACGGCCAAGCGCGTGGCTATCGTGTCCTCGAACCTTTCTAATCAACAGATTTCCCTGCGCTTTACCTCCGGTCAGCTAGAGTTCCTGGCGGGCAACGGCGGAGAGAACAGCGCTAGCGACACGATTCCCGCCCTGCTGAACGGCCCGGACATCGCGGTGTCTTTCAACTCGCGAATGTTGCTGGAAGGCCTGGGCGCCATTGATGAGCCCTATGCGCGCTTGTCGTTCAAGGATGAGGCGAAACCCGTGGTCATTACTGGTCAAAAGGAAGAAACGGGCGAGGATAACCTGACGTTCCGCTACCTGATTATGCCCATCCGCACCAGCATTTAGAAGTTTTCGATACGGTCAAGTGAGGTTTCTGGGGGTCGCGTGTTTGTTTCCGACCTGGCTCTGGACTGGTTTCGTTCCTACCGTCAGGTAATTGTGCACTTTCCGGCGGGAACCAACGTGTTTGTCGGCGCCAATGGGCAGGGCAAAACGAACCTGATAGAGGCCATAAACTACCTGGCCGTGCTGGCTTCGCACCGGATTGGCACGGATGCGGGTTTGATTTTTCGCGAAGCCGGGGACACGGCCAGCTCACCCGCGCCCCCGCGAGCGGGAGTAATCCGGGCCCGGATTCATCCTGGTAGCGACATTGCGGACCCGGAGGCTAACGGGGAACTGTTAGAGATGGAACTGTTGGCCGGCCGGGCCAATCGCGCCATGATAAACCGGCACAATGTGCGCCCGCGCGCCCTGCTGGGACACCTGTCTACCGTGCTGTTTGCCCCCGAAGATTTGCAACTGGTCCAAGGCGATCCCGCTACGCGCCGCACTTTCTTGGACCGCATCGCTATCCAGCTGCGCCCGACCTTGGCCGGGGCGTTGAGCGAATACACGAAAGTCGCCCGTCAACGCGGAGCTTACTTAAAAGACTTGGCGAAACGTCGTGCGCCGATAGATGAAATCCAGCTGTCTATCTGGGATGATGCCCTGGTGCCGGCGGCGGTGGAAATCATGAGTGAACGGGCGCGGGTGGTAAGCCTGTTGGGCGAGTATCTGCCCCAGGTGTATGCCCGGATTGCCGGACATAGCGCGCCGGTGGGCCTAACATATGCGGATAGTGTTACGAAAACCCTTAATCTGGCCCCAGATGAACAGCAAAACATGTGGTCAGACCCGGATTCATTGACGGCCGCGTTTCGCCAAGCCCTGGTCCAGCGCCGCGCCGATGAGGCCCGGCGCGGAGTCAACTTGGTCGGTCCGCATCGTGACGAACTGGAGCTGCACTTGCACGGCTTGCCGGTCAAAGGGTTTGCCTCGCACGGCGAGTCCTGGTCCTATGCTTTGAGCCTGCGTCTAGCGGAGTTTTCCTTGCTGCGCGAGAATTTTGCCGATGCCCCGGTGTTGCTGTTAGATGATGTGTTTGCCGAACTCGATGAACAGCGCCGCGCCGCCCTGCTGTGGGCTATTGACCAGGCCGACCAGGTGTTTATTACTTCCGCCACCGGAACCGAAATCCCCGACGCCTTGCACGCCGCGTTTTACCGCGTCACTTTGGACCCAGAAACCCGTGAAAGCAGCGTAGAGCCCCTCGGTCAGGGAGCGGCTCCGGATTTTTTGCAATAATGTCAGAATAATGGCAGGGCAGTCACCGTCATTAGGGAGGGGGATCAGTCGTGGCTAAAGGCATCGACTATTCCGGGCTGTACCCCACCATGCATTCCCCCCTACCGCGCCGCGCTGTAAAACGCTACCGGGAACTCATGTTTAGCCAGGGCTTTTATCCTCTCACCGGGAAAGTGCGCGGGTTTTCCACCACCGAGCCCGACTCGGACAGTTTGAGCGAACGGGAATGGCTGGACCGCGAAATCGCGAAAAAATATTACTCTGACCTGGCCAAAAGCCTCGGTTCTACCCCGGAGCGCATCGAGCAACTGTCCGCCCCGGGACCGGCCACCGCCAGTTTTACCGACCTGTCACGTCCCTCCCGTAACGACCCGCAGCAGGCCGGGTTCCTACTGGGACATTTGGCTAGGCGTCTGGGGTGGCAGACTCCGCTGGAAATCGCGGACGTAAAAAAACATTGGGAAGAATACGTCGGCGCCCAGGTCGCGGCTCATTCCACAGTAGAGAGTTTCGAGGGGGGCAAACTCATCGTCCGTACCGACTCTACCGCTTGGGCTACCCAGCTGAAGTTTTTGCTTCCCGAACTGCTCAAACAACTGACCCGGCGACTCGGGGCGGGAGTGGTGAACCAAATCATTATTCGCGGCCCCCAAGTGCCGTCCTGGAATCACGGACCGCGCAGCGTTCCGGGGCGCGGACCGCGCGACACCTACGGTTAAAACCGGGCCAACCGGCCTGATGACAAAACTTGCCAGAACTCTAAAGCCGGGATTTACGGCCCGCAGACCCCCCAAACCCGGTTTGCCATAATTTTACATAAAACCTGTTAAATCCCTCTTTACGCGTCTCTAAAGGGCAATCGCCAAAAAATTCGATAGGATTATATTGGCGAAAAAGCCGAAAAAAGGAGACACAAACGTGAGCGATTTTGAAACGCCCGAGGAGCACTACGACGCTTCTGACATTAAGGTCCTCGAAGGCCTGGAAGCAGTGCGAGTCCGGCCCGGTATGTACATCGGATCCACCGGGGAGCGGGGCTTACACCACTTGGTTTATGAGGTGGTAGACAACTCGGTCGATGAGTCTTTGGCTGGGTACTGTGACCATATTGAGGTGACTTTACAAGCTGACGGCGGGGTGAGGGTGGCTGATAACGGCCGTGGTATTCCGGTGGCGGAACACCCTAGTGAACACCGCCCCACGGTGGAAGTCGTCATGACGATTCTGCACGCGGGAGGCAAGTTCGGTGGCTCGTCCTACGCGGTGTCCGGCGGCTTGCACGGGGTCGGCATTTCGGTGGTAAACGCCCTGTCCACGAGGATTTTAACCACCGTGAAACGTGACGGTTTCCAGTGGCATATCGAGTTCGGTGACGGGGGCAAAGTCATCCAGCCGTTGCGCCGCGGCGAACCCACCGATGAAACCGGGACCGTTCAGGTGTTTTACCCGGACCCGGACATTTTTGAAACTGTCGAGTTTGACTATGAAACCCTGCGGACCCGTTTCCAACAGATGGCTTTCCTGAACAAGGGACTGCGCATCACCCTCACTGATGAACGCCCCAACGTGACTGCGGAAGGCGATTTCGTGACCGGAGATCAGGACGGGGAGGCGGATTCTCCCAAGGTCGGGCATCGCTCGGTGTCTTACTGTTACGAAAACGGTCTGCACGACTACGTGCATTTCATCAACACCACCAAGAAATCCGAGGTCATTCACGAGGAAATCATCGACTTTGAGGCCAGCGTGGAGGACACCGATAACGCGATGGCGCTGGAAATCGCCCTGCAGTGGACCAGCGCTTACTCCGAATCCATCTATACCTACGCCAACACCATCAACACCACCGAAGGCGGCACTCATGAGGAAGGGTTCCGCGCGGCGCTAACTTCGCTGATGAACAAGGTGGGCCGGGAAAAAGGCTTCATTAAGGACAAAGACGAAAATCTCTCCGGCGACGATTGCCGCGAGGGCTTAACCGCCGTGATTTCCGTGAAAATCCGCAACCCCCAGTTTGAGGGCCAGACGAAAACGAAACTCGGCAACACCGAGGCCCGCACTTTCGTACAGCAAACCGTATATTCCCAGCTGGGAGACTGGTTCGATGCCCACCCGGCGGAATGTAAGGCGATTATTTCCAAAGCCCAGTCCGCCCAGCAGGCCCGTAACGCGGCGCGGAAAGCCCGGGACGCGACCCGGCGCAAGACCGCTCTGGATTCCTTCTCAATGCCCGGCAAGCTGCGAGATTGCTCCAGCCGGGACGCTTCCGAATGCGAAATTTTCCTGGTCGAGGGCGATTCGGCAGGTGGTTCGGCGGTGGCGGGGCGCGACCCGGCTCACCAAGCTATCCTGCCGTTGCGCGGCAAAATCCTCAACGTAGAAAAAGCCCGCCTGGACCGCGCTTTGGACAACAAAGAAATCCAGTCCCTCATCACCGCTTTTGGCACCGGGATTGGCGAAGATTTCGACCTGTCGAAACTGCGCTACTACAAGATTGTGCTGATGGCGGACGCTGACGTGGACGGCCAACACATCACCACCCTGCTGCTGACCCTACTGTTCCGCTATATGCGTCCGCTCATCGAAAACGGTCACGTGTTCCTGGCCACCCCGCCGCTCTACCGCCTGAAGTGGTCCAACAAACCTCACCAGTTCGTCTATTCCGACAAGGAAAAGGACAAGCTCGTCAGCTTGGGCCTGGACTCCGGGGCGCGAATGCCCAAAGAGGGCGGGATTCAACGCTACAAAGGCTTGGGCGAGATGAGCGCCCAGGAACTGTGGGAAACCACGATGGATCCCAGCGTGCGACTGTTGAAACAGGTCACGATGGACGAGGCCGCCTCCGCTGACGAAGTATTTTCGCTGCTCATGGGCGAGGACGTGAGTTCGCGGCGCGCCTTTATCCAACGCAACGCCCAAGACGTGCGGTTCTTGGATATCTAAGCGAACGACAACCACAAGCCACGGTGAGACTCTCACCAAGCTATTGAAAGACAAGGGAAATGGCTGATAACCAAGACAACAACGATTCCGAAGTCGAGGACATCCTTCATCCTGATGCCCCCGTGATTACCGAGGCGGAATCCCCCCGCGTCATGCAGGTGGATTTGGAAAAAGAGATGAAAAAGTCCTACATGGACTACGCCATGAGCGTCATTGTGGGCCGCGCCCTACCCGATGTGCGCGATGGGCTGAAACCGGTACACCGTCGCGTCATCTACACCATGTATGACGGTGGATACCGCCCGAACGGCGGCTACTCCAAGTGTATGCGTGTGGTGGGCGACGTGTTGGGCCACTTCCACCCGCACGGGGATTCTTCGGTCTATGACGCACTAGCCCGGTTGGTGCAGCCCTGGTCGCTGCGTTACCCCTTGGTGGCGGGTCAAGGCAACTTTGGTTCCCCCGGTAACCTCGGACCGGCCGCACCTCGGTACACGGAATGCAAGATGGCGGCCCTCGCCATGGAAATGGTGCGTGACATCGACGAAGACACCGTCGATTTCATGGACAACTATGACGGGCGCTCCCAAGAGCCGACCGTGCTGCCCAGCCGAATCCCGAACCTGCTGATTAACGGGTCGGAGGGTATCGCGGTGGGCATGGCGACCCGGATTCCGCCCCACAACTTGCGGGAAGTCGCTGACGCAGCCCAATGGTATTTGCAAAACCCCGAAGCCACCCGCGAAGAGTTGCTCGAGGCCTGCCTGCAGCGTATCAAAGGCCCGGATTTCCCCACCGGCGCCACGATCTTGGGTCGGCGCGGGATTGAGGAAACCTACCGGACCGGCCGCGGTTCCATCACCCAACGCGCGGTGGTTAACGTAGAGGAACTCAACGGGCGCACCTGCCTGGTGGCGACCGAACTGCCCTACCAGGTCAACCCCGATAACCTGCAGGTTAAGATTGCTCAGCTGGTCAAAGACGGCCAGCTGCAGGGCATTGCGGATATTCGTGACGAAACGTCGGACCGGGCCGGAACCCGGATTGTGGTGGTGCTGAAACGCGACGCCGTTCCGAAAGTCGTGCTGAATAATCTGTACAAACGCACCCAGCTGCAGGATTCCTTCCCCGCCAATATGTTGGCGCTGGTTGACGGGGTGCCGCGGACCCTGTCTATTGACGGTTTTGTCCACTATTGGACCGCCCACCAGGTCGATGTCATCAAACGCCGCACCGCTTTCCGGTTGGCAAAAGCCCAGGAACGGCTGCATATCTTGCAAGGCTACCTGGCGGCTTTGGATGCGCTCGATGAAGCTATCGCGTTGATTCGCCGTTCTCCGACCGCAGAAGATGCCCGGGTCGGGTTGATGGATTTCCTCAAGGTGGACGAGGTTCAGGCTGACGCGATTCTGGCTTTGCAGCTGCGCCGGTTGGCCGCCTTGGAGCGCCAAAAGATTTTGGACGAACATGCCGAATTAGAGGCGAAAGTCGCCGACTATGAAGACATTTTGGCTCGCCCCGAACGCCAGCGCGCCATTGTGTCCGAAGAACTCGGCGAAATCACCGAAAAGTGGGGCGACGAACGCAAGACCACCATCGTGCCTTTTGATGGGGAAATGTCGATGGAGGACCTCATCCCCGAAGAAGACGTGGTGGTCACCATCACTCGTGGCGGTTACGCGAAACGGACGCGGGTCGACGCTTACCGGTCTCAACATCGCGGCGGCAAAGGCATTAAAGGCGCGACGCTACGCGAAGAGGACCAGGTCGAGCATTTCTTTACGACCTCCTCGCACGACTGGCTACTGTTCTTTACGAACTTCGGGCGGGTGTATCGCGCGAAAGCCTACGAGATTCCCGAAGGCGGGCGCGACTCAAAGGGTCAGCACGTGGCGAACCTGCTGGCTTTCCAGCCCGAGGAACGCATCGCCCAGGTCCTGCAGGTTTCCTCCTTTGAGGACAAAGCCTACCTGGTGTTGGCGACTCGGCTCGGGTTCGTGAAAAAGACTCGACTGACCGATTACGACACGAACCGTACCGGCGGGTTGATTGCGATTAAACTGCGCGAGGACGATGCCGGGGAGGCGGATCAGCTGGTTTCGGCGTGCCTGGCGGACTCGACCGACGACCTGATTTTGGTGTCTCGTCACGGTCAATCCTTGCGGTTTACCGCCAGCGATGAGCAGCTGCGCCCGATGGGTCGGGCCACGTCCGGCGTGACGGGGATGCGGTTTAGGACCAAGGATGAGCTGTTGACCATGGACGTGGTGCGCCCGGACGCAGACCTGTTCGTGGTGACCGAGGGCGGATTTGCGAAACGCACGGCGCTGTCGGAATACCGGGTGCAGGGCCGCGGCGGCCTGGGGATTAAGGTCGCGAACCTGGTTGAGGCTCGTGGCGACCTGGTCGGCGCGCTGGTCACTGAGGAAGACTCAGAAGTCCTGGTTATCATGGCGGGAGGCAAAATCGTGCGTTCCCGGGTTGATGAAGTCAGCCGGACCGGGCGCAACACTCAGGGCGTGATTTTCTCCCGGGCTGATGAGGGCGACGGGGTAATTGCTATCACCCTCAACGTGGACAATGATTCGCAGCTGGAGGAATAGCGAGAATGAGCGATGCGGGATTTCCCACTTTGTGCGATATATTGCAAAAGTCCTCTAAATCGTCACAGTGAGAACCGAGAATCATGAATTGAGCCGCCGGTGGCTAGGCTCTAAAATCGAGAAAACATCTGAAGGGGATGGAACATGCGGATAAACGGAACATCTGACGGGAATAATCCCGCCCCCAATCCCGATACGGCTGAGGATAGCGAAGATCCCAGCGTATCCTGGGCCAAGCTGGGCCACGCCGACCCCTATTCAGGTGCTTTGCAGGCCGATAGTCAGGCGACAAAACCGGTTCCCCCGCCTCCGCCGGCAGACACGGCCGGCTTGACAGGTCAAACCCCGCAGGAATCGCCAGCGGATGCACCCTCGACTGACGGTCAACCCGATGAGGCTCCGGAGCCTGAAGCCCCAGCTCCCACCCCAGCGAAAAGTTATGCCGACGATCGCGCGGCCGCCAAGGCTGCCAAGAAAGCCGAGCGGGAAGCGGCCCGGGCGGCTCGGCGCATGGAGGCAGCGAAGCGAATGCAGGAACGCGAAGAAGCCGCAGATTTGCCCGATGTGCGCCGCGTGAAGCTGACTTTGTCCCGCATCAATCCGCTCTCGGCCATGAAGATTGGGTTCCTGGTCGCGGTCGCGCTGTCCATAGTCATGCTGGTTGCGTCTATCGTGTTGTGGATCGTGCTGGACATGCTGCACGTATTTTCCTCCATGCAAGGGTTTTTACAGGCGCTGTCCGCCACTGCATTGGTGAACCTGGTTGACGCGTTGACGTTTAGTCGGACAATTGCTCTGGTCGCGATTTTTGGCGTACTCCAGATTATTATTTTGACTGTACTGAGCTGGCTGGCTGCCGTGATTTACAACTTGATTGCCCGCATGGTGGGTGGGCTACACGTGGTAATGACGGACGATTGAGCCCCTCCCCGACTGACGGGGACTGACGAAATAACAACGAAATCTAGTGAAGGAACCCGATGGCAGAAACGAATCACACCGCGCAAACCGCAAACCCTTCTCAGAACCCGGCGGATCGCGAGATAACCCTGACTTTTGTCATTCCGTGCTACAACTCCGAGGACTACATGGACGCCTGTATTTCCTCGATGATTGGGGCGGGTGAGGACACCGAAATCATCATTGTTAATGACGGCTCAAAGGATAATACCGGGGCGAAAGCCGACAAGTGGGCACAGGCTATGCCTGACAAAATCAGGGTCATTCACCAGGAGAATGCCGGTCATGGCGGCGCGGTGATGGCGGGTTTGCAGGCGGCTCGCGGCCACTACTTTAAGGTGGTTGACTCGGATGACTGGCTGGACCGGGTCGGGTTAAACCTGCTGATGTCCAAGCTGAGAACGTTCCTGGCACATAATGAGCGGGTTGACCTGGTTGTCTGTAATTATGTGTACGAGCACGTGTTGACGGGTTCGCGCAAAGTCATCCGCTACAACCGCGCTCTGCCGCTGAACCGGGTTATCACCTGGAATCAGGTCGGAAACTTCGGGGTGGGGCAAAACATCCTGATGCACTCCACGGTTTACCGCACCCAGGTGCTGCGGGAATCCGGGATGGTCATGCCCAAACACACGTTCTATGTAGACAACATTTTCGTCTATGTTCCCCTCCCTTATGTTAAGAAACTGTACTATTTACCGGTTGACCTGTATCACTACTTTATCGGGCGTGATGACCAGTCCGTCAACGAGACTGTCATGCTGGGCCGCCTCGATCAACAGATGCGGGTCACCCGGGCGATGGTCGATGCCTACACCCTGCCCGATGACGTTTCCAACCCGCGCTTGGCAAAGTATATGGAAGGTTTCCTGGCTCTGATCGTCACGGCTTCTTCGGCGTTTTCGCTGGTGCGCGGCGATAACGAAGCGATGCGGATGCGCGATGAGATGTGGAAACACATTTACGCCAAGAGCCCGCGCATGGCGCGCAACCTAAAGCGTCACCCGCTGGTTCTGGGTTCGAGCGTGAAAAAACCGCCGCTGAAGTGGGCCGCGGTTAAGACCTACCGTCTGGCCCAGCACCTCTATCGGTTCAACTAGCTTGCGGTGGGCGTGTCCGGCCCCGGCGTGCCGGGCCCGTCCGAACGGTTCACCGGGTCGGCCTTTTCCTCGTGAGCTGAGGGCGAATCTATAGCGATTCCGGCGGTGTGTTCCAAAACGATGGGCTGATGGGCTTTCAAGTGTGTCAGCCCGACAATCCCAGCGATGGCGACCAACCCACAGGCGATAATCCCCAACGTGACTCCCGCGGTGAAGTTCTTGCCCTCACCCAGCACGGCGATGCCGAAACACACCGCGATGATGGGAGAAGTGATGGTCATCGAGGCGACGACCAGCTCGGCTTGTCCGGTGGCGTAACCCTGTTGCACCATCCACCCGGCGGTCAGCGAACCAATGATCAAAACCACCAGCACTATCCAAAACATCGGGTTGTCCGCCCAGTTATGCTGGCGTACAAAAATGATGAGAGTACGTACCAGCGAGGCTTCCAGACCGTAAAACATAGCCCCACCGCTGCCCCAAAAAAAAGAGCGCCACACGCGCGGCCCTTTTGCGCCCAACGCCCCGAAAGTACCGGCCAGGATATAAATCGTGATGGCGCCGATAAAGACTTTGATGGCCGTGAGGGGCTGGTCCGGCGCGGAATAGTAGGACACCAGGAAGGTAAAAACCCCGGTGGCCAGCACTGTCATCGCGACCAAAGCCCCCTCGCGCTTGCGAATCCGCTGGCGAGCGACCCGAGCCTGCAAAATCATGGACCAGGGGAAAGCCAGCAGTCCCACGGGCTGCACTACCGTGACCGGGGCAAAGAACAGGGCGGTAATCTGGCACCCCAAAGATATTCCCATCAGCAATAATCCTTGCCACCAGCGGCGGTTTTTCAGGCTCGCCAGGAGCTGGTCGGATTTCAGGCGCCGCCGGCTTTGGTTGTGTTTGACCTCGTGGCGGATTGCGCTGTTTTGATACCGGGCAGCGAGGGCGAAACAAAACGACCCGACCACCTGCAGGGCGATGGCTAAGGGTATGTTGTGTTCCAAAGCTGTCCTCTCGGTATAGGCTGACCTGCACGGTTGGCGGGTTTGCCGGGGTTGCTGCGCCGATGTCATGGCGGACTCCCGACCCGGTTGGCGGGTGCCAGTACCGGTGGCTCAAGTTCGCCTGAGTTAATGGTAGCGAAATATCCGGTTTTTCACCGGGTAAAGCGAATAATCCGGTTAATCGTCCTGTCCGGCCACAAAGGAAATGGAGGGGCGTTCCCCGCGTAAATGCGGCAACACTACCGCTTCGGCGCGTGCCAGAGCGGACCCGATAGCCATGTGCATATCCAAGTATTTGTACGTACCTAAACGCCCGCCGAACAGCACGTTTGGTTCGGCGGCGGCCAGGTCGCGATACTTTATCAGGCGTTGGCGGTCGGTGTCCTTATTGATGGGGTAGTACGGTTCGTCGCCGCGCTGGGCAAAGCGGGAATATTCCCGTGCGATGACGGTCTGGTCCGCAGGATAGCGGGCGGAGCGTTCGGGGTGGAAGTGACGGAATTCGTGGATGCGCGTGTAGGGGACGGAAGGATCTCCGTAGTTCATGACCGGGCAGCCTTGGAAATCTCCGGTCGGTTTCACTTCCAGTTCCAGGTCGATGGTGCGCCACCCCAACTCGCCCTCACTGTAGGCAAAGAATTCGTCAATCGGCCCGGTGTAGACGACTGGAATACGCCCGACCGTAGCGGTTTTCGACCAGGGGTTATCGGGGCTTTCATCGAAAAAGTCCACACCCAGGTGGACGGTGATGTTTTCGTGGGTGGCCATGTTCGTCAGCCAAGCACTGTATCCGTCAACCGGTAAACCCTCGTAAGTATCGTTGAAATAGCGGTTGTCGTAGTTGTAGCGAACCGGCAGACGGGACACGATAGAAGCCGGCAGTTCGGTGGGGTCGGTTTGCCACTGTTTCGCGGTGTAGCCCTCGAAAAAGGCCTCGAACAGGGGCTTTCCGACCAGGGAGATGCCTTTCGTGCGGAAGTTTTCGTTGGCGTCCTCGCCTTGGATTTCCTCGGCTTGCCGGGCGATGAGTGCGCGGGCCTGGTCGGGAGTGTAGGCGGCGTGGAAGAATTGGTTGATGGTGCCGAGGTTCACGGGCATGGGGAAAACCTCGCCGTGGACCGTCGTGTAAACCTTATGAATATAAGGCGTGAACTTGGTAAAGCGGTTGACGTAGTCCCACACTCGCTGGTTGGAAGTGTGGAACAGGTGAGCGCCGTACTTGTGAACTTCGATGCCGGTCTGGGCTTCGGGCTCGGACCAGGCGTTGCCGCCCAAGTGTGCCCGCCGGTCAATCATGACAACCTTATATCCAGCTTCGGCGACTTCCCGCGCGATGGTGAGGCCAAATAAGCCGGTACCAACCACCAACAGGTCCGGCGTTCCAGGGGTTTTACTCATGTCTCGAACCTATCAAAAAACCTCGCCGCCCGGAACTCCCGCGCTGTGGCGGGGATGTACTTAGGATAACGTCCGCCGACCAGCGACAAATTATTCACCGAAAGATGTCGTCGTGGCTGCCGGTGCGTTAAAAGCTGGAGGTGTAATCAGGAATCAGCGGTGACATATATTAAATTCCCAGGTCGTCAAACATTTCTTGGGCATTTTTGAAACGCCCCGTGCCGCCTTGGGCGATGATTTCCTCGGCTTCGTGAATCGATTTTTCCGATTCCGCTGTAGGTGCCGACTGCTCGACTAATCCGTCTGAGTTGGGTATTTCGTTTACTGCCATACAGTCCATCCCTTCATTTCCGTGATGTATTAAATCGGCGATTAGATTGGGGTTCGTGGCTATATAGACCAGCAACCCCGATTTAACCGCCAATTTCTAACACGAATCCCCGACACCACTGGAAAAATGCCAAGCGGTAACACAAGCACCATTGTCTATGTGCATTTGATATCCCCACACTCTTTGTTAATATGGACACGAAGACCCCGGAACGATCCCCAGCCTTGGCTGAATCGCCGGGGTTACGTCTACCCTGACTACCGAATACTCACACAGACGGATCAACTAATTTGGCTGCCACAGGTCTCTGGTTAGCGCGATCCTGGCCAAGCCCAGTCATCAGACATTCCTTGTAGACGAGTCGCAGTCTACGGTACCTAGAAGAAGAATCCCTGGCGCGCCGCCTTGCCACGATCAATATCTCGTTGAACTTTCATCAAAGCTTCACGCTCTTCGGGCGGAGCTTCATGCATTCTCTTGTCAATTCTCCTTCGCAGAGAGAAATGCCACCAAATGGCAAATCCAACTAGCACGAGAACCGCGAGCACAATCCATTCAGCGATAGTCATAATTTAGTATCTCACAAGGTTCCCCCCGCACAGCAAGGATTCGGCGTTGAAGCATCCCGGGTTTTGTTCCGAGGTTTTTGTGAGAGGATTTCGCATGCCAAGGAACTATATAAAAGTTTTTGGGGAGCGGGCTGTCAGGCTTGTTGAGGATCGTCCTTTGTATCAAAATGAGCGTCCCTTCGGTGGAGCTAGGGGGACTCGAACCCCCGACCCTCTGCTTGCAAAGCAGATGCGCTACCAGCTGCGCTATAGCCCCGTTTGTTATGAAAAAACCCCGACGATTCGGGGCTGGTGGGCCTAGCTGGGCTCGAACCAGCGACCTCAGTCTTATCAGGACTGCGCTCTAACCAACTGAGCTATAGGCCCTTTGGGCACCAGAAGATACTACCCGAACCCGCTATCTTGCGCAAATTCGCGGGGAATGCGGGCGGGGGTACGCATCGGTATGTGCTGACGGTTGCACAAGCGCGGTGGGCCCGGCATTAGTTGAGGTTCTCACAAGCGGGGTGGTTACAGCGTGGGTGGCTGCGGCTGGACAGCCGCGGAACCAGCGTGCGGAATTAAACCTCCACCAAATGGTATGCAATCCCTAGCTCGTCATAGAGCCGCAGGAAATCCTGGGTCCCCAGGAACAGGGTGGCGCGGTTGTCGCCCGGATGGAAGGTGAAAATTTCCTCCTGCATCATGGCTTTGTCCAGGTAGAGCGCGACCGAACGGTGGCCGGGATCAATCATTCCGAGGGGCGAGACGACTCCCGGTTCCAGGCCGAGGGTCTGAGCCAGCAGTTCGCCGGATCCGAAGGACAAGCGGCTTTCCCCGACTTCGCCGGCAAAACCCTTTAAATCAATCTGTTTATACTCGTCTGTAATTAAAAGGTACGTGCGGGTCTTTTTTCGGTTGGTCAGGAACAGGCTCTTGGTGCGCACGCCCTCGTGGCCCTCGATATATTCGTCCGCCAGCTCGATGGTCGTGGCCGGCGGGTGTTCCACCAGCTTGTATTCGACACCGTGTTCCTGCAGGGTTTCCAGTATTTTACTGCGTTCCATACGTTCCTCCTTCTGGGTATGCGGTTAGGGTTCGCGCAGGGTTAGGCCTGCACAAGGGCGGGGCTCGCACCGAAGTGTGTAAGGCTATCGTAGCCCGAAGTGGGTTCGGGGCGGCGCGGTCGGCAGGAGAGGAAACCGGAAGGAAGCGAAATCGATGGCGCAAAATCAGCAGTGCACAAAATCGGCAATCCAAAAACCTGCGGTTCAAAACCTCAACAGCCCAAAACCCACTGCGTATAAGAAAATAGACCCACCGTTTTGCGGCGGGTCATGAGGCTGTGGCTGACTGCGTTAGTCGGCGCTGACCTCCACCAGAACCTGTTCGTAGCTGCCGTAGGAGATTTCTACGGGCTGTACTTGAGTGTTTCCGGTCAGTTTGGATTCGTGGTCGGCAGCCTGAGCAGGCAGTAGGGTGCTCAAAGCTACCACTAGGGCGAGCGCCACTGCGGCAAATACGCCCTTCTTTTGTGTCTGCATGGTTCCTCCAAATTTCTCTCCCCGCGGACAGTTGATAACTGACAAGTCCAGCATCAACGCCGCTATACAGTCAACTATACCCGATTTTCAGGAAATTACAAGTTGTTTTTCCAAATTCTTTCACCGGGATTTTTCGCGGATTTTTGGGGGTTTCTGTCCATATCAGAGGGAATTCCCGTTTCATTATCTGAAACCGGGGCCTCGTGTAGGCTGAAGGAATCCTGGAAATGTCTGGTCGATTATCCGGCGCCGCGGAGGCGGGGATTTGTGTTCGAGAACGAAGGCGTTTTCACCAGGTCGGTTCCGAAGCGGTGGTGTTGCGGGTCGGATTAGACGGCAAAAGCGCCGGTGGGAGGCTTCATTCTCAGGTTCGAATTTGATTTTTAAGGTTATTTTAAGGTTTGCGGAAAATACTGGGGGATTTTGCAGAAAACCGCACTTTTTACTGTTTATTTGCCGTTTTGGGACCCCGGTTCGAGGTGACAAACTCAGCTTCGCATTCTTGGAGGGCGCTGAAAACTGCCGCTATTTTTGGCGAATTTTGCCCGGTTAAGCTGAGTTTTCCTAAAGCAATACTGGGGTTTACCGAACGACTCTGGAGTGATAGTCAGATTGTCAGCACAATCCTGGAAGTACTCTTGGAGATAGCTGGGAAACCTGGTATTCTTATCACTGTATATAAGCAGGTGAAGTGTCCCCACCAGGGCCCAGACCGAAGAAATGGCTAACAATATGGAGGTATTCAGCATGAGTGCTATAGCCAAGAAACCGCGGCAAAATCAGCCCGGAAAGCCCACTTTGGTGAGCTATAAGCAAAAAGGTAAAAAGAGCCGGAACTGGACCGCGGGAGTGATAGCTTCGGCTATCGCCGTGGCGTGGGCCGTTGGCGGCTTGGTTATGCCCTCTCTGGCGGCCACTCCGGCAGCCCAGGCTTCGGTTCATCCAACGGTGACCGTTACGCCCGATGCAAACTTTAATGTCGGTTCGAACGGCAATGTGCGCTACAGGTTGGCATATACCGGACAGTTGTTCTCGACTAAAGACCCGCAGGAAGCTGCGGCGCACTACGGCGAGACCGCCCAGGTCGGGGATTTCACAGCTCACTACCTACCCAAGGAATGTATTACCAAGGCCAGCGGTGTCGGCCGAGCAGGTGACCCCTACTGGGATGGTTACGATGCCCTAGAACAGGTAGCCCCCGACCGTGGCCCTGTTGCTAAGAAAAAACTTGCTGCTAACACCGAGAGGGGTTTTGGCGCGTGGGTAATCTTCCCCGGTAGTTCCTCCACTACGCTACCTTTTAACCCCTCAGGATCTTCCAGCCAGGCGGCTTCCTCCAGCCGTTCTGCTGTTTCCTCTGCTGAGCCCGAGGAAGATGAGGATACTCTCACCCTGAGCTTAGAACCCATCGAAGGCGAAGCGATGGAAGCGGCTGGCGCTCCTGCAGATACGGGTGCGACTCAGGCGCGGATTTTTGGCAAGACTGCCGACCCCTCCGCCGACTCGGGTACCTCCACCGAGCCCAGCGGTTCCGCTACTGCTCCGCAGTTGCCTGCAAATACTACTGAGGAACCGGTCGAACCTGCTGCCACCTCCGCAAACCCCTCGACAGAGCCTTCCGAACAGGCGGCTGTGGGTCAGGAACGGGGTGCGAACCCGACTCCCACCAAGACGGTCGTTTCCGGCGCGGTTCCTTTCGCTTACAAATTCGAGCCCACGATTAAAGAAATCAAGCTCAAGTTCGACCCCAGCGTTGACAAGGACACCGCTATTGCAGACTTCAATAAGCAGGTTGATGACGCTAAAGCGGATGTGTTGAATCAGCTGAAAGAGTTTATGATTGGTAAGCCTTTTGATGATTCCACCAAGGAAAAAATGGTGGATAATATCAACGCCCAGTTCGATAATCTGCGCCAGAAGGGCTTGGACTGGTTTGAGGAACAGTACAGCAAGGCTCCCAGCGCATCTAAGTTCCCCGGCATTAAGGTTTGTGAAGATAATGGACCTATCGTTCCTGTGGGTTCATTTATCCTGGTTAAGAACTGGACAGCCGATAAAAAAGGCCAGTCAAATGTCTGGCAATGGGGGAAAAAGCATCGAAATGAAAGTGCGGCAAATCATCCCTCAATCGATTTCCTGGCTCTGTATCCCAGCGATAACACGAACTCTTTTAAAGTAGACGGACAGGCCAGCTTCTGCGTGGAGCCTTTCTATGGTTTCCAAACTGGCGGCCACAAGATTTACACTGACCCTTCGAAGTCCACAATCTACTGGGCTAAAGATAACCCTGAGAAGGCAGAAACTGTTAAGGCCCTTGCTTGGCATTTCGCTAAGAATAGTAATGGCGCTAACTGGGGTCATTACCAGAACGCTATCTGGATGGTTGTTTTTGGCATTACCGATAATGGGCGTGCCTGGAACCTTGACAAGATGTCATGGGGTGATACGGGAGTTACCGATGTTAAATCCCTCATTGAGCAAGCTCGCGCTGCGTACCAGAATCGCCCAGATGGCAATGTCGTTAAGGCTCTGGAAACCATGCACCTCGATCAAGTGTCTCTGGAACCGGCTAACGATGGCACTTCCTTGTTGACCGTGAAGTTGAACGATTACGACCCGAACTCTAAAGAAGGCCAGGTAATTGGTGACCAGGTTTACCTTGCGGTGCAAGGTGCCACTGATAAGGACGGTAACCCCATCAACAAGATTAGCCTGAAGGATGCGGTCAATGGGGTGACCCTGAAGATTGCTAATCAAAACACGTTTGAGATTTCCTTCGCGGGCTCGGTTAAGAACGTCGAGAATCCTTACTTCATTGATAAGTCGGACGGGCCCACTCAAGGTCAGGTCGTGGTGTTAAAGAAGGACCTCACTGTCTCTGGAAAACTGGAAGTATCTTGGACCCACGTTCCCGAACCGAAGCCTTCCATTTCCACCACCGCGAAGGTGAATGGCGCTGACTCGGTGCCCGGAGGCGCAGAAACCGCCACGTTCTCCCGTACGGATGAAGTCATCACCCTTACCGATGATTTGAAGTATGAGAACATCGCCGATACCGGTTCGAATGCCAAGTACCTGATTGGCACGCTTAAGAAGGTTAGCGGCGGAGTCACCACCACGGTGTTGACCGACACTGTCCCCGCCCCGATGATTATCGGTAACGGCACCTTGCCGGGACTGTTCCCGTATCAGTTGAAGGCTTCCGAGGTTAAGGACGGCGACAAGTTCTATTACGAAGAAGTCCTGGCGACTTCCGACCCGAAGTACGCTGGCGGCGGACAAATTGATTCTGCCTACGGCAAGCTCAACATTATCGCCAAGCACACCGGCGAGCACGCGGATCAGACCGTTAACATCGTTAAGAACAAGGCCCAGCTGACCCTGGAGAAAGCTGCAACTGGTGCTACCGATAAGGCTAGCGGCAACGTGACTTTCCACGTCACTTGTGATGATGGAACGGATCAGACCCTCTACGCTCCGGCAAAGGGCGGCGCGGCCAATACGGATAGCACTAAGGCGGGAACGCCCAGCACCGTTGAGGTGACCCCTGGCGCGAAGTGCACTATAGAGGAAACCTACCGGTCCGCTCCGGTCAACATGTCCGAGCCCACCAAGTGGACTTCCACCAACGCCACTGCGGATGGTGCGACGGTAGGTTCCCAGGTCAAGTTTGTGATGGGTCAGGCTGGTGACATCAAAGTCATCGCGACCAACACTTACCAGGAACAGACTGGCGGCTTCAAGGTTAAGAAGTTAGTCCAGGGTGACAGCAACATCGATGCGAATGCTGCGGCTGCTGCCAACGGCGGCAAGTTCCAGTTCAGCTACACCTGTGATAACGGCGTGGCTGGCGGAAGTTTCTCGCTTCCCGAGGATGCTTCTACCGACACGGATAACGACCCGTGGACCTATGAAGTCAAGGGCTTGCCGGTCGGCACCAAGTGCACCGTTACCGAAACCAAGCCGAAGGCTCCGGAAGGCTACAACGTAGTCGTCTCGAACACGAACGCTTCCGGTAAAACCACCGAGTCGAACACGATTGCGGTGAAACCGATTCAGAATGGCTTCGTCGATGCGGTTGCGTTCGTCAACTACTACCAGCCCGCCGATGCGGCCTTCAGCCTGCAAAAGGAGGCCCGGTTCGACAATGGAGATAAGGAATCCATTAACCAGGACTTCTTGCTGCGCTATCGGTGCCAGGGCGCGAACGCGGACACAGGTTGGAAGTACCAGACTGTCCATGCTAATGGCGCTCCGGTGGCCGTTACGTCTGGCATTAAGGCCGGCATGACCTGTACCATCACCGAGAATCCGAGCAGCACCGCGGTGCCTGGGGCTAACTTTAAGTCCTTGAACTTCGGGCAAACCGGAATTCCGGCAACCAACGTGTTGGAAAACTCCGCTGATGGATTCAAGTTCAAGGTTCCTGCCAACGGCGCAACCGTCGTGGTAAAGGCGACCAATCTCTACGAACACAAGATGGGTTCGTTCAAGCTGACCAAGGAAGTCAAGGCTGACGGTGCGAACCCGCTGAAGGACAAGGCCTTCGCATTCCGAGTCACCTGTGGTGATGACGGCCCAATGACTGTCAACCTGAAGGCTGGCCAGTCCTGGACCTCCAAGTCCTACCTGGCAGGTACTGATTGCATGATTCACGAGGACGACCCGTCCCTCGCGGCTGCTACCAGCACGGTTTCCTACACCAATGCCCAGTCGCTGGGTGGAAACGACGCTGTGGTAACCATCAAGGAAGGCGCTGAGCCGAAAGTGGAGGTTGTGGCCACCAACACGGTGAAGGCCAACTACGGCAAGTTCTCTGTCACCAAGAACGTTGACGGCGACGCCAAGGCTGAACCCGCCACCTTCGCTTTTGAATACAAGTGTGACGATGACGCGAAGACCAACGGCACCCTGGACGTCAAGGCTGGGGAAACCAAGACCGTTGACAACATCTTGGTCGGCACCACCTGCTACATCAAGGAAAAGCCGGTAAAGATTGACGGTGTCACCGTCACCCCGTCTTGGGTGACGAGCCTCACCGATGCCACCGGCACTAACGCTGGATTCAAGCAGTTCACCATTCCGGAACAAAAGGATGGCAAGGCTCAGGTGTTGCAGCTGGAAGCGAAGAACACCTTGGAATACGACAAGGCGAGCTTCACCATTAAGAAGGTTGTCCAGGGCGGAGCCGTCTTTGCCCCCGACGCTACCTTTAAGTTCACCTACAACTGTAAAGCCCCGAACGGCAAGGCCTACACTCAGGCCACTCCGTTTGGTACTCAGGCCAAGGCTGACTTCATCGAAGTAAAGGCCGGTCAAGAATCGGCAGAGATTGTGGTGCCGAAGGGTTCGGTGTGTTCCGTGGCTGAGCCGAAGGCTCAACTGGACGCCACCAACAAACAGCTGGTGAACGACCCGAACGCGAATCCGTTGAAGTACGTGTCGACCTCGTTCGTTCCGGCAGGTAAGGACCTGGCATCCGGTGAACAGACCGTGACTGAAGGCAAGGTCTTCCAGTTCGCCGCTACCAACGTTTACACCGAAAAGATGACCGGCTTTAAGTTCTACAAGGCCGCCCTCACCGGTAACAACGCTGGTAACCACAAGGAACAGTTCTACTTCAACTACTCCTGCCAGACCCCGGCCGGAGAGGTTAAGAACGGTGTCGGTTACAACCTGAGCGCCGGTGGCGACCCGGTCACGGTCGAGAAACTCCCCGTAGGCACCAAGTGTGTCGTGTGGGAGAAACCTGCAGTCGCTCAGGCGAACGAGAAGGTCACAACCAAGTGGACCGTCGGCTCCGCTGACGCGGTTGACGGCAAGGAAGTCAGGCCTTTCGATACCAACGCGAGTGCCCAGGCCAACGGCGTGGCATTCACCGTGGATAAGGAAGACGAAGCGCTGATGATTGGCGCCACCAACGACTTCACGGTGCCCGACACCAAGCTGGTGGTCAGCAAGACCATCGTGGCTGGTGAAAACACCAACGTTGGCTCTAAGGCGGTCAAGCTCTCGGCGACTTGTAAGTACCCGACTGATAACGCCGAACACGTCATCATGGACGGCAAGACCTTTAAGAACACTGACAAGGCCGAGTTCACCGCTGATGTGAACGGTGTGAAGATTCCGGTCGGGGCAACCTGTACCATCACCGAATCTGAAGCCAGCGCGAAGGCGGCTGGGCACATCTGGACCGTTGAGATGAAGGAAGGCAAGAACGTCCTTTCCGACAAGGCGACCGCTACGGTCACTTTGAATACCGAAAAGGGCCGGACCGTCGAGGTAGTCAACACTTACGAGCGCGAGCTGGGCAAGTTTAAGATTATCAAGTCGGTTACTGCCGCCAAGAACATCACGGTTCACGAGTCTTACGACTTCACCTACACCTGTGCTGATCCGAAGGATGCCACCCAAAAGGTGGAAGGCAAGGTAACGAAAGTCACCGATAAGGGCTACCAGTTTGCTGAGAACATCCCTGTCGGCTACAAGTGCCATATCACCGAGGATCAGGCCGGCTCTCAAACTGAGCAAGGCTCGACCCTGTCGGCTACCCTGTCGGAGAACGACTTCGTAGTCGAAAAGGACAACGTGGTTGAGGTCAAGGTAGATAACGTCTACTCTGACGCGAACGGCAAGTTCACCGTCAAGAAGGCGATTGCCTCTGACTCCAACGCTGCGATTGTTGACGGCAAGTACAACTTCGAGTACTGGTGTGTCACCCCGGACGGGTCCAAGATTGGTACCCAGGATGCTCCTATCAAGTTCAATATCGAGGCTGGTAAGACCTGGACTTCCGGAAACCTTCCTTCCGGTTCCAAGTGCTCCATCCGCGAGGTGACCCCGAGCGGTAACACCGCCGGCGTGTCTGCCGAAGTGTCCTGGTCGTTGGATGAATCTACGACCATGAAGGGCGTAGAGCCGACTCCTTACACTGCTGTTGGCGCTAAGGGTAACTTCGTGTTCGGTGCCGAAGGTGCTACCGCCGGCAAGTTCATCATCGGCAAGGACGGTACTACTACCGACTTGACCGCTACGAACAAGCTGACGTACAAGGAAGTCAAGCTGTCGCTACAGAAGGTGGCGGAAGCTACTTCTGCACACGGCAGACTCGACTACTCCGTGGGTAACTTCAACATGAGGCAGCAGTACAACGAGTACTACCGCTACATGAACCGCAACTACGTGAATATGCACGTCACTTGCAAGAGCGGCAATGACACGGTTGTTGATAAGACAGTCAAGGTTGATGTCAACGGCAATGTCCTCGACTTTGGCACGGTGCCGTACAACTCGAAGTGTACGGTAGCGGAGCTGGACGATCAGAGCTTTAACGACCGGAATGCCCTCCTGTATGGCAACTGGCGTCACAAGGCTGAAATTTCGGCCACTGATGCCAACGGCAAGGCTCTGGCCACCCCGGTTAAGTACGCCTTTGACATGTTGGGGCCTGATGAAGAAAAGGCCGCTATCACGTTCGATGTCACTTCCGAAGCCAACGTCTCCGTGAAGATGGTCAACAAGTGGGATTGCTACGCCAGCATTGAAACTGTCTTGGATGCTCCTGGACAAGAGGCCACTGCTAACGGCCAGCGCGTATTCAAGGATGGCATCAAGGTAATCGATATTAAACCTAATCAAGATCGGGTCAAACTGACCGATAAAGTTACCTTGAAGAACGTCACTTCGGGCCAGACTTACACGGTAGTGGAGCGTTTGTACTCCACCAAGATGGCCGGCAAGACGGGCATCTTTGATGCGGGATACCTGAATTGGAAGAGCGAAGGCGGCGCCAATTGGGATTATTACGCTGAGGAAGTGACCGTTCCCGCTAACGCGACTGATTTCACTACGGAGATTTCCTTCACGATTCCGGTTAGCTTACTGAAGGAACATCCCGAAGGTATTGCCGCGGGCATCATGGTGTTCAACGGCGGAAACCCGATGCAGCTGAACCAGGCTTGCGCCAAGTGCAGGATCTACGGTTCTGAGCTGACGCTACCGAAGGGTCAATCCATCGTTCCGCAGTTTGAACCGGAGATGTGGACTATTGCCTACGACCGGACGACAAACTCGCGAGTCATGTCTACGAACGAAAAGGATGTGCCCACACAGAAACTCACTGATAACCTCAAGTACACCAGGGTTTCTGCAGGTGACTATTACCTGTACGGACGTTTGGTGCAGACGGATGATACCAGTAAGTCCGCAGTGGACAATCACAAGCCGATTACTGTTCCGGCTGGACAGAATTTCTTCGGCAACAATAAGGCAGTCAACGAGTTCACTCTGAAGACTGCTGACCTGACCCCAGGTGCCACATATGTAATGTTCGAATACATGCTGCCGGCTGATGTGGATGTCAACAGTCTCGCGAGCAAGACTCCGGCTGAACTGCAGGCAATGTCCAAGGCGGCAAACCTGCCCTTCCACGCGGATGTAAAGGACATCTGCCAGAAGCTGTACACGCCGAAGTTAAAGACCACCGCTTCGATTGACAAGCCTGTGACCCCGGCCGTTTCGGACGACGCGACGGTTACGGTCAAGGATGTGGTCAAGTGGAACAACCTCGCCGGAGGTCGCACCTACACTGTGACCGGTACCTTGCATGTCAAGGATGCTGACGGAAACGATGCTGGTGCACTCAACGATCCGGGCGCAACCGCAACCAAGACCTTCACGGTCGACGGTCCGCGCGATGCCCTTGTCAAAGAGGGTGAGGTCGAACTGACCTTTACCGTCAAGGCTAAGTCCCTAAAGACCCAAACAGTTGTGGCCTTTGAGGAAGTCAAGGATGGCGATGTAGTCGTAGCGACCCACTCCGACATCACCGATGAGGATCAGACGGTTTACAGCCCGTCAATCGGCACCACCGCTAGTGTCAAGAATGGTGCTCCTACCACCCAGAACATTAACGGTAAGGATGTCACACGCAACGCAACCGTTGACATGAGTAATGCCAAGCCGGTCAAGGATTCCAAGACCAAGGAACTCTCCGATGTGGTTGTGACCGATGAGGTCGCCTACAACTCCATCGCTCCGGGCGATTACGTCATGTACGGCGAGCTCACGAAGATTAACAACAAGAGTACGACTACGGTTCAGACCGCGCACCAGACGCTGACTGTCGCCAAGGGCGCTGCCAGCGGCAAGATGGAACTCACCTTCCCAGGTGTGAAGGTCGTGAGCGGTGAGAAGTACGTAGTGTTCGAGAAACTCTACAAGGCGGACGACTTCGACCAGACGGCCGGAAAGCCGAAGAGCGGAGCTACCGCGGTTGCTGAACACGCCGATCCGAAGGATGAAGCTCAGACCGTTTACGTCCCCGGTGTCACTACTGATGCATACAATGGCGCTGGTAAACCCGGCGACAAGTACGTGGATGTCACCAAGGACTTCACCATCAACGATAAGGTGACGGCCTCTGGCTTGATTCCGGGCAAGACCTATGAGGTGTCCGGCGAACTGAAGATCAAGGATGGCTCTGCGGAAGGTCAATCCACGGGTATTACCCAGACCGGTACCATCACCGCCGACGCCAAGGGCAACGGTGAAACCGTCCTGACCTTTACGGTTACCGCACAGCAGGCCGTTGACTTGGGTCTGATTGGTAAACCGATTGTGGCCTTCGAGGACCTCAAGCACGAGGGCAAGACCATCGCGGTACACCATGACATCAACGATGGTGACCAGACGGTCTACAACGGTTCCATGGGTACCGCCGCAGTCGATAAGTCTGATGAGAACCAGACCATGACTCCTGGTCAGAAGGATGCGGTCATCGTCGATACGGTGACGTTCACCGGCAAGTTCGAGCCGAAGCACAACTACACCCTGGTTGGTGAGCTGTACTACGTCAATACTGACAACGGTGCCAAGACCTTGGGTGAAAAGGTGCCCGGTGTCACTGTGGCTCCGAAGAGCGTAACTGCTGGTGCGGACGGTACTATCGCCGACCAGACTATGGAATTCAAGGTTCCTGCCGATTCCATCAAGGCTGGAAAGTCCATGGTGGTTGTCGAGAAGCTGTTCGACGGCAAGAATACGACCGGCACTCCGGTGATTACGCACGAAGATCCGAACGATGCGGCTCAGACCATCACGGTCAACCCGGTTGAAATCGACACGACCGCTTATGACGGCACTTCCAAGGATCCGAAGGATAAGAACCTGGAAGCCGCCAAGGATGGCAGCGTGACGATTTACGACTTGGTGGACTACAAGGGTCTGGAAATCGGCAAGGAATACACGATTACCGGTACTCTGCACTACCAGGCTGATGCCACTTTGGCTGACGGCACTGAGGTAAAGGCTGGACAGGCGATTGACGCCAAGTACGTCACGACCGAACCGGTCACCTTCAAGGCTAATAAGGCCAACAGCACCGATGCGGACGCGTTCCAGGTCATCGTGAAGTTCACGGTACAGCGTGCCGGTTTGGCTACCGCTCCGGTTGTGGTCTTTGAGGACCTGAAGCAGGGCGAGACCCCGCTGGCAACCCACACCGATATCAACGATGACAACCAGATTGTCTACCCGCCGTCCATCACCACAGTCGCGCAGACTGCGGATGGCGCCAAGATGATTCAGGTCAACCCTGACGCAAAGAAGCAGGGCAACGTCACCATCACCGATACCGTTGACTGGAAGGTGGCCGCTCCGGGCACCTACACCCTCAAGGGTCAGTTGATGGAGGTCAAGGATGGCAAACTCGTCTCCAAGACCCCGGTTGCGACCGGTAATGACGTGACCATCACGGTTGAAAAGGGTGAGTTCTCCGGGACCAACAATGAGATGAAGTTCACCTTGAAGGCGGAACAGATTATTGCCGCCAACAAGGCCGGTCACTCCTTCGTGGTCTACGAGCAACTGGTCGGTAAGGATGGCAAGGCTATTGCCACCCACGAAGACCCCGCTTCGCCTGAACAGACCGTGACGCTCGGCTCTCTGGACACCACCGCTAAAGATGCGGCTGACGGCGACCAGGTAGTGGACAACACCGGCGATGTGGTCATCACCGACCGGGTGGATTACACCGGTCTGAATCCGGCCAAGACCTACACCCTGAAGGGTGAGTTGAAGGACAAGGCGACCGGCAAGACCGTGACGTTGCCCAACGGCTCCTTGGTGGAATCCACCATCGAGGTCGGTCCGGGTACCGGCAACGACATCAATCCGAGCGGCGCTGGATTCTTTGAGATTCAGTTCAAAGTTCCGGCTGGGGTTATCCTCGGCAAGCAGGTCGTGGTCTTTGAGACCGTGTACCAGGATGGTAAAGAATTCCTGATTCACCACGACATAGACGATGACTCTCAGACCATCTGGGCTCCGAAGCTCGCCACTAAGGCCAGAGCTGAAGGTGAACGTGGTTTGGTCATTGCCGACGCTGAGTCCACGGTCAAGGACACCGTGACCTTCACCAATATGAAGGTTGGGGAAACCTACGTGGTCGTTGGCGAACTGTGGAACAAGACTCAAAACAAGTCCACCGGTATCACGGTCACCTCTAAGCCGTTCAAGGCTGACAAGGCGACCTGGACCGAGAACGACTTCATGACCTTCGAGATTCCGGCCGGTAAAGTGGCCGAGAACGACGAGCTGGTCGTGTATGAGACTCTGTACCTCGGTGAGAAGGCAGACGGTCCGGCTGAGTCTACTCACAAGGATCCGAACGATTCGGCCCAGACTGTTGGCTCCAGCGTGAAGCCCGACATTAAGACGGTACTGAGCGTGGATGGTAACCGTGCGGCTGGTACTGAGGTTCCGACCGTTCCGGTCGACTCCAAGCAGCTGGTTGATACGGTCAGCTACGTTGGTTTGACTCCGAGTGTTTCCTACACCTTGAATGCGACCCTGATGGAAATCGGTCTGGACGGTAAGGTCAGCGATACCGGTATCACCGGCACCGCCACCTTCACCCCGGACAAGGCCAGTGGCACCCAGCAGGTTAGCTACAACGCCATCCCGGCGGGTACGCTGAAGCCCGGCTACAAGTACGTGGCTTACGAACAGCTGATTCGCACCGACAAGCCGAACGAACCTCCGCTGAAGCACGAGGATCCGAAGGATTCCGACCAGACGGTAAAGACCGCCTACAACCCGAGCATTGAAACCGACCTGACTCAGGACGGCACCCAGATCATCGCGACCGATGCGGCGCTGGATCTGCAGGATAAGGTCCAGATGAAGGGTCTCATCAAGGGTGAGAAGTACGTGCTGGTTTCCCGCCTGGTATACAACGCCGGTCAGCCTAACGAAACAGTTTTGGCAGATGGCCTAGAGAGGTTCACCGCTGACAGTGTGGACATGACCAAGGACATCAAGTTCAACGTGACGGCTGACCAGCTGAAGGCTCCGATGGCAGCGGCCAAGGCTGCTGGCAGCGAGTTGAAGCTGGTGGCGTACGAATACCTGACTCGCGAATCCCTCGCGACTGGTGATGACACCACCATCAAGGCTAACGTTGGCACTATCACGTGGGATACTAAGCACACAGACCCGAATGATGGTCGCCAGACCGTGACGGTTGTGGACGTGCCTAAGATTGGCACCAAGCTGGAATATGATGGCCAGAAGGTTGTTTGGGAAGGCGACAACGTCAAGCTGATTGACCACGTTGAGTTCTTCAACCTGCTGCCCGAAACCGAGTACACCCTTAGCGGCTCGCTCATGGGTATCGCGGCTGACGGCACGGCCAGTGACACCGGTGTGGTTGGCACAGGCAAGTTCACCACCCCGAAAGCAACGAACGGCGCCACCCGCGTGAGCGGAACTATCAAGGACAAGACAGCTGCCACTGTCGAGTTCACAGTACCGTTGAGCGTCTTGAAGGCTAACGATAAGTTGGTGGCTTTCGAATCGCTGCAGCTGAAGGGCCAGCCCGTGGCGGATCACAAGGATCCGAAGGATGAGAACCAGACTGTGAAGGTCCAGCATCCTGGCGTGGGCACCGAAGCCAGTGTTGACAGCAAGTCCAACCTGACGGTTTGGGAAGGCGTCGACAAGGAAGGCAAGAAGGCTCCCGAAACCTACACGGTTCACGACGTGATCCGCATGGCGAACGTCGAGGAGGGCAAGACCTACGCTCTGGGCGGTCAAGTCTACAGCCAGATTGCCTACAGTCACGGTGATGAGACTGCCTTGGCTACGAACGCAAAGACCGTAAAGGTCACCGCGAGCATGGCTGTGGACCCGAACGCTGACGAAATCGCCAAGTACGGTAAGGATGTCAAGGTTTACGAAACCAGCATGGACATCACCGTCAAGGCTACGGACATTGCGACCGATGGCGACAAGCTGGTCGTGTTCGAGCAGCTCTGGGCGGAAGGCACGTATGAAAGTGCTGACGGCGGCAAGGTGACCCCGAAGGGTGACAACAAGCCGGTGGCTACGCACAACGACATTGACTCTGACTCTCAGTCCATCAACGTGAACCGTCCCGAGTTCGGGTCCTTGACCCTGACCAAGGCTGTCACCGGATGGGATGAGAACACCGCGAATGTCGAACGCACCAACGCGAAGTACGTGTTCACCGTTACCTGTACCGAAAAGGGCAGCACTGACACGATTACCCTGCACGAAGGTGAATCCGCGACCATTGACGGTATTCCCGTGGGTGACAAGTGCACCATCAGCGAGAATGTCCAGAATGCTGAAGAGCAAGCCGGACTGAAGGACACCGTGAAGTTCACCGAGGCCAACGGCGTCACCGTTGAGTCCACGAAGAACGGCGAAGGCACAGTGATTGTTGGTGGCACGCCGAACGGTACTACTCGCGTTGCGAACGTGACAGTGACCGCTGAAAACGTGTTCACTAACGAAGTCACCATCGGTACGCACACCACCGGTCAGTTCGATAAGAAGGCCAGCAATGGCGACACGATCACCGACCTGGTGAAGTACCAGAACCTGCAGGGTGGCGAGTACCTGTTGCACACCTACTTCGTCGAGTACGACAAGGCAGGCCAGGCTCACAAGATTGACTACGTCCCCTCTGAGGTGCGCAAAGTCACTGTTGAGGGCGGCTACGCAGTGGGTGGTCACAGCGGTACTTGGACCATCGATGTGAAGGTTCCGACCGAGCTGATTCAGGAACACAAGACAGTCGTTCTGTGGGAAGACCTGTATCGGATGCCTAAGGATAGGGATGCTTTCGAGGCGCAGCTGTCCAAGTTGCCGACCGGCAAGACTGCTGCAGGCTTGATTGCCTCCCACCATGAAGAGAATCTCGCTTCGGGTGCTGGTACTCAGTGGCTGGAAGTCTCCACCCACTTCGGTGGATTCCAGGTCACCAAGGTAATCAAGACGGCTGCGGATATGCCCGCGGACGTGGTTGGTAAGATTCCGACAACCTGGAACTTTACCTACAAGGCCAACGTGCCGGCTGGAAAGACCGCCAAGGAAGGGACCGCTCTCGAGGGCAGCTTCAACCTGACGGTTGACCCGAACGATCCGACCAAGGCTGTCAGCCAGAAGTTCGACGGCTTCCCGATGGGTACTGACATAACCATTACGGAAACCGACGCCAAGGCGCAGATTCCGACCCAGGCAAAGTGGAAGGTTACATGGAAGTCTGAAGGCTGGACTGATGGTGCCGAGGGTGCCACCAAGACCTTCAAGATTACCCCGGCCTCTACTGTGAGCGTCACCGCTCTCAACGAGTTCAGCTTGGTCAAGCCGACCTTGGCGACCGTGGCTCGGACCGCTGATGATGGCAAGATGCTCAAGCCGAGTGAGGACACGGCTGTGGTCGATACCGTCACCTACACCAACCTAGTGGAAGGACGCGACTACTGGCTCAAGACCGAACTGGTTTACGTCGATGGCACGGATGACCCGAATGACAACCAGCCAGTGCTGGGTGCCGATGGCAACCCGCTGGTGAAGTGGACGAAGGTCACGGCTGAAACCGACAACAGCGAATGGGTCGTTGATAAGGCTAACCCGATGGTGGTTCCCGCCGACGCTAACCCGGATGCTGACGTGGTATTCTTCGAATCTCTCTACGAGATGACGAAGGATGGCGGACAGCCCAAGGCCGACGACAAGCCGATTGTGGAACACCGCGACAACAGCGATGAAAAGCAGATCATCACTCGTCGTCCGGCTCTGGACCTCCAGACCACTGCGGAATTGTCCGGTGCTAAGGCGATTACCGCTGGTGAAGGCGCGACCGTGAACGATAAGGTGACTTACAGCGGCTTGAAGGCCGGTGCCGAGTACACCTTGGTCGGAACCTTGGTCAAGAAGTCCGATGGCTCCATCGTTGGTTCGCCGGTGACCGTGGCTGGCTTGAAGGCTGAGGCTGACGGTTCCGGCAGCTGGAAGATGTCGATTCCGCTGACCGCGAAGGATACGGCAGGCTTGACTGAAGGCGAGAAGCTGGTGGTCTTTGAGAAGGCCTACGTTGGTAACCTGCCCGAGGCTGGTACGGCTCCGGCTGGCACCTACACCCCGATTCTGGCTCACGAAGATCTCGAGGATGCTTCGCAGACCGTGAACGTGGTGAAGCCGAAGCAACCGCCGCACACGCCTGGCACGCCTGGTACGCCGTACACGCCTGGCACGACTCCTCCGAGCTCGTCGACCACGCCTCCTCCGCCTCCGGTAGAGTCTGAGACGACGAACCCGCCGAGCAACCCGCCGACCATCCCGGTTGCCCCGGCAACCACCCTGCCTCCGATGCACCCGAAGGTTCCGCCAACATTGGCTCGGACCGGTGCGCAAGCAGCAATCTTTGGTGGCTTGTCCATCCTGATGATTGCGGCAGGTGCAGGGATTGGCTTGCTGGCAGCACGGCGCAAGCGCCAGTCTGACGCGCAGTAGGCGACATAAGCCCTAGGCTACTGAAACGGCGAGGTCTCACGACCTCGCCGTTTCAGCTTGTGTGTGGCTTTAAATCAGCGCCATACCTGCTTGAGTGTTCCTAAAGGGGGAGAATAGCCGGGTAGCTGCCAATAATGGCAGCTACCCGGCTATTCTCCCCTTATAAGTCCGCTTCTGGGGAATTATTTAAAGAAACTGTAGATAGTCGCGTAGTTGAAATGGTAGAAAGCCCAGTTGCTCACCAGCAGCAGGGCAAAAACCCCGCCGTAAACCGCGAGGTCACGCAGCCGTGTGGTCGTATTGGTGACTCGGCGAAGCATGGGAGCTGCCGGGGCATCGGGGGAATCCGACCTGTCTGATGCCGTTGCATCGGAAGGTTCCGGCGCATCTGGCGCGGCGGTATCATGATGCTCTAGGGGCTCGGGCGCATTGCCCGCAAAGTGGGTGTCGTCCACACCCTCGCCCGAAACCACTTCGTAGGTCGAATGACGCAGCACCCAGCCGGTGTAGGCACCTAGCACCAGACCCACCACTAAGCCCCCCAGATGGGCCACCCAGGCGACGTTAGGAACCATGAAGCCTATCACAAAGTTCAGCCCGATTAAGGTCGCCATTTCGGTCCAGGGCAAGCGCAGCACCTTTTGAATCGCCAGGACCATACCAAAGAATCCAAAGACTGCCCCGGACGCGCCGACCGTGGGGGTGATCCAGGCGTTGGGGTCGACAAAAACCGTCAGGCACTGTGCCATGAGCGCCCCGAAAGCGCTGATACCAAACGCAAGGGCCAGTTTCACGTGGCCCACGACCGGCTCCAGAGCCCTGCCGACCACCAGCAAAGCCCAGGTGTTAAACGCCAGGTGAAACGGTGAAGGCACCGAGTGCAGGAAGGCCGCGGTAATGAAACGCCAGGGCTCAAACAGGCCCAGCACCGGCAGAAAAGCAAAGTGCTGGATAACTTCGGGGATAAACAGTTCGGCAACCCAGACGATGATTAAAGCAATACAAAGCCCCCAAGTCACGTAGGGCTTAGGGGCTTTTGCGGTGTTTTTCATGACTTAACAGTACATTCAAAACCTCCGGAGTACCGGGTCAAACGGGCTTTACTCCGTGATGTCGATGGACTCAATCATGACGTCCTCCAGGGGACGATCCGAGCGGTCCGTTTGGGTTGCGGCGATTTTGTCCACGACAGCGCGGGACGCATCGTCCAGGACGCGGCCAAAAATCGTGTGCTTGCCGTTGAGCCAAGTGGTCGGGGCGACAGTGATAAAGAACTGGGAACCGTTGGTGCCCTGGCCGCCGCGCGTCCCGGCGTTAGCCATCGCCAACAGGTAAGGTTCGGTGAAGCCCAAGGCCGGGTCGATTTCGTCGTCAAAGACGTAGCCCGGGCCGCCGGTGCCGGTGCCGATGGGATCCCCGCCTTGAATCATGAAACCGGAGATGACCCGGTGAAATACCGTGCCGCTGTAGAGAGGCTCAGTTGAGGTTTCCCCGGTAATGGGGTGAGTCCATTGACGCGCACCGGTCGCCAGGTCGGTGAAGTTCTTCACTGTAATTGGCGCGGATTGCGGAAAAAGTTCCAGGCTGATGTCGCCTTCAGATGTGTGAATTGTTGCTTGCATAGTTCCATCTTTTCATGCGCGCGGCCCGGGCGCAAAGCAATTTTTCGGCAGTCTGTCCGTCATCGGCAAGGCCCGTTTTGGGGTGGTCGAGAAAAAAAGAACAGGCCTATTTCCTGCAAAAATTCCAAATAAGAGGCAAAATAGTACCAACCGTGTCCGTTCGGCTCGGTGTGAGAGAAAGAAGGATCCAATGTTGGATAACTTGTCGAAATGCATCGATATGGACTGCATGAAACGAGCCGGAGAAGACATGGCACTAAATGCTGCTGAGGTTGCTGGGAAGGCTCGCGGAGCCGTCGGGGACTTTGGCACTAAGGTGAAATCAGACCTCCTGCCGCGGGCGCAAGCTGTAAACGAGGCAGTGTCAAAGGCGGTTACCGGCGACGGTACCATCGCCGAAAAAGTTTCCAAAGCGAGTGAAGGAGTCAAGTCAGCTATGAACCCCAAAAAGAAGTGCCCAATTCGTCATCCCTGGTTGACGACTATCCTGTTGACCGGAGTCGCCGCGGTGGCTGGGTTTATCTTGTATAGCCGTACCCGTCCGGTCGAGGATCCCTGGGCCGAGGAATCCTGGGAAGATATTGATGATGACGACCTGGTGGTCGTTACCGACAAGTAAAAACAAACTTCAAAAAACCGACCGGCGGCTGACGTTGCCGGTCGGTTTTTTAGCACTCCCCCGGCTTTGCTTTCGCTGTTGCTGTTATTGCTCGGAAAACGAAGGGGTGGAACCTAAGCGCTAGACTAGGGGGTGTGCTTTTCGTTGCAAACGCAACGAAAAGTGAGGGGGATCTGTGACCCCCCCTAGGTCTCGCGCGGGTCCCCCCGAGTTGACGAGCAATAAAAAATTAAGAAGAAAAAAGCCCTATTTCCACCACATCAGCATGATGAAACCGACCATGATGACGCCAAATCCCAACGCGATGTTCCAGTTGCCCAGCCCCAGCAGGTTAATCCCCGCGGTTTGCGCCAGGATATAGTGCAGCACAATCCACAGCAGACCCACGCCCATGATTATCAGGGCAGCCGGAGCGTACCAGCTGGGGGAGTGCTTCATATCCTCAGTCCACGAGGGACGCAACTCGCTGTCAGACTTAACCACTTTCGAGGCGCGCTTGCGCTTTTTGGATTCGGGCACAACAACTCCTTGTGACAAAAGTTTGCTTAACAGGTTAATGATAACCGTAAGCTAAATCCTTTGGAAATTGGTAAAATTTTGATATTGGTGTATCCGCGCGTCAAGGGGTTGGAATGAGTGAGCAGCGTCCTGTACCACAGCAGTTTCCCTCGCGCCGGCAACGTCGCGAACAGCAGGAACCGCCTGTCGCACCGCTGTCGCCCGCGCCGGGGCAGCCTCGCGCGCCGCAACCTCCCGTCGCACAGCCTCCCGGGGCTCAGCGTTACGGAATCTCACCTCGCGTGCCGCAGCAGTCCGCCCTCCCGCCTCAGGTGGTCTCACAAGGGGTCACAAGTGCGGTTCCACCTGCAGGTTTTCAACCTCTTGCCGAGCCTTCCGGCGCGGCTCGTCCCGCGACTTCCCAGTCGAATCGTCCGGTTCCCCCCGGCGTACCGGTGCGCCCCGCGGCGAACCCCCCGGTCCCCGGTGCGGTAAACC
>ERZ1031127.51-NODE-51-length-34717-cov-12.245139_pt1 | contig 34717 bp, 24 predicted proteins | sample MGYA00518224_ERZ1031127 | MGnify/ENA primary metagenome ERZ1031127 (study PRJEB33718, sample SAMN03159757) | human skin metagenome | collected 2014-05-20 | study: EMG produced TPA metagenomics assembly of the PRJNA266117 data set (Human skin bacterial metagenome... | reverse complement strand
GCATTATTTATACGATTTTCTCCGTTGGCTATCTTCCAGGCATATCCAGAAATCTACAAAACAAGAAAGACCACGGGTTATACGTTAAGATGAAGCCGTGGCCAGAGTTTTGTTGTTTATCTTGTGGTTGGCGCTGACCCTGTATGCGCTGATTGATTGCATTCGCACCCCGAAAGATAACATGCCCGGCAAGGTGCCAAAGATTTTGTGGATTTTGCTGATTTTGCTGCTGAGCCCCATCGGAGCGATTGCGTGGGTAATCGTGTCCCGGGTCGCTGCCGCCGAAGCCAAAGGCGGGGTTATCGAACCGAATATCTGGTCTAGTGAGGAATCCGTACCCATCAGTTTCGGACGAAAACCTGCCCCGAAACAGCCCAGCGCTCCTGACGACGATCCGGCATTCCTCGAGGAGGTCAGTCGGAAACTGCGCGAGAAACAGCGTGAAGAATACGAACGCAAGAAGCGGGAGAAAGAGGACGAAAAACTCCAACCACCTCGCCCGGACGAAAATTCCGACTCAGAGAAGCCCACAGACCCCCAAAATCCCCCGGACTCCGCGGACTGACCCGACACGAAATCCTAACCACCCGAGCTTGTGCCCCCGTTAGAAAACCGCGCGTACCCGGTTTTGCCCCAGTATCACCACTCACCCCGCTACCCCGAGACTCACCGCCGACAGCACCCATCGGCCTTGTGAACCAGGAAAACCCTGACCTACCGCCGGGCGAAATCAGCAGGCCGGATTACTATTCCTCGGTTTTCTCAGAGGGTTCGGCTTTCTTGGATTTCTCTTTTTCAGCCTTTTGTGCAGCCTGCACCAGGGCTTCCTGGTTCAGTTTGTCCAAGGTCGCTTGCGCCCGGGCACGTTCTTTCTCAGCCGCGTCCTGGATCTGTTCCTCGCGCAACCGCGTATCTAAACTCCGGGGTTCTCCGGTGGCATCGTCTAACCCGTCCCCGTCACGGTCGCGTTTTTTCCGGTCTACCACCAGGGAGGTGGGCTCATCGGAGGGCCGGAAGAACACATCAATCCAGGCCGTGCGCGGGTCGGAGTCCACAAAGATAGCTTTAAAGAACAGTGTGAGCGGCACCGCCAGAATCGCGCCGAGCGGCCCCATTACCGTGGACCACACCATCAAAGACAGGAACGAAACGGTGGCGTTCAAACCGACCGCGTTCCCGGCGATGCGAGGCTGCAAAATGTTCAAGAACAGCAGCGACGCGACCATGTAACCGATGAATACCCCGACAGCGGGCCACACCCCGCCCAGCGCCAAGGCCAGCAAAATCGGGGGAATCATGGACAGAATGAATCCCACCGCGGGAATGTAGTTCGCCACAAAAGCGAGGATGCCCCAGGTCCAGGGGGTCGGCACGCCAAACGCATAGAGAATTCCCACATCCACCAGCGCCACGACGGCACCAAAGATGGTGGTCATCAGGAAGTAGGTCCGTACCCGCAGGGAGAAATTGCGCAGGGCGATGGCAAAACCTGGCGCGTAGGAAGCCAGCTCGGCTGCGCGGCGGCGCACCACAACGATGTCCCCGACCACAAAAATCGACACCATGATGATAAAGAACAGAGTGGTTCCCGCGCCGCTAATCTGGTTAGCAAAACCGGACAGGTAGGAAAAAATCCGGTTGATATCCACGTTCTTCCAGGAATCCAACACAGCGGAAGTGTCGAAGCCGCGTTGATCCAACTGACTGATGGCTTGTTCATAGAGGGCCTGGAACTTTGAGCCGTAGCGAGGCAATTCGGTGACCATAGCGGTGATGGCAATCGCAATCAACCCCAGCATGACAAACAGGATGGCAAACAACAGCACGATGTTGACCAAAGCAGCCAAACCGACCGGCCAGTGGTGACGAATCAGCCACTCCGAAACCGGGCGCACCGCCAAAGCCAGCGAAAACGCCAGGAAAGTCGGCATGAACACCCCAGCAATCTGGGCCAGAAGGAAAATTATCAGCGCGCTGGCCGCCAGGGCGAAAGCGAAGCGCATCCCGGTCGGCCAGGCAGCCAAACCGGAGGCTTTCTGTTCTGACGCCCGCACCTCTACGGTGTTCCCCACCTCAACGGCGCTGCTCGACTCGTCACCGGTGCTACCAGACTTTACCGCCTGAACCATATCTTTGGCCTTATCCAACATTCCCATAGTCATAACCCTATCAACCGGGTGTTGAAAAACTGAAGTTCCCGGCCCGCCAACCGCAGCTGGCGAACCGGGAACCCCGAAACTATTGAATTAAACCCGATTTAGCCCCGTAATCACAGCCCATCGAGCATTTTCGACCCTACCCCCACGGGTGTTCCAGGTCGACATCGTCATCGAACAGCCCGAATCCGGTCGTGTCGCTGTAAGGCAGCTGCGACATCAGCATCTCGTGACCGCTCGCGGAAGGCTTGATTTCCACCCGGCGGTAACGGCTCAGCCCGGTACCGGCCGGAATCAGCTTGCCCAGGATCACGTTTTCTTTCAGGCCCGACAGCGGGTCGTCGATGCCTTCCATCGCCGCATTGGTCAGAACCTTCGTGGTTTCCTGGAAGGAAGCCGCGGACAGCCAGGAATCGGTAGCCAAGGACGCCTTGGTGATACCCATCAGCTCGGAACGTGCCGAGGCGGGCTGCTTGCCCTGCGCCACGACTCGCTTGTTTTCTTCACGGAACTTCGCCTGATCGATGAGCTGACCGGGCAGCAACATAGTGTCGCCCGATTCCAACACGGTCACGCGGCGCAGCATCTGGCGCACGATAACCTCGATGTGCTTGGCGTGAATATCCACGCCCTGGCTGTGGTAAACCTGCTGCACTTCGTTGACCAGGGAACGCTGGGTTTCGGCTTGGCCTTTCACGCGCAGCAGTTTCTTCGGGTCGATAGGACCTTGGGTCAGGCGGTCGCCCACTTCCAGGTGATCCCCGTCCGCAACCAGCAGTGCCTGGCGGCGAGACACCTCGATGACCAGGTCCTCCTTGCCGTCGTCACGAGTGATGATGACCTCGCGCGGGCCGGAGGGGTCGTCGTTTATCTTCACCCGGCCGGCAGCCTCGGTGATGGTCGCTTCGCCCTTGGGGGTACGCGCCTCAAACAGCTCCTGTACACGCGGCAGACCCTGGGTAATATCGGCTGCCGAAGCCGCACCACCGGTGTGGAAGGTACGCATCGTCAGCTGAGTACCGGGCTCGCCAATGGACTGCGCCGCGATAATACCGACCGCTTCGCCAATATCTACGCGCTTGCCGGTAGCCAAGGAACGCCCGTAGCAGGCAGCACAGGTACCAATCGCCGCGTCACAGGTCAGCACGGAACGCACCTTAATCTGGGTGATACCGGCTTTCAAGAGCTTCTTAATCGCCACGTCACCGACATCTTGCCCAGCCTCAAGCACGACGTTTCCGGCCTCATCCACCGCGTCGACAGCCAAGGTACGCGCAAAAGCGGTGGTCTCGACCAGTTCGTCAGGCTCGACTTGACCTTCTTCGTTGACCGAACCGATGGTAATGGTCAGGCCCTTGCGGGTGCCACAATCCTCCTCGCGGATAATGACATCCTGGGACACGTCCACCAGACGGCGAGTCAAGTAACCGGATTCCGCGGTACGCAAAGCGGTATCCGCCAGACCCTTACGGGCGCCGTGGGTCGCGATGAAGTATTCCAGCACGGACAGACCCTCACGGTAGTTCGACTTAATCGGGCGCTCAATCAAGCGCTGCTTCGGGTCGGACACCAGACCGCGCATACCGGCAATCTGTTGAATCTGGGACCAGTTACCGCGCGCCCCGGACTTCACCATACGGTACACATTGTTGCGTTCGGGGAAGTTCTCGCGCATTTCCTCGGCCACTTCATTCGTGCACGCCCGCCACAGGTCAATCAAGGCGCTGTAGCGTTCGTCCTCGGTGATAGCACCCAGGTCATAGTCGGCCTGGACGTCAGAAGCAAGGTTCTCGTACTTTTCCAAAATGGCGGGCTTGGTCGAGGGCGGCACCACGTCCGTGAAGGAAATCGTGATCCCGGACCAGGTCGACCAGTGGAAACCGAAGGACTTGAGCGCATCCAGGGACACCTCAATATCGGCCTTTTGGTACAGTTCCGCCAGGTCATTGACGATTTTGCCGAGTTTCTTTTTCTCTACCACGTAGTTCACGAACGGGTAGTCACGCGGCAGCGAGTCATTAAAGATAACCCGGCCCAGGGAAGTTTCCAGCTCAAAGCGGTCTCCCGGCTGCCACCCCTCGGGCATTTTCATGTCCTCCGGCGGCAAGTCGCCCGGTTCCATCCGAATTACGCAGGTTTCCTGCAAAGCCAGGTCGTCGTTGTCATAAGCCAGGCGGGCTTCGGCGGGGCTGGAGTAGTACTTCAACACCCGGTTGCCGTCAGGGTCAAACCGCGGGTTATGCACCATCTCCGGATCTTCATCCGAGGTCAGGTGGTAAATCCCGATAATCATGTCTTGGGAAGGCATGGTCACCGGGCGGCCGTCTGAAGGCTTCAGGATGTTGTTAGACGACAGCATCAGCACGCGGGCCTCAGCCTGGGCTTCAGCGGACAGCGGGACGTGGACAGCCATTTGGTCGCCGTCAAAGTCCGCGTTGAACGCGCCGCAGACCAGCGGGTGCAGCTGAATCGCTTTGCCTTCCACCAGCAGCGGCTCGAAAGCCTGGATACCCAAACGGTGCAGGGTTGGCGCACGGTTCAGCAAGACCGGGTGGTTGGTGATAACCTCGTCCAAAACGTCCCAGACCTGGGGGTTTTGCCGCTCTACCATGCGCTTGGCAGCTTTGACGTTCTTGGCTTCCCCGTTTTCCACCAACACCTTCATCACGAAGGGCTTGAACAGCTCCAGAGCCATCGTCTTGGGCAAACCGCACTGGTGCAGCTTCAGCTGCGGACCAACCACGATAACGGAACGACCGGAATAATCCACGCGCTTGCCCAGCAAGTTCTGGCGGAAACGCCCCTGCTTGCCCTTGAGCATGTCGGACAGGGACTTCAGGGGACGGTTGCCCGGACCGGTCACCGGCCGACCACGCCGACCGTTGTCGAACAGCGCATCCACAGCCTCTTGCAACATACGTTTTTCGTTGTTGACGATGATGTCCGGGGCTTTCAATTCCTGCAAACGGTTCAAACGATTGTTGCGGTTGATGACACGGCGGTACAGGTCATTCAGGTCAGAAGTCGCGAAACGTCCGCCATCCAACTGCACCATCGGGCGCAGATCCGGGGGAATGACCGGAATCGAATCCAGGACCATCGCGGAAGCCGGCTTGCCGGTCTGGAGGAAGGCGTTAATGACCTTCAAACGCTTCAGAGCGCGGGTCTTTTGTTGACCAGACTTGCTCTCCACGACCTCTTTCAGCGCCTCGGCCTCAGCTACCAGGTCAAAAGACTCCAAACGATCCTTCACTGCCTGGGCGCCCATGCCGCCCTTGAAGTAGGTCCCGTACAGGGCATACATTTCGCGGTACACCAGCTCGTTACCCTCCAGGTCGCCGACCTTCAGGTTCTTAAACCGGTCCCAAACTTCGTCATGCAGCTTCAGGTCAGACTCAGCCTGGTGGCGAATGGCACGCATTTCCTTTTCGCCGTTGCGCTTGACCTTGTCGATTTCGGATTTCTCGGCGCCTTCTTTTTCCAGCGCCGCCATATCCTGTTCCATCTTTTGGGCGCGCTTTTCGACGTCCAAATCGCGGTTCTTTTCGATTTGCTCCCGCGCCAGATCGGATTCCTTTTGCATATCGGACAGGTCCTTGTGGCGACGTTCCTCGTCGACCTCGGTAATCATGTAGGCCGCGAAGTAAATGACCTTTTCCAGGTCCTTCGGAGCGATATTCAGCAGGTAACCGAGACGGGAAGGCACGCCCTTGAAGTACCAAATATGCGTCACCGGGGCAGCGAGTTTAATGTGACCCATCCGCTCGCGGCGCACCTTGGAACGGGTGACTTCCACCCCGCAGCGTTCGCAGACGATACCCTTGTAACGCACGCGCTTGTACTTGCCACAGGCACATTCCCAGTCGCGGGTCGGCCCGAAAATCCGTTCGTCGAACAAGCCTTCTTTCTCAGGCTTCAACGTCCGGTAGTTGATGGTTTCCGGCTTCTTCACTTCGCCGTGGGACCAGCCGTTAATGTCGTCCTCGGTCGCCAGACCGATGTGCAACTTGTCAAACTTGTTTGCATCCAACATGTGTTTTCTTTCCTCTTCTTCCGGTCCGTCTTAGGCGTTCATAAATTCGTCGGTCGTCAAAAGGCCGGGGGCGTTAGGCCGTTTGCCCAGGTCGAAGCCGAGGCTGTTGGGGCCGCGGCCGGCCTCATCGTCATCGTCACGCAAGTCGATGGCGTTGCCAGCAGCATCCAGCGCTTCTACGTTCAAGCACAGCGAACGCATTTCCTGCATCAACACGCGGAAAGATTCCGGAATGCCCGGCTGAGGCAGGTCCTCGCCGCGCACGATAGATTCGTAAACCCGCACACGTCCTTGCACGTCGTCGGATTTCACCGTCAACAGTTCCTGGAGGGCATAGGCGGCGCCGTAAGCCTCCATAGCCCACACCTCCATCTCACCGAAACGCTGGCCACCGAACTGGGCCTTACCGCCCAGAGGCTGCTGGGTAATCATGGAGTACGGGCCAGTAGAACGGGCGTGGATCTTGTCATCGACCAAGTGGTGCAGTTTCAGCATGTACTTGTAGCCGATAGCAATCGGGTACGGGAAAGGTTCCCCGGAACGGCCGTCAAACAGCTTGGCTTTGCCCATTTCGTCGATAAGCGGGCGGTCGAAGTCGTCGCGAACCCGAGTGTTGCGCAGCAGGCCGGTAATCTCGTCAGCCTCCGCACCGTCGAACACGGGGGTCGCCACGTGCTGTCCCGGTTCGCAAACCTCCAAAGGAACATCCTGCGCCCACTGTTCACCGGCCTTGCGGGCTTCACTAATATCCCAACCCTCGTGAGCCAGCCAGCCCAAGTGGAATTCGAGTACCTGACCCAGGTTCATACGACCGGGCACACCCATCGGGTTCAGGATAATGTCCACCGGGGTGCCGTCCTCGAGGAACGGCATATCCTCAACCGGGAGAATCTTGGAGACACAGCCCTTGTTGCCGTGACGGCCAGCCATCTTATCCCCGACCGTCATCTTGCGGCGCTGGGCGATAAAGACGCGAACCATGTGTTTCACGCCAGGTCCGAGCGCAGCGTCTTCGCAGTCGCCGGCCACAAATTCCTTGACCCCGATAACGATGCCGGATTCCCCGTGGGGCACCCGCAACGAAGTGTCGCGAGCCTCTCGCGCCTTCTCACCCAAGATAGCCCGCAGCAGACGTTCCTCACTGGTCAGTTCGGTTTCACCCTTCGGGGTCACCTTACCGACCAGGATGTCGCCCGCGCTGACTTCGGCGCCGACACGGATAATGCCGCGTTCGTCCAGGTCCTTACGGGCAGCTTCGGAAACGTTGGGAATATCTCGCGTGATTTCTTCCTCGCCGAGTTTCGTGTCCCGAGCATCGATTTCGTGTTCTTCGATGTGAATCGAAGTCAGCAAATCTTCGGAAACGACCCGCTGACTCAAAATGATGGCGTCCTCGTAGTTCAGCCCTTCCCAGGACATGTAGGCCACCAGCAAGTTCTTGCCCAAAGCCATTTCCCCGCCGTCAGTAGCAGGACCGTCAGCCAGAACGTCGCCGGCTTCGACCCGGTCGCCCTCGTCGACAATAACCTGCTGGTTATAGCAGTTGCCCTGGTTGGAACGCTTGAACTTTTCCACTGCGTAGACGTGGGTTTCGCCGTCATCTTCCTGGACACGCACCAAATCGGCGCTGACCTCGGTAACGACGCCGCCCTTCTTAGCTACGACCACATCGCCGGCATCAATTGCGGCGCGTTTCTCGATGCCGGTGCCCACCAGAGGAGCCTCGGTTTTCAGCAGCGGCACTGCCTGACGCTGCATGTTTGCACCCATCAGGGCGCGGTTCGCGTCATCGTGTTCCAGGAACGGGATCATCGCGGTCGCGACCGACACCATCTGACGAGCCGAAACGTCCATCAAGTCGACTTCTTCGGGGCTGACCAGCACCGGGTCGCCACCGGTAGAACGGCACAAAACCTGGGGTTCGGCAAAACGCCCGTCCTTAGTCAGTCGCGCTGAAGCCTGGGCGATGTTCTTGCCTTCTTCATCGTCAGCGGTAATGTAGTGGATTTCGTTGGTGACGACGCCTTTCTTAACCACGCGATAGGGGGTTTCCACAAACCCGTAAGGGTTAATCCGCGCGAAGGTCGCCAGCGAACCAATCAAACCAATGTTCGGGCCTTCGGGAGTTTCCACCGGGCACATGCGCCCGTAGTGCGAGGGGTGCACGTCACGGACTTCCATCCCCGCCCGGTCTCGGGACAGGCCGCCCGGACCCAAAGCGGACAGACGGCGCTTGTGCGTCAGACCCGCCAACGGGTTGTTTTGGTCCATGAACTGCGACAGCTGAGAGGTCCCAAAGAACTCTTTGATGGCCGCCACGACCGGGCGAATGTTAATGAGCGAGTTCGGGGTGATGGCTTCGACGTCCTGAGTGGACATACGTTCCTTTACCGTGCGCTCCATACGGGACATACCCGTGCGCACCTGCATCTGAATGAGCTCTCCGACCGGACGCACCCGGCGGTTGCCGAAGTGGTCGATGTCGTCGGTCTTGATGCGCAGTTCGGTTTCTTTACCGGCCGCGTCTTTGACCTTGACCGTATCGTCTCCGGCACGCAGCGCCAACAGGTAACGGAAGGCGGCGACAATGTCGGTCAGGTCCAGGGTGCGCTCGCCCATTTCCCGATCAACACCGAGCTTCTTGTTGATTTTGTAGCGTCCCACCTCGGCTAGGTCGTAACGCTTGGGATTGGTGTAAAAATTATGCAGCAGGTTACGTCCGGCCTCCACGCTGGGCGGCTCGCCGGGACGAATCTTGCGGTAGATGTCCTCCAGGGCCTGATCCTGGGTTTCAATCGCGCCGTCTTTTTCCAGGGTTTCCAGCATCAACGGGAAGTCTTGGAAAGCCTCGCGGATTTCGCCGACGCTCATGCCCAGCGCCTTGAGGAAAATGGTGGCGGACTGCTTGCGCTTGCGGTCGATACGCACCCCGACCGTGTCCTTCTTGTCAATCTCGAACTCGAGCCAAGCGCCGCGGGAGGGGATGACCTTGCCCAGGTAAATGTCCCGGTCCGAGGTCTTGTCCGCGGTCTTTTCAAAGTACACGCCGGGGGAACGCACCAGCTGGGACACGACCACCCGCTCGGTACCGTTGACGATGAAAGTCCCGCGTGGGGTCATCAACGGAAATTCGCCCAGGAACACGGTTTGGGTCTTAATTTCACCGGTCTCGTAAGTAATAAATTCGGCCGTCACGTACATCGGCGCGTTGTAGGTCAGGTCCTTGTCCTTGCACTCGTCGATGGTGTAGTGCGGGCTTTCCAAGGTGTAGTCCTTAAAGGACAAGCTCATGGTGCCGCCGTTGTCCTCAATCGGGCTCATTTCGTTCAGGATTTCCTGCAGGCCTGAAGTGCGGGGAACATGCTTATCGCCGGTTTCATCGGCTTTCTTAACGCGCTCCTGCCAGGCTTCATTCCCCAGGAACCAGTCAAAAGATTCGGTCTGGAGCGCCAACAGATTCGGCGGTGCCATCGGTTCATCAATTTGGGCAAAAGACACCCGGAAAGGGTGAGTGGAGGATTCTTTGGATTTCGTAGCCAAGATTTCCGTTTCCTTTATGTCGTATGGATGGTCGAGATTCCCTTTTGGTTTCAAGAGGTTACCCGCCACTTTTGCGCGAAAAGTCGCGTCAACGGGGGTCTCCCCTTCCACCTTGAAAATCTCGATGCGCTCCGGCGTTTGAACATCTCGTCCCTCGCTGTACCTGCCGTGATATTGCCGGCGCATTCTTCTGCAATATCAACGTTAACAGGCGGCCTCGGACAAAGAACACGCAAACATCTACTCTATAACTTTTGCGTGCTGTAAGCAATTTTCCGCTGTTAGATTCTGACAGCGCGACCCCGCCAGCAAAACTACTTAATGCTGCCGGAGGTAAGACCACCAATCAGACGCTTCTCAATGAGGGCAAACATGATAATGACCGGCACAATCGCGATTACGGATGTGGTAAACATGTACTGCCATTCACGCACGTAAAGCCCCAAGAAACGCGGCATTGCCACCGTCAAGGGTTGCAGCTCGGGCTTTTGCACCAACACGAAAGCCGCCGCGTACTCGTTCCAGGTATTAATGAACACGAACACGACCGCGGTGACGATACCCGGCCACACCAGAGGCAACGAGATTTTAAACATGGTTTGGAGACGTCCCAAGCCATCCATCAAAGCGGCTTCATCCACTTCCTTGGGTACTGAAGAGAAAAACGCCTGCATAATCCAGATTGCGAAAGACAGGTTAAAAGCCCCGTTGATTAGGATTAGCGCCACCCACACGACTTGTCCTTGCCAGCTGGAGAACTCCTGGTAGAGGCCGACCGCCAACACAGTAGGCTGGAGCATCTGAGTGCACAGCACCAGGAAGAGGAAGGGCATCCGCCCGGGGAAACGGAACCGAGCCACATAGTAGGCCGCGGGGGTCGCCACCAGCAGCACCAGGAGTGTCGCCCCGATGGCGATGACGGCCGTGGCCAAAAGCGATTTGCCTACGTTCACCGCAGGGAAGGACCACACCGTTAGGTAGTTGCTCAGTTCCAGTTTGGAAGGCAGGTAGTCCGGTGGAATTTTCCGCACGTCGCCGCGAGTCTTAACCGAAGTCACAAGCATTAACGCGTAGGGAAATAGGAAGAACAACACAATCAGCAGCGCCCCGACAAGCGTCATGACTATGCCTGCGGGACGGCGTTTGCGGCGGGTCGCTGAGGTAGCGTCAGAAGCCGCCTTGGCCGGTTCAGAATGTTTGGTCAGAGGGGTACTCATGTTACTCCACCTCCTTCGTCGGCTTCACAGATATGAGATAGATGGCAATAATCACCAGGCAGAACATGAAGTTCAAGACCGACAGCGCACTCGAGACGCCCGGACCGAGCTGTGCCTTGTACTGGAAAATCAAGGTTGTGGTGGTGTGGGCGGAATGATAGCCAGGGGACTCCACCAAGATCTGCAAAATAGGCAGGGAGTTAAATACGTTGATGATGTTTATCAAAGCAGCGGTGGCGACAGCGGGGCGCAACATGGGGAACACTATCAGCCAATAGCGCTGGAAGGAGTTGGCGCCGTCTACTCGAGAAGCCTCCAGAATGTCTTTCGGGACGGACTGCAGTCCCGCCAGGATGGTGTACGTCGTAAAGGGTAACGACACGTAGATAGCCACAAAAACTGCGACCCAGAAAGCCGCCGTGGGATTTTCCGTGAAAGCATAGGCTTTTTGCAAGATACCCGTGTCTACAAAAAACCGGTTGAACAGACCATATTCCGAGTCAAGGCCGTAGTTAAAGGCGGTGGTCGTCATCACCACAGAACACGCCCACGGGAGAATCACAAAGAGTCGCACCAGCTTGCGACCGGGGAAGTCCTTGTTGAGGAACTGCGCCAACCCCAAGGAAACTAGCACTGTCACCGTCACGACTACGACCACCCACAGGGTGGTGTTGAGTAGCACCTGGCCAATGTGTACAGAGGGATAGGTCAGCGCCCCGGCTTTACCGACGTAGTTGTCCCAACCTGTAAACCCTTTGTTTACCCCATACTTGTTGAATTTAATGAAGGAATAGTAGATGAGCAGGATAGTCGGGTAAATCACAACCCCGATAATCAGCAGGAGAGTCGGCGCCAGCCACGGTATAGCGGCTACAGTTTCCATCCACCGGCTCTTTTTCGCTTTTGGCTCAGTTTGGGTGCGCAACTGGGTCTTGACGTTCTGTTCCACACTGGGCGCACTTTTCATATCGACGAGATTCCTCTATACAAAGCGGGTTTTTATCGGGGCTGTAGAGGTGACAGTCGCCACCTCTACAGCCCCGTTTTCAAGCGTTCATGTCAGGACTCGGCATCGACCTGAGATTGAATCGCATCCAGCACAGCGGCTGGTTCTTGAGCGGTCAGTTTCCCGGCAGTAGACTGCAGGGCTCCTTGCAGCGTATCCCACTGCGGGTTACCTACTGGCAGGAACCTTACGGTACTCAGCGCATCGTAGAACTTCTTGTCGATGGGGCCGGCTTCGGACTTGCCTTGCTCAATGACGTTATCCGTCACCGGAAGCAACCCGGAGGGGGCATACCAGTTCTTGTACATCGCGTCCGAGTAGAACAAGTCAAGGAATCCCTTGGTAGCCTGCTTGCGGGCATCATCACCGTTATCGAAAGCCAGAATAAAGTCGGTGACACCCAAAGCGACACCCTTGCCGTCCTTGGATGGAACGGGAGCAACGTCGTACTTAATCTCAGGATAGTCTTTGGCGGTTACACCCAATAGACCGGAGTGAGACATCATCATGGCTACCTTGCCGTTGTTGAACAGGTCAGCGACATCTTGACGGTTGGACGTGCCGGCGTTGGGTTGGGTGCAGCCTTTATCGATGAGCTTCTTCATCTCGGTGAAAGCCTCCACGGTCTTATCGCTCTTGGCTTTCAACGTATCGCCCTCAGCCCAGTCACCACCGGCACCCCACAGCCACAGTGAGGACTCAACCTGGGCTTCCTCTCGACCTAGAGGCATACCGTAGGGGTACACATCGGGGGAAGCAGCTTTAATCTTGTCGCAGGCTTGCTCCAGTTCGTCCCATGTAGCGGGAACCGTCGTGATGCCGGCTTTTTCAAAGATGCCGGTGTTGTAGGCCATCATGCGGGAAGAGGCCACGTCGGGGACGACCCATTGAGTTCCGTCCGCCCCTACCCCGTTCTTCAGAAGGGCGGGTTCAATCGTATTCAACACGTCCTCGCTCATGACTTCTGTAATGGGGTAGAGCAGTTCGCCATCGGCTGCGGACGCAAAGTTATTGTCGTTCAAAATGTCGGGTAAGTCCTTGGCTTGTACACGAGCCTGCACCTTGGAGGAGAAATCGTCCCAACCTTCAATTTGCAGCTCAACCTTGACCTTCGGATAGGTCTTGTTGTACTCAGCAATAATGTTCTCCCAGTCCGTCTTGGTCGAGGAGGCGTACGAAGGAGCCAGAATTTTAATAGTGGTTTCCAAGTTAGCCGGATCCGCTGCAGCACTGCCTGAGCCGGAGTCAGAACCTGCACATCCGGCTAAAGCGAGCGCCGCGATTGCTGCTACTGCGCTAATTTTTACGATGCCTTTCACGAGCTTTCCTTTCCATTGTTGTAAGTTGTCAGCTCACGGTGGTAACCGAGGTAGTTTTTCCGCACTGTCTCAGGCGAAAAGGTGGACTTCATTGAACACCTACAACAAAGAATATGATTTTTTCTAATCATTTTGGTGCGATTTAAACAAATTATTTTATTTGCCGGCCCGTTCCTAGACAGTCAAAACCGTGATACCTTGGCTTTCCAAGACTTCTAAAGTTTGCGAATCGACACTGTCCGTGAGGATTTCGTCAATCGGTTCAAAGTCACAAATCCGGGCGGTCCCCAACGCGGAGAATTTTGAGCTATCCGCCACCACGGTGACTCGTTGGGCGGAACGGAGAAAAACGGCGTTGGTCTCCGCTTCCAGCAAGTCATCATTGAACAAACCACGTTTCAGGTCGATTCCCACCACCCCTAAAAACACTCGGGTCATCGCCAAGTTTTGCAGCACTAATCCAGACATGTTTCCAACGATTTCATACGAGCAAGGACGCATGGTTCCTCCCACGACGATGACTTTAATCTGGGGACGCAAAGCCAGTTCGTTGGCGATGTTGATGGCGTTCGTCACGACCGTTATCCCGTGACGTTGAAACCCAGGATCTTTCGAAACGCGCAGCGCCAATTCGCGCGAAACTTCCGTGGTGGTGGTTCCCCCGTTCAAGCCGATGACATCCCCCGGTTTCACCAATTTGGCGGCAGCTTTCGCCAGATGTTGCTTGGCTCGCCCACTATTCACCGGGCGATACCGCAAGGGCAGATCCCCGGATAGGGGGTTTGCCACCGCTCCCCCGCGAACCCGGGTCACCATCTGTTGGGATGCCAATCTGTCCAGATCGCGACGCGCAGTGGCTGGGGATACACCCAGGAGAGTTTCGATGTCCTCTACCTGAATCGAGCCGTTTTCCAGCACGAAGTCAAGGATTTTGGTCAGCCGTAATGATTGATGGGCCATGCGCTTTCCCTCCTGATTGATTTAAATTGTCTATAACATGAAATTTAAATCAGTTTCAAACAATTTGTGTCACCTTGCGTGGTATTTTTGTTTCTGAACAATGTAGCCGATTTTATAGGGAGAACACACCGCCATGAGTATCACCGCTGAGGAAATTGCTAGCCAACCCCAAACCTGGAAACAGGCCATTGACATGCTCGCTTCCCTGGACCCCAAGTTTTTCCCTGAAAAGGGCAAAAGTGTTGCCATGATTGGCTGTGGCACCTCCTGGTTCATGGCGCAGGCATACTGCCGAGCGCGGGAAGTCGCCGGACACGGAGTCTCCGATGCTTTCACCGCCACCGAATTCCCCCTGACACGCCACTATGACATGGTCATTACCCTGTCTCGTTCGGGCACCACCACGGAGATTATTGATATTCTCAAAGCCTTGCACGGCAAGGTTCCCACCCGCTTAATTACCGCAGTCGGCAATGGTCCCGCCACGCCCTTCACCGACATGGAACTAGTTTTAGACTTCGCAGATGAAACGTCGGTAGTGCAAACGCGTTTCGCCACCACGGCTCTGGCTTTGCTGCGCGCCAGCCTCGGAGAAGACTTGACGAAAGCTATTGCAGATTGCGCCGCCGCAGTGAATGCGGAAATTCCCGCAGCTTTCGTAACTGCCGACCAATTCACCTTCCTCGGCACCGGCTGGACTTACGGACTCGCCAACGAAGCCGCCCTAAAGATGCGCGAAGCCTCCCAATCCTGGACCGAGTCCTATCCGGCGATGGAATACCGTCACGGGCCGATTTCCATCGCCGAACCGAACCGCATTACCTGGATTTTCGGCTCCATCCCCGAGGGAATGGAGGCGCAAATCGCAGCTACCGGTGCCACTTTGGTCCACCACGACTACGATCCGATGGCCTCCCTGGTGCTGTTGCAACGCGTCGCTGTGGCGCGCGCGGAACACCGGGGTCTGAATCCAGACACCCCGCGTCACCTGACTCGTTCAGTGATTCTGTCCTAATTACGCACCTGAATAATCCTCGCGTCTTTGGAGGGACAGATGTCACCCGATGAGCTTCCGACACCAAAAACCGGTTCTGCACCGGTGTACGCGCTGGCCTTTGACGTGGGGGGAACGGACACGAAGGTTGCTTACGTGTCTAACAGCGGTTCGCTGGTGACGCTGCCGACCCTAGCTACCTCTACCGGCGGCGCTGTCGGTCTGATTGACCAAATTGCTGGTCAGCATAGTCAGATTCAACAGGCTTTGCACCGCGGTGAAATACGTCGCCCTGACGGCAAAGCTGTGACCGCTGAGCAGGTTTGCGGTGTTGTCGGGGTGGGTGTTCCCGGAGTAATGGTGGAAGACACCGGCATGACCATCACTTCAGCCAACCTTGGCTGGGGGAGTTTTCCCATGCGCGACCGATTAGGCGAAGCCTTGGGCGCTCCGATTGCGTTGGGACATGACGTTCGTTCCGGCGCCTTGGGCGAGGCCTTGTTTACCGGACGTCAGGAGTGTTTTTTTGTCGCTATCGGGACCGGCATTTCGGCGGGGATTGTCCTCAACGGGCGAGTACTGAACCGGAGCGGGAGCTCCGGCGAAATTGGCCAGATTCTACTTCCCAATCCCGATTTAAATTACCTGGAAAAGGCCGCCGCACCAGTTTCCACTCAGGCAACTCGCCTCCCCCTGGAACGGATTGCTTCTGCCGAATATACCGCCCGACGCTACGCCCTTTTGAAAGGTATTTCCCCACAAACTGCCCACCCCACGTCCAAGGATGTGTTCCTGAGGGAACGGGAAGGAGACGAATGTGCTCATCACGTAATCGAAACCGCCACGCAGGCATTGGGGGCAATCTTAGCTGCCAGCCTGGCAACCTTGGGAAATCTTGATGTCATCGTAGGCGGAGGACAATCTAAGGAAGGACCCGCCTACCTGGAGCGGCTCCGCCAGGCTACGTTATCGCACCTCGTGAACCTGCCTGAACCGCACTTCTCGCTGTCCAAATTTGGGTCGCAGGCACAACTGTTAGGTATCGCGGCGCAAGCCTTTGCCAAAGCCCAAGTTCCGATTATCCCCGCGACCCGCCCGTCATAAGTTTGGAAAGACTCAGATGCCTCAGCTCATCACTTTCACTCCCAACCCCGCCCTGGACATCACTTACACAGTGGACGCCCTCAAAATCGGTTCGACACATCGGGTCGAGGACTTCGTTTACCGTGCCGGAGGTAAGGGGATTAATACAGCTTCAGTCCTGGCGCAAATGGGTTATCCCACCCTTGCAGTAGGATTTTTATCCAGCCCGGAATACCTTGCCGACTTGGAAAAACGAAAACTAGAGTGGCAGGGTCGGTTTAGTTTTCAACCCTTGCTCATGCCATTCCCAAACCGCCAATCCGTAGCCATCGTGGCTGACGGAGACGCCACGGTATTCAATGAGGCAGGCCCGAACTATGGCACTATGAACCCCAAAGACGTTACTCAGCATTGGGAACAGGCGTGGCTGCAGGCACTGGAGTTGGACTGGGCGACCCCGAATGCTTTCGTCAGCATTAACGGGTCTTTTGCCCAGGGCAGTCCCCAGGGGATGCTCGGACGTCTCATCACCAGCTTGCATGACTTAGGCTGCTGGGTGATGGTGGATACTTCCGGAAACTACCTGTTAGAGGCCGCTCAGGCGGGCGCGGATTGCCTGAAACCGAATGTGGCGGAACTGCGTGAGGCCACCGGTATTACTGAGTTGCCCGCGGCGGCGCGCTCTTTGCTATCTCTGGGAGCTCGCTCCTTGCTGATTTCCGCTGGAAAAGACGGGCTGGCCTACGTGGAGCATCCCGCCGCACCTGTGCACACCGCCTCGCTACAGGTCGAGTGGGCCGCCCCCGGGATGACTTTGGAGGGCAATCCTACTGGAGCGGGAGATGCGGCGGTAGCTGGATTTCTGTCCGGCATGTCCGAAAACTTGCCGACACACGAGGCTCTCGGGCGTGCGGTGTCTTGGTCGGCTGCCGCGGTTCCGGCTGCAGTTGCTGGCGTGGTGGAAACAGATATGGTGGCAACAATTGCCGCTAAAATGACCTTTCAAACTGAAGAATGGAGTGCATAAATGCTGTGCGATATACGTAAACTCGCTGCTGAGGCAGCCTCGGCCGGAGTCGGTCTGGGGGCTTTCAACGTGGTGCTGCTGGAACATGGCGAGGCCCAGGTCGCCGCGGCAGAAGCGGTCAACCTACCGGTGATTCTGCAGCTGTCCCAAAACGCTGTTAAGTACCATCATGGCTGGCTCGACCCTATCGGCAGTGCCGTGCTAAAGCTAGCCGAACAGGCAAAAGTCCCGGTGGTAGCGCACCTTGATCACGCTGAGGATCTCGATCTGTGTCGCGCGGCGGTCGATTTGGGCTTTACCTCGATTATGTATGACGGCTCCAAACTGCCGGATGCGCAAAACCGTGACACTACCGCTCAGATTACCCAGTGGTGTCACGACCGTGGCGTGAGTGTTGAGGCCGAGCTGGGCGAGGTCGGCGGAAAGAATGGAGTCCATGACCCGAGCGCACGCACCAATCCAGAGGACGCCGCAAAGTTCGTGGCAGACACCGGCGTGGACTTGCTGGCGGTAGCTGTAGGGTCGTCACACGCGATGACCTCGCGCGATGCCACGTTGGACACGGATTTGATTTCTGCCATCAAACAGGCCGTTCCGGTTCCGCTGGTCCTGCACGGTTCTTCCGGGGTTTCTGACGAAGGAATGCGCGCCGCCATTACCGCAGGAATGACCAAGATTAACGTCTCTACGCACCTGAACGTGGTCTATACCGCTGAGGTCCGTAAGGATTTGGCACAAGGCCCCGATTTGGTCGACCCCCGCAAGTATTCCCGTAACGGTAACGCCGCATTGCAAGCGGAAGTGGAACGCCTGCTGCTGTGGTATGCGGGGAAATAAGCCCCGCTAGACACAGATTAGGGCGCGCAGCCCGAAAGCGAAGGTTTCCGGTTTCCCTGGTTCCAGTACCAGTACGTCCTGGTTGCGGTTGAAGGCGTTCGGCGGGCAGGTCACCGGCTCGACCGCCAGGGCGCGCCCATCATCAACGCCGGGGAAAGCCTCCTGGTGGGCGGGGTCGGCGCTATAAATCTGGAGCCACCGACACCACGGTCCGGCACTGAGCTCTGTCCCCGAACCGTCCGCCCGGCACAAGGCGACCCGTACTCGCCCATCCGGTTCGGGTTGAGCCCGAAAGGCGTGGTCAAGCCACAGTCCGTGCAGCGCTACCGGCCGCGCTTGACCCAAAATACTGTCCGCGGGGTGCTCCAGACCGGTCGGCAAGTTGCGCACTGGGTCCAGCACCAGGTTGTTGCCTACCGAGATACTCAGGGTGCATTCGTCCAGGCTCGCACCCCCCGCGCTCAAATATGGATGCCACCCGAAGCCAAACGGGCAGGGCGTATAGCTGAGGTTGGACACCTGCAGTTCCCCGCGCAGCCCTTGGGTCGCGTCAACACTCCAGTTCATCACGTATTTGAGTCGCCACGACCAGCCCGGTTGCGGTTCCATTTCCAGCGTGAGACTCACCGCTGCGGGGTTGCCGGATGTTTCGGGATCGAGTTCCCAAGGTAGCTCCCTGACGAAACCGTGAATGGCGTTATGGCGGTCGGGTTCGTTGATTTCGAGCTGATACGTTTCGCCATGAAACGTGAAATTTCCGCCGTCCACCCGGTTGGGCCACGGCACCAGCAGACACCCCGCCGCAAACGGAACCGGGGACACTCGTGACAACCCCTGGTGCGGCACCGGAGGGGTCACCACCAGCGGCTTGTCCGCAAAAGTCAGCGACCACAAGCCCCCGCCGAAGGGCAAAATCTGGGCGCGGTATTGACCGGCTCGAAGTTCTATGAAGTCATTGCTCGAGGTCATACGGCGATTTTAGCAAGGTGAGGAGGGGCGAGACATTGCTATTCAGACGCGCTGGTGATGCTTCGCATTTCTGCAACTTCGTAGCAGGGGCGAAGCGCCGCCTGAAACGGCAAACCATTGCCGTTTCTTAACGGCTCCGCACCCTGAGCGCTTCACTCATTTTTGCCGCATTGCGGCAAAAATGCTCAGCACCCAAAGAAGCTCGTGAATAGGGATTGCGGTTTGCGTTTGTCCTCGGGGCAGGTACACCACTGGTCAGCCGGGACGCTGGCCTTGACCGCGTCAATGTGTTGACCGCATCCTGTCCAAGTCGTCTTTCCGCAGTTCGCGCACTTTACTGGAGAGCACATATTTTTCCCTTTCCTCTATCCGGAATCGTCTGTTGGAAGCTATGTTACATTTCCAGCACCGCGCCGGGGTTGTCAAAGTAGTAGGCGAAAACCGTATTGACCCCGCCAGACAATACTTTAGCATTAATCCCTGCGGGTTCCAGAATTCTCTGTGCCAGCCAAGCGTTAGCCCCGCTATCATCGCTCAAGTACACGGTTTTCCCTTCCACCCAGGAGCGCACCTCATCCAGTCGCGAACGCAGTTCCGTCAAGGGAATGCACACGGCGCCCTGCAAATGTCCGGCATTGAACTCGGGGACGGGGCGCACATCAAGTATTGGCGTGGCGGGGTCGAGGTGAGCCGCTTCCTCGGCGTACCACAGTTTCAGCCGGCCACGCAGCACATTTTCCGACACGTAACCCAGGAAATTGACCGGATCCTTCGCTGCGGAATACGGGGGCGCATACGCCAAATCCAAGTCAATCAAATCGGGAGCGGTCAGTCCGGCCTTGAGCGCCGTGGCGATAACATCGATACGCTTATCTACTCCGTTGCCCCCGATTCCTTGCGCGCCGAGGATGCGGCCGTCCGCGGCCGCAAAATGCAGCATCAGCTGCATCGGTTGGGCTCCGGGCAGGAAAGTGCCGTGGTCGGTGGGGTGGGTGTGAATCGTGCGGTAGGCGATGCCCCTCGCGTCCAGTTCAGCTCGATTTGCCCCGGTCTGAGCCACCGTCATGGGTCCCACCCGAAAAATCGAGGTACAGATGGGTTTAGGTAGAGGCCGGGCCGATTCTGGGTCAGCGATGAAGTCGGCGATAAGCCGAGCCGCGCGGTTGGTCGGACCGGCCAGCGCAACCGACCGCGCTTGTCCGGTCACCCCGGTCTGCTGCGTAACGGCGTCACCGCAGGCGAACACGTCAGGCAAACTGGTACGTCCGTGCTGGTCAATCTCAATATATCCCCGCTCATCAGCCTTAACCCCGGCTGCCACGAAAGGCTCGGTGGCAGGGGCAACGCCTGCAGCCAGCACGATCAGCCCCGCTTCGAGGCACTGCCCGTTCGACAGTTCCGCCAGGTCGTGAGCGGGAAAATGTTGAATCTTGGTGACACGAGTTTTCGCGATGACGTTAATATTGAGCGATTGCAGGGCTCCGGTCACCAGATGAGCCATCTCCAGGTCCAGCGGGGGCATGACATGGTCACCGCCTTCGACGATAGTCGTGTTGATGCCGCGGCGAGCCAGGGCTTCCGCCGCTTCGATGCCGATGAATCCCCCGCCGATAACCAACGCTGATTTCGCACAATCAGCCAGGTCCACAATCCGCTGCGCATCATCCACCGTGCGCAGCGTGTGCACCCGCGGGGAATCCAGGCCCGCAATCGGGGGTCGCGCAGCCTTCGCTCCGGGAGAAAGCATCAGCTTGTCGTAGCTTTCGGTGAAAACACGCCCGTCTGCGCCGCGCACCTGCACGGTTTTCGCGTCCGCATCCAAGCTGATGACCTCGTGGTTCACCCGCACATCCAGATTCAGTTTCGCTTTCAGGCCCTGGGGCGTGTTCAGCAGCAGGCTTTCTCGCGCGGGAATCTCCTGGCCGACATAAAAAGGCAAGCCGCAGTTAGAAAACGAAGGGTACGGCCCTTTTTCAAACACCACGATTTCGGCTGACTCGTCCAACCTGCGCATCCGCGCCGCAAAGGACAGACCGCCCGCAACTCCGCCAACCGCTACCAGCTTCATTTCATCCCCTTTTCTTCGTTTTATTCAGAAGGTTCTCCGGGCGCTTTCCCGGTGAACTCTCGACACCATTAACATAGCATGGGAAGGTGTGAAGGGTAAACCGACTACCGCTGACCGTAGCGAGCTGCCGCCAACCCGCGCTTGTGCGCGCTTCTGAAAAACCGGCAAAAACGGCTAGAGCAGGGCGAACAGCAGACCGAGCAGGCCGCCATAAGCCAGGGTGAGGAAACCGGTGTTACGCAGGGCGACAATCAAGGACTTGCCAGTCTCGTGTGCGCGTACCGGACGCATCGTCCGCAAAGCCCCCAGCCACAGCGCGAGCTGCACCACAAAACCGCTGCCCCATTGGATAAATCCGCCGGGGAAGATATCCGGCCACGGCACAAATAGCACCGCCAGTGACAACAGCAACGCGGTATAGATAAAAAGCCGGTAAATACGGCGCGACCAGGCATCACCCAAACGTACCGCCAGGGTAACTTTGCCGGATTTCCGGTCCGTGGGGATGTCGCGCAGATTATTGACCATCAGCAACGCGCAGGACAGCAACCCCAACCCGCTGGCCAGCGCCCAAGACTGCCACGGTAGGACTTGGGCCTGCACCCACAGGGTTCCCTGCACCGCCAGCAAACCGAAAAAGACAAAAACCAGCAGCTCAGACAGGCCTACCCCGGCGTAGCCATAGGGATGCTTGCCCCCGGTATAGAACCAGGCTGCTGCGACCGCTGCCACTCCGGCACCGATGAGCCACCATGACTGGGAAACGATGGCGACACTCAGGCCCACAGCGCTGGCTAAGGCGAAACAACTCAGCGCCACCGCCAAGACCTTGCGCGGATTTTCCCCGCCACCGACCAGGCGCGGCGGGCCCACGCGGTATTCATCAGTGCCGCGAATCCCGTCGGAATAGTCGTTGGAAAAATTCACCCCGATTTGCAGCAGCAGCGCCACTGCCAGGCAACCCAGGGCCAGCCAAGGATCCATCTTGCCCAGTCCGGCGGCAATGCCGGTGCCGAGCAAGACAGGTGATGCCGAAGCCGGGAGGGTACGCAGCCGCGCTCCTTCAATCCAGGCTTGAGCAGTGGCCATCGGGGTTCCTTTCCTTGCAATCGTTGCGCCACCGGGTGTGAGGTTTCGCGCTTTCACGAGGTTCTATGCCCGGGGTTTCGGCGTAATTCGCCGTAAAAAGTCTAACGCGGTTTTAACCTGAAATTAACCGGTTAATTTGTGGCCCCGGGTGCGTGGTTTCGGGGTGTGCGTGGATTATAGGGTGAAAATAGCCGGGTAGCTGCCATTATTGGCAGCTACCCGGCTATTCTCCACCTTTAGGCACAACCCGGCGAATAGCCTCGGGTTCTCCAGGCCTGTTATCCCCGAATTTCCGGGGCTTTGCCTGGAGGTGTTTGCGTGAGCCGAACTCGCGATTTTTCGCATGCGGGGGTTGTGAGACGATGGAGTCATGGCGAAAGAAAAAACGGTTTACGTGTGCTCCAACTGCGGGGAGGAATGGCCCAAATGGGCTGGTCAATGCCGCAGCTGCGGCCAGTGGGGCACCTTGGAAGAAAACGTGGTCCTGGCGAAAAGCTCCGCCCGTGGGGGTGGCGGAAGCGCGGTGCGCGGTTCCGGCAGCTACGGGCGTCCGGCGTCCCCGGCCAAACCAATTGGCCAGTACTCCACCGAGCGGGCCGTGCGCCTGCCCACCGGGGTGGGTGAATTTGACCGAGTCCTCAGCGGCGGTATCGTACCCGGTGCGGTCATCCTGCTGGCTGGAGAGCCCGGAATCGGAAAGTCAACGCTGCTGTTAGAGGTCGCTGCCCGGATTGCTCAAGGCACGGTCCCGCCCTCGCCCGATGCTGGTGGGAGCTCCCGGCTACGCTTGATTTCCCCCGATTCACCAAATCCCGCCGCTGCGGATGCGGAGGGGAAAACTGTCCTGTACCTTACCGGCGAGGAAACCGCCGAAGCGGTGTTGTCCCGCGCAAAACGCATCGGTGGAGTGGCGGACAACCTTTACCTGGCGGCTGAAACCCAAGTCTCACAAGCCCTGGCTCAAATCGAGACAATCAGCCCGGATTTAACCATCATCGACTCCATTCAGACCCTCACTGACCCCACTATGGACACGTCTATCGGCGGCCCGGCTCAGGTTCGTGAAGTCGCGGCCCGGCTCATTGACGCGGCAAAGGGCCGGCACATGGCGCTGGTCCTGGTGGGGCACGTCACCAAGGACGGGGCGGTGGCAGGTCCGCGCACCCTGGAACACCTGGTGGACGTAGTGTGCCAGTTTGAAGGCGAACGAACCGGAGAGCTGCGACTGTTGCGCGCGGTGAAAAACCGCTACGGCCCTACGGATGCGGTCGGTTTCTTTCAAATGGTCGAATCCGGCATCGAAGGCATCGAGGACCCCAGCGGCCTGTTCCTCAGCAAAACGGCCGAGCCGGTGCCCGGGGCCTGCGTGACCATGTCGCTAGAAGGCCGGCGCGCCCTGCCTATAGAGATAGAAGCCCTGGCCACCCCCATAGCGGGCGGCTCACCGCGGCGCACTGTTTCCGGTCTGGATTACTCACGCACCGCTATGATGCTGGCTGTCCTGCAAGCCCGACTAAAACTGCCTTTCGGCACTTTGGACGCTTACGTCTCTACGGTTGGCGGAGCCAGAGCGGTCGAGCCGGCAGTGGACTTGGCCGTTGCACTCGCGGCGGCCTCTGCCGTGACGGGCCAGGTCATCGACCCTGGTCTGGTGGCTTTTGGGGAAGTTTCGTTGACCGGAGAAATCCGTTCCTGCACCGCGGTGTCTCGCCGGGTAGCGGAGGCGGCTCGGCTGGGGTTCACTGGCGCTATTGTGCCGGCTGCCGCCGCGGGTGGTTTGCAGGCCCCACGGGGATTCAAGATTCAAGCTGCCGCAAACCTGCGTGAAGCGATGAGCCTGGCCCTACGCCGCGCCCCCGCCTCGCCTCCAGACCACGAAATCTGAGTTAAACCGAAACGGAACTTTTCTCACGCACGCCGTGTCACAATGAGTACATCTCGACTACCGAAAGGACATAATATGACCCGAAAACGTTTCATTGTCACGGTATGTGCCCTCGCTATGGCGGGAGCATCTACTATCACCTGCGCCGCTGCTAACGCTGAGGGCTTCAACCAGCTCGCGGGCACTAATCGTTACGAAACCTCCGTAGCGATTTCTCGCCACGCCTACCCCAGCTCAGCGGAAAATGTTTACCTGGCACGCGGCGATGTTTTAGCCGATGCTCTCTCGGCGGGATCCCTGCCGGGTGGCCCGATTGTTCTGGTCGATCCCCACGGCAACAACGATGCTGCCGCCCAGTATGTAGCCGGTTTGAAAGTCACCGGCAAAGTCATTGCCTTGGGCGGGCCGGGCGTAGTTTCCGATGCAGCCTTGACCCAAGTGGCTGGGGATAAACCTACCGCCCGGATTTTCGGGGCTAACCGCTATGAAACCTCAGCTAAGATTGCCGCGGCCGCTTTCCCGAGCGGTGCCAAAGTGGCTTATATCGCCAATGGTGCCGGGGATGGCTCCCCCGATGCGGTAGCTGGCGGGGTTCTCACGGACGGCCCGGTCATTTTGGTCAATCCCAGCGGAAATAACGCTTTCGCCGCCAATGCGATTAAGGCACTTGGAGCTCAAAAAGTCACCGCCTTGGGCGGGCCGGGCGCCGTGTCCGCGGAGGTGCTTGCCGAAGTTGCCCAAGGGGCAGACACCGCCCGCTTGCAGGGTGAGAACCGCTACGCCACCTCCCTAGCTATTGCCAACTACGCTTTCCCCGGTCACAAGGGGAACTTCTACGTGGCTCGCGGTGACGTGTTGGCCGATTCTGTTTCCGGGGGAGCGCTCCAGGACGGTCCCATCATCCTGTCCTCCACCATGCCGAACCCGGGAATGAATATCGCCGCTGGTTACGTGCAAAATAACGCGGCTTCTCCCATTTTCTTAGGCGGTAGCATCTGGGATCCGCAGGTCATGCAGATGATTGCCAGCGGCACCGGATACACTCAACCGGCTCAGCCCGCTCAACCAGAGCAACCGCAGCAACCAAATAATCCTGGTAATGCGGCCGGGTCCGCGGAGCAAGCCGCCGCCCAGGAGGAAGCGGATATCCATGCCGGCATTAATGCCCGGCGTGCCCAGGACGGCATCGCGCCTCTGACTCGCGACCCCGCTATGGATGCCCTCGCCCGTGCCTGGTCGCAGCATATGGCTCAAACCGGCGAATTCGAGCATTCCAATAATGCCCCGAACGGCATCCGCTCGATTCTCGGCTCGAAGTGCATGGCAGTAGGCGAAAACATTGACTGGCACATGGGCTTCTTCCCCGCTGGTCAGGGCGGCAGCAAGCACGTCACCAACTGGATTCACTCGCCCGGGCACTTCGCGAACCTGATGAACGCTGGCTTCACCACCACCGGTATCGGGGTGTGGTTCGACGGGCCGAATTCATCCTACGCGACCCAGATGTTCTGCCGGTAAAGGCTTCCTGAACAGGCAAAACATCTAACTTAATCAAGTTTTTCTAACTTAATAAACTTTTTGGGGCTGGCACACGCCAGCCCCAAAAAGCATTAATCCTCAAACAGCGCCAAGCTGGCGGATTCTCAGTCTGAGAACTCGATAGCTGTGCCGCCGCGGGACACGGCCTCGACACGGCCCGTCTGCGAGTTGCGGCGGAACACGGCGTGGGAAACCCCTGCCAGTTCCTCAGCCAACATCGTCTTTGGCTCGATAAAGAACCCGGTGTCACCAGGCATAACCCCGCCGGAAGGCATGTAGTAAACCTTCGTGTCACTGTTCAAATACAATCCGCCTTCGATGACACAGTCGTCTCCCAGTGGAACCGCCAAGCCGGAGTTCGCCCCCATATGGCAATTGTTCCCCAAAGACACGCGCTTGTGCGGCCCTACCGCCAAAGTACCCGCAGTGGAGGCGCCACCTGCCAGAGTCGTGCCTTCCCCCACGGTCACGCCTTGTGACAAACGCCCCTCAATCCGGGCAGCCCCCAAGGTTCCCGCGTTGTAGTTCACGAACCCGGTGTAGCCAATTTCGGTGCCGGGATGCAGGTAAGCACCCAAGCGAACGTTCTCAGAATGGGCAATGCGTACCCCGCTCGGAGTCACATAAGTGGTCATGCGGGGAATCCGATCCACGCAACGGATATTGGCGCCGATGCCGTACTTGGTCATCAGGCGCAGACGGGTTTCCTCAAAGTTGTCATAATCGCAAGCCCCCCGGCTGGTCCACGCCACTAGGTTCAGCTTGTCGAACAAGCCTTCCAGACTCAACGTGTTGGGTTTCACCATTCGCCACGACAGGGCGTGCAACCGCAAGTACCCATCAGGAGCGCTCTGGACGTCGTCCTCCAAATCGGCACTCACGGTGATGGCCTTGTTAATAATCAGGCGGGCATCGTCCTTGCCCTCCAGGTGCGCTAGTTTCGCGGTCAGCTCTTTCGCTTTCGCCTCGTCCACGTCGCCCTCAAAAATGTAAGGGTACCAGGTGTCCAGCGACTTTCCGCTCTCAGTTTCGGCCGTCAGGCCGACACCCCAGACTTTCTTAACCATGTTTTTCCTTCTCTCTAAATACTGTCAACGCTCTGGCTCCGCCCGCCCCCGCGCGCGTTACGCGCCGCCGGTCAACAGGCCGGGCAGGGAGACCCCAAAAGCTGCTTACCTGGCAGACCGAGAACGCAGGTTCTCGTAGTGACGCTCGGTGTGGCCGATGTAAACCTGACGCGGACGAGCAATCTTGGTCGCCGGATCGGCAACCATCTCGCGGTACTGGGCGATCCAGCCCGGCAGACGACCCACCGCAAACAGCGGGGTAAACATCTTCATTGGGAAGCCCATCGCGCGGTAAATCAAGCCAGTGTAAAAGTCCACGTTCGGGTACAGGTTACGCGACACAAAGTAATCATCACTCAACGCGATGCCTTCCAACTCCAGCGCCAAATCCAGCAACTTGTCAGCTTTACCCAAACGACTCAAGACTTCGTGGGCGGATTCTTTCACCAGGGCGGCGCGCGGGTCGTAAGCCTTGTATACGCGGTGACCGAAGCCCATCAGCTTGATGCCGTCCTCTTTATTCTTAACCCTTTCCACGAAGGTCTTAATCGACATATCCGTGTCTCGCAGCTGCATTAACATCCGCAGCACGGCCTCGTTAGCCCCACCGTGCAGCGGACCAGCCAACGCGCCCACCCCGGAAGCCACCGAAGTGTAGAGGTTCGCGTGAGAAGAGCCCACGAAACGCACCGTCGAGGTCGAGCAGTTCTGCTCGTGGTCGGCGTGCAGGATAAACAAACGATCCAAAGCGCGAACCATCGCCGGATCAATATCAAAGGACTGATAGGGCAATCCGAAACACATCCGAATAAAGTCTTCGGTCAGCTCGCGGGAGGCGTCCGGGTACAGTTGAGGCAGTCCGGCAGCGCGCTTCGCGATGGTCGCAACCATGACGGAGAGTTTGGCCAACAGTTGAATCGTGGCTTCTTCAAGCTGTTCAGGTTCGAGGGGGTTCAAAGTGTCCTCGTAGTAGGTCGCCAGACCGGCAACGCCCGCCTGCAGGATTGACATGGGGTGACCATTCGAGGGGAAGGCCGTAAAGAACGCCTTAAAGTCCTCGGGCAACAGACGGTTGCGCTTGATTTTGTGGGTGAAGGTTTCGAGGGACTTCGCGTCGGGCAGGTCGCCATAAATCAAGAGGTAGGCGACCTCTACGAAGCTGGATTCCCGAGCCAGTTCCTCAATCGGGTAGCCACGGTAGCGCAGCACCCCGTTAGCGCCGTCGATGTAAGTAATCTTGGATTCGCAGTTGGCGGTATTGCCGAAACCGTAGTCCAAAGTGACGTTGCCAGTACTGCTCAACAGTTTGTTGATTTCAAGACCGTTGTTGCCTTGCGTGGCCTGGTGAAAAGGGGTATCCAATCGCTTCTGGTCAGACTGGATAAAGTACTCTCCGTTATTCTCACCCATGAGATTCCTCCTCGATGATTTTTATTGTCATATAAGCGCTGGTCCGGCAGCATTGCCAGGCTGGGGAGCTTTGGGACTTAAGTCCTTAGGACTATAGTACTCCCGTTACCCGCGTTTCGTCCAATAGTTTTTGACGTCAATAATTTAAATAAAAATCACCGCAGCGGTGCAGTTTCGCTCTGCACCGTACCGTACGTTGAGGAGGCGTTCAGTCAAGCCTCGTAAAGGCCACCGCTCCCGATGCCGGAATCAACCCTGGGGAGGCAGCGCGGCCACCATCGGGTCGTCCTTGTCGACCTTGCCCACTACGGAGGCCCCACCGGGGGTCGGGTTATCAAAATCAGCAAAAAAGTCTCGATTGGCCCGCAAGAAGTCTGTCCACGGCTCGGGCAAGTCGTCCTCGTAATAGATTGCCTGCGGCGGGCACACCGGCTCACAAGCTCCGCAATCCACGCATTCCAGCGGGTTGATGTACAGAGTGCGTTCGCCCTCATAAATGCAGTCGACCGGGCATTCGTCGACACAAGCCTTGTCTTTCACGTCCACGCAGGGTTGAGCTATAACGTAAGTCATGAATCTATCCTACCCCGTGTCGTCAGGTTCGCCTGTCGGCTAGTCGTCTGTGCTTGGGGACGCGGCTGCGCCTTCACGAGCTTTTTGCGCGGCTAAGTCTTTCGCGCACACCACCGCGTTATCCGGCGCGTAGGTGTGAGTGTAGGTCTTGGAATCGACCTTTTTCCCATCCAAGTAGCGGGTGCGCGTGTTGCTGACGGTAAAACCGGGCTGACCCGCCCCGGATGGCACGCACTTGGACCAATTGTTGATGGTCTGTTTCGGCTGCACATAGTTTGTCCGCGGACTTTGGGTCGACTCCACGGTGTAGTACTTGGTGCCCCAGATACGCATATGCAGCTGACCCCCGCCGGTCCATCCCTGCAGCACCACAGCCGTTGGATTCGGGTTTTTCCACTTCAAATCCAGGGAACCGGTCCACAAGGTGCATTCGCGTCCGGCCGGATAGCGGGTGAAGTAAACCCCGTGAGGATTGAACTCAATCAAATCCATTCCCGCAAACCAAGCCGCATTCAAGGCTGTGACGCACATCTGGGACAAACCACCACCGATGGCTGTGGTGTGCACACCGTTTTCAAAGACCCCCGAAGCTCGCCAACCATTCTCGGGCGTCAACGGCCCCAAGTCACGTTCCAGGGAAAAGTCCTGTTTCGGGAGATACATTTTCCCAGTCAGAATCTGGGCCGCCCTGGTCAGATTACTGGTCCGCACACTGTCGGCAGTCAGCGGGGTGGCAAACTCCCCAATAATCTCTTTTACTCCGGCTTTATTGGCGTCATCGGTAGAGAACTGGGGAGGAATCGGGGTCAAATCGAGACTGACCTCACGGTTTTCCCCGGAAGTTGCTCCCAAGGTCACTCGGTCGGCCAATTCTTTCGGATCGAGTTTGGTCCCGTTCACGGACGCCACCACCTGCGGAGATCCGGAACTAAAACTGAAACGCGCATCAACCGGCTCGGTTTCCAAGCCCTTGGTGTTTCCCAAGGTGAATTTCTTGAGTTTCTCCCCGTCAAAACTGGCTTTCAGCTCCTCGCCGCGCAGAGACCAAGTGACGTCCTGACACAGTTCAGCAGGGGGAATTTCCAGGCTTTGCCCGCCAACGTTGAGCTTCACCGGGGCGCTCATAAGGGTTTTCGCTTCGCCCTCGGTGGCGGCGTCCAACTGGGCCTGGGTGGATTTCGGGGTACTAGACTTGCCCGGAAGTTTCAGGGGGTCCCCTTGCTTCCACCACGATGTTTGTAGCAGGGCGGTGGCGGCTTTCAGATTCAGCTCGCGTCCCGGACTGGGCTTGACCGGCTTTAGCTGACCCGCCTGACAATTAAAATCAGCTTCCTGCGGCGCGGACTTCAGATCCGCAGCCGCCGCGGAAACGGCTTTATAAAGCGCTTTTTCATCAATTTTCGATTTCAGGTCCAGCGCGCCAGCACCACCGATATGAGCAATTATCTTGATTGGATTCAAGGAGAAATCGGCGACCTCATGCACGGAAGAGGTGAAATCGGGCTGCAGCCCTGCCACGGCCGGATCGATGTTCGCCGTTTTGGCGCCCAGTTTCACTGGGAACGGCTGCTTCAGCTTGTCCCCCAAATCGGAATCGAGCTTCTTAATGGCGGCATCGGGCGTCATTCCCCCGACAGAAACCCCCGCGATTGACGACCCTCGGGGCATACTGCCCGACACGGCTACGGCCACCCCCACGTAAGCCAAGGCTAAAACCCCAATGGCTGCGCCGATAAACACAGGAAACTTGCCGCTGCGTTTCTTGTCCTGCGCAAAGCCGGGGAACATTTCAGTAGCGTTGGTAGTCCGCGCCCCACCCGGCGCTTTTCCTGCCGGTCGAGCGGGTCGGGGAACGGGCCGGGACACGGCAGGACGCGACCCTTTGGGGGAGGCACCCGGCCTCGCACCTTTATTCACGTCTGGTTTGCCCATCGAATCCCCCTGCGGTATCCGCTCTTGGTATATCCGCCGAATTACTGCTCGCGGCGGCGACGCGCCGCATCTTTGTAGCGTGTTTCCGTATCTAAGATTACCTTACGAATCCGCACAGCTTCAGGAGTTACCTCGACACATTCATCATTTCCGGCAAATTCCAGGCTTTCCTCTAGGGTAAAGTTCATCGGCGGGGTCAGGCCTTCAAAAGCGTCCTGGGTGGAAGAACGCATGTTGGTCTGCTGTTTTTCCTTGGTAACGTTGACAATCATGTCATCGCCGCGCGGGTTCTCCCCCACGACCTGACCCTCATAGACCTGTGAGCCGGGCTGAATGATGAAGCTGCCGCGCTCCTGCAGTTTAATCATGGCGTAAGGGCTGGCTTTCCCGGCGCGGTCCGCGATGAGCGAGCCGGTCGCACGCCCCTCAATCTCGCCTTGCCACGGCGCCCAACCGGAACTGACCGAGGAGGCAATCCCGGTGCCGCGCGTCTCGGTCAAAAACCGCGTCCGAAAACCAATCAAACCGCGGCTCGGAACGGTAAATTCCAGACGCACCCAGCCGGTTCCGTGGTTGGTCATCGTGTTCATCTGACCTTTGCGTGCCGCCAGCAGCTGCGTCACCGTTCCCAAGTGTTCTTCCGGAACGTCCACGGTCAGGGCCTCCATCGGCTCCAGCAGTTTGCCGTTTTCTGTCTTGGTCACGACCTGCGGTTTTCCGGCGGTCACTTCGTAGCCTTCCCGGCGCATCTGTTCGACCAAGATTGCCAAAGCCAGCTCGCCGCGGCCCTGCACCTCCCAGGCATCCGGGCGCCCGATATCCACAATCCGCAGGGACACGTTACCCACCAGTTCCCGCTCCAAACGGTCCTTGACCTGGCGTGCGGTAACTTTTGCGTCTTTCACCCGCCCAGCGAACGGGGAAGTATTGATGCCAATCATCATAGAAATCGCCGGTTCGTCCACCCGAATCAGCGGGAGGGGACGCGGGTCGTCCACGTCAACCAGGGACTCGCCGATGGTGATGTCCTCGATACCGGCCACCGCGACAATATCCCCGTATTTTGCCGACTCGGCAGGGACCCGTTCCAGACCGTGCGTGGCCAGTAGCTGGGTAATTTTAACAGTTTCCACCATGCCGTCCTGACGAGCCCAGCCGACCGTCTGACCTTGCCGGATGGTTCCGTTGTGAATCCGCAGCAGTGCCAGGCGGCCCAGGAATTGAGACGCGTCGAGGTTCGTGACGTGCGCCTGCAAGGGGGCTTCCGGATCATAGGTGGGTCCCGGAATATGCTGCAAAATGGCCTCGAACAGGCACTCCAGGTCACCGTCGGGGACGTTGCCGTTGCCGGGGTTCGTCAAGGACGCTGCCCCTACCTTTGCCGAAGCATAGATAATCGGCAGGTCCAGCAGCTGATCCAGGTCCAGACCGTCCTCACCGAGTTCCCCGCTGGCTTCCAAGTCGGTGGCCAGCGTCAGCAGCAGGTCGGTCGCTTCGGAAACGACTTCGTCGATACGCGCGTCGGGGCGGTCGACCTTATTAATAACCAACACGACCGGCAGTCGCGCCGCCAATGCCTTGCGCAACACGAAACGAGTCTGGGGCAGGGGGCCTTCGGAAGCGTCCACCAGCAGCACCACCCCGTCCACCATCGACAGACCGCGCTCAACCTCCCCGCCAAAATCGGCGTGACCGGGGGTATCCACCACGTTGATGGTGACGCCCTGGGGGCATCCGCTATCCACAGCTGCTGGACCGCGATATTTCACCGCCGTGTTTTTAGCCAGGATAGTGATGCCTTTTTCACGCTCCAGGTCGCCCGAATCCATGACTCGTTCCGGGCCGTCCGCCCGGAGTCCCTCGGCATGAGCCTGTTTCAACATGGCGTCGACCAGGGTCGTTTTCCCGTGATCAACGTGCGCGACGATGGCGACATTTCGGATATCTTGACGCTGTGCCATAAACCCTTTTCTGTAGTTACCGGTTTTCCAAAAACAACGTCCTATTGTAACGCCGCTTACTCGCCGGTGAACAACGGAATCTTGGCGCCGGGAATCGCGTCAATCAAATCCCTAGTGTAAGCCTGGGTCGGGTGGTCAAAGATTTCGTCAGTCAGACCGGTTTCCATGACCCGGCCCTCCTGCATCACCACCACATCATCAGCCATCTGACGCACCACCGCCAAGTCGTGGGTGATGAACAGGTAACTGATATGTTCCCGGTGCTGAATCTCAGCCAACAGCTGCAAAATTTGTTCCTGCACCAACACGTCCAGGGCGGAAACGGCCTCATCCAAAACAATGATTTCGGGACGCAACGCCAGGGCGCGCGCAATCGCGACGCGCTGACGCTGACCGCCGGATAGCTCCCCGGGGTAGCGGCGCATCGCCGAACGCGGTAGGGCCACCGCGTCCAACAGCTGGGCCACGCGTTCCTCACGAGCCTTCCGGTCGCCCTTCCGATGCACCAGTAGCGGTTCCTCGATGCAGCGGTAGACGCTGAACATGGGATCGAGGGAGCCGTAGGGATTTTGGAAAACAACCTGCATTTTCGCCCGCATATCGAACAGTTCGCGTTTGTTCAGGGTCGACAGGTCGGTGCCTTCGTAATAAACTTTGCCCGAAGTGGGGTCCAGCAGGTTCAAGATGATGTTCGCCACCGTGGATTTCCCGGAGCCGGATTCGCCCACCAGCGCCAAGGTCGTGCCTTTGCGCAGGCCAAAGGACACATCGTCGACTGCCTTGAGCTTTTTGGCAGCGCCTTTCGAGCCGCGCACGTCAAAAACCTTGGTTAAGTTTTCGACCCGAATAATTTCTTCCTTGTATTCCTCCCGGCTGGCTCCGAAAGTCAGCAAATCTTCAGAGACTTCGCCGCGTTGCTTAGCTGCTTGGATACGGTGCGAAGCCAGGGACGGCGCGGCACTAACCAGGCGCTTCGTGTAGGGGTGCTGCGGCTGTTTCAAGATGTCCAGAGCCGGACCAGATTCCACCACGCGCCCCCGGTGCATAACGACCAGGTGCGAAGCCCGTTCTGCTGCCAGACCCAAGTCGTGCGTGATAAACAGTACCGAAGTACCGCGCTCCTGCGTCTGATTCTGCAGGTGGTCGAGAATCCTCCGCTGCACCGTAACGTCCAGAGCGGAAGTCGGTTCGTCAGCAATCAGCAACCGCGGATCGGCAGCTAGGCCAATGGCGATGAGAGCGCGTTGACGCATCCCGCCGGAAAATTCGTGCGGATACTGTTTCGCGCGACGTTTCGCGTCTGGCAATCCCGCTTCTTCCAGCAGTTCCACCACGCGTTCATCCTCACGACCTTTGGCTTTGCCGTTAGCCCGCAAGGCTTCACGCACCTGGTAACCGATTTTCCACACCGGGTTCAGGTTCGACATGGGGTCTTGGGGCACCATGCCGACATGCGAACCGCGCAAATCAACGTATTGGCGCCGATTCAAACTGGTGATGTCGTGACCCTGGAACAAAATCTTGCCGCCCACGACCTTGCCCGTACCGGGAAGCAACCCGATGATGGCAGCGGCCGCCGTAGACTTACCGGAACCGGACTCGCCCACAATAGCGATGGTCTGACCAGGATAGACACAGAAATTGGCTTTACGCACGGCGGAGACCATCCCAGTGGAAGATTTGAAAGCAACTTCCAAATCGATAACTTCCAGCAAGGGCATCGTCGCGCCAGATTTCGCGGCTGCATAGGAGGCCGAACCCAGGATTAGTTCGTCTTGGGTCGCTTCCATTTCAGCGGCGGTAGCCGGACTATCAGCACCTTCCAGCTCTTGATTTAATACCGGTAGCCCCGAGGCTTCCGCAGCAGCCTCGCTGAGGTTCTTTGCACTGTCACTCAACGTTACTTCCTCGCTTTCGGATCGAGGGCATCGCGGACCACGTCACCCATCATGATGAAGCTCAAAACGGTCATAGCCAGCGCGCCAGCCGGATAGAACAGCACGGACGGATTCTGGCGCAATGCCGACTGGGCGCGAGAAATATCCCCACCCC
>ERZ1031127.42-NODE-42-length-38740-cov-12.329404_pt1 | contig 38740 bp, 37 predicted proteins | sample MGYA00518224_ERZ1031127 | MGnify/ENA primary metagenome ERZ1031127 (study PRJEB33718, sample SAMN03159757) | human skin metagenome | collected 2014-05-20 | study: EMG produced TPA metagenomics assembly of the PRJNA266117 data set (Human skin bacterial metagenome... | reverse complement strand
AAAAGCGACTCGAGAATTAACTTGAGCCGCTGTGTAAACGGAGCCGCCTGAGAGAGGAGCGGCAGCGCGGAGCGTGTGTGCCGCTCGCGCGGGGTGCGGTGCCGTTAAGAAACAGTCCTGTGGACTGTTTTAGGTGGAGCTCCAGACAGAAAAAAGCGACTCGAGAATTAACTTGAGCCGCTGTGTAAACGGAGCCGCCTGAGAGAATCGAACTCTCGACCTATTCATTACGAGTGAATCGCTCTGCCGACTGAGCTAAGGCGGCGGTGCGCAAAATGCGCGGGTTTCATTTTAGCCTGAAACATGGGTCGTTCCAAACTGTGACAGACCGGTGACAGGTCGGTGACAGACCCTGTTGCCTGTCCCCTCGCGATGCGGGCGTGCCTAATCCAACTGGCAGGTTCCGCTGTTTGCGGCTTCAATTTTGCCCGAAATCAGGTAAGTGTCGGTGATGGTTTTGACACAGCCCGGCGCATAGGAGTTATAGGCCGTATGGTTCCAGCCTTGCACAGTCAACAGCTTGGAATGATCCATCATCTGGCGAGTGTGCTGAGCCATTTTCAGCGGAGTAGCGGGGTCTCCGGTGGTTCCAATCAGCAGGATGTCCTCTTCCAGAGGGGGATTGACCTTGCGTTTCGCCGTGGTCTTTGCCTTAACTGGCCAGTTTTCCGCTCCGAGGGAACTGTATGAGAAAAATTCCCCGACGGTGGGATAATCCGCTTCCAGCTTTGCCGCGTCCGCTTCCCATTGCGCCATATCACCGATCGGCTCGTAGTCCAGTGAGTTAATCACCACGAACGCATCGGAGGAGTTGTTGTCATACGTGCCGTCCGCGTTGCGTTCGTTGTAATAATCTGCACTGTTCAGAAGGCCGGTGCCGTCAGCCTCGTTTAGGGCTTGGTCCAGGGCTGGCAACAGTTGCTGCCACCAGGAGGCGGTGTTGTACATATTGCCAACCAGCCCGGTGAAGGCTAGAGTGACGGTCAGTTCGCGCCCCCTCTTGGCAGGCATGGGGTTTGTTTTCAGGGAGTCCAGCAGGGATTTGATTTGAGCCATCCCCGAATCAACATCACCGTGCAGCGGGCATTGTTTGGCGTGCTTTTGCTGGCATTGGGCCACGAATTCCCGCAGGGAGGCTTCAAACCCGCTGGCTTGCAGGGCGGAAACTTCGTTCATGTTCAAGGACGGGTCGAGCACCCCGTCCAGCACCATGCGTCCTACGCGGGAGGGAAAGAGGTCCGCGTAAATCGCACCCAGGTAAGTCCCGTAGGAAAATCCCAGGTAGTACAGTCTTTCATCGCCGAGCGCGGCCCGCATAATATCCAGATCGCGAGCCGTGTATTCCGTACTGGCGAAGCGGGTCATCTGTGGGGAATTCTTTAGGCACTTTTCCCCCAGAGCTTTATAGTCGGCGACATCGGCTGCGCGTCCGGCTTCGGTAGACAGGTCGTAATAGGTCGAGTTGTCCTCATCAAGTTCCTGGTCGGTGCGGCATTCGATGGCGGGCTGGGAAGCCCCGACTCCGCGGGGGTCAAATCCCAGCACGTCATAATAGTTCCGCACCGTGTCGCTAAAGAAATAGGCCACGTTTTCGGGTTTCATGTTTTCCAGTCCCGAGCCGCCGGGCCCGCCGGGGTTCATGATGAGCGTTCCGATACGTGTCTCACGATTGGCGGTGTTCAGCCGTTTCATCGCGATTTTGGCGTGTTCGCCCTGCGGATTGTCATAGTCGAGGGGCACTTCCAGCATGGCGCACTCGAAGTCGCCGCCGCAGTTCTTCCACTGCAGGTCTTGGGCGTAATACTCGGCGAGTTTCGGTTGGTCCACAGTTTGGGTGGGGCTGGGCGGTTTGGAAGGTTGCGCCAGGGGTTTCTGTGGGGCACAGCCTGCCAATCCCGCTAGCGCCAGTCCCACGGCGGCCACAATCCCGAAACCTTTTGTCAGCTTGTTCATGTCTTCCTTCCGTTCGCCTAAGCTCATTTTGCCCTATTCCGGTCCACCAGTTCCACACAAAGCGCCTCGATGTCCAGGGTGGCGTTGCCGTTTCCCATCAGGCGGCGCCTAGCCCTGCGAATCGCCTCCAACCGGGCTGTGGTTTGGGCTAGGGGCTGCGGTCCGGTACCGACGCGAGCTACGTAAGCATCGACCAGCTCACCGGCGGGTCGAGACAGATTGATGCGCGGCTGGGTCGACCCCGCTTGTGCCCGCATGACATCGCGGTAAAAACCCGAAATGTCGCCCAAAACTCGGTCCCAAGTGTCAAAGCTGGCCCGCCGGGCTCGCCGGTGCGCATCGGTCTCGCTGAGCTTAGCTCCCCGCAGGGCTGACTTCACATCCCGGGGCAGTCGGGAATCGGGCGTGTCGGCCGCCAAACCGAAAGCCTCCAGGACTTTCGCGCGTTCCTCCCGGTCGTTCGCGCCGCGCAGGGCCTCGGCCTGTTTTTCTACCAGTTTCACCAGGGCGGCCGCGGTCCATATCGCTTCGGCGCTGGAGTTCATCTGAGCAATCATCCGCAGCATCCCCACCCTTTCGTCACGCAGCTGCGGGTCATAAGCCAAGGCCCGCGCCCGTCCCACGTGCGATTCAGCGGCCGCGGCGACTTCAGCCGCTAATTCGGGACTGATGGAGGCGTCTTGACGAACCAGCAGTTCCGCCACGGCGGCAGGGCTGGGCAGGCTGAGCTGCACCAGGCGGGTGCGGGAGCGAACGGTCGAGAGCACGTCGGCGGCGCTGGGGGCGCACAGCACCCAGATGGTGCGTTCGGGCGGTTCCTCAATGGATTTCAACAGCAGGTTGGAGCTGTATTCGCTCATGCGGTCGTAGTCCTCGATGATGATGATGTTCCACGGTCCGCGGACGGGCCGCCGGTAGGCCTGCTGGACCAGGGCTTTCACATCATCGAACTTGATTTCGACCATTTCGGTGGTCATGACGCTGACATCAGCGTGGGTGCCTTGGCGCACGTCGCGGCAGGCCGCGCAGATTCCGCAGCCGGGGTTGTCCGGGTCCTCACATTCCAAGGCGGCCGCGAAGGCTTTGGCGGCGGTGGAGCGTCCCGATCCGGGCGGGCCGACCACCAGCCAGGAATGTGTCATGGCCGCGAGGTTGGTGCCTGCGTCCGTCCGCGTAGCTGGCGCGGCGTTTTCCACAGAGGTTACGGAGTCAGCAGGGCGGTCTGGGGCCGCGATTAGGTTTCGGGCGGCCACGGCTGCCTGGGAGAACTGTGAGATAGCTCGGGTTTGTCCGGCTACCTCGGCCCACACGCCGCCGCTGGGGTTTATACTCATGGGTTCACCGCCACTTTCCGGCTCACCAGGACTTGATGACCGGCAGAATCTGAGCCAGGCGTAGCCGCACCTGGGTGGCGATTTCCTCTACCGGGAGGCTCGCGTCAATGACCAGCCAAGTATCCTGGCCGTCACTCATCCGCAGGAAGTCCTCCCGGACGCGCTTTTGAAAGTCGAGTCCGGCGCGTTCCATCCGGTCCGGGCTGCCCAGGGACGCATCGGCAGCCTGGCGAGCCGCCGCGACCTCAGGGTCCAGGTCCAGCAGCACCGTTAGATTCGGAACTAATCCCCCCGTCGCCCACATAGACAAATCGCGGATTTCCCGGGCTCCGAGTTCCCGCCCGTGACCCTGATAGGCGATAGAGGACGCGAGGTAGCGGTCAGTAATCACGACTTTGCCGTCGTTAATAGCGGGAATGATGAGTTTGTGCACGTGTTGGGCCCGGTCAGCCGCAAACAGCAGCGCCTCGGCGCGAGCCGATACGTCCCCCGCGTCCAGCAGCAGTTGGCGCAAGGCCACCCCCAGGTCGGTCCCGCCGGGCTCACGCGTCTCGACGACTTCCCAGCCCTGTTCCCGCACCCACGAGGCAGCCCGCGCAATCTGGGTGGTCTTGCCCACTCCGTCGCAGCCCTCAAACGCCACAAACAGCCCCTGGGTGGGATGAATTTCGGCCACGCGGCCAAAATCAACGTTAGTTTGCGGGCGAAACTCGCCCATTCCGAGCGCTTCTGTAAACGACATACCCACATCCTAACAGTCGACCCGAAAGCAAAATTTTACTCCTATTATTGAACAGCCTAAAAAGCTATTAAACTGAAATTGTGAAGGTTTTACTTTTGGGAAGCGGCGGGCGTGAACACGCGTTGGCCAGGGCTATTGCGAAATCAAATCTGTTGGAGAAACTGTGGATTGCCCCCGGTAATCCCGGTACCGCCGCGGTGGGCGAAAACGTGGAATGCGTGGCTGATGACCCGGCACAGGTGCTGGAACTGGCCCAGTCTCTGCGTCCCGACCTGGTGGTCATTGGGCCGGAAGCCCCGCTGGTCAAAGGCGTTGCTGATGTCCTACGTGAGGCGGGTTACCGAGTTTTCGGTCCCGGACGTCTGGCCGCCCGCCTGGAGGGCTCGAAAGCATTCGCGAAAACGATAATGCAGCAGGCTCGGGTCGCCACCGCCGCCTCGGTAGCCTGCCGCACTCTGGACGAGGCGCGCGATGCCTTGCAGCGTTTCGGGACTCCTTACGTGGTGAAGCAAGACGGCTTGGCTGCCGGCAAAGGCGTGGTGGTGACGTCTGACTTTGATACCGCCGTGGCCCATGCCGCCGCCTGTATTGAGGCGATGGCGAATCCCCACGAGCCCGCCGTCGTGATTGAAGAATTTCTGGACGGGCCCGAAGCCTCGGTGTTCTGTATCTGTGATGGTCATGAGGCCATTGCTCTGCCGGCTGCCCAGGATTACAAACGGGCCTATGACCGTAACGAGGGGCCGAATACGGGCGGCATGGGTGCTTACTCGCCGCTACCGTGGGCGCCAGAGGACCTGGCGCAACGGGTGGCCCAAGAAATCGCCCTGCCGGTGTGTAACGTGCTGGCTAACCAGGGCTGTGACTTTATCGGTTTGCTGTACGTAGGTTTGGCTTTGACTTCGCGCGGCCCGCGGGTGGTTGAGTTTAATGTTCGGTTTGGAGACCCGGAGACCCAGTCGGTGCTGGAGCGCCTGGACACGGATTTGTTGGCGCTGTTGGCAGCGGCGGCAGATGGTGACCTAGCGGCAGCCCCACAGCTCAAGGTCAGCGATGAGGCGGTGGTGAATGTGGTGTTGGCTGCCTCCGGTTATCCGCAGGCGCCCGTGAAGGGCGGTGTGATCACCGGTCTAGAGGCCGCGAGTCAGGTGCCTGGGGTTCACGTTATTCATGCGGGTACGAAGGTCGACGATTCCGGTCAGTTAGTTGCCAACGGGGGGCGGGTACTGTCAGTAGTCGCGCGGGGAAGTGACTTGGATGAAGCCCGGCAGTGCGCTTATCGGGCTCTAGAGAGCATCAACCTGGAGAATTCGCACTACCGCACCGACATTGCCGAGTTTTGAAACCACCATAGCGCCGCGGCTCATGCCGAGGCGCTGAATGGTCATCGTGGTACCGAAAACCGAATTTTAGGATTCCTTGGGGTCGCCGATAGGTGCCTGCAACGGCCAGTCCTGATCCTCGAGCACGACCTGTATCGCACTCATGTTCTCTGGGTTGATAACCAGGGGTGCCAGCAGGTTTGCCGTGTGGGGGTACGAACCGGATGCCGGGTGCACGATGACCAGGATAAAGGGCTCTTCGCCGTCTTTTATCTCGACACGTTCCCTCGCGGAGGAGGGAATAATCGGGGTGTATCCGTCAAAGAATGCCACCGGGGGGACCGCGAACAGACGAACATTGGGGTCAATGATGGACTTCAGTGTCCACAAAACCCCAGTTTCGTCAACCGCAGAGAGGCTAAAATCCAGGTGGCTTTCCAGGCCCGGCATGGGCCGAACCATCCGGATTTTGAGCGTCGGAAATTCCTCGCCGTCGCCGGCTTGTTCAGTGTTTTCGGTAACTTCGTCGTTGGTGCTCATCGTAAGTAGTCTAGCAAAGTTGGCTGCACGACACGCTGCGTTGAACTGAGAGATGCTTGATAAGCCATCGAAGCCAGGGACATGTCAATCGTGACCTTTTGAATGTCGATATCCTCTACGTCAGAAATCTGGCCTTTGACCTGCTGCAGGTCAAAAACGACGCTGTTTTGCGCTTCCAGAACCTGCTTGTGTCGGGCACCGACCGCGGATTGCGCTTCCTGGAGTTTCGCGAAGCGTTCGCCCAGTTCCTTTTGGATGGACTCAATCTTCTGGCGGTTCTCGCCTGCCGGGCCGGCCGGGGATTCCAAAATTTTGGCAGCCTCAATCAAGAGATTCATCACCGATGGGTTGTTGTCCGTTTCCAGGATATTGCCGTCCCATTTAATAGCGCCGGTACCGAACAGTTTGTTACCGTCTATGTTGGCTTGTACAGTCGTGTCCGCATCGATACGGCGATCGACGGACTTGGCGGTGATTTCGTCTTTCTCGGCGGCGAGGAACAGGGTATCCCCGTCCGCGTTCTGACCAGTCTTAAACACCAGGCCCTTATCCGAGTTACCGGCAAAAACGGTGCGACCCAGGTAGGTCGAGTTAGCTTGCGACATGATAGATTCGGCAATCTTGCGCAGTTGCGCAGCCAGAGCGCCTTGAGACTTGTCTCCCAAAGCTCCGTCAATGGAGTTAATCAGCAAGGTTCGGGCTTCCGTGTAGCGATCCGCAACGGATTGCATGGCGGCATCCGAAGTCGCCAGCCAGGAGTTAGCATCGCTGATGTTGCGCTTGAACTGCTCGGTCGCGGCCAGCTCCTTGCGCAGGCGCATAGAGGAGACAGAGGAGGCTGGATCATCGGAGGCGAAAGACATGCGCTTGCCGGAGGACAGCTGCTTGTTTACATCAGCCAGGCGGTTAAAGTTGCGCTGAATCGTGGCCAGCGTAGTGCCAGCCATCATAGAGGTTGTCATGCGGGTAATCATGTCTGTCACCTACCTAGGTTGATGAGGGCCTCAAGCATCGAGTTAACTGTACTCATGATGCGTGCCGCGCCCGCGTAGGCGTGCTGACCCTGTATCAGGTTAATAACTTCTTCATTCATGTCAACAGAGCTCTGTGACTTTTGCCGCTGTTCGGCGATAAGCCGCGTCTGCTCCGCTAAAGTGTGTTTGTCGTCGGCGCTCTTGGCGTGTACGCCAATGTCCACCACCGACTTGGACCATTCGTTCATCGCCGAGGTTGGCGCGTCTTGACGGTTGCCCAAAGCCAGGGAAACCGAGCCGTCATAGACCCCGTTGACGTACTGGCCGGCAGCAATCATCTGGGGGTCTTTGATGGCGACGGACAAGCGCATGGCGGCGGGTAGGCTGTTGTCGGTGGCGGCGAACTTAAAGAAGTCTCCGCCGTCCTCCTTTACGTTTTCGTACACAATGGCAGAGCCAGGATTCGCAACTTCCAAATCGGATACGGCCTTTTTAACAGCCGCATCGTAGGCTTCGTCAGTCTTGTAGTCGCTGCGCTTTAGAGAAGAGCCGGTTATCTCTTTCATGCGGTCCGGGTTGGGGATAAGGTGTCCCGGATTTGCCGGATCGTCAATAGTTTCGGGCTCGGACAGATCTACCTTGAAGAACTTGGTTTCTTTGGTGACCAGGGTCTTGGTGTTGTTCGTCCCGCCTTCGCCGGTGTTGTTGGCGTGAATCGCGTTAATCTCGGTGGCGATATTGGTCGCCAAGTCGTTGTAGAGCTTGCCGGTTTCCGCCCAAGCCCCGCCGTTGCCGATGGTGCCGGAAATGCCGGGGAACTGGGCCGGCTTCAGGTTTTGCATTAACCCACCGATAGTCCCGTCCTCAATGGCGACCATGTGTCCGCCGAGTGCCCAGCGCAGCCGCACCGGACCCTCGTCCTTCATAAACGTGAATTCGGTAAAGCCTTGCTCGGTGCCGCCAACTTTGGCTTCCTGCAGTGTCTTGCCGTCTTTCTGGACAGCCTGCATATCGTAAAACGCCACGTACTTGGTGCCGACTTCGGGATCGCCGGAGCCCAGAGTCTTTACCACGTTGCCGGCAGAGTCCAGAATCTTGTCGCCGACTTCGTAGCGCTGAACATGAGCTTGATATTGCTGAATTTTCTGGCCGTGGTAGTCAAACGTTGTATCGGTACCCTTACCCCCGGCTATCAGGGCATCAACCGCGGCCTTGTACTTGTCTCGTGGAGCCGAGTCAATGCCGGCCATATCGCGGGCGCCTTCCACCTCAAAGTGGTTCACGTAATCTTTGCCGACCAGGGAGTTCCCGCCGAGCATGACTTCCACGGTGCCGTCGTCGTAGGCCTGGCCAATCATATTGGGGTGCGGTGCGTTTTCTTTCGTGTACACCGAATAGCCCTGCCGCACGGTAGCGCCGGTCAGCTCGGAAATATGCAGAATCAGCTGGTCACGTTCATCTTTCAGGTGGTTGACCGCGCCGCTAATGTTGCCGCCAGCCACGGTAGCTTTGCGGATGCGGTCATTCAGCTTTTGGACAGAATCCATCGTGGTGTTCAAGTCGGCCACCAGCGCGTCGAGCTGTTCGCGCCCGTTCTTCCACAGGTCGTTAATGTGCGTGTAGCCGGTCTTAATATTGGTGACCAAGGCTTCGGCGGCCCCCAGGGTGGTGGCGCGCGCCCCGCGGTTATCGGAGTTATTGTTGACGTCTCCCCAAGACTTAAAGAAAGTACGCATGGAATCGGAAACCGACATCCGCCCCAGCTCGTCCATCGCGGACTCGATGCCTTTCCAAGCGATGCTGGTTTCTTTGGTGCCGGCGGCACGGCCGGTCTCTAAACGCAGTTTCGCATCCAAAAAGAAATCGTCGAGCCGACGGATACGGGTAATCTCTACGCCGCCGCCCTGGGGTACGGAACCTGCAAAGATAGACGGTTCTGAACCGATACCGAGAGCCCGCTGTTCGACACGCTGGCGGGTGTACCCAGGAGTGTTCAAGTTGTTGATGTTCTGCCCGGAAACCTCGATGAGGCGTTGGGCTGCGTAAAGACCGGTCAATCCGGCGTTCAGCGAAGAAAACGTTGAACCCATCGGAGTGTCCTTTCCCTAGCCTGTGTGCTTACTCAATCTATGTGACGCCTCACGCGTCCACGTTTAAGCTCATCGGCTTGAAAGGCTCGGATATGAGAATTTTTTTCAAAACCCCGTGTTCTTGTTCTTACATTGAAGTGTCAAGCATGGTGGATTCGCCCGTTCCCGAAGCGTGGATTCCCCCGTCCTCACCATAGGTTTCTTCCGTCCCTTGCATACTCATCAGGGTTTCTTGGGTGGCGCGCTGGAGGGAGGACAGGACTTCCTGGTTCGCCTTGGACATATCGGCAATTTCAGAAGTCAGGGAGATGAGGGCTTTGCGATGTTGGTTCAACAGGGTCTGCCACGGTTCGTCCGCCGCTTCAGCAATTTCTTTCAGGGATGCCTCGGGGGGCAGTCCCAAGTCGACCGCCACGGCTTCAGATTCCATGGAGCGTTCCAGTTCCATCGTCTGAGCCTGCGCAATGACGGCTTCCAGCTCACGAGTAGCGCGTGGCAGCCACCGGGACGAGGCAGTGGAAGTAATCAAACGTTCTTCTTCCAGCTTGAACAGCATGACCTCCAGAGTTTCACGTTGTTTCCACAGTTGGCGTGACAATGCGTCTAACGACATAGCGCTCTCCTCCTCAGTCAGCCCAATCGTCAAAGCCTGACGGCTCTTTAGCTAAACTTACCCGCAAAATTGCCAATCACTCAATCCTGCCGATTCCTCATTAATCTACCGCTAATTAAATGGTTTAAAAGGTAAACTGACTGGGACTGCACCTGCAATTTTTTCTGAGGAGAGACACGGTGGAGGCTTCACTCGGCGAAGTGAACCGCAACGAGCTAATTGAAAAAAACCTCCCCTTGGTTGGTTACCAAGTGGCGGAGTTGTTGCGCCGTGTCCCGTCTTTTGTACAGCGCGAGGACCTCGCTTCGGCGGGTTCCTTGGCTCTGGTGCAAGCCGCTAATTCTTATGACCCAAAAACCGGCGTGCCGTTCCATCGTTACGCGGTTTACCGGATTCGTGGAGCCATGCTGGACGAACTGCGTTCCATGGACTGGGCGACCCGCGGGGCTCGTCAACGCACCAAACAGCTGGAGGAAATGACTTCTACCCTCACCGCTGCTGCGGGACGCGCTCCTACGAAAGAGGAACTCGCTTCGGCTCTGGGTGTGGACGTAGAGTCGGTGGAGTCCGCTCAGCAAGATGCCGCTCGCCGCGTCGTCTCTATGGATGCACCCGCCGGTAACGAGGACGACCGGACTCTGGAACTCCCCGATGAAAGCCCCTCCCCGGAAGACACGCTGCTGGATGACGAACGCCTGGTGTATCTGCGCGCCGCGGTTCGCGCCCTGCCGCAGCGTTTGCGCTTTGTGGTGGAGCAGGTCTTTTTTGAGGAACGTCCGATCCAAGATGTGGCCGATGAGTTGGGCGTCACCCAATCTCGAGTGTCTCAGCTGCGTTCCGAAGCCCTCACCTTGATGCGTGAGGGGATGAACCGCCACCTCGATCCCGAAGCGGCTGCGGAAGAAAACGAGGAAGTCACCGGCATCGTTAAGAAACGCCGCGAGAGCTACTTCCAAAAGATTGAAGATCACGCCGATGAGATGCTGCGTGGAGACCCGGACATGGACTTGGAGATAGAGGACACGCTCATTGCGCCTCCCGTCTCTTCCTCAGCACGGGGTCGCCCGCGAGATTCTTCCGGGACACCTCGTCCTCGTTCATCGTCTCTGCGTGATTCGTTGTCACAAGTTTCGTCCGGCGCGTCTGCGGGGTCGTCTCGCCGGAAGGAACCGGAAGAGTCCGCTGCCGAGGTCGCGTCGGGTACTTCCACCAAGAGCTTTCTGGCTGGTCACGCCCGTGGCACAGCGCAGGCAAAGGCTCGTCTCGAAGCGGAGCAAGCAGCTCAGCGCGCCGCCGAAGCCGCCGAGAAACCTAAAAGTAAAGACAAAGCCCGCTTACGTGGTGGGGAATCCGAAGCGGAACTCCCGGTGGAAGAAGAAAAACCACCGACCCCACCAACCACCTCTTACCTGGGAGGATTGTCTATTCGGCAACAGAATATGCGGGCGGAAGCGCGCCGGAATCGACGAAAAAAATAATTTCCCCTTAATTCTCAGGGATAATGACCGACAATTAAGCGTGAGGTAGTGTCAGTGGGACACCTGTCGGTGTTCCGAACCTCGGCGTTATCTCAGGATGGGATAACACCTCTTTATTCCATGGAAGGAGCACATCATGGGAATTGCATTACCAGGACTGGGTGGGTTCAATACCCAGGGCATTGTCGAGAAGCTGATGATGCTGGAGCAGATTCCGCTGGGCAAGCTGAAGACAAAGCAAAGTGAATACAAGTCTCAGGTTCAAGTTTTCCAAAACATGAACAGCAAGTTCGCCAACATTAAGCGGGCGGCTTGGGATGTTTATGGGCGCACCGGGAAGGAAAGCGTCCGTTTCAATACTTCAGAAATCTGGGAAGCCGCCAAGGCGACGTCTTCCGATCCGATGGTAGGAGTGACCACTACTCCTGGAGCCCAGGTTGGCTCGGTCGAATTCGACGTTCTGCAGGTGGCGAAGTCGAAGCAGGCAACCTTGGATCAGGACGCTATCCAGAGCCTCTACGATGCCGCTAAGGCAAAGGGTGAGCCGCCCAAGATTTCCATCATGCTTGGTGACAAAATCACCACGATTTCCCCGACCTCGGCCAACGCCCCGGCGTTCGCCAGGGCTATCAATGCGGCCTCTGGTTCCGGAGTGACCGCTACGGCGGTGCGTATCGGCGACAATCCCGATGGTACGGGCAAATACTTGCTTCAGATTAACGGGACTGAAACCGGAGCCAACAAGGGCGACTACAAGATTTTCGCCGGTGACATCACGCAGGGTCTGGGACTGACTGCCAAAACTTCCAAGACGGACGCGGCCACTAACTCGGCTCAGTACGTTTACGAGGACGCTGCCGCTTTGGCTACCGCCGTGGCGAATACCGGTGCTCAGGAACAGGCTCTGAACATCATCCATCAATCTTCGGATGCCAAGATTCGCCTGCTCGGCCAGGAACGCACCTACGGATCGAACCAAATTCAGATTATGGATAACGTCAAAATTGACTTGTCCAACGTGGTGCAAAAGACGAACGCTGATGGCACCCCGGTCTATACCGATGCCCTGTTAAAAGGTGTCAAGATTAACGCCACGCGGGACTTCGATGTAGCCGCGGGCAAGATGGAAAAGATGATGGGTACCCTGACGGATGCCCTGACCACCTTGAACCGAGGAATGCAAAGCGTCACCAAGGAAGCTATTGATCCGCTAACCAACAAGCGTTTCACCTATACCGCTGCCGGTCCGCTGGGTAACTCGGAAGGCCGCGAGCTTAAGAACAACATTATGAGCCTGGTTTCCAGCGGAGTAACCATCACTGATGCCGAGGGTAAGTCACAGACCTATTCTCTGGCCTCGTTTGGGATTAGCCTCGGGGGCGGTGTCGAGAAAGGCGCAGACGGTAAGTTCCACAGTTCTCAGGTGGACTTGAAGTTCGACGCCGAGAAGTTTAAGAAGGCCATGGAAAGCGACCCCGAAAAGGTGCAGCAGGTCATGGTGGAGTTCTCCAAGAAGGTCGGGGACATGGCTTCCAAGGTCTCTGACTTTACCGAAGGGTCGTTGACCAAGGTCATCGAGTCGCGGCAGCAGACCGTCTCGTACTATGATGACCGGATTTCCGACTACTCTGATCGTCTGGAGCGTAAGGAAGCCCAGCTGTACAAGCAGTATTCCTCTCTGGAGACGATGCTGGCTCGGATGCAACAGCAGCAGGCTTGGTTGGCTGGACAGTTAGCCCAGCTGGGAGGCCAGTAAAAACCGCATAATCTAACATTCTTCGGCTGGGTTTCATACATTGTGAACCCAGCCGAAGTATGGTTAAAGGGTACGTTTTATTTAAGTGGAGGAAAGTATGCAGACCGCCATTAATAGGTTCCAGCAGGACTCTATTGTCACGGCTTCGCCGGCCAGGTTATTGACGATGCTCTACGACCGGCTGCTGCTTGATATTGGACGGGCTGAGAAAGCCCTGCGCGGTCAGAACCGGGTTGAAGCGCATAAAAATCTGACTCATGCTCAGGACATCATCGCCGAGTTGATGTCGTCCCTGCGGATGGACGTGTGGGACGGTGCTGAGGGTTTGATGGCTTTGTATGTGTATGCCATGAAAGAACTGGTCAACGCCAACGTGCAGGGCGACGCTGATAAAGCTCAAGAGATTCGGGAGCTGTTTGAACCGCTGGCGGACGCGTGGAAACAGGCGGCCGCACAGTTGGAAGCAGAGGAAGCAAAGTCTGCCGGCGTTGCTAAGCCCGGTGAGGTGAAGCGCAATTCACGAGGTGATTTGGGTGTCGGCTAAACGCGATAACTCCTCGGGCTGGGAGGACGAGCTGACTCGGCTGGAAGCCCAGATTGCTGCGGACAGCCGGATGCTGGCTAACGGCCAGATTCCTTCCAATGAGTCGGGTTGGCAGCCCCCGCGTTTGGGTCCGTTGCCTCCGGATTTGGCTCCGCGAGCGCGTCAGGTACAAAAGGACTTGTCGGAGCTGGGGAAACAAGTCACGTCTGCCATGCGTAAGAATCAAGAAGAGTTGCGCCGCGCCGGGGAAGAACGCGATAAGCTCCGCAAGATTCCTCCTGAAAAGAAAATCGAACCAGGTCCCCGGTATTTAGATTTAGAGGGGTAAAAGCGCGGGACTCCCCTCAGAGGTGTCGCCGCCGTTTGCGTTCACGGGGAGCTTTCAGGAAACTACGTTTTCCTGAAAGCTCCCTTAGTATTTGGGCAAAAGAGCAGTAAAACAGCTGTGTAAATGCGTACAAATTAGGTAGTGTGACCAACATCACACCCAGGATGAAAGTCCTAACTATGTTCAGCCTATGAACGCTAGTGAATTAATTTTGTGTCGAAACCTACAAGCTAGCAAAAATTTGTACAACCGGGGAAGTTTACCCTAACACTCAGCTAAACCTCAGAATGTTACCAGCTCTAATGAATTTGTATTTGAGCTGGTCGTGGGGGAATTTCACGTGTATATACACAAAATTGGCGACATTTTGACAGTGGGAGAAAAAGTCGGGGCGCGAACGAGTCGCAGAATAAGCTGAAAAGAAACTGAACGAGGCGCCGTTTAGCATTATAGATATAGGAACTTTTGGTGAACGAAACCTGCCGATTTGAAAGCTGACAAGGTGGTAAAAATATGATGCTGAAAATACGGTAAGTTACAGCTGTGTAATCTTCCAGAAAGCCTATTTACCTGGGCATATAGTTCGGACATTTGTACTAACAAAAACCTACTTAATGTAAAAATCGCGGGGTTCGCAGAAACTTCCCATGAACCCCAAAACAAATTAACAAAACTCCTCGACAATTCCTTGGGAACTGCCGATACTGAATATGTCAGCGCAAAAAGCACTGAACCGCTAGCAGGAAGTTATGCGGGTAATGAGGATCGAAGGAATGATCCAGCGAGAGAACATGTGAGGTCGTCATGTTTGATTCTGTTGGTTACGTAGCAATGCGAACCGCGCTGGATGGATTGTCTATGCGTCAGCGAGTCATCGCCGACAACATTGCCAATATTCAGACGCCGGGATTCTTGTCCGGCAAGGTATCGTTCGAAAGTGAACTGGCTCGCGCCGTCGAGTTCGGACACCCTGCCACCACGCATATCGCCACTGCTCGCTCTTTGGAGCCCACTCGTATAGACGGTAACAATGTCAACCTGGACACTGAGACCATCTCCAGCGTGGATACGGTTCTTCGTTTTCAGCTGGCTACCCAAGCAATAGGTGGGGAATACGCCAACATTCGCTCTGCCATGAGGACGACATCATGACCACGTTTGGAGCAATCGGTATCGCTGGAACCGGCATGACAGTCAACCGCAAGTGGTTGGACTGCATCTCGGATAACATCGCCAACATCAACACCACCAAGCCCATGAACGAAGAGGCCTTCCGGGCCCGCTACGTGGTGGCCCAGGCTGTTGATTACGGGCGTCCAGCAGGCACGATGGTATCGGGCATTGCGCTCGGTGGCACCGACGGCCGGATCGTGTACGACCCCCGCGATCCGAACGCGAATGAAGAAGGGTATGTCCGCCACCCTGATATTGACTTGGGATCACAGATGACCCAGTTGATTATGGCGCAAAGGGCTTACCAGGCAAACGCTGCCGTGGTGGACCGTGCAAAGTCCACCTACGAAGCAGCATTGCAAATCGGGAGGTAAGTAAGCTATGCCTTACTCTGTAGATGGTATTGGTAGCAACCTGACCAGTTCCTTGACCGGAACCCAGCAGCTGACCAATAACTTAGTACAATCCCTTGGGTACTCACGTTCCGCAGCCACCCAAGCCGGTCCGTCGCGTCTGGGCACCAATGCCACGCACATCGTCCCGACTGGCACCGGTCTAACCCCGTTGGGTGGAGATGTCCGCGACGTCGCGGAAACCTCTTTCGGCAATGTTTTTGCCGATGCGGTGTACAACATGCAGCAACGTGAGAGTACCGCCAAGAAGCTGGGTGTGCAGGCCCTGACCGGGCAACTCAATGATGTCCACCAATACACTATTGCAGCCGCAGAATCCCAGCTGACTATGGAACTGACCTCCACTATACGGAACAAGGCAGTTGACATGTTCAACGAGATTATGAGGATGCAAGCATAATGCCACCGGTCATCGTAAACGCAGTAGATAAAGTCAAAAGTACCGTCGGCCAGTTTTCTTTAGGCCAAAAGACCCTGTCTATTATCGGGGTAGCCGTGCTCATCTTGGGCGGCGTGGTGCTTTACTCTTGGGTGGCACGTCCCGACTACACCACCCTGTACTCCGGTTTGACGGACAAAGATCAAGCCGCCGTCACCGAACAGCTCGATTCGCAAGGCATCAAATATCAGGTCGCCGACAATGGCGTGGTCAAGGTGCCGGCGAAAGATGTGCAGAGCGCACGCATGAGCTTGGCGGCCGCTGACCTGCCCGCACAGCCCACTGCCGGTTATGCCGTTTTGGATAACCTGGGCGTGGCGGCTTCCGACTTCCAACAGCAAATGGCCAAGAAACGCGCTCTGGAAGGCGAGCTAGCCAAGACCATTGACACCATGGACGATATTGAAAAATCTTCGGTCGCCCTGGCTATTCCGCAGGAATCCGTATTTGCCGACCCGAAGAAACCCGTTGCTACCACCGCTTCTGTGACCATCACCCCGAAGAATCGCAAAGACGTTTCCAATGACACGGTGCAAGCCGTTATCAACATGGTTTCCGCTTCCGTGCCGAACTTGGACAAGTCGGGAGTGACCGTGGTCGATACGCTGGGTAACAGCCTGTCCGACAAGGTCGAAGGCGGTACGGCCGCGGCTTCGGAAATGGAAAAGAGTTTGGTCGCCAAGGCTTTGGCGGTAGTGGAACCCCTGGTGGGGGTCGGTAATGCCCGTGTCTCGGCGCAAGTTGACCTCTCGCAAGATAACCAGGTAAAGACCACTCGTATCTTTACTGATCCGGAGGGCGGGGTTAAGCAGTTGTCTGCCTCGAACGCGGCCGAACAGTACAGCGGTGGCGGGGCCATCGTCGGTGGCATCTTGGGGCCGGATAACATTGCCAACCCTTATGAGCTGAACGGCAATAACGGCGGTAACTACTCCAACACCCAAAACGTGCAAAACAACGCGGTCAACGAAGAAGTGACCCAGTCGACTCGTGGACCCGGAGCGGCGTTGCGCAAGTCCGTGTCGGTCGTATTGAATCAAGATACCGCCCGGCGCTTGGACATGGCACAAGTGCGTGACATGGTGGCGGCGGCTACCGGTATTGATGCTGCTACCGGCGACGTGGTGAACATTTCCCGCTCTCCATTTGACGAAACGGCAAAGAAAGCTGCTGAAAAAGCCGCTGCCGAAGAAGCCGCTGCCGAAGCCGCAGCCAAGACAGCTTCCCTCATCCGTCAGGCAGTCATTGCCGGTTTGATTATCCTGCTGTTGATTATTATCGCGGCGGTGGCCAAGAAACGTGCCAAGGCTCGCGAACGTGAGGCTTTGGACCTCGGCGAGCTGGATCAGCTGCCCGATCCTTACACCTTGAGCGCTCCGGAGGAAGAAGCTCTGGAGATTGAGGCGGCCACGATTCCGGAACCTGAACCGGAGCCCGAACCCGAACCGGAGCCCGAACCCGATCCAATCCTGCTAAAGATTGAAGCCAAGCGTGAGGAGATTGCCGAACTGGCTCTCGACAAACCGCAACTGGTTGCTGAGCAGCTGCGCGCCTGGATGGGAGGTCACTAATCATGGTAATGTCACAAGCACTGACTTTGAGCGGGCTGCAGAAAGCCGCCTTGCTGCTGATTCAAATCGGTAAGGATCGCGCTGCTCGCGTCATGAGCGAAATGACTGACGATGAGGTCGAGGCGCTGTCAGCTGAAATCTTGCGGATGACCAACGTACCTCGCGAAATCACCGCGGACGTCATCGATGAGTTCTATGAAAACTCCATAGCATCGGCAAGTTTGCAACTGGGCCATGGCGGTCTGGACTACGCTCAGAAAGTTTTGGAACAGACTTTCGGCCGGGAAAAAGCTGCGGAAATCATGGAACGCCTGATGCAGGGCATGCAGGGGCAGCCTTTCGATTTCCTGAAGTCCGCCGATCCGCGTGAAATCGTGACGTTGGTGTCCTCCGAGCACCCCCAGACGATTGCCCTGGTGCTGGCGCACCTGCGTCCGGATCACGCCGCGCGTGTCATGGCTGGTCTGGGTCCGAAACTTCAAGGCGATGTGGCAGTGCGCATTGCCCAGATGGAACGGGCTAACCCCGAAATGGTTACCCTGGTGGCTGCTTCCCTGCAAAAGAAGGCTGAGCAGGTCATTAACTCTGAAGAAATGCAAGCTATCGGCGGTGTCGAACCGCTGGTCGACATCATCAACCGGGCCGATCCGGGTACTGAAAAGATGATTCTGACCGGGCTGGAAGAACGCGACGAGGACCTGGCTGATGAAGTCCGCTCCCGGATGTTCGTCTTTGAAGACATCGTTATGCTCGAAGATCGGGGTATTCAGCTGGTGCTGCGTCAGGTCGACGGGGCTCGCCTGGCGATGGCCCTGAAGGGCACGAACGAAGATTTGCGTTCTCGCCTGATGAAGAACCTTTCCGAGCGTGCTCGCCAGAATGTCATGGAAGAAATCGACATGCTGGGCAGCGTGCGCATGAGCCAGGTTCAGGAAGCTCGTTCCGAAATCGTCCAGCTGATCCGCAAGATGGAGGAATCTGGCCAAATCGTCATCCGCCGCGAGGAGGAAGACGAATATGTGGCTTGACCAGGACCTCTTGGAGGTCAAAGAAAACCAGCGACGCGGCGGTGCGCCCAATCCGGTGCCGCTATCCACCGCTGCCGGGTCGGCTACGGCGGGCGCGTTCCGTTTGGCAGGCGCTTCCAACCAAGCCAAAGGCGACGACAAATCCACCCAGGCCTTCGGATACGCCAAAGGCTTTTCTTCCGGGTGGGCTGCCGGTCAAAAACGAGCGACTCGTGAAGCTGAACAGGAACGCAACATCCTCAACGAGGACGCGCGCCTGGCCGAAGAAGCCCGCACCGAGGCTTATGTGGACGCGATGGATGAAATCCAGGCTATTGCCGATGCGGTTTCCTCCCGGGACGCCCTGGTCATCGAAGACATGAAAGCCGCGCTGATGGAAGCGGCAGTGGATTTAGCGGAAGCCCTGATCGGGGCGGAGCTTTCCGACGAACCGACTCGCGCCAAGGCGGCGTTAAAGCGGGCTTTGTCGATGAATGACCCGAAAGACATCGTGAAGGTCAATATGAACCCACAGGATGTGGCTACGCTGACCAGCTTGGGCGTGGATTGCCCGGTACAGCTGGTTCCCGATTCGGAACTGGATCCGGGCGACGCAGTGGCTTACATGCCGGAGGGTTTGCTGGATGCCCGGCTGACTTCGGCTGTGCGGCGTGCGCGAGAGGCTCTGGTGTCCGCTCAAGCAGCCGAGGAGTGAGCGTCTTGGAGCTGGCCACTTTACCCTCTTTTGTGAGTTTGCTGAACGCCTCGCGCCCCCAACGGGTCGGTGAGGTGGAGTCCGTTGTGGGTCTGTCTGTGCAGGTCCGCGGCTTGCAATGCTCTGTGGGTGAAGTCGTGTTGGTTGGCGATGATCCGGGAGTTCCCGCCGAAGTGGTGGCGCTGGACGCGGGCATCGCCTCGTGTATGCCCCTGGACAATCTGGACGGTTTGCGGATTGGTTCTCCGGTTCGCGGTACCGGTCTGCCGGCCACAGTTCCGGTCGGTCCGGCTCTGTTGGGTCGGGTCATTGATGCGGCGGGTCGCCCGCTTGATGGTAAAGGCCCTATCTATGCGGCTGACCGGGTGCCGATTCACGGGGCGGCTCCCAACGCTTTGGAGCGTGCTCGGATTGATATGCCCGTCGCGATGGGGGTGCGGGTTTTGGACACCCTGGTGACCTTGGGGCGAGGCCAGCGCATTGGCCTGTTTGCCGGTTCCGGGGTCGGCAAATCGACTTTGATGTCGATGATTGCTCGCGGCACGAATGCCGAAGTCTGTGTCATCGCCCTGGTGGGCGAGCGCGGGCGGGAGGTCCGGGAGTTTTTGGAAGACGACTTGGGCGAGGAAGGCCTGTCCCGTTCTGTCGTGGTGGTGGCGACTTCTGACGAGTCCCCGATGTTGCGCAAACGCGCCGCTTTCACTGCCACCCGGGTCGCTGAGTACTACCGGGACGCGGGTCGCCACGTCCTGCTGATGATGGATTCCCTGACCCGTACCTGCATGGCCCAGCGCGAAATCGGCCTGTCCGTAGGTGAACCGCCCGCCACTCGCGGCTACCCGCCTTCGACTTTCTCGATGATGGCGCAACTGTTGGAACGGGCCGGTTCCGGTTCGGTCGGGTCCGTGACCGGCATCTACACGGTGCTGGTGGACGGGGACGACCACAACGAACCCATCGCTGACCAGGCACGCTCCATTCTGGATGGGCACGTGGTGCTGGATCGGAAACTGGCGGTGGCTGGACACTATCCGGCTATCGACGCCCTGGGCTCCATCTCCCGGGTGGCTTCCAAAGTCACTACACGGGAACAAAAGGAGGCCGCTACCGCCCTGCGTCAGATTATGGGGGCGAAGCGTTCGGTCCAGGACCTGCTGGACGTGGGGGCTTATCAGGCGGGCACGAATCCCGAAGTGGACACGGCTGTGAAATATGACGCCGACATCGAAGCGTTCCTGACCCAAAAGACCGATGAAAAGGTCGAATTCGACGCGGCTTGGTCGCAACTGTTTGATCTCTATCAGGCTTTCAAGTCTGAGAAAGCGGCGTAGGGGGTGTAGTCAATGGTAGATCGCGCGTTCCGTCTTCAGGGTTTACTCAATTTACGCCAGCTCCAAGAGGATCAGGCGGCGGGTCGTCTGGCCTCGGCTCACGCGGACTTAAACCACGCGGATCAGCAGCTGTCCTCAGCCCGTGCCCGGCTCGGTTCCATGCAGACTACCGGGGCCACAAACCTGGCTGTAGCTGCGGCGATGCGTAACGCGGCAATGATGCAGATTCAGGAGGGCATTGCTCGAAAAGAGTACGCGCAAGCGGTGGTGGATCGGCGTCAGGATGAATGGCAGGGGGCTCGTCGCCTCACTGCAACCTTAGAAAAACTTGAAAATCGTCATGCGGAAGAAGTTATTGCCGATGATTTGCATAAGGAACAGGTTGTTCTTGATGAGCTTGCGTCTCACATGGGCAACACTGGCAGTGCCACGGAGGGCAAAACCGGTGCGGAACCGCGTGTTCGCACGATAAGGGAAACGCTCCCGAGTGAGTCTGTGACAGGCTCAACCGGTCAGCAAAGCCCCGCTTTTGCCAAGGGAGGTCAATTGTGAGCCTGGCTAGTGTCCAGTCAAGAATCAGTGCGATTCAAGACATGATTAATGCGTTGAATAATAACGGCCGTCCACCGGTCTCGGTGACCGAGAGTGGGGCGGCAAAATCAACGTCTAAAAATTCCGAGACTACGGGAGACTTCAGCACCAAGTTGGCCAGCCAAATTTCTGCGGCCAATAAGGCCACTCCCACCCGGACTTCCGGTAAAGGGCAGATCCAAGGAGCTCCCGGGACCGCTGAGGCTTTCGTGGAAAAGGTTCGGTCCTACATCGGGGTGCCCTACGTGTGGGGCGGTACCGACCCCGCCAAGGGGCTGGATTGTTCCGGGTTAGTGCAAACTGCCGCTAGGGAAGTCGGCGTGACTTTGCCGCGCGTCACTTACGATCAGCAGCACTCCGGCGTGGAAGTCGACGGCATTGAAAATGCGAAGCCCGGAGACCTGCTGATTCTGCGCAACTCCGGACACGTGGCAGTGTATGTCGGCAACGGCAAGGCGATTCACGCGCCGCGCCCCGGCAAGACCGTAACGGAAGCCAACGTTTCTGACTTGGGTCCGATTGTGACCATTCGCCGCGTGATGCCCTCCGCGGGAGACGCTCCGGGGGCACCCGTATCGACTGTAAACGCGGCGACGGCTCCGGATACTGCCAAGGCCGCTTCCCGCGTCACCCCGTCCGTGCAAGATTCCGATAACTCCGCAGCCCCGACCGGGGTCACCGCGAACGCGGCTTTCCGAGACAACGGTAGCGCGGTGGCGCCTTCGCCGGATGCCGTGGCGGCGGGCTTGGTGAGCTTGCTGGGAGCCTTGGGTAATGCGGCTTTGGCCCAAAATAACGCGGCTTCCGGTCCGGCTAACCGCGGTGCGGCGAATCCGGGCAATCCGTCCGCAGACCTGGCTGCCGCGCTGGTGGGAGCCTTGTCAGGAGCGGGAGCGGGCACTGCCGGTGCGAATCCGCTGGCCGCCTTGATGGGAACCGCGAACTCGAATAATTCTTACAGCTCGACCTTGCTCAGCCAGTTCTTGGGCGGCTCCTCACTGTACGGTTCTAACGCGGCCGGTGGCTTGGGGGCTTTGGCCGGGAACCGCGGCACGATGGGAGCCAACGCGAGCTTGAGCAATACCGCGTCGTCCTTGAGTGCGTTGGGCGCCCTACGTTCATCTTTGGGGGTGTGACATGATCGATATTAAGAACACGAACACGGCCGCGGTGGCCGCCCAAATGGCTTCGCAAGGCGCGAAAACAGCCGACACCACCGCTTTTGAGTCCCTCATGAGCGCGTTGGCGACCGAAGCTCGCACTCCCGATGAAGGCGTGGCGCGCCGCGGGGAAAACCACCCCGGCTCGGCTCGTGATTCCCGCCCTGCTCCGGCAAAGCCTTCCCGTATCGGGGCGGCGGAACCGGGAGCGTCGGTTCGTCCGTCCCGTACGCGTCATGACAACCCTGGTCAACCTGGCACTGTCCGGGCCGACAAGCCCGAACGCCCGGAACGCCCGGGGCGTCCCGAAAAAGTTGCGGCGAAGGACTCGACCACCCCAAAGGACCGCGCTGATAAAGCGAAACCGGCAGATAAGCCGGCTCAGGACACTACGAAATCGGCCGATACTGAACAGACTGCGGAAACCACCCCCGCTGCGGACACCGCCGCGAATACCGCGGTTGCGCCGCAAACCGGGACGGATGTGGCCGCAGAAATTGTGGAAACGCTGACGGAAACCGCTGAAACGACCCCGGAAGTGGTCTCGGAGGAATCTGCCGTCCCCCTCACCTCGGAGGAAACCACGGCACAGACCCCAGCGCCAGCTATAGAAACGGAAACGGCGGCGCCCGAAACTGAGGAACCGGCTTTGACTCAGCCCGAGGCCGCCCCGGACACTCCGGAGTCCCACGCTACCGTGGTCCAGACGCCGCAGGCAGAAAAACCGATAGACGGGGCAGACATCGCCGCCCAGCTGAAATCCGGGAAAGCCCCGTCACTGATTCCGGCAAAACCTGAGGTCGCAGCCCCGGTGGTGCCTGAAGCAACCGAGCAGCCAGCAATATTGTCCGAAGCCTTGGCGGCGGCCGGGCAAACAGCTGGAAACACCGCGAATACAACCGCGGCGGGAGCGTCCAATGCGGGTAGCTCCGCGGTGAGCGCCGTGTCCGGCACCTCGGCTCAGACGACCCCCGTGGCGTCCGCCGCGCCGGCCGCTGCTCCGGCTGTGTCCACCCCTAACCCGGTGGCCCAAGCCGCCCCGACTTACGCCCCGAACTTGAGCCAGCAGCTCTTTGACCAGATGCAGCACCAGCTGTCGCGGTTGAAAGTGTTGGGTCAGGGTCAGCATCAGTTGAAGTTAGCCATCAACCCCGAGACTTTCGGTCCGGTGCGGGTGGCGGCGAACTTCCACGCTGACGGCACCGTGCATCTGCAGCTGTTGGGAGCTTCGGAGGCGGCGCGCGACCAGCTGCGCCAAGTGCTCAGCGACTTGCGCCGTGACCTGGCTTCCACCGGGTTGCAGGCGGATTTGGATGTGGCGGAAAACGCCCAGGAGTTTGCCCAGTTCACGGGCGCTGGAACCGGTTCTTCCGAGAGGGAAACCGGTCAGGCTGGCCAGGCAGGCGCAGCCAGTACGGATGGATCCGAAACTGAACCAGAAGACGTTGTGTCCAGGCCGAAGGTGGGTGACGTCCTGAAGGACGGCACTGACGGTTCGGTGGATATGTTCGCGTGATTGTGAGGAGAACACTATGCCAGTTGATGCAGTAAGCGCCGGCGCCAATCCGATTGTGGATAACTACACAATCGGGGCGAACGCCAAAGCGAAAGAGGAAGCGAAAACCCTCGCCACCACCAAGGAAATGAGCGATGCTGAAAAGCAGGCCCTGTTCCTTAAGAAAATGAACGAGGGACAAAAGACCGATAAGGCTGCTCAAACGAAGGAAAACCCCGGCAAGCTGGGCAAGGACGACTTCATGAAGCTGCTGTTGGCGACGTTGAAGTACCAGGACCCGACCGAGCCGATGGATACCGCGAAGCTGCTGGAACAGACCTCGACCATGACGAACATGGAACAGATGATTCAGATGACCGAGGCCTCCAAGAAGTCTTTTGAGGCTCAGCAGCGCGCCCAGGGCACGACCATGGTCGGCAAGACCGCCGTGTATGACGCCGTTGATGCTGATGGCAACGCCGTGACGACCGCGGGCAAGATTGAAGCCGTCGAGTTCCTGGCTGACGGCAAGGTCCTGGCTCACATCGGCAACCAAAAGGTCGATATGAGCGACATTCTCGGTATCGCCGACCCGACTGACGACACGCCTTTGGATAAGGCCATCAAGGATGCCGTGCAGGCAGGCCAAAAGACAGGCACGGCCACCGAACCCAATAACCCGCCGGCGGCTTCGGGAACTGCCACTGGAACCACCCCGAGCCAGTCGGGAGCCACTCCCGCCCCGGCTACACAGACCACTAATCAAGGAAACAACACTCCAGCCCCCGCGGCTTCATAGAGCAAAGGAAAGAGAAAATGTTACGTTCACTATTTACCGGAATCTCGGGCTTGAGTGTCCACCAGACCATGCTCGATGTCACTTCCAACAACATTGCTAACGTCAATACCACCGGGTTTAAGAGCGCGTCGACGCGTTTTGAGGACACGTTCAGCCAGCTGGTGCGTTCCGGGGCGGCGCCTCGACTGAACGAGCGCGGCGGTATGAACCCCGCGCAGGTTGGTTTGGGTGTGAAGCTCCAGTCCATCACCCAAAACTTCACCGGCGGCGCGGCTCAGATGACGGGCCGTAACCTGGACACCATGATTAATGGCGACGGGTTCTATGTCCTGCGCAAAACCAACGGTTCCAGCGTGTACACCCGTAACGGCTCCTTCGGCTTGGATGCCCAAGGCCAGGTCGTCGCGGCGGACGGCTCTTTCGTGCAGGGCTGGATGGGCGACAAGGACGGAACCATTAACGCTTCGGGTACTCCCGGCAATATCACCCTGCCGCTAACTCAGACGGTAGAGGGCAGACCGACTACCAAGGTCATTTATGGCGGTAACATCCCCGCTGACCAAATTTATATGGATCCGACCGGTTCCAAGACTTCGCCGGATAACGCGTTCCAGCGTTCCCAAATCGTGCACGCCTACGATGATAAGGGCAACCCGCACGACATCCTGCTGACTTTCGCGCGTAACGACTTTGCTAAACCTGGCTCAGAACCGGTGTGGGAGCTGCGTGCTTATGACGCAAACGCGTATAAAGAGCTAGATGAAACCCAGCGTGAATTAACCACCGATAAGAAGGGGGCGCGTATCAAGCTGGATGTTACTGCCGGCGGTTCGGTCAGCGTCGGCGGTTCAAAGGTGAAAACTGCAGATACCGATGGCGTATTGCTGTTCAAGTTTAAGACCGACGGCACCTTGGACGAGGAATCTCAGAAGGCTCTGAAGACTGTTAAATTCAAGCTGGATCAAATAAACGTGGACCAAACAAAAACCCCGAAGGAGACAAACATCCTCACCCCGGATGTTACTAAGCAACCGGTAAACCTGGACCTGTCCGCGATGACCGGCTTCGGCGGGGTTAATAACTTCGGTCAAAAGCAGGTCGATGGCAATATGGCAGGCTACATGACGGGTTACTCGGTCGAGGCTGACGGCACGATTCGCGGCACGTTCTCGAACGGCGACAACCGGCCGTTGGCGCGTATTGCCGTGGCCAGCTTTGCCAACCCGCTGGGCTTGGAAAAGGCCGGCAGCTCTTACTTCGTGGAATCCGGTAACTCCGGGCAGCCCCAGATTGGCGAAGCCGGCACCGGCCAGCGCGGCGCCATGACGGGCGGCGCCGTCGAAATGTCGAACGTAGACCTGGCCGCCGAGTTTACAAACCTGATTCTGTCCCAGCGCGGCTTCCAGGCGAACAGCCGCGTCATCACCACCTCGGATGAAATCCTGCAGGAACTGGTGAATATGAAGCGCTAAACCAGGGGTAAACCGGGGCTGAACTCAGGGTGAAAAAACCCGAGAAATTCCTTGAAAAATCCCTAAAATCCTTTCAATTTCAGAAAAAACACCGAAGTTAAGGAAAACCGCGCAGAGGAGGAACCATGATTGCGTTGACACGCTTGGGCGGGTCGGACTTTGTCCTAAACCCTGACCTGATTGAGCGCGTCGAGTCCACGCCTGACACGATTATCGTCATGGTGGACGCAACTCGCTACGTGGTTTCCCAAACCGTGACCGAAGTCATCGAACTGATTCGTGAGGACCGCGCTCGCCTGCTGGCTCGCGTTGAGGAACTCATCCAAGACGATTCCCGGACTTCGACGCCTGCGGCGAGGCTTACCGTGGTGAACATTGAGAAAGATTCGGAGGACTAAGTATGGATCCCGCATCAATCGTTGGCGTCGTTGGCGCGCTCTCGGCAGTAGTAGCCATGCTGTATATGGAGGGTGCCGAGATTACAAACATCCTGTTGCCCCCGCCCATGACCCTGGTCTTTGGGGGGACGATTCTGGCGACCATGGCGTCTTTTACCATGAGAGACTTCCTCTATGCTTTTGGCCAGGTTCCGAAAGCCTTCACGGCCAAGGTCCCCGATGCTACCGACGCGATTGACACGATTGTGTCGCTGTCTGAAAAAGCCCGCCGCGAAGGTCTGTTGGCTTTGGAAGACGCCGCGAAAGGCATTGAGGACTCGTTTATGCGTGAAGGTTTGATGGCTGCCATCGATGGCATGGATCCCGAAGATTTGCGCTCCATGTTGACGGATAGAATAGAGGCTCGCAAGCAGTCAGACAAGACCGCTTATGCCTGGTTCCACGTCGCTGGCGGTTATGCCCCGACCATTGGCGTTATCGGTACCGTGATTTCCCTGGTGCACGTGCTGACGCAGCTGTCCGAGCCCGAGACTTTGGGTCCGCTGATTGCTTCGGCTTTCGTGGCTACCCTGTGGGGTCTGCTCAGTGCGAACATGATTTGGCTGCCGATTTCTTCCCGTATGCAGAGAATCTCCAATCTGGAGTTGGCTCGGATGGAAATCGTCATGGAAGGACTTATCAGTCTGCAGTCCGGGGCGAACCCGCGTCAGGTTGGCGAACGTCTGCGTTCCTTGATTCCGCCGAACCAACTAAAGGCCGAAAAAGCGGCCTAGCCCTGACCCGTCGTTAGGAAACGACTTTTCCGCAAACACCGAGAGGAGGAACTTGTATGGCAAAGCGTAAGCATGAATGTCCGGAACCTGACAACACCGAGCGTTGGGCAGTGTCCTATCTGGACATGATTACCGTCATGATGTGCCTGTTCCTGGTGCTGTACGCGATTTCTCAGGTTGATCAGGGCAAATTGGCCAAGCTGCGCACGTCCCTGGCGGCCGGTTTCAACGCCACCATTCAGATTGCCAATCCACTGCAAACCGATGGGGGACTGGGAATTTTGGCCGGTTCCACCTCGGCGGTGCAGCTGGGCAGTCTGATGGGTAACCTGAACCAAAATCCTCAATCTCAGCCCGAACGTATGCAGGCTATGAGGGAAGCCAGTCACCTGAACTCCATCAAGAAACAGGTTGAAGAACAATTGAAAGCGGCTGGCAAGGAAGGCGCCTTGGCGATGCGCATCACCGACAAGGGCCTGGTGTTGGGCATGGTTGCCAACGACACCTACTTTAAGACTGGAGAGGCGACGATTCAGCCCACCGCTCGTGAGGTACTCGGTGCGGTGACCCCGGTTTTGGCGTCCCTGGAAGAAAGCATTGCCATCGAAGGTTATGCCGATCCGCAACCAATCGCTAACGCGAGATTCCCCTCTAACTACCACCTGGCTTCAGCTCGTGCCATTGAGGTGCTGATTGCGCTAAAGGACGGTGGAGTGCCGGGGGCGAAACTGCGAACGATTTCGTATGGAGCCGATCACCAGACTGAGGCTACGGACGGTCAGGATGCTTGGGCTTTCAACAGGCGTGTGGATATTGTCATTATGTCAACTGCAAAAGATTCCGTCCGCGCCTTACTGCCCGATGCGGCGAAACAGCTCGCGGGTGGGACAAATGCCAACATCGCCCCGCCGCCTCCCAATATTGGCCCGTCCCTAGCGCCCCCGCCCCCGGAAGGCACCGCGGGTGAGGCAGGCGCTACAGGCGACGAGAACTAGGCTGGGCGGGTTTCATCGAACCATGACATCGAAAAAGCTAGATTTTCGGGGTCAAGCCGCCCCGAGAACAGGACTTTACAGGTAACGTAGGAAAAGGATAATACGAATCGTCCCGGTGCAGGTCAATTGCAAAGTCCCTGACGCGGTCCGATTCTAAACACAGACCGGAACCGGCCATGCTGGTCCGGACCTAAGGGAGGAAATATGCCAGTCGGTGTTGGAGCGAAACCAGCGGGAGGCACCGCCGCAAGACCGGTCCCGGCAGCCGCTAAACCGGCTATGCCCCCAACCGCGCCTCCGGCGGGAGCGGAACCGGGCAAGAAGGGCGGCGCGAAAAAGATTCTGCTCGTCGTCCTGATTGTAGTGATTCTGGCCGTATTAGCGGTGGGCGTGTTCCTGGCGCTGAAGCTGCTCGGTGTCATCGGGGGAGGAGACGGGGAAAAGGAATCCCCGAAACCCGCAGAGACCACTAAGGCTTTGGTGATGGGCAAGCAGTCGGTGTCGACTGGGGAGCCGCTGAGTATCAACCTCGATGATGGATTCATGTCGTTTGCGGCCACGATTTACTTTGATGAAGAGATTAAGCCGGAGGGCGAGGGCAGCTCGGACATTGATCCGTCCCCCGCTCGCGATGCGGCTTTGCGGCTGTTCAAAGGCATGAAGAAAGAGGATTTGGACAAGCCCGGCGCGATGCAGGAGCTGCAAAAGAAATATACCGCCGAGCTGAACAAGAGCCCGATTCCGCCTTATAACGGACACGTGGTGACTGTCCAGTTCACCACTTTTGCCTACCAGTAAAGCTCAAACTTGCTGGCGGGGGACACCCGCAACTGAAGGCAATTCTTTCTAACAACGCAGGAAAACCCCAAACTCTAACGGTTTACCTGGATAAAATGGAAAACGATGGCAAAGACAAGTACCGTTCAGACTGACGTAGATGCGAGAGTTTACGACTTTAGTAAACCGATGAAGCTCCCGCGTGAGTACGCGCGCATTATGGAGATGGCTCTGGAAGCCTTTACCCGGCACTGGGTCAACCAGCTGGTAGGACGCCTGCACGTGGTGATAACCGGTGAAGTCGGGGATTTGTCCATGCGGTCTTATGACGATTACATTAAGACCCTGCCGACCCAGACTCTGATGGTGATTATTGATTTCCAAGGGGGGCGCAACAAGGGAGTTCTGCAATTCCCTCGCCAAACCGCTCTGGCTTGGGTCGATCACTTGCTGGGCGGAACCGGAGACGTGGAATCGACTCCTGACCGGGAACTGACCGAGGTCGAGGTTTCGGTCCTGATTGACTTCCTCAAGCGGGTACTTTCCGACCTCGATATAGCTTTCCAATCGATGCTGCCGCTGGGCAGCCAGTTCCGCACCATCGAGTATGCTCCTCAGTTTGTGCAGGTCGTGGACGGTTCCACCCCGGTGCTGTTTGCTCCGATTACACTGACCGCCGGGGAACACCAGGACGACTGCTCCATCATGATGCCGGTGTCGATGATTACGGACGCGATTCATCAGGGCGATGTCCATGACACTCGTACCGAACAGCAAAAAGCGGAAGCCGCCGCGGTGCGTCAGCTCCTGGTGGATTCTATCGAAGACGTGCCGGTTGAGGTGGCGGTACGTTTCACTCCCCGGAAGGTCAATCCGCGTGAACTCGATGGCCTGGCTATCGGCGATACCTTACCTTTAATCCACCCGACCTCTCGTCCTTTGGATATGGTGGTTGGGGATTTGATTTTGGCAGAAACGGCTGCAGGAACTTCCGGGTCGCGTTTAGCGGCGATGGTGGTTTCGGTTAACAAAGGAGAAAAGAAATGAGCGTGACCCCGAATCAGGTACTGGATGCTGCCCAGGCGGTCATACCACTACTACCCTCGACCACTGAGCTTACCGCATCCTCATGGGAGCCCGGCGACCCGATGCCGGGCGCTGATTCTCCCGCAGTGGTCACGACTCTATCTGCCGAAGAATCTCTGCAGGTGTGCTTGGTCGCCTCCTCGATTATTGCGGAAGCCTTGGAGGGCGCGGAGGGGATGACCCAGACCCAGGCGTTGTTGCCGGCTTTGGAAGCGGCCACTTCTGCCCTGGGGACCGGGGTCATGGAAAACACCACCGAGGGAACCGTAGACGACCTGCTAGACAGCGAGGACTGGATTAAGGCCACCTTGGAGGCTGACGGCACGGTACAGGGCTGGTTAGCGGTGCGTCCCGCGCCGGTCCAGGAAACCGCCACAGAGGACAAAGCCCAGGAGACTCCCGAAGGCCCGGTCACCCAGGCAACTGCCACTCCGGAGCAGCGCGCCGAGTCGATGAAACTGCTTTATGACGTCGAGATGACCTTGACGGCGGAAATCGGGCGCACCAAGTTAGCGGTGCATGACGTGCTGGATTTGTCCCCCGGCTCCGTTATCGAGTTGGATCGTTCCGCCGGTTCAGCCGCTGACGTCATGGTGAATGGCCGCCTCATCGCTCGCGGTGAGATTGTCGTGGTTGACGAAGAATACGGTATTCGTATTACGGAGATTGTGTCTCTGGCCGATCAACAGAATCAGAGCCAGTCCTAGTGAATGGATCAGTCGAAAAGGGGTGAGCGGTGAGCTTACTGGGCGTCTTACAGACCGGTGTGGCGTGGACAACGCTCGGTTACGTTCACCTCAATAACCTTGCCGCGGCTCTGAGCGCTTCCGAAACCTCAGACCCGGCCAGCCCCAGCCCGACCGGCAACACGAAGCTGGTCGGTTCCACTCCAGCTTCCCCTCCGACTACACCCGCAAAGAGCACCCCGCCGAGTTCCCCTGCCTCCGATACGCTCACCCCGGACGTGTCGTTGACCGGTCAGCCCGCCGAGAACCCCATGATGATATTCCTGCGCTTCATCGTAGGTATCGTGGTGGTGTTCCTGCTGATGTGGCTGCTGTGGCGTTGGTTCAAGCGCACTAACCTCGGTGATTACGAGGGTCCGGGCTTGCGCTTGGTGTCTCGGCTGCAGCTGTCTCGGGTTTCCCAAGTCGCCCTCATCGAGATTGGCGGGCGAATGTTTCTGGTGGGGGCGGGGGATTCCTCCGTCACTCCCATCGCCGAGATTTATGACACGGAGGAAATGTCCGCGGAACTGAGCGCTGCCGCCGAGGCTTTTCAGGAGCGGGCTAATCAGCCGGTGTCCCGGCCTTTTGGGGAGCTGTTGGCTCGTGCCACGAAACGTGTCGAGCGGGGCTCGCGCCCCTCGCCGCAGTCGGCGAGCCCGAAGCCTACCGAGACTCGTTCCGTCACACCAAGCCGGACTGCCGTGCAGGCCAGGCCCGCAACGCCAGCCGTCCCTGCCGCGGCCAAAGCCAAGCCGAAGTCGCAGGTCACTGAGGAACAGATGGATGCTCTAGCCTCTCAGATTGCCGCCGAATTCGGCGCCAAGGGACCCCAGAAACCTGCCGCGGACAATCAGCTCGTCCCCGCGAAAACAGCGCCTACGAAACCCACGGCGAGCGAGAAAAAGCCGGCAGACAAAACTTTTCCTGCCGCCGCATCGCAGACTTCGGCGGTGAGTCCGCATGAGTGACCTGCTGCTGACCCAACACGCCGCTTCGGTGGCGGAGTTTCAAGCCTTTACACGTGAGCGCCAGGCGCGCCAAGCGCGGCGCCAAGCTGCCTTCCGTCAGGTCGTGCGCGACCAGTACCGCACCAGCGCCGCTCACTGGGAACGCCTGGGTGTTACGATCACCTTGCCCCCCGATTTCAGCGCGGACACCATCTCCGGGCGAACCGCTGTCGATGCCGCCAGCCTGGAACGGGAAAAACGTGAACGTGCCCGCGGCTCTCGCTTCGGATTCGGCCTGAAACATCGGGAGTTGAGCCCAGAACAGCGCGTGGCTCGTCTGCGCCTGCAGCTGGCTTGGTTCCTGGCTGTCGTGGCGGTTTTTGCCATCAATTTTTCCATGCCCCACGCTTCAGCCGACCCGGCAGTCGCCCCGGCCGCGTCAACCGTGAGCCAGTCGGCAGCCCCCGCGCTCAGTCAACCAGGACCACCCGCCCTTGTGAACTCTGCAAACGTAATCCAACCTGGGCAACCCGACCCGTTAACGGATCCGGGAGATATCATCGGTCCCAATGACCCGAACGCCCCGGTCAATCCAGAAAAACCCGGCATTCAACTGAACGTCAACGGCTGGGATAAAGCGCCCTCCACCGCCGTCCTGGTGTTCCTGTTGATTACCGTGCTTTCAGTGGCGCCGTCACTGCTGTTGATGATGACGTCCTTTACCAAGATTTTCATCGTCTTGGCGATGGCGCGCAATGCGATGGGGCTGAACCAGATTCCTCCGACCCAGGTCATCTCCGGTTTGGCGATATTCCTGTCCCTGTTCATCATGAGCCCCACCATCACGTCTATCTGGCAAGACGCGGTGCAGCCCTATATGGACGGCAAGATTCAAGTGCAGGATATGCTGAAACTCTCGGAAAAGCCGGTGCGCGAGTTCATGGGACCGCTGACCCGCGAGGAAGACATCGCCCTGATGACCCGCGCCGCGGACCGCCCTAATCCGCCCAGCCTGGAGGAAACCCCCTTCACCACCCTGGTGCCGGCGTTCATGATTTCCGAAGTTCGTTCCGCCTTCATCATCGGGTTCGTGGTGTTCATCCCCTTCCTGGTCATTGACCTGGTCGTGGGCGCCGCCCTCATGAGTATGGGTATGATGATGCTTCCTCCGGTGATGGTTTCTATGCCCTTCAAGGTTTTGCTATTTGTCATGGTTGACGGTTGGGGCTTGTTGACCAAGACCTTGATTGGAACATACCGATGAACTCCTCCGCAGTTTTGGACCTCGCGTTGACCGCCATGTTGATGGGGGCCAAGCTGGCGGCACCCATTTTGATTACCTCCCTGGTCGTGGGCTTTCTCATTTCGCTGTTCCAGTCCATCACCCAAATCCAGGAAGTCACGCTGACTTTCGTCCCCAAGACCGTTGCGGTGGGGATTGCCCTGTATATTTCGGGCTACTGGATGCTGCAAACCCTGGTCACCACCACCGAGGACATGATGGCGCGAATTCCAGCCCTGCTGAATTCATAAGGCGAGGTGGGGCTATGACCATCAATCTCGCTCTCTTCACCGCTTTTGCCCTGGCCACCGTGCGCGCTACCGTTTTCCTGGCGCTGTGCCCGCCCTTCAACAGCCGCGCCATTTCCGGCCGGATTAAGGCGTTGCTGGGTGCTGCTTTGGGGTTCGCCTGCATGAGCCGGGTCGGGCCGATAGAGCAATCGGACGTATTCCTCTTTGAGCTGTTGATTCAAGCCCTCATTGGCTTTTCTATGGCGGTCATGGTGCGCATTATCATCGCGGCACTCCAGATGGCCGGTTCGCTCATCGACTTTGAAGGCGGTTTTGCGATGGCCCAGGCCTTCGACCCGCTGACCATGACGAACCAGGCGACTTTCGGGCGGGTCTACGAACTGACGGCCATGGCCATGCTTTTTGCTACCAACGGCTACCAGCTGCTGATAATGGGACTGGCGCGCTCTTTTAACGCCATGCCGGTCGGCGCGGTCTTTGACATGGCCAACTACGCCGACCGCTTGGTTTTTCGTTTCGGCGAACTGATGATCGCCTCCATAGAGATTGCCGGGCCGCTGCTGCTGGTGCTGTTCCTCACCGACATGGGTCTGGGTCTGTTGACCAAGGTCGCGCCGGCCATGAACGCCTTTACCTTGGGATTCCCGCTAAAGATTATGATGACCGCGTTCACCGCCCCCCTGATTATGGTGGTCATTCCTCAGGTCGTTGAGAAACTGATGGACAAGGTCATGGTGAGTTTCCAGGGGGTGTTCATGTGAGCGATTCCGGCGAAAAGACTGAAAAGGCCACCCCGCGGCATCTGAAAAAAGTTCGTGAGGAAGGTGGCCTGCAAAAGTCCCAGGATCTGACCGGGTGGATTTCCTTGGCCGCCGGGGCAGCCTTGCTTCCGTTCATGATGGATACGGCGTTCCAAAAGGCTCGCCATCAGACTTTGACGGCGGTGACCCTGAAAGAGGTTCCCTCTAAACAGGAAATCGTGGGTTTCTTGGCCTCCTCGTTGGGCACGATTGTGTGGACTCTGCTGCCGTTCATGCTGGCCATTTTGCTGGTCGCCGTAATGGTGAACATTATCCAAGGTAAAGGCGTGTTCCCTTCCGCCAAACACTTGAAGCCCAAACTGCAAAACCTGAACATTGTCAAGGGCTTTAAGAAAGTGGTCGGCATCCAGCCCCTGTGGAACGGTTTGAAGGCTCTGCTTAAGACCATCGCCGTGGGCATCGTGTTGTACGTAGTCATTTCCGGGGTCACCGAGATAATGGGAGCGGCCGGACATATCTCGCTGTGGGATTTGATTGCCTACGGTCAGGGCAAGATGTGGCTGCTCATCTGGGCTTCGGTTATCGCCGGCATCGCGGTCTCCGTGCTGGACGCTCTGTTTATCTTTAAAAAGAACCAGAAACAGACCAAGATGTCCAAGCAGGAAATCAAGGAAGAATACAAACAGGACGAAGGCGACCCGTTGATTAAGTCCCAGCGCCGCTCTCGTGCCATCGCCATGAGTCGCAACCGGATGATCGCCGACGCCGCTAACGCTGACGTAGTGGTGGTAAACCCGACCCACTACGCTGTTGCTCTCAAGTACGAAGCGGGTCAGGGCGCCCCGAAAGTCCTGGCGAAAGGGGTGGACCATATTGCTTCGCGGATTCGTGAAGTCGCCCAGGATTCAAAGATTCCCCAGGTAGAGGACGTTTCGCTGGCGCGGACTCTGTATTCCACGGTCGAGGTCGGGGCGGCGATTCCCGAGGAGCTGTATACCGCGGTCGCCCAGGTTTTGGCGTTCGTGCTGATTCTGAAAAAGCGCGGGACTCGCGGCGGGGTTCACAAGATGCCCTCTTACCTCTTTGAGAAGGAATCCTGACGAACCAGTTTTGCCCCTAAAAAGTCGGAAAACCTAATGTAAACGACCCTTTTGCCGATGTGGCAACGGTAAGATAAGTGAGGAATGGAGTCCATGGCCGTGAGGAGACCGGCACGTGAAGGGCAAATTTGATGCCACATTGATACCGAAGCTGATAGTCCCCATGGGGGTTGTCGGCATCGTCATGTTGCTTGTTTTCCCGCTGCAGCCGTGGATGATGGACGTCCTGCTCACCATGTCCATCATGCTGTCCATGATTTCCTTGCTCACGACCATGTTCGTTTCCAAGCCGTTGAACTTTTCGGTGTTTCCGACCCTGGTTTTGGTGCTGACACTGTTCCGGCTGAGTTTGAACATCGCTTCGACCCGGTTGATTTTGACGCCCGGCTCCGGGGGTGGTTCCGCGAAAGCCGGCAAAGTCATCGAGGCATTCGGGACTTTCGTAGTGGGCGGCAACTTTGTGGTCGGCATGGTGGTATTCGTCATCCTGGTCATCATCAACTTCGTCGTTATTACCAACGGCGCGGGGCGTGTGGCGGAAGTCGGGGCGCGTTTCACCTTGGATGCTATGCCCGGTAAACAGATGGCTATCGACGCCGACCTGAACTCCGGTCTCATCGATGAAGAAACTGCTCGTGCCCGGCGTGCCGAGATTGCTTCCGAGGCCGACTTTTACGGCGCTATGGACGGTGGTTCCAAGTTCGTTAAAGGCGATGCTATCGCTGGTATCGTCATCACCATCGTCAACCTCATCGCCGGCTTCATCATCGGCATGGTCGTGGAAGGCATGCCGGTTGGCGACTCCATCGCGACGTATTCCCAGCTGACGGTCGGTGATGGCCTGGTTTCCCAGATTCCGTCCCTGCTGATGAGCTTGGCTACCGGCGTTATCGTCACCCGTTCCAAGGACTCTCCCGAAGGCGGTATCGGCGGGGACTTCTCTCGCCAGCTGACTCAGTCCTTCGCCGCGCTGTTTATCGCGGGGATAGCCTGCGTCTTTATGGGGATTATTCCGGCCATGCCGAAGGCCCCGTTCTTTGTCATCGGCGTCCTGCTGCTGTATGCCGGGTGGCGCTCCATGTCGAAACTCAAGCAAGTCGAGGCTGAGGAAGAAGTCGTGGTCGAGGAGGACGACTCCAAGCCCGCGGGCGAAACCCCTGAACAGCTCATCGAACAGATGCGAGTCCCGGCCCTCGAAATCCTCCTCGCTCCCGACCTCATCGACCTGGTGGGAGCGAACACCGACACCGACCTGCTGGCGCGAGTGCGCGGCTTGCGCCGCAAAGTCGCTCTCGAATCGGGCTTCGTGCTGCCTCCGGTGCGCACCCGCGATTCTGTAGACCTGCCCGTGTCCACCTACGTCATCCGCATGTCCGGCGTGGAAGTCGGCCGCGGCATTGCCCCGCCCGGCAAGGTTCTGGCTTTGGGCGATATCCTGGACGACCTGCCTGGTGAAATCACCAACGAACCCGTATTCGGCTTGACCGGCAAATGGATTCCCGTGGAGCTGCGGTATAACGCCGAGCTGGGCGGAGCGACCGTAGTGGATCGTGTTTCGGTGCTGATTACCCACCTGGGGGCGCTGGTCAGCGAGAACGCGGCGCGGCTCCTGTCTCGTGAAGACGTGCGGATCCTGGTCGACGGGGTGCGTCAGACGAACCCGAGCGCCGTGGAGGAACTGATCCCCGCGATGCTGTCCCTGGGCGAGGTCCAAGTCGTGCTGCAAGGCCTGCTGGAAGAACAGGTCCCCATCTTGGACTTGCCCCGGATTTTTGAGGCGCTGTCCGTGAAAGGCAAGCAGACCACCGAACCTGAGCAGCTCATCGAGGCGGCTCGGGCGGAGCTGGGTCCCTCGATTGTGGCAAAGTACGTAATGGAAGGGGTACTGCGGGTCATTACCTTGGATCCGATTTTTGAACAGTCCCTGCTGGAGAGCGTGCGTCCCGGCGATGATGGCTCCCAACTGGCTCTGGACCCGGATCGGATGGAGACTTTCCTGAACCAGACTCGCGAAGTGACCGAGCAGGCGGAGCAGACCGGATTTTCTGTTGTTTTAGTTTGTGCGCCTGTCTTACGCCCTGCGCTGCGAAAACTTGTTAACCTTGGTATAGCGCGTTTGCCGGTGCTGTCGTACACCGAAGTATCGGGCGCGAAAGTAATGATCGAGACGATGGGAACGATAAGTGGCAGCCACGCGATATCTGGTTGAAGGCGATCGCCTTGACGTCCTCATCGGCCAAGTAAAACGGATGGGCCGACGGGTCACCGTGCTCAAAGCCGAAAAAGTCCGCAAGGGCGGCCTGGCCGGGATGTTCGCCAAGGAACACTATGAAGTCCTGGTGGAAGTCGAGGGGGTCGGTGAACCGCCCCAGAGCTTCCGCAACGCTACCGGCACTGCGGCTGCCGCTGCGGCGAGCGCCAAACCCAAGCCCACCCACAAGACCCTTTCGGAACAGGCTGACGAAGCCGGCTTAGGAAAGAAAAAGCAGGCTCCCCCGGATGCTGGTGAATCCGCTGATTCTGCCGCGACCGCGACCGGCAAAGGCACTGTGCGAGACGATGGCGGCACCGCTTCTCCCACCAAGAAAGATCCCGATCTGGAACACCTGCTTGACGAAGCGCGTTCCCAGCTCAGCTCCAATACCGAAGCCGCTCAAGCCCAGCTCGAAGCCCAGATGGCTCAGATGGGAATCGGGGATGCCGCTTCCCTCATCAACGAAACTCAGCCTGAGCCGAGTGCCGCTCCCAAGCCTAGTGAAACCGCCGGTTTAGCCGGCTCGATGGGTTCCATGGCCCGGCCTGTCGGCGGGGCTTTTGATGCGCGCCTGCAAGGGGCGGCGGCGCCGGGTGCGAGTGCCGGGCGTATCGTTACCTCCGCTCCGCGCGTTGCTTCCGGTCCGAAATTGCCGGCCGCGGCTCTGAGCGAACTGGGATTCCCGGCGGAGTTGTTTGCTGGGGTGCCGGGAGGCGAGAACCTGGCTGAGGCCGTCGCTACCGGCACCGTGGACACCAGTGAGATGGCGCTGGATGATGTGTTGGGGGCTTTGCCCGAGCCGGTGCCCCTGCTGGAAAAGCCTGGTTCCACGATTGTAGTGGTCGGTTCCTCGCCGATATCCCTGTCGATTGTGGAAACCGCGCAACGTTTGGCGGGTCGGCTGGGCGAGGACGCCTATTGCGTGCTGGGCGGACCGAAAACCACCCTTCCCGGAGAGGCTCTGCGGGCTCGTTCCGGGGAAGAATTGAAGTCCCTGATGGAGGCCCATCCGGGGCAAACCTGCGTGTTAGCTTTGGCAGATTCGCTCATTGAAGCCCACCGGCGCACCATGGCAAAACTCATCTCGGTTATCTATGTCGATCAAACTTGGGCGGTAGTCGATGCGCGTAGTCCCGCGGACAAAATCGAGAGCTGGATTCGCGGCCTGCCGGACGCGATACGTCCCGATGCCCTGGCGGTTCAGCGCATTTGGGAATCCGACCATCCCGGTGCCCTGTTCGAAGTGGGCATTCCCATCGGCATGCTGGATGGGGTTCCCGCTCGCGGTGAAGCCTGGAAGATGCTGCTGGAAGACATTTTCGCCGGCGCCCACTGATTTTTTCTGCCTGAAATCCGGGTTGCGCTGTCTCAATTTGGCATCGCTGCCGATGATTCCATTCCGCTTGGTGAACAGACTGCAGCCTTTCTTGGTTTGGGTGGAAATCTCCATATCCGGGTGCGTTTAAATAGTTTTTATGGCGTGTTTTGGGTTCTGCGGGGTGGTCGCTCGGGGGCGCTCGCGAGAGGCGGAAGGGGGAGGGCCCCCTC
>ERZ1031127.40-NODE-40-length-40289-cov-14.075583_pt1 | contig 40289 bp, 40 predicted proteins | sample MGYA00518224_ERZ1031127 | MGnify/ENA primary metagenome ERZ1031127 (study PRJEB33718, sample SAMN03159757) | human skin metagenome | collected 2014-05-20 | study: EMG produced TPA metagenomics assembly of the PRJNA266117 data set (Human skin bacterial metagenome... | reverse complement strand
GGCCGGCAACCCGCAAAGCGCCGTCGTCATCGGCTTGGGACGCTTCGGCCTGAGCATGGCAACCGAGTTGGAGGCCAGCGGCGTGGAAGTGCTCGGTATCGACTGTAACCCGGAAGTCGTGCAACGTGCTTCGGCGCTCCTGCGTCACGTGGTGCGGGCGGACGCCACCGACAAGGAGGCGCTGACCCAGCTGGCTGTCGAGGAGTACGCCTGCGGGGTGGTCACGATTGGCGCCGACCTCGCCGCCTCAATCCTGAGCGCCTCCGCCCTGCTGACCCTGCACTGTCCCCAAGTGTGGGCGAAAGCCTCCAGCGCGGAACAGGGCGAGATCCTCAACCAGATGGGCATCACCCGCGTGTTCTATCCGGAATCCGAGATGGGTTTGCGCGCTGCCCACCAGGTCGCCCAGTCTTTCGAGAACTACATTGACCTGGGGCACGGGTTTGCCTTGGTCATCACCAGTTTGGGGCCGCGTTACTGCGGGAAAACCCTCGGTGAACTCGATGTGCGCCGCCGCGATGGATTCTCTATCGTGGCGATTGAATCGGCTTCCGGCACTTGGGAGACCGCTCACGCCAAAACGATCCTGTCCCCTGCCGACCGGGTCATGGTGGTGGCCCCGACCCGGATTATCTCCAAAGTCACCCGCCAAGATTAACCAAAAATCCATGTAATCGTAAAGCAATAGGGCAATTACCGTAAAGTAAAATTGTTTTACGCAATCTTAACATTGGCCCCGCGCTAGCCTTAACAATCCTTTCTTACTATCTGACTTGGGAGTAAAAGTTCGATGTATGAAAGGAACACCATGAAAATCTCTCGTATTGGCGCGATTTTTGGCGCTGGCTTGCTTTCCATGTCTTTGTTGACCGGTTGTGGGGGCGGTGGCGATCAGGCCGCCTCCGGTACTGATACCGAGTCCAGTGAACCGACCTCGACCCTGAGCGGTACCGTCACCGGTTCCGGCTCCTCCGCGCTGCTGCCCTTGGCAAAAGCCGCGGCCGATGCTTTCATGCAGGAAAACCCCGATGTGACCGTCACGATGAACGGCGGCGGCTCCGGTGAGGGTCTCAAGCAGGTTGCGGCCGGTTCCGTAAACATTGGTAACTCTGACGTTTTCGCTTCTGAGAAGCTCGATGCGACCCAGGCCGCCGACTTGGTCGACCACAAGGTCTGCACCATCACGATGGCTCCGGTGGTCAACAAGGATTTGGGTGTGAAGGACCTCACCACCGCCCAGCTGACCGACATCTTTACCGGCAAGACCACGAACTGGAAGGAAGTTGGCGGCCCGGACGAAAAGATCGTGTTGGTCACCCGTCCGTCCTCCTCCGGTACTCGCGCCCTGTTTAAGACCTGGGCGCTGGGTGGCGCCGAGGAGGCCTCCAACCAGTCTCTCGAAACTGACGACTCCGGTACTCTGCTCCAGACCGTGACCCAGAACAAGGGCGCTATCGGCTACGTGGCACTGTCCTACCTGGCCGGCAAGGACGAAGTACAGCCCGTCGCTATCGACGGCGTGGAACCGACCTTGGAAAATACCTACAGCGGCAAATACAAGGTGTGGGGCTTCGAGCACATGTACACCAAGGGCGACCCCGATGAGGTAACCAAAGCGTTCCTTGACTACATGATGGGCGACAAGTTCGCTGGCGACCTGGAAAAGATGGGCTACGGCGTATCTTCCAAGATGTCCAAGGAAGCCACCGATACTCACCCTGACCCCGCAGCCTAAAGAGGCTCAGGCGCAACTGAACTAATGGCTACCACGGCTTCTTCGGTGCGGGAGCCTGAATCGACGGAAATTGAGATGACTGAACCTAACGTGTCCACTCGTCTCAACTCCTCAGATTCAGCGCTCCCGCAGGCGCGTAATTCCACGGCGGGTTCATCTCCGGCTCGGCGGCGGTTCGACTCGAACGGGGCGGATAAACGTTTCCGTTTGGCAAACAAAATCGGCGGGACCATCGTGGCGATTGCAGGTGTTTCCCTCATCGTACTAACGGTCGTTATTGGCCTGTTCCTGCTGTACAAGGGTTCTTTCACCTTTACCGCGTTCCAGCACACCGTGGGGGAATTCCTGTTTTCCCCGGACTGGAATCCGCAGGACAGCCCGGATTTGACTCTGCGCGGCAGTGTCGGCGCACTGATCTTTATTCTGGGTTCGCTGATGACCTGTTTCCTGGGTCTGGCCATCGCCACGCCTTTCGCGGTGGGAGCCGCCGTGTTCATCACGGAAATCGCCCCACGCGCGGGTGAGCGCCTGTTCCGTCCCGCGGTGGAACTGTTCCTCGGTATCCCTTCCGTGGTTTACGGCTGGGTCGGTTTGACCGTCCTGGTGCCATTTATTCGAGACTATTTTCACGCCCCCCTGGGCGGCTATTCGGTCCTGGCGGCTGGCATCGTCCTGGCGGTCATGATCTTCCCGACCATCACCACCGTTTCCGCCGACGCGATTACCGCGGTTCCTTACGATTATCGGGAAGCCGCCTACGGCCTGGGTTCTACCCGTTGGCAGTCGATTTACCACATCGTCCTGCCCGCGGCCAAGAAGGGCATTTTGACCGGCATTATCCTGGGTCTGGCCAGGGCTTTTGGCGAGGCTCTGGCGGTCGCGATGGTTATCGGCAAGACTCGCGCCCTGCCGGCCGATATTCTCTCTCCGACCAGTTCCTTGACCACGGCGATTACCGCCGACATGGGCAACACCACCAACGGCGGCGAACACAACTCGGCATTGTGGACCATGGCTTTGCTGCTGTTCCTCATCTCGATGTTCTTTATCTTTGTAATCCACATCATCGGCGCCGAGAGGAAGCAGGATCGATGAGTACCGCTACGACTACCGCTTCGGGTCTTTCCACCCAGATGGAACACCGCATTCGCCGTGCCAAGAGCGTCAACAACCTGATGACCGGCGTCTTTGGCGCTATCGGGGGTTTCTTCCTGATGTTGATTGTGGCGCTGGCAGCCTACATCGTGATTCGCGGCCTGTTGAGTTTTGACCCCATATTCCTCAGTTTCACCCGCGACGGCATCATGAACCAGGTGTTCAACACCGTTTACCTGGTGTTTTTGTCCCTGATTGTGTCCGTCGCCCTCGGCGTTCCCGCCGGAATCTACATGGCTGAGTACGCGCCAGAGAACCGCTGGACCGGGTTCATCCGCATCTCTATCGAGTCCCTGTCCTCCCTGCCCTCCATCGTGGTCGGCCTGTTCGGTTACCTGGTCTTTATCCTGATGGTGGGGCAACAGTGGAACCTGCTGGCCGGAGCCTTGGCGGTTTCGATTCTGAACCTGCCCCTGGTCACCACGTCTACCGAGTCGGCTCTCCGGGCGCTGCCCTCGGACCTGAAGTACGGTTCGGCGGCCTTGGGTGCGACCCACTGGACCACCATTGTGCGGGTGCAGCTCCCGGCGGCTCTCCCCCACCTGATGACAGGGGTGGTGCTGGCGGCCGAACGCGGTTTCGGAGAGGCTGCCGCCCTGCTCTACACCGCCGGTATGTCCACCAACATCAACTGGTCCTCCACGGACATCACCTCCCCCACCAACGCATTCAACCCCATGCGTCCCGGCGAGACCTTGTCGCTGCACGTGTGGGCCATGCGTACCGAAGCGGTGGAACCCAACGCGGTTGACATCGCCAACTTCTCTGCCGCGGTGCTGGTGCTGATCGCCCTCCTGTTCTCGATTTTGGCTCGCACCATCACGAAACGGGTTCACGCCAGCCTGGCGGGCCTGTCTGACCAGGCCCCCAAGGGCGGCAAAGGCAAGTGGCGTAAGGCCAACTCCGACACCCCCATCCCCGCTACTGACACGGTGAATCGCGCCGAACCGACTATTGACGCTACGAACTTCACCGACCGTTTCCACACTGATAAAGGAAAGGAATAATCACTCATGACTGCGCAAACCAACGTCCTGGAGTCCCCCACTGCGCCCAAAATTTCCACCACCGCCAAGTTTTCCGCGCGTGACCTGCACCTGCATTACGGCGATTTTGAGGCTCTCAAGGGAGTCAACATCGACATTCAGCCCCGCAAAATCACGGCTTTGATCGGCCCCTCCGGATGCGGCAAGTCGACCTTCCTGAAAACCTTGAACCGAATGAATGACCTGGTCAAGGGCGTTAGCATCACCGGTCAGGTACTGCTGGACGGCGCGGATATTTTCAAGGATATGGACGCCATCGCCCTGCGTAAGCGGGTGGGCATGGTGTTCCAGCAGCCCAACCCGTTCCCCAAGTCGGTCTTTGACAACATCGCCTACGGGCCGCGCATCAACGGGATTCGCAATCACCGGGAACTGAGCGAAATCGTGGAGCGTTCCCTGCGTCAAGCCGCGATTTGGGACGAGTTAAAGGATCGCTTAAACAAGTCCGCCGTGGGGCTTTCCGGCGGTCAGCAGCAGCGCCTGTGCATCGCCCGCGCTTTGGCTACCGAACCGGACGTCATTTTGATGGACGAACCGACCTCCGCCCTCGACCCCATCTCTACCTCCAAGATTGAGGAACTGGTCGTGGACCTGGCTCGGGATTACACCATCGTGATTGTGACCCACAACATGCAGCAGGCTTCGCGCATCGCCGACAACACGGCGTTCTTCCTGCTGGGCGAACTGGTGGAGTACAACGACACGGAAACCCTGTTCAGCGTACCTTCGGACAAGCGTACCGAGGACTACATCACGGGTCGGTTCAGCTAACACTGTTTTCGCGTGCCCCAGCGGACCCCGCTGGCGCACGGCAGGGAAATACAGTTCTGAGTCATGGAACAGAAAGTAGAGAGGTAATGCGATCCCGATTCGATCAACAACTCATGCAGCTCAACGAAATGCTGGTTCAGACCGGAGAGCTCTGTGAACAGGCCATCAGTCAGACTATGGTGGCCCTGTCCAGTTCCAGCGATGAAATCGCCCGTGAAGTAATCCGGGCTGATGCCCACATCGACCAGATGGAGCGAGACATTGAGCACCTGTGTCTGAAACTGCTGTTGCAACAGCAGCCCGTAGCCGGGGATTTACGCCAGGTTTCCGCCGCTCTCAAAATGATTACCGACATGGAACGTATCGGCGATCAGGCCGCGGATATTGCGGAAATCGTGAAGTCTACGGATATGTCCCTGGTGCGGGGATTCCCCAAGATTCCTCAGATGGCGGCGAAAACGTCCGAGATGGTCCATGACGCGGTCCGGTCTTTTGTCGACCGCGACCTAGCTTTGGCAACCGGCACCCAGGCGGCGGACGATGCGGTAGACCGGATGTTTGATGATGTTGCTACCGAGATGATTGATTTCATTGTGCATGCTGATGCCGCGGACGCTCAAAAGGCTATCGACGTCATCATGATTGCCAAATATCTGGAACGTATCGGCGACCACGCCACGAACATCGCCGAGTGGGTGGATTTCTCGATAACGGGGGTACACGATGTCATCTTCGACACAAAATCAGCCTGAATCGGGCGCTCCCTGGAATAATGGAAGTGTGATTTATTTTGTCGAGGACGACCTGAACATTCGGGATTTGGTCGTTTACACCCTCGGTTCCACCGGTTTTACCGCTCGGGGTTTCGCTGATTACCAGGAATTTCGCGAAGCGATGGCAGAGCTACTCCCGGAAATGATTTTGCTGGACATTATGCTACCTGGCGTTGATGGTATCCAGATTCTGCGCCGGATTCGGGCAAACCCTGAAACCGAGGGCATTCCGGTCATCATGGTTACAGCGAAAGGCGCCGAGTTCGACAAGGTCAAGTCCTTGGACTTGGGGGCGGACGACTACATCACCAAGCCGTTTGGCATGATGGAGCTGGTGTCGCGAGTCCGGGCGGTGCTGCGCCGCGTGGCTCGTCCCGCCGACCCCACTGAGGAGGATGAGGAAATCCTCACCATCGGCACTATTGACCTGAACCTGCCCCGCCACACGGTCGCGGTTGCGGGCCGGGAGGTGAAACTGACTCTAAAGGAATACCAGCTGTTAGAGGAACTCATGAGCCAGCCGGGGATTTTGTTTTCCCGCGACAAACTGCTGGATTCCATCTGGGGATACAGTTTCCACGGCGAGACGCGCACGGTCGATGTGCATATTCGCACGCTACGCAAGAAACTCGGCCCGGCCGCAAAACACATTGAAACCGTGCGCGGCGTCGGCTACAAGATTTCCGAATGAGGGCGCTGTTAGCGTAATCGCCATCGAATCAAGGGAGATTATATGCGACGCAAGATTCTGGGGGCTATCTCAGGTATTTCTGCCATAGCCCTGGTGCTTGCTTATGTCGGTTCCGTTTTGTTCTTTTACGAGGTCAATCGCGCCAACATTTTGGATACTCTGACCGAAGAGGGCAACCTGTTGGCGCTGAGCCTGGAACATCATACCGATGATATTCAGACCCAGATGCTCACCGATTTTCACCGTCAGACGCCCGGAGTTCGCCTGACGCTGGTAGCCAGTGACGGTGAGGTTCTCTACGATTCCGAAGTCCCCGCCGCTCAGATGTCCAACCACGCAAACCGGCCTGAGATTGTCTCGGCTCAGAAACGCCAGGCTTCCGGGTTGGGCTCGGATATCGTGGTGCGTGATTCTTACACTCTCAGTGAGGATATGTGCTACTACGCGCGGGCTATCCCGTCGGGCAAAATCGTCCGCGTGGCGCGTCCTGTCCGCACGTTTTATGCCACGGCCCTGTCCGGGTTGCCGATTTTGGGCGGTATTGCCCTAGGTGTGTTCGGGCTGTCTTTCCTGATTGCGCGGCGTCAGGCTCGCCTCATTGTCGAGCCGCTGGAACAGATTGACCTGAACCATCCGCTCTCGGGAACCCCTTATGACCGCGACCGGCTGCCCGAGATTGGGCGACACACCGGGGTTTTCGGGAACTCCAGCGTTTTCGGCGGTGGCGGGGTTTTCGGCTCGGGAGCCTACACCGACACGCCAGCGGACGATGAGCCGGACCGGTCTGAGTCGGCGGAGCCTCTCCTGCCCCACGATATGCTCCAGGCCTACGGTAAGGACCACGAAACAGTCCCGATTTACCCCGAGTTCTTGCCGCTGCTGCAACGTCTGGAACATCAGAATCGGGATAAGGAAGCCGCCGCACGTTCCCGCCGCGAGTTTTCCGCTAACGTGTCTCACGAGTTGAAGACCCCGCTGACCTCCATCTCTGGATATGCCGAGATTATTCGTAATGGTTTGGTGAAAGATGAGGACATTCCGGGTTTTGCCGAGCGCATTCACCAGGAGTCCTCCCGCCTGCTAGACCTGATTGGCGACATTATGGAGCTGTCCCGCCTGGACGAGGGCGGTCTGCCGGCAGAAGCGGGGGAGGTCGAGTTGTTTGATTTGTGCCGCACGGTGGTGGAGCGACTGCAGCCTCGCGCCGCATCTTTCGATGTGTTGCTGACCTTGTCCGGTTCGCACACGACGCTCACCGGGGTGGAGCCGCTCTTGGGTGAGATGGTGTATAACCTGGTAGACAACGCGATTAAGTACAATCGCGAGGGCGGTGAGGTGGATGTTTGGGCGGGGACGCATCTGGGCAGGCCCCAGCTGATTGTGACCGACACGGGTATCGGGATTCCTTACGAGGATCAGGAGCGCGTGTTTGAGCGGTTTTATCGGGTGGATAAGTCCCATTCGCGACAGACCGGAGGTACCGGTTTGGGGTTATCTATCGTCAAGCACGCCGCTATCTTGCATTCGGCGGAGATTACAGTGAACTCGACACCGGGTCGGGGCACGCGCATCGAAGTGACTTTCCCGGAGTCGGCCTGAATGTGGCGCCGTCCAGCGGGAGGAACCGCGGCGCTGATTCGGGGCGCGGCCTGGAGCTGCCTGTGGGTGCGGGTCATGGTTGAGAGGTAAGGGTAAGCTGGCCTTTCCGGGTGGGTAGAGATAGAATAAAACAGTTGTGTTTCCTCAGATTATCTGGAGATTGAACACAAAAACTTGCCGCGTTGAACTCAATAGCGCGGTCGATGGTGAGGAGTCCCCATGAGAGTTTCCGTAAAGCAAACCGTGTCTTGGATACTGGCGCTGGCACTGGTACTACCGGGGGCGATAATTCTTTCCCCACCCTGGGAGGCTGGCGCCGCTGAAACCAGCACTCATGCGGACTCCATCCCCGCGGAGCCGGTAAAGCTGTCGGCGGGTCAAACCGCTGCGGATGTCATTAAGAATCCAGCGCAGCCAGAGATTTACACCCTGCGTAACGACTACGAGGTTGAGAGGTATGGAAATAAGGAGATTAACTACCAACCCTATGTCGCCACCGTAGGAGAAGCCGCTACCCAAGCTGAAAAAGATAAGGTCAACCAGACGATTGATCTCCCCGAATTTGCAGGTTATACCAAGCCAAAAGACGGTTCGAATAACACTATCGATAAATATAATATCAGCTATCAAGGAATTGTTGATGCTGCAAAAGCGGGAGAACAAACGGGTAACGTCGAGTATGGTATCGCGTATAACGGTAAGCACGAGTACTTGTATGAAGGCAAAACCGGGAGCATTACAGTCAGGCACGTGTTCCGGGAATTAAAAGATTTCAGTAAGTACGGCAAGTTGCCCGGCAAAACAGATGACATTTTCACCACGGAAACCGGTAATGCTGGTGAGCTTGTTCCTATCAAGCCTTTAGATGTCACACAAAGACCAGGTTTTAAGCCTGAAAGTGGAAACATAAAGGTTTTGATTGCTAAAAAATCGATTACCGTGGACTTACGATACAACCGTGACCACTTTGATGCCACATACGACACGGTTGAGGGAACAGCGGTTCCGACTCGTACCCTCTACTATGGACAGGTAATTCCTCCTGTCGCGGATTCTGACATCCCCACCAAAATTGGGGCAAAATTTGTGGGCTGGAAACCGTCTGTTGATTTGCAAGGCAGTTTAGATGGGTCAACAACAAAAACGTTTAAGGCTAACGAAATCATTAAAGATGGCTCCGGAAACCCGATCAAGAATCTGGATGCCGAACTCATATTGCCGGCTAGCAATGTAAAGTTTACCGCTGTCTGGAAGGAAAAAGATAAAGCGGATTATGCGATTCAATTCTGGGTGGAAAAATCTGACCACGCTGAGGATGCTCCTCGGGTGGAAAAGTACGAATTCATGGGCACTCGCGTGTATAAGAACAAGACCGTGGGCAGCCGCCCGGAGCTTGATAAAGAGCCAGTAAAGGACCTGGTATTCCCAGATTTGACTCAAGATCGTTTACGGAAAATTTGGAATGGTGAAAAATTCTATGGAGATCAGTTCCCATATCTCAATAAGTTCTACACCTACAATAAGGGATTAACGGATGAACGAAACGATGATATAAGGGCTCCCGGCAATGTAATGCCTGTTTCTTCTACCGGCGAGACCGTCTATAACATCTATTACGACCGGCAGGTCTATGACCTGTACTTTACGAAATCCAACGTCCCTGGTATAGATTCTTTCTATCCTACAATTTGGCGAAATCACGAAAAAATAGGTGAGCCAGGAAACCCCTACCACTTCAAAGCCAGATTTAACCAGCGACTGTTAGGGTGGCCAAACGACGCCTTAGAAACTACGGGATTTGACAAAGACAAGCAAAGTTTTGGGTGGGGACCGAACTTCGGTGTCCCACATTGGCTATACCGCGACACGCCTCCCTACCGGTTATCGGCTAAAGACTTCTTGGACATGGAACACTACGAAGACTATGGCGGCTACACCGGTACCATTGATGCCGGCAACGGTGTCACTATAGATGGTAATGCAGCACTACCTTTCACTACGCTTTCCTTTGGTATCGAACAACGCGGTGGTTCCAAGGGAGGCAATGGTGTACCGATTCCTCACCACATGGATTTTTGGATGGATGGTTTTGTCGAAAATCCAAGCTCAGACAGTGAGAGAATTATAGACTATGACCTTTATCGAACCAAGTCTGATACGAATAGTCCCACCTATCAACATAAACCTCCGGTTGTCCAAGGCTTTACCCCCTACGAGCCAGACGGTGTAATTTCGGAACAGCTGGACTCTGATGGTATTGGCGCAATGAACAAGGAGAGGGCTGACGTAACAGAATTTCCGAAAGAAGAGTTAGAAGACCCCTATGGAAATAAAACTAACAAGGGTGAAATGCTATTTATGTCTACTTTCTTTAATCGCGCCGATGAGTTCGGCGACCCGGTAGACGGCAGCGAGGCATTTGGCACAAATGGTTATATTCGTTTTCATTACAAACGCAATGAGTATCCATTACGTTTCAACACCGACCCCACGAAAATTAAGGGTGACACAGATTATACCGCAACAGAACAAAAAGATATCTTTTATCAAAAACCTTTAAAGGAGCTGGACCTAGATAATGCTGACACTTTGTCGAACTTGGGTCTAGATGATCTTGTAGAAAAGGACAGCAATGGAAAGAATCGCATCAAGAGGCCAGAGGGGCTCGAGCCTAATAAGGTATTCAAGGGCTGGGCTTTAGACCCTGCCGGGCTGAAAATGGTTTCTACTAACAAGGAAACTATGCCGGCCCATGCCCTGGTCCTCTACGCCATTTGGGAGGAGCCGGACTTCAAGTGGAAGGTTACCTTTGATCCCGATGGTGGGAACCTGCCTCCTATCAGTGAAACAACGTTAGCCACGGGAACAAAAACTATCTTCGAGGGTGACGCCGGTTCCGGCCAAAACGTCACCTACCCGGTCAAAGAAGCCAATGAAGGTGACAAGCAAATCTTCACTGTCCTGCATCGCCAAAAGCTCGTAGAACTCCTAGGGGATGCCAAACCGACAAAGGAAGGCTATAGCTTTAGCGCCTGGGAGGTTTTGCACTACAAGAAGGACGCTAACGGCAACTACACGGAGGAGTTGGACACCTCATACCACGACACCCACGGTGTTCCCGAACTTTATGGCTTCGGCAACGATGTGGTGGATCCGATTTATCTGAAGGCCATCTGGGTTCCGGATAACCTGGAAAAGGTTACTGTTTACCACCACTTCTTGGACAAAGAATACCGCATTGATAAAAGGGTGAGCCCAAACCCTAAATCAAGGGTTATCGAGAACCAACGAGCAGGTCAATTCGTGCAATCAACCGGTTCTGAGCAAGGCTCAAGCTGGCGTCTTGCTACTCATGATGAACTGGTAAATTCACCAGATTCAGAACTACATAAAATCTATGACGAATATAACGGTCGTCTAGGATCTAATAACAACTATTTTCAAATGATTCAGGTTGAGCCAAAGAAGATTACCGACAACAGTACTGGTCAGTTGGTTGCTAATCCCAACTATAAGAACAATGTCTTCCATTTCTTCTATGTTCCATTTAGAACCCGCAACTACAAGGTTAACTACGTGGACGACAGAGCTAAAGCTGAATTGGCAAATGCCAACACAGCTGCTGAGAGGCAGAAAATTATAAATAAATACCGCATCCTCCCCCAAGAGCGGGTTGAGAGTGACGCCAGGCATTATGATGCTCGGAACTACAAGCCGATCAAAGGGTGGAAGCTCGCCTCAGATCCACAACAGCAGCTCTTTTACGATGTAAATGAAGACACCAACGAATTCCTAGGTATCAACGGCACCGGCTCTGATGAAATCACCTTCTACTATCATGACGTGAGAATCATCGAAGTGCCAAAGGATAGTCAGCCACCCGACGGCTATGTTCGAGTGACTTTCAAGGCTAGCAATGGTGGTTCCTTTGGCACCGACGGCGCCGGAAATCCCATCAAAGAACTGACTTACGATGTCCTGGAGGGCACCAAGTCGGATCAGCTTCCCGTCCCCCAGGAATTGCCAAGCGGTGGCCCGGTGAACGGTAAATACTACGTCACCCCGGATGCTAACTATAGCTTCGCAAGGTGGGATAACAATATCCTCTTGCCTGCCGGAACTGTCCTTAAGAAAGCAGACGAATCTTCCTACGTCTTTACCGCACAGTTTGAGAAGCCTCCTATCGTCGTCACTGACGGCGTCGCGACCACCGAATCCTTTAAGGACCCGGATGGTACCTGGATCAATGACTTTGCACCCACTCTGGAAGAGCTAAAGGGATCTATTAAGCAAAAGGAAAACGGTGTGCCGACGGCGCTACCCGCTGACACTACTGTTGAATTCTTTGATGAGAATGGCGCCCCAATAACAACCCGTGCTGCTATCAACGAATTGATAAAGGAAAACGGAAAGTCTGACACGGAAGAACCTGTTCGTATCATAAAACTCAAGGCAAAAGTTACGTTTAAGGACCAAACCATAAGGGAATTGCCAGTCCCGATTCGGGTTTATAAGAACCGCTACGAGGCCACGCCGTCTGGCGATATGCCTGACGAGCTGAAAACGGCCACAGGGCCAAACGGTGACCTGGTGAACCTACTAAAGGACACCACTGCTAAGAACTACGTCAAGGTGACCGTGAAACCGACCAGTAAACTGGGTCTACCCTCTAAGACCTACTGGGTTAACCCCAAGGCTTGGGTAGAGATTCCCGAAATAACGGTCAGTCAAAGTCAAAAAGACTCCACTGGGTTCAAGCACTGGACAGCGGATCAGATTGCCCAAAATGAAAATAACACTGCAGATGGAGTTTATGACTTTGATAAGCGTCACAAGTTCACCGAAAACACGATTATCTCACCGATCTTTACCGAAACCCCAGGGCCTAACCCCCCAGGGCCTAACCCCCCAGGGCCTAACCCTCCAGGGCCTAACCCCCCTACGCCGGGGACGCCGTGGACTCCTGGTACGCCGTGGATTCCTACTCCGGGTACGCCCGGTGAAACTCCGGGTACACCGACACCTACCCCGACTCCAAGTACGCCAAGTACGCCAAGTACGCCAGAAAACCCTGGTACCCCTGGTAAACCGGGAGCTCCGGGTACGCCAGGAACTCCTGGCACACCGGGTGGAACCCCCGCTGCGCCAGGTTCGCCGGCTGCACCCAGCAGTCCCGACCAGAACAACAAGTCGAACTTCTCTGAACTTCCTGCCACCGGAGCCAATTCGCTGCTCTACCTTTACGCGGCGGTTCTGTTTACCCTAACCGGTGCCTTGGTGCTACGGATCAGCCGGAAACGTGCCCGAGACTAGAGCATATCTCTGAGCTGTACAATCACGCGCACACCTCCGGTGTCGCGCCGTCATGGAGGGCAGCCGCAACCCACCCGCGGCTGCCCTCCATGTCGGTTTCCGTCCCCCTGTCCCCGGCCGATAGAGGTGAGGTACCCCGTTTAATTTGCTGTCACCGCCCAGGTTATATATACTGTTTAGGCACTTCGGGGCATTGGCGCAGTTGGTAGCGCGCTTCCATGGCATGGAAGAGGTCAGGGGTTCGAATCCCCTATGCTCCACTTTTTGAAGATCCGAGGACAGCAAGTCCCCGGATTTTCAAACATTTAAGGACCCTATAGGGGATTCGAACCCGAGAGGGCTGGGCCCGAAAACGCGACAGCGTTTTCAGGTGCCAGCGCGAGGAATCGAAGATTCCGAGCGTGCCACGATTTTCGCAGAAAATCGTGGAATCCCCTATGCTCCACATTTTGAAAATCCGAGGACAGCGGTAGGGGATTTTCGAGTGGGATGATGACGAGCTCACCCTTGGACAAAAGAAAGAAGGCAGCTGGTCACAAAACCTGTTAACGAAGTAGTCGCACTAAGTTTGACCAACGACAAGCCCAAGTAGCTGCTTCTTACCTTCGCCTCCCTCGGCTCAAGTACAAAACAGGTGATTATCCGGTCCTATGGTTTCACGTCCCTCTTAGAGCCGCCCTTTTTGCTTAGGTACTGCTCAATGAACTCCGTTGGGGTCATGATTTCGGGACGCTCTAGGCCAAGGTCTGCGAAGTCTTTATCGCCGGTAATCAGGATGTCGATGTCGTCGTGCGTCGCGCAATACAGAACTGGGTAGTCGTTGGGGTCACGAATCGCAAACAAGTCCTTCGGGATGTGCAGCGGCGTGTAGGTTAGCTCGTAGCTGAGCCTCTCCAGGAAGTGGTCCAAGCTTTCCGTCTTGTCCGGAAACTTACGTAAGGCGACTTCCGTGAGTTCATCGATTACATAAGACGGAATGACCATCTGGTGTGCCTCGGTAATGAATCGCACCATGTCGCGAAACCGTGAGGTTGGAAAGAAAACCATCGAGATGAGGACATTGGTGTCCAGCATTATCCTCATTTGGTTACGCCAGCCTTGACGCTTTCAGCGGCACGTTCGCGACGAACTTCTTTGACCATGTCCACAACATCTTGCTCGGTCTTGATGCCGAGCCGGTCGGCCACACCAGCGAAGTCAGCCTGAGCCTCGATAAGGGCTTGTACCGAGGCGTTGACCATGACTACGCCCCGGCCCTCGTCAAGGAACATTACTTTGTCGCCGTCTTTAACCCCGAGTTTACGGCGAACCGAAACCGGAATGGTGATTTGGCCCTTTGAAGTAATCTTTGCCAGCTCCATGATTCGCACCTTTCGTCGGGATATAGGTTATCACGGGATTCCTTACTTTCCTTACCTATTATTTTAGGACGATTCCGCGATTTGGTAAAGCTCTCGGCTCTTAAGGGTTCGGGATTTCTTTGGCGGGGGAGCGGTTAGGGGTTCTAATCCCACGAGGGCTGCGCCCATCATGTTAGAAATTGGGGATTAAATCGGTGTTGCTGGTTATATAGACCACCAACCCCGATTTAATCGCCAATTTGCAACGCCGCAAAGCCCACGCACGCAGTTGCTGGTTCTGATGCGAGATGAGAAAAATGTTCAGATGCCCAAGGTGGGTTGGGCAATGATTGGCGGTTCCGCGACCTTAGTAATTTCGCCAAGTTTCGAGGTGGCGTTAATCAGTTTCTGATCCCATGTATAGACAGTAGGGATTCCGAATGCTTGGGCGGTTGCGACTACAACCGCATCGGGGGCTTTAATGTTGCATTCGGGAATCAGTCTCGCGGCTAGTCTTGCGACTTTTGGCGTCAAGTCGACCATACGAAGTTTTAGCTTGGCGAGCTTACGGATAGTTTTCCGCACAGCTTCACTCCTTGCCTGGGCATCCAATGATTGTGCAAGTTTCAAGTCGCTGTTAGCAATGATTTCAAGAACGACAAGGGACGGTAACACCAGTGTCTCTCTGTTTTCGTTGACGATCTGTTCGGCTCGATTGGCGTGATCGTCTGCGGTCTCATTGAGGAATAGTGAGACAAGGATGCTGGTGTCGATTACTGCTAAGTATTTACCAGGCATCACGCATCGCCCTGACCAGGGAAACGGAATCGCTGTCGTTAGCAGAGCCCTTCCAAATCCCTACAAGTTCACGCGCATCAATGGGTTCACCATCCCAATAGTAGTCATCAGGCTCAATAGAGGTGGCTTCCAGGAGAACAATGCTCATGCCGTCATCGCTGCGGGTGCCAACTCCAGTAACCTCGACAGGCTGCTCTATGAGACCACGCGCAGAGTTTGCCAATGATTCCGGCAAGTTTACTGTTACAGTCGGTAACCCCTCACGGCGTAGCTTAATCTGGCAAGGTGCATCAGGTGTGCGGTGCATGTACGAATAAATTACCCCGTTCACTTGGGTGAGCGCAGTGTCGGGTTCAATCTTGACTTGCGACGCTATCTTTCCTATCTCTGATGTAATCAACCGTTCCGGCAAGTCCCCGATATTCAAAGAAACCCCAGTTTTCGCGCCCTTGCCACCACGGAGTTTTGATAAGTCATCCACAGCCCTAAGACTACGATTCGTCCAGCCAATCGGCGCCTTCCTGCGGGATACCAACATATCCAATCCGGTATCAATGGTGGTTCCCGCCAGGTCAGGAATCTCTAGGACGGCTTCGGCTGAGCCAATGCACAAGTTCGTTACCACGGGTTCGCTGCGCTCTCCCCCCTCGACCGATTTCACCAGATCACTGGCACGTTCGAGCATTTTTCCGACTTCACTTGCCGGTATCGTACCGGGTTCGCCTTCCAGTCGTAAACGCATCTCAGACATATTCCTCACCGCCTTCCAAGATAATTGAACCACAATATCAACCCCGACGACAGGGGTTACACGCAAGTACCAACCCCCACGTTTCGCGCCGTGTTACGTGAGGTCCTCCCCCAACACCCTTGGGAACAATAGGGAACACCACAAGTATCGCCGTGGCGAAAGCAGGCGGAGCTAAGCCAGTGAAATGCAGCATTCCCGCGGTAAAATAGAGGTGAATACTTTCTGCAGATTGGAGGGCTACACATGGATGAAGGCGAAGCGGAAATACGTTTGGTTCTCCAGCATATGCACCAGCAAAAGGTCATTACTGATCAACAGTTCAAGGATATGAATACACTCATCGATGAGGATGGGACTCTTGGCGCACTGGCAGGCATAAGCGCTGTGGTACAGAATCATCCAAATGCCATTCCCTCAGAACTGCTTGACGAAATCCTCGCCCTCGAACCAGTGTTTGACGAGGGCTATTATGAAGAAATGCTAGATGCGTTGCAGGAGCGCGTCTAACCAAACGAAACACATCAGCAACTGTCTTGGCTATACGCCAAGGCGGTTTTCGGGATAAAAGTGAAGCGTCCCAGGTTTTGTTCCTAGGTTTTTTGGTTTGTTGAGAGGATTGTTTTATGCCTAGGAAGTATTCACAGGAGTTTAGGAATCATGCTGTTGGGTTAGTGCTAGACCGATCCCTCCATGCTGCAGGTATTCGGCAAATAGTTGAGGATGCGTAACGTGCCACTGATGCCCCACACCCGGAACGACCGCGAAGCGAGCCTCAGGAATAAGCCCAGCGATTTTACGCGACGCCGGCAGGTTCGCTTTATCTCTGCTACCGCAAACCACAGTTACCGGCATTTGCAAAGCTGGCAGCTGTGGAATGAGGTCTAAATATTTCAAGCTATCGAGTACACCGAAAAGCTCAGCTTTACTCAGTTGCGGTGGGCAGACCCACTTTGCGGGCAAAATTCGCATCAGCACACGCTGCAGGCTCATGAACAGTTTGGGCAGCTTGGCTTGAGGAGCGGAAATAAACAGCGAAACGACCTTGTCAGGGTGAGTGATGGCAATCTGTAAAGCTATCACTGCACCTAGTGAGAGCCCGACCAAGTGAACAGGTTCCGTGAGCGTATCAGCAATCTCGTTACTTATACCCTCTAATGACCAGTCAGCCATCGGAGATTTCACTTTTAAAACCTCGGGAGCTGCGCACTCGGTTTGCGCCAGCTGCTTGACTACAGGATTCCACACCTCACAGGTCTCACCCAACCCGTGCAAGAATACAACTTTGGGAATATCACTCATTTACGCACCGCGAGAATCCCTACAACCAGGCTGGTAATCAGGAAACCGGCGACATTTCCGATAGCGGTAACCGGTGAAACCACATGCGTGACCCCGAGAACAGCAAAACAGATAGCCGCAAGCAACAGTCCAACTGCTGCCAACAGCAGCCAGTGGCGCGTTCGCACATTTTTCTTTTCCATAAGAGTCCTCTCCCCGGAAGCGTTTTCACTGATTATCCCATAAGCGGGTGAGAGCGCGTCTCCCCCCTTTTGAACCATTTGCGAGGGGGCAAATACCCGCACTTTACTCAAACCAGATTCTATTTCGTCGCTATGAGTTGTGCGGCTCTACCTGCGGATATTCCTGTGAGTGCGGCAATATCGCGCATGGTAAAACCGTCATGGCTGAGTGACTTTGCCGTGGTCGCGGTGTTTTCTAGCAACTGTTCTTCGGCTTTGGCTAATTCGGAACGGCGAGTGGCTAAATTCATAGCTTGCACAAGCCGCCTATCTAAAGAGTCATCTGGCACCAGTTCAATCTCGACGTCAGCGTCATCTGGGAGGTCAGCAGCGAGAATGATTGCGTCGCTCATTCCAGCCAGCAAACGACGCAGAGTTGGTGCGTAATCTACCGCTTCGGGGTAGTCGATGGACTGCCCTGTCCATTGCCCTTGTTCTCGATTGAGCGTAACCCTGTACTTCATTTCGTTGCCCATCCTTTCCCAAGAGCCGGCTCTAACTGTTTTTCGATGTTTCGTAGGGTACCTGGCGGTATGTCTTTTCCAGGGTGATTCGGTACGGTCGCATAAACCACACCTAGTAAAGCAGCTAAACAAAACCGCTCAAAATTCAACAGCCACAAAAGCACATTTTCAACTGCCGCCGACAATTGACTTATAAATCCCGAATTCACCATAATATAGATGGAAGCACTTCGGTGCTCCACTTCCGAAGCCCGCATAACTGCGGGCTTTCGTGTACCCCCATCAGACAGGCTAAATACGGTCAGCGTAATAGGATTGCGCGCCTTGACGACTCATGCCGAGCAGCCCACCGATGGCTTGCCAAGTGACACCCTCACTGCGGGCTTTGCGTACCGCATCAATCAAGTCACGCTCCGCCGCTTCTTTCCGATCCCGGGCCGTCTGGATGAGCCGTAACACCTCCCCCTCGTTAATGGCGTGAGCATTACGGGTGATATCTGCCGGATCCGCCTCGGTAAATCGAGCCGCGTATTGTTCATATCCGTGTTTGAACGCGCTTTCCTTGAACTCCATATGTCAATTATTCTTGACATAATACTGCCCGTCAAGAAAACTTGCGGGGATGCTACGCCATGCGGGGCAGGGCGTCGTTGCCGTGGTAGCCGTCGTTGCCCCGGTCGGAGAATAGCGGAATAGGCTCGATATCAGACAAGTGCTAGGCTTTAGTGGTTTCGTAATTAAGGCTTGACTACAGGCGAAAAATTATGAAACAATTGAGTTGCCGGCGAGAAGAGGGTCAAGGATTCTTTTCCACTATGTGGATAGCTGGCAACAATCTTTTTTACACTCCCCACGGGTGCCGCACACAGTCGGGCGGAATCCGGGCACACACCTCGAAATCCTGCAAGTCTCTCTTGGACATGCGGCGTTGCAATCCCCAAAGCATGTAGTCTGCAATTTGCAATCCCGAGGATGATGCGGAGTCCCAGTAGCAAGGTGTTATTTCTTGGGGCATCTGGTTAGAAATATTCAGCAGAGCCGCCTCGGCTGCGGTTTTCTCGGATTTCGTGCCGAAGGTAGCAAGCACCAGGTACAGGTGGTCGTTTTTGTGGAAAGCTGTTTGGCACAACCAGCTGATGTGCTCGAATAAAGCTAGCTCGTATAGTCGCATTTTACCGGCCTGTTGCACATAACTATATGCCCTGGATTTGTATAGGAATGTCGCGTGGAAGGCTGGAGGTTGTTGGCTTAGTAACGCGAATACTTGGGCGCGTGTGTTGATGGAGTCGTTTTTTGCGTGGAAACCACGGGGTAGTGATATACCTTGGTCTTCCAGGGAGGCACGCAATACCAACATATTCCACAGGATGTCAGCATGTTCGTCTTTGAAAGTAGCGGAGCCGATTCCGAAATAGGGGCTGTCACTTGCTGTTTGCGGTTCCCGAAAATCCAGGGTGCCGGTTTCATCTATGTAGACGAAGTAATCTGCCATAGCGGTAATTCTATGCCCTGCGGGGCGGACCGTTGAACCGGTATCACGACAACTGTAACTGCGTTCCAGTACCGGTGGTTGTCCGCTGGGTTGTTGATGATTCCGTTCGTGGAACGCATTGGGAAAGACAGACAGTCCAGAAGATAATTGACGGTGTTCTAATCGAGGTCGCAGCATATGGGGATAACTATTCCATATTTAGATCAGCATTCCCGGTAGCCGGTAGGGGAGTCTACGTCAATACCCAATCGGTTAAAATAGAAAATACCCTGTGCACTGGGATAAAACAGAGCAGAGGTGAGCGCAATGTCTAACTTGATACAAATCCTGAAAGACTACGACACCTATGTATTCAGTCATCTGTCCGACGAGGCACAATCTCTAATCGAAAGTGATCGTAATGAAGGCGATCCTTGGATGGAGATAGATGACTTTCTTCAGTTCGCTTTATTGGATTCCGTTGAAGTACCCGAGAAACTCTTACGCGATACCGAATACGAAGTGAACACAGCGTGGGACGAAGAACTTCAGCTAAGAACCCTCAACTGGATACGACAGCATATGGAGAAACATGAAGGGTGAACCTGAAACAAGAGCTGTCCTCCAACACATGTATGAAAGAAATGTGATTACCAAAAAAGAGCTGGAGGACATGAACAGTTTCATCGACAATGATGGAACGTTCGCTGCACATGCAGGAATAAGTGCCGCGGTAGAGAACCCGTCAAGAGACATTCCTGCTGATGTGTTGGATGAGATTCTTGCCCTTAAACCCTTTTTCGACGAGGAATACTACCAAGACATGCTAGATGCGCTAGCCACCCGGCCAACTACCCATTAATCGCGGTATCGGACACGCCCACGTTATACGAATCAATCTGCCAGTACGGCTCGCGATGCTCGGACTGAATCACCGCCCAATGGCAGTTGTCCAAACCGCGCAGGCCATGCCACCGGGCCGGGTCGTGTCCCAGCAAAGTCACGATCCCCTGCGAGGTGGCAGATCCGTGGGAAACGAACAAAATCGTTTCGCCATCAGCAATTTTGTCAGCCCAATCGCGGTAAGCCTGAGACACTCGCTGGCCGACCTCGCGGCGCGGCTCCACGTTGGTAGTCGCTGGGTCAGGGTCGCCAAAATCGCGCCACGAGGTGAAATCATCAGGCCAGCCCGCCTTGATTTCCGTGGCGTTGAGCCCTTCCCAAGCCCCAAAAGCGCGTTCCATCAGGCGTTCGTCGACTTCGACGGGCAAGCCGAGCCGGTCGGCCAGCGCGTGGGCAGTGTCGAGGGCGCGGCCCAAAGGTGAGGAGACCACCCTTGTGAAAGGCAAACGAGCCAACCCGACTGCGGCGTCTTGGGCCTGCGCAATCCCCGTCTCGTTGAGGGGAATGTCAATCTGTCCCTGAATCCGGTGCTGCTTGTTGTAATCGGTTTGTCCATGCCGCCACATCACCAAGGTTTTCGTCATTGCCCTGTCCTCCTGTTCGGTCGACCCGTTACTGTTGTCCCTGCCGGCCAGCGTTATGAAAAGTCCTCGCCGATGAGGTCCAGCGGAGAGACGGGTTCGGGCGCCTGCACAGCGGGGCTGGACGGAGCGGGACTGTCAGTCTGAGCGACCGGCTCCTCCGGATCGGGCACATCAACTAGGGGCGCATCGGCCCACAAACGTTCCAGCGCGTAAAACTGCCGGTCGTCCTCTTGCTGGACATGCACCACAATCATCCCGTAATCGAGCAAAACCCAATGAGCCTGGGCCAAACCCTCACGACGCAGCAGCTTTAGGCCAGCTTTCGTCATCGCCTCGTCAACAGCATCAACAATGGCCCGCACCTGACGGTCGCTATTACCGGTAGCCAGCACAAACATATCGGTCAGCACCAGGCGTTCGGAAACGTCCAGGGCGATGACCTCCGTGGCCTTCTTCGATTTTGCTGCTTGACCTGCTGCTATGGCGAGTTCGATGGACTTGGCGTCAGCGCTCATACAGAAAAAATCCCCATTTCGGTTGTGGAATCAGGCAGGAGACCGTCTCCTGACGTGGCGGCTGGAGAGTCTAGCGCAGCCGCGCTCAGCGTGGCTTCCGTCTCTAGCGTAGTTCCCGAGGCAGACGTCACCGCGGCGTTCTTGTCCAGAGCGTAGATGAGCATACCCACGATCACGACGGTCACCAGCACGACCAACGCCCAGCGGGCCGCCTGACCCAGCATCAGCAAAGTTTCACCCCAACGCCCGGACTTGCGAATCAAACGTTCGGTGAAGGACTCTTCGAATTCGAACTCTTCCCAGTCGATGTTTTCCAGTTCTTCATCGGTGATGTCCTCGCCGAGTTCCTTACGCAAAACTTCAACATCGGCCTCGTGGAATTTCTGTTCGGCTTCTTTGAGCTCTTGGAGTTGTCGAGCCTCGGCTTGTTCCAGGCTTTCGCGGCGTGCCGAGCGGGATTCTTGCGGATTCCACAAGGTCGGCATTCCAGGTCGGCCGGGCATTCCCGGCATTCCGGGGCGACCGTAAGGCATTCCGGGCATCCCATAGCCCAGCATACCTGGCATTCCTGGCATACCTGGCATACCTGGCATACCGGGGCGACCATATGGCATTCCAGGCATCCCATAGCCCGGCATACCCGGCATACCCGGCATACCCGGCATTCCGGGCATCCCCGGGCGGCCGTAAGGATTCGGACGTCCCCACATTCCATAGGGAGCGCTCGGCTGTCCCGGCATTCCCGGTTGACCGGGCATCCCCGGACGTCCCGGCATTCCAGGCTGGCCGTACTGGCCGGGAATCTGTCCTGGTTGGCCTGCCATGCGGGGATCGCCTGACGGAGCTCCCGGAGTCTGAACCAGCATCTGCCCAGGTTGTGATGATTGATGGGGCTGACCGGGCTGACCCGGGACCGGTCCCGGTTGCCCAGGTTGTCCCGGCTGGGCAGGCGATTGCCCAGGTTGCCCTGGTTGGTGTGGCATCTGTCCCGGTTGCCCCGGCTGATTAGGTTGGCTGAGTTGATTGGGCTGGGCGGTTTGGCCTGGCCTCTGCCCAGGCATTTGTCCGGGTTGTCCGAGTTGCCCCGGCTGGGCAAGCGGCGGTGTCGGTTGTCCGGGTCGTCCAGCTGACAAGGGCGGGCGCGCCGCGAAGTCCGGCACCGTTCCCGGAGCCTTGGCGTCCGGTGCCAATCCGGGAGCCGCGAGGCTCGCGGGGCGTGAACCGGGCATTCCGGGCTGTGCCGGAGCAGTTTCCGGCGGAGTCTGCCGGTGAGGCGGTGCGGCTTCCATCTGGCCGGGACGCGGCACCGGAGGATTCGGTCGTGAGGTCGGTAACGTGGTTGACGACTGGGCCGGGTTTGGCAAGGCGCTGGGCCCTGAAAATACCGGAACTGGCGGATTTGCGCTGCCTCCAGGTGTCGCCGGCCTCGCCGCAGCGGAACCTGCCGGGGCGGAATTTGCCGGGGAAGACGGCAGGGGCCGGGACGCGCTGCCGGGAACAGGAGGGTTCGCCCCCGGCCTGCTGACCTGAGCAGAACCTGTCGAGTTCGGCGCTACCGTGGGAATCATGCCCGTCGTGGAAGGGGGCACCGGAGTCCCCGGTGTCGGCAACTGACGAACCGCCGTATCTGCGGGACGATTCCCGACCGGAACTGCGGGCTTTTCGGGCACCACGGGAGTAGTGCCGCGCACGAGGGGACGCTGGGCACCGGCGACTTGCGGCCCGGCAGCACTCACGGCCTGAGCCTTGCCAACTACCGGAATCATGCCGGTCAGAGCCCCGTCCTTGTCAACAGCACGCACGGCTTGGGCAGTATTGGGAACTTGCAGGGCGGGACCGGTCGGACCGGCACCGGGCAGCACTTGTCCAGGCCGAGGGGCGCTAGCTCCCAAGCCCGGTAAATTGACCGCCTGTACCGGCACGGGTCGCGGCCTTGGCTTGCCCTCGCTCACAGTCCCCCTCTCGACAAGGTCATCACGGATCCGTCTTGCGGCGATGCATCGTTGACCGCGGCTGCCGTCAAAGCCGCCTTAGGGACGGCGTATGACGCCTCCCGCGGATCCGACTGCAGTCTCGCATCATCGGCATAGAGTCCGTATTTAGCAATATATTGAACAACACCGTCGGGCACCAAGTACCACACCGGTTGGTGCGATTTTACCCGATTCCGACAGTCGGTTGAGCTGATTGCCATGGCCGGAACCTCAACCAAAGAGACATGCTGTGCCGGAAGGTTAGCGGGATCAAAGGAATGTCCCGGGCGAGTTACCCCCACGAAGTGCGCCAGTTCAAACAGCTTGTCGATGTCTTTCCAGCGCATAATGTCAGAAATCGCGTCAGCTCCGGTGATAAAGAATAGCTGCGCATCACCTAAAGCGGCTTTCAAGTCGGTCAGAGTATCAATCGTATAGGTCGTGGTAGCTCGGTCAATATCCACGCGGGACACCGAAAACCGCGGATTTGAAGCCGTCGCAATCACCGCCATCAGGTAGCGGTGTTCCGCCTCAGTGACCGGGCGCCCCAGCTTGAACGGCTGAATAAAAGTGGGCACAAAAATGACCTCGTCAAGGCCGAAAACCGCCTGTACTTCCGAAGCCGCCACCAGGTGACCGTGGTGAATCGGGTCAAAAGTGCCGCCCATCACCCCGATACGACGTCGACGCTGATTGGACTTTGCCGAATTTTCGGAGTCCAACGCCCAAACGCATCTGTGCGAGCGAGACTCCATGACGGCCTTTCTTAATCCTTTGCTACCCAAATACGAGCACACAAAACTTCCTTTTGTGAAATTATACCCACCCGGACCTGAGTGATTTCTGAAAATGGCAAGGAATTCTGTAGTCGGACGGCGACATGCATCCCGGTTCTATTCGGTTTCCCCAGGGTCGTTCCACAGGCCGGACTCGCGTTCCGCGTCCAGTTCTTCACGAGCACGTTTCTTGGCGTCCATCCAGGCGTGGTAGTCGATACGGCGCTGCTGGTTGGTGCGGCGGGTGTTTTCGTAGAGTCGCGAGTCCGTGCCGCGCGCGCCCAGCAGCTCCGCTCCGGCTTGCAGGGTCGGCTCCCAGTCAAAAACAACACCCGTTTCGGGGTCGCCAATCACGACGGTATCCCCCGCGTGAGCCCCGGCTTTCAGCAGGTCGTCCTCAACGCCCACGTTTGCCAGGCGGTCGGCCAGGTAACCGACCGCTTCATCGTTAGTGAAGTCGGTCTGTTTCACCCAGCGCTCCACCTGTTCGCCACGGATAGAGAATCCCGGCTCGCCCTCGATTGTGGTTGCCTCGATGGTGTAGGTCTTGGCGGGGCGCGCTGATTTCGGCTGCGGGCGCAACACGGGTCGCTCGCTGTCGTCCTCGGGCAGTTGGGAACGGTATTCCTGAACCATTTCGGCCAGCCCAAAAGCGAGTTCTTTCAACCCTTCGTGAGTAGTCGCGGAAACTGTAAAGACCGGCCAGCCGAGTTTCGCAATCTCGTTTTCCATCAGGGCGGCCATGTCTCGTCCGTCCGGGACATCGATTTTGTTGAGGATAATGGCGCGTTGGCGTTCCATCAGGGGTGGCAAGAAGTCCCTCCCGGGACGGTAGCGGTCCAGGGATTTCGCGTAATGAGCGAGTTCACGCTCCAAAGTCTTAATGTCGGCCAGCGGTTCACGTTCCGGATCCCACGCCGCCAAGTCCACCACGTGGGCAATCACGCAGCAACGTTCGATATGACGCAAGAAATCCAATCCCAGACCTTTGCCCGAGGCCGCGCCGGGAATCAATCCGGGCACGTCCGCCACGGTGTAGCGCGCGACCGGATTATCCACTACCGCCAGGTTCGGCACCAGGGTCGTGAAAGGGTAGTCGGCAATCTTGGGACGCGCCGCACTCATGGCCGCTATCAGCGAAGATTTGCCCGCCGAAGGATATCCCACCAGCGCCACGTCAGCCATCGACTTCAGTTCCAGAATGACGGTACGTTCTTCACCAGGTTCTCCCAAGAGGGCAAAGCCCGGTGCCTTGCGTTTCGCGGAGGCCAGGCCGTAGTTGCCCATGCCTCCCACCCCGCCGCGCGCGATGACCAACTGGGCATCCGGGGCATCTAAGTCCGCCAGAAACTCGCCATCCTCACTGGTGACGACCGTACCTTGAGGAACGTCCAAGAACAGGTCCTCACCGCGACGTCCATCGCGGTAGTCGCCCATCCCGGCTTGACCGCTTTCCGCTTTCACGTGCGGGCGATGATGGAACGGCAGCAGGGTTGTTTCTTGCGGGTTGACGCGCAGAACGACCGATCCCCCATGTCCGCCAGCCCCGCCGTCCGGGCCCGCTAACGGCTTGTATTTTTCGCGGCGAATAGAGGCACAGCCGTTGCCGCCAGCCCCGGCTTGGGCAAAAATTTTCACATAATCCACGAAGCTGACCATCTGGGCTACTGCCTCCTCCGGCTCCCTCACAGAGCCATCGTTACGTTAAACAGCAAGAGGGCTCGAACGAGCCCCCTCACGAAAGTTGTCACTGCCAACATTTAGGCGTTGGCGACTTCCTTAATGCTCACGATACGGCGATCGCGATGACGGCCGAACTCCACTTCGCCGGTCTTAAGCGCGAACAGAGTATCGTCCTTGCCGATGCCCACGTTAAAGCCGGGGTGGTAGTGGGTGCCGCGCTGGCGTACCAAAATTTCACCAGCGTTAACCAGCTGACCGCCGAAACGCTTGACGCCCAGGCGTTGCGCGTTCGAATCACGACCGTTGTGGGAAGAACCGAGACCTTTCTTATGTGCCATTGTTACACCCCTTACTTAATGGAAGTTATCTTAATGCGGGTCAGCGGCTGACGGTGACCTTGACGCTTCCGATAACCAGTCTTGTTCTTGTACTTGACAATGGAAATCTTGGGACCCTTGGCCGCGCCCAGTACCTCCGCGCTGACCTTAACCTTTGCCACGTCAGCAGCCTGGGACGTTACCTTGGCGCCGTCCACCAACAGAATCGCAGGCAGCTCAATCGTCTCTCCCACTGCCTTGTCTACCTTTTCCACCAGCAGCTCTTCACCGACAGAGACTTTCTCCTGTCGACCGCCGGCCTTAACGATTGCATATACCACGTCGAAACTCGCTTTTCTGAATGTCTTTCGTCCAACTGTGCCCTCACGAACCGCAAGAAGCACCGAAGTTCTAAATTACCGGATTTCACCTGTTTTTGCAAAATCAAGTTTCATCCACCGGTCTTGGCGGATACGCCAGCTCAACGTGGCCAGGCGCGCCAGGAAAAACACCCCGCAATAACACCCCCACAGCCAGGCCAGTCCCAGGATTCCGCCGGGCGCGAAACGCCACACCAGCACCAGAGCCGGGATATAAACACCCAGGTTGATTAGTCCCGCGAGAGCCAGATACCAAGTGTCGTTGGCGCCAATCAAGACCCCGTCAAACACGAACACCACCCCGGCCAGCGGCTGAAAGAACGCCGACACCAGCAGTGCCAAAGCAGCCGCAGCCAGCACTTCGGGGTCGCTGGAAAATATCCGCGGCCACAGCGAAGCCAGAGCCGCGATGCTCAGTCCCAGCACAACTCCCAGCCCCAGTCCCCACAGTGTCACCCGGCGAATCAGGTCACGCACCGCCTGGCGGTCAGCCCGCCCCAACTCGAAACCAATGAGTGCCTGCACCGCGATAGCCAGAGAATCGTGCAGGTTTGCCCCGAGAGTCCAGGTGTTGGCCGCAATCTGACGCCCGGCGATGGCGACTTCTCCTTGGGAGGCCGCCACCCACAGGGTGCCGAGGATGACAATCTGCATGGTGAGGGTGCGAATCATTAGGGGCACACCCCCGGCCAGAGCCGTGAAAATCGCTCGGAACTCGGGATGGAGCGCGACTTTGGCACGCCGAGCTCCGAACATAATTTTCAGCGCAAAAGCCGCCCCCATGCCGATACCGGCGATGGAAGTGCCGATGCCCGCCCCGGTGACTCCCAGGTTGAAACCATAGATAAACGCGGCGTTGAAAGCCACGTTTGCGATGGCACCGGTAACCGAAATCACCAGTGGGGTCTTGGCGTCCAACACGCCGCGCATGGCCCCGGTTCCCGCCAGTACCAGCATCATTCCCAGCATTGAAGGTGCCGCCGCCCGCAGATACGCCGCCCCCTGGACATTGACCGCCGCGGAGGCCCCGAACAGCGAAACAATCGGCAGCGCCCCGACCCACAGGACTACGGCCAGCACCACTCCCACCAGCAGCCCCAGCCAAGCTCCGTCCACCCCGGTCTTGACCGCACCGTGCCGATCCCCCGCACCCAACTGGCGTGAGGCCACTGCGGTCGTGGTGTAGACCAGGAAAATACAAATCCCCACCAAGAACACGTTGACCGACGAACCGACGGTTAAGCCGGCCAGCTCGGTCGTTCCCACGTGCCCAATCATGGCAGAATCCGCTATCACCATGAGCGGTTCAGCCAGCAGCGACCCCAGGGAGGGCACGGCGAGCGACAAAATCCGCCGATTCAGGGGTTGGTTTTCCGGTTCAACGCGTTGTGCCTCCGATTCAGAAGGTCGGTTCCCCGATTCAGAAGGTCGATTTTCAGCCGGCATGGTGTCCCCCGGTTTCATGTTCACAGTACCGGCTTCAAAATATCGGCCACAATCAGCAGCACCGTCATGGCGATGAAAGCGATAACCACCGTGGCTGTCACCGGCAACATTGCCGCCAAATCGACCGGCCCACCGTCGTCGAGGCCCCGCGCGCGGCGCACCCGCTTGCGGATGCCCTCATAAATCGCGCCCGCGGCTTGCCCGCCATCGAGGGGCATCAGCGGAATCAGGTTGAACATGAACAGGGTCATGTTCAACGAGCCGAACAACAGCAGGAAAGACCGCAACTTTTCCAGGATACCGTAGCCGACAGAATCACTGGCAGCGATAGAACCCGCGACCTGCCCCATTCCCACGATTCCCATCACCGAGTTCGGGTCCCGCGGCTGATCCGGCTGGAACAACCCGATGGTGGTTTGCCACAGTTTCACGGGCAGGGCCAGCAGGATTTTCGCGGTGCCTTTCCCGATTTCCCATTCATATTTGGCGACTTCCCCCAGGCTGGCGTGGTGGCGTTCGGTGACGGCAATAACGCCGATAACCGAGCGTTTCCCCCCTTCCATAGTTTGCGGGGTCACCTGGATAGTCTGGGTATTGCCGTCACGCCGAACCGTAAGAGAGGCAGGTTTCCCAGCAGGGCTCACCGCCACTTGGCTGATGACTTCGTCCCAGGTCGCAACGGCTTTACCGTTCCAGGCGGTGATAACATCGCCAGGTGTCACCCCCGCCGCGGCCGCGGGAGAGTCCGGCGAGACCGTGGCGACTTCACGGGTCGGCAACTCGTAACCAATCGCGCTCAACGCCACCAGCACGCACAGGAAGCTCAAGGCCAGATTCACCAAAGTGCCGCTGACCATCACTATGAGGCGCTGCCAAATGGGTTTAGCGTAAAACGCCCGGTGTTCCTGGCCGGGCGGAATCTCTTCGTTCGAGGCAATCCGGGCCTCCTCGGCCGCGGTCAGTTCGCCTTTGCGGTTTTTCGTGCGCCGCCCCGGATGCCCCGGAGCGTACATGCCGACCATTCTCACGTAGCCGCCCAGCAGCACCCACTTCATTCCGACTTCGGTTTCCCCGATTTGGCGCGAAAATATCTTTGGTCCGAACCCAATGAAATACTGGGTACAGAGGATGTCGAAGCGTTTTGCAGGTATCAGGTGGCCCAGCTCGTGCAGGGCAATCGACACCAGCAAACCCAGCACGAGGGCAATGATTCCAGTGAAATAATCCATGACAGGGCGGTTCCGGTGCGGCGTTTAGCGGTTCTCGATGAGCTCGGCGGCTCGCTGTTTGGCCCATTCCAGGATGCCTTCCAGCACGGACAGGTCCGGGTTGGACACCCCGTGGTGTTCGCTGACGACCTGTTGCACCACGTCATAGATACCCAGGAAAGGCAGACGTCCATCCAAGAAAGCATTAACGGCAATTTCATCCGCACTAGCCAGGACCGCGGGGTGAGTATCAGAAGCGGAGATAGCGTGTCGAGCCAAGCTGACCGCCGGGAAAATTGATTCGTTGAGTGGCTCGAACTGCCAGGTCACGGCACTGCTCCAGTCACAAGCGGGGGCTACCTCGCGCAGGCGGTTAGGTGCGGACAGTCCCAGGGCAATCGGAATGCGCATATCGGGCGGGGAGGCCTGCAGCAGGGTCGCGCCGTCCCGGAACTGCACCATGGAATGCACAATCGATCCGGGATGCACCACGACGTCGATGTCTTTCGGTTCAATGTCGAACAGCAGCGAAGCCTCGATGACTTCCAGCCCCTTGTTAAACATGGTGGCTGAGTTGACGGTCACCAGCGGCCCCATGTCCCAAGTCGGATGGTTCAAGGCTTGTTCTACCGTAACGTTTTCCAGTTCCGCGCGGGTTTTCGAACGGAACGGACCACCGCTAGCGGTCAGGATGAGACGCTCGACCTCGCTGTAGCCGGTGACGGTCGGCGAGCATAAGCCGCGTTCGTGTTTGCCCGAGCGCAACGCCTGCCAGATAGCGCTGTGTTCGGAGTCAACCGGCACGATTTGGCCCGGCCACCGCAAAGTGTCGCGCACCAGGGAACCACCGATGACCAGGGATTCTTTGTTTGCCAGGGCCAGGCGCGCCCCGGAATCTAACGCCCGCAGTGTCGCGTGCAGGCCGGAAATCCCCGCGATGGCGTTCAAAACGATGCCCTGGGGCACAAATCCGGCGGCCGCCTCGACTCCGGCCGGTCCGGTCAACAGGTTATGGCTGGCTCGCGGCTGGCCCAACTGTATCTCTGCCTCGCGGATTGCCTCGTCCAGCTCCGCCACGGAGCTGTTCGCCACAGCCACCATGGGGACTTCAAATTCAACAGCTTGACGAGCCAACACATCCAGATGCCGCCCGGAGGCAGCCAAGCCTTGCACCCGGAAATGTCCGGGATGGGCGCGAACGATGTCCAAAGCCTGGGTTCCAATCGAGCCGGTAGAACCCAAAATTACAATATCTTGCACCCGTTCATTCTAACGGCAAGTTTAGGTTTCGCTCATTTACAGCGACCAACAACCCCCACCAGGGGACCGATAAAGCCGCGCCAACTCCCTTGTGAAAGGGACAATCACTCGACTGCCAGCAGCACTTCGACCGCGCGAGCCAGGTATGCGTCCACCGGGCCTTCCAGGTAGGCTCGGGCTCCCTTTGCCTCCGCGAACACCGCGTCACGAATCTCTTTGCTGGTCAGAGGCTTGTTTTCGTCAAAATACGCCACCAAGCGGTCCAGCAGCGCGTCCACGTCCTCAATCCGGTAGCCGCGCTGGCGCCCTTGGGGATGAGCAAATCGTTTTCCTGCCGGACGCAACAGCCGCGGATAGAGAGTCGTGGCCTGTTCCGCCACCAGCGACATCCAGGCCTTTTGCCCGTTCACCGCGATATGGTCAGCCCGCGCCCGCGCCACAAAAGCCGATTCCAGCCGATCCATCGCCGCGTCGACTTCCACAAAGTTATATCCCCCGCGCACCACGTTGAATCCCTGGGCCCGCACCTGCGCCGCCCCGAAATTTGCTGGTCCACCGTTGCCTTCGTATGCCGAACGTGCCTTGGCCAAGAACTTGTCGACCTGGTTGCGGTCGTAGCCCTTACCCAGGAGTTTAGCGGTGCGAAACGTCGTGTCGCTCACGTCCCGGCCCTTTCCTTGTTTCTCTGTACTCTCAACAGTTTTCCGCACGCTTTCTGAGTTTCCTCTAAGCCGCGGGAGGCTGCTTCGCTTTCGCCGCGAGCTGCCCGCAGGCCCCGTCAATATCCGAGCCGCGCGTATCCCGCAACGTAGTGCTGATTCCAGCTTGCCGCAAAATCTCTATGAATTCGTCCATGACACGCGGCAGGGACGCATCCCAGATACTCCCCGGCGTGGGATTGAGCGGAATCGGGTTCACATGCGCCCAAGTTTTACCCCGTTCATTGAGTTTATCCGCTAGCAGCCGGGCTCGCCACGGATGGTCGTTCATGTCTCTAATCAGGGCGTATTCAATGGAAACACGCCGTCCGGTCGCTTGGAAATACGCATAAGCGGTGTCCAACAGTTCGTCGACCTGGTAGCGACGGTTCATGGGTATCAGTTCGTCGCGCAGTTCGTCGTCCGGGGCGTGCAGGGACACGGCCAAAGTGACCGGCAGCCCTTCCTGGGTCAACTTGCGGATTCCCGGCACCAGCCCGACGGTGGAAACGACCAGGTTGCGAGCCGAAATCCCGAAGCCTTGCGGGACTTCGGCGGTGAGGGTTCGAATCGTGTGCAGCAGGGATTTATAGTTGGCCAGCGGCTCGCCCATCCCCATAAACACCAGGTTAGATAGCCGCGCCGGACTGCCGAGTTCCCCGTCTTGGGCGGCCCGGGCGGCGAGTCGGACCTGTTCCAAGATTTCCGCCGCCGAGAGATTTCGGGTCAAACCGAGCTGGCCGGTCGCGCAAAACGGACAGCCCATCCCGCAGCCTACCTGTGAAGATACGCACAAGGTGACGCGTTTCGGGTAGCGCATCAGGACGGATTCCACTTGGGCGCCGTCGAACAGTCGCCACAGGGTTTTGCGAGTCCAGCCCCGATCAGCGACCTGGGTCACGACCGGGGTAATGAGCTCAGGCAGCAGACCGCGAGCCCGTTCCTGGTCGGTCTGGCCCAGATCTGTCATCTGGGAAGGCTCGGCTTCGAAGCGCCCAAAATAGTGACGCGCCACTTGGTCGGCACGAAACGGCCGCATTCCCGCCGCGGCTACCGCCTCACGGCGCTGTTGAGGGTCGAAGTCAGCGAAATGCCGCGGCGGTTTGCCGCGCGCCTGCGCCCGAAAGTTGAGTTCTGCCGCAGCCCCCGCGTGTGTGGCCCCCAGCGGCGGTTGTTCGTGGGGCAGAACCTGTCTCTCCATAGGTTTAAGTTTAACGGTTTTCCCGGAACTTCCCGAGCGGGGTCTAGGACAGCACCGGGGCTTGTTGGGAAAAGATAGCGAACTTCAACACGATATAGGCCACCGGCGCTGTCATCAGGATAGAATCCATCCGATCCAGCAGCCCGCCGTGCCCCGGCAACAGGTGACCCATATCTTTAATGCCGAGTTCCCGTTTCAACAACGACTCGCTCAAATCGCCCAGAGTTCCCACGACCGCCATGAAAACACCCAAAATAATCCCATAAAACCACGGAATCCCAATCCAGAACGTGCCTGCCACGGACACGATAACGGCAAACAGGACCGAACCGGCAAACCCTTCCCAGGTCTTGCGCGGGGAAATAGACGGTGCCATGTGGTGACGTCCCAGGAATCGCCCGCAGAAATAGCCCCCAGTATCCGAACCCAACGTGACGGACAAAACGAAAACCGCGGTGGCGGGGGCACCGCACTCCACCGCCAACAAAGCCAGGAAAGATCCCAAGAACGGAATATAGGCCACGGTCAGGGTGCTGACCGTCACGTTCTTGAGCGCATCTTCACCACGGTAGGGACCCGCCAACTGCCACAGCAGGGCGGCCGCCACCGTCAGGAAAGTTGCGGTTAGCATGGCCTCCAATCCGACTTGCCAAGCACAGATGAAAATCCCGATTCCCCCGATGACGACAATCGGCATGCCCAAATGCCGATCCGTAAACCGGATGGCGTGGCGAAACTCGATGAGGCAAGCCACAATCGTCACCACACACAAGGCTGCGAACAGGGGCTTCACCAGGAATAAGGTCAGTCCATACGCCGCCAGCAGTCCCGCCCCGACCCCGGTGGCCGCTACCAGGTTGCGGCCGGCCTTCTGAGATTTGTCGGGCGCGGATTGCCCGGGTTTAGGCTCCTTTTTCGCGGATTTCGCGGAAGCAAGAATGCCCCAGCGCGGTCTCCGGCGCTGCTGTGCGGCGCGGTTTTCCCTGCGGCTGGGCCGGGTCACCGGATGCACTCCGGTGTCCTCAGTCGCCGGGGATGCCGCTGGCTCAACAGATTGCGGCTGCTGGAAATCTTCAGTATCAACCATGCTCTAAAACCCAGGTAATAAACGGGTAATAACGGGCTGGCGAGGCCTAAATAGTCATCAACTCTGATTCTTTGGCAGCCAAGAGCTGGTCAATCTCATCGGTGAACTTCTTCGTAATGGAATCGAGTTCCTTTTCACCGCGTTTGATTTCGTCCTCGCCAAGTTCCTTGTTCTTTAGCATGGTTTCGAATTCGTCCTTGGCTTTGCGGCGCAGCGAACGCACGGATTGGCGGCCCTCCTCGGCTTTGGTTTTCGCCATCTTAACGTATTCCTTGCGGCGTTCCTCCGTCAGGGCGGGCAGGACGATGCGTATCGTTTTGCCGTCGTCAGTGGGGTTCACGCCCAAGTCGGCTTCCGCAATAGCGCGAATGATGTCTTGTGAAGCGGACTTGTCAAAAGGCTGGACGATGACGGTGCGCGCTTCGGGAATGTTAAAGGAAGCGAGCTGCTTTAGCGGGGTCGGGGCGCCATAGTAGTCGACCATAATGCCGTCAAACATGGCGGTGTTGGCTCGACCGGTACGGATGGCGGCGAATTCATCTTGGGTGGCGCTCAAGGCTTTCGCCATCATGCTCTTGGCGGATTTGAGGGTGTCTTCAATCAAGGGTTTCTCCTTTGTTCCTTAGCTTTCTCCACAGGTTCCCCGGTGGGTTTTCTTCGTTTCAATCACTTTTCGTTGTACAGCACAGTACCGATGTTTTCGCCCAGCAACGCTCTGGTGACGTTGCCCGGCTGGGTCATGCCGAATACACGCATCTTCAGCTTGTTTTCCGAACACAGGGAAAAAGCGGCTGCATCCACGACTTTCAGCCCATCGTGAAGCGCTTTCTCATAGCTGACCTCATCGAGTTTTTCAGCCTTGGGGTTCTGGCGCGGATCGTCGGTGTACACCCCGTCCACCCCGTTCTTGCCCACCAGCAGTTCCTGGCAGTGCGTTTCTAGGGCACGCTGTGCGCTAACGGTATCGGTCGAGAAATACGGCATCCCCGCGCCCGCCCCGAACACGACCACACGCCCTTTTTCGAGGTGACGAATGGCTCGCAAGGGCACGTAAGGCTCGGCGACCTGGGTCATCGTGATGGCGGACTGCACCCGGGTGCGCACTCCGGCCTGTTCCAAGAAATCCTGCAGTGCCAGGGCGTTCATGACGGTACCCAACATCCCCATATAGTCTGCCCGAGCACGGTCCAAGCCACGCTGGCTCAGCTCCGCACCGCGAAAGAAGTTCCCGCCGCCAACCACGATGGCAACCTGTACTCCCTGCGTCACCGCCGCGGCAACCTGCTGAGCAATATCGGAAACCACATCGGGGTCGAGCCCCACTTGACCGCCGCCAAAGACTTCACCGGACAGTTTCATCAAAACCCGGCGTTTACCGGGGGCTACTGAGCCGTCGTCGCTCATTTATCCTCTCCCTTGAAAGACCTACATCCTTAGACATTATACGCAAATGCCCCAAAGCCTTCATCGACCCTGGGGCATTTGCTTAGTTCAAATGGTTGCTAAACCCTTTCCGGGTTTACTCGCCAGCCTGCAAACGCGCAAAAGCGGTGACCTTACCCTTGGAGGCTTCCACAATCTTGCCGACCGTGGTCTTGGGATCCTTGGCAAAGGGCTGTTCGAGCAGCACGCAGTCCTTGTAAAAGCCCTTCATCCGGCCTTCCACAATCTTGGCGACAGCAGCTTCCGGCTTGCCTTCAGCCTTGGTGGTTTCGGTCAGCGTGGCGCGTTCCTTTTCGACTTCCGCAGCGGGCACATCCTCGCAGCTGAGGTACTCCGGGCTGTAGGCTGCGACGTGCATGGCGACGTCGTGAGCGACTTCGGCACCGGCCTTGTCGGTAGCCACCAGCACGCCAACGGTCGGAGGCAGGTCCTGGGAAGAACGGTGCAGGTAGACATCGACAGCTTCGCCCTCGACCTGACGCACGTTGCCGACTTCCAGTTTCTCGCCGATGATTGCCGCGACCGCGTCCAAGGTGTCCTTGACGGTGCCGTCAGCAGATTTGGCAGCCAAAAGTTCCTCTACGCTAGCCACGCCGGATGCCGCGGCGGCGTCCAGAATCTTGTCCGCCATCGCGATGAATTTGTCGGTCTTGACCACGAAGTCGGTTTCCGCGTTGACCTCAACCATAGTGCCGCGCTGTCCAGCCTTGGTGTCGGTGACTTTCGCGGCAATCAAGCCGGCCCCCGCGGAGCGGCCTTCCCGCTTCGAAAGGGACTTCAGACCCTTGACACGAATAATCTTCAAGGCTTCCTCGCGGTCGCCGTTCGCTTCTTCCAGGGCTTTCTTAACGTCAGCCAGACCCGCGCCGGTTTCTTCGCGCAGATCCTTCAGGTCTTGCATACTGTATTTAGCCAATTTTTCCTCCAGTTTCAGAGCAAGTTTCATGCACCGGGAATCTCATATCCCCGAATCTTTTTAAGGGCAGAGCGCGAAACCAATCGTTTCCCGCTCCTGTGCAGCCGATTACTCGGCCTTTTCGTCGGCTTTCTCGCCCTCAGCGGCGGGTTCAGCAGGCTTTTCCTCCGCCGGAGCGGTTTCGGCGGGCTGTTCCGCGGCGGGAGTATTCGCGTCGTCGCCGGCCAGCAGTTCGCGTTCCCACTCAGCCATCGGTTCGGCGCTTTCCGGGTTCTCGCCCAGTTGCTTCTTGGAGCGAGCCACCAGGCCCTCCGCGCAAGCGTCGGCGATTACCTTGGTCAGCAAATCGACCGCGCGAATCGCATCGTCGTTGCCGGGAATGCCGTAATCGACTTCGTCAGGGTCGCAGTTCGTGTCCAGAATGGCCACGACCGGAATCCCGAGCTTTTGGGCTTCGGCAATCGCCAGGTGTTCTTTCTTGGTGTCAACCACCCAGATAGCCGAAGGGGTCTTTGCCATGTCGCGGATGCCGCCCAGGGTCTTGGCCAGCTTGTCCTTTTCACGGCGCATCATCAACAGTTCCTTCTTCGTCAACCCCGAAGCGGAAGTGTCCTCAAAGTCGTACTGTTCCAGTTCCTTCAAACGCTGCAACCGCTTGTGTACCGTAGAGAAGTTGGTCAGCATTCCACCCAGCCAACGTTCGTTGACGTAAGGCATTCCCACGCGGGTGGCCTGTTCCTGAATGGACTCCTGAGCCTGTTTCTTGGTGCCGACGAACAGCAACGTGCCGCCGTGGGCCACGGTTTCCTTAACGAATTCGTAAGCAATATCGATGTCAGCGATGGTTTGCTGCAAATCGAGAATGTAAATGCCGGAACGGTCGGTCAAAATAAACCGCTTCATCTTGGGGTTCCAGCGACGGGTCTGATGCCCGAAATGTACGCCGCTTTCCAAAAGCTGGCGCATGGTAACGACTGCCATGTGGCGTCCTTCTTTCAGTTATGGGACACAGCTGCCCCGGCGTGCGCAACACTCCGGGGACGTCTACGTCCAATTTCGGTTAATGCCTGGTGTCCGCTCGCTTTCCCCACCCCGCAGGGACCTGGAGGATTGCGCTCATCACAGCTAAGCTGACGAAAAACCGGCAGCGCCGCGATTGCGAACACGCGAAGTCAGCTGCATGGGCAGCTGCGAGGGTTAACTTTACCAAAACTTCCTATGAAAAAGCCAATTCGGCGCGACCTGGTGCGGTTTTGTGGTTTATCCACAAGCAGGGCCAAATCGGGGTTTTCCACAGGGAAAAAATTATTCTCTGGTGTGGGTGTTCCCTTTCGCGACACACTGCAGTCATGAGAAAAGTTATCATCACGCTTTGCTGTTGCCTGACCTTGAGCCTGACCGGGGTGTCCGCTTCACCAGCCGCCGGCATCACCGCCGACCGAGGCTTACCCGCCGTTGCCAGTTCAGCGACCCCAACAGCCCTTTCACCAGGAAAAACGTCAGGTCTGCGCGACTTCCTGTACTGGCCTACAGGTCACCCGACGGCAGTTCCCCGCAAATTCGACCCACCGGCCCAAAAATGGCTGGCCGGACACCGCGGTATCGACCTCAGGGTGAGCCCCGGTCAAACCGTTTTTGCTGCGACTGACGCGACGGTGCTCTATGCCGGTAACTTGGCGGGTCGTCCGGTGATTTCCCTCGAGGACACCACCGGACGGCGCTACACCTACGAACCGGTAGAGCCTTCGGTCGCGGTCGGGGATGACGTGACTCGTGGCCAAGCTATCGGGACGGCGCTGGGAGGACACTGTTCTGGTGGGGACTGCCTGCATTTCGGGGTCAAGGACGGCCCGGACGGTTACGTAGACCCCTTGCGTCTATTAGGGGGAAGGATTCGCTTGTTCCCGGTTCACTAGGCGGATTGCAGACGATCGGCCGAAGCCGAGCGCCTACTTCTCAGCAGGGGAAGATGAATATTGAGTCGGGGCTTTATAGATGCCGGTAATCAAGTTGCTGCCATGAACGTACTCCACCCGGTACTGGGATACGGTGTTCGAAGGGGCATCGTATTTCAGAACCTCGCCCTTCTCGGAGCGAGCGATAATCGGGGGTTCTTCATTGCGAGCCACGACCCAAAAAACCGACCGGTTCTGTTTGGTCTTTCCGACAGAAACATCGAGGATTTCCGTGCGCGGCACCCCGGTTTCCACGTGGGAGTACTTCTTTGTGAAGGCATTGGACCACTGGGCCATCTCCTGGCACTTCGTGCAGGCATTGGTGTAAACCTGGTTGGCGAAATGGGTATCGCTCGCCACAAAGCTGTAGTACATGGAGTAGGTAAAGTACTTCACCACTGTGGCCGCGCCGTCCACGGAAAACTCGTGGAAAAACTTCGGCTTGTCAAACGGTGCCACTTTCATCAACTGATCAGCGGGAATGGTCTGTAGGTCAGCGGGGGAAGGTTTACCTTCGGTGGCCGCGGTATAGCGCGGCGCCGGTGCTCCGGGAATCGGGTCTTGGGTCGTTTCAGGGGCGGCGGGTTCGACCAGAGGAATATCCGCGGTCATCATTTCCCGGGCAGTCCTCTCATAGCCAGAAGCACCAACCGCAGTACCGCATCCCGTCAAGACCACAGCAGAGCACAGCATCACCAGCGATGCTTGTAAGATCCGCAGTTTCCCGACCATGACGCTCCTTTCGAGGCACCATACTCTACACGTTCTTAAAACATTGTATGTGTTATTGTAGGAAATTCATAGAATCAATCCAGCTTTTTCCCAGTTTTGTCAAGACATTCCCAGGAAACTATCCGTCCAGTTCAAAGGCTCGATTTTTCGAAATTTTAGAAAATCATTGGGGATTTTTTTAAATTAGGACTTTAGGCCCGGGGATGCGCCTGCAAATACACCGCGCGGAGCTTGTCCATCGACAGATGCGTATAGCGCTGGGTCGTGGCCAGGCTGGCGTGCCCCAGGATTTCCTGGACACTGCGCAGATCCGCGCCGCCATCCAACAGGTGAGTAGCGGCGGTGTGACGCAGCCCGTGCGGTCCCAAGTCCGGGACTCCCGCCTGCGCGGTCAGCCGATGCAGCATGCCGCGGACTATCCGCGTATCCAGCACCCCACCTTTTGCCCCCAGAAATACCCGATTCAGCGCCGGTTTTTCCGGATTGACCAGGGTGGGGCGGCCTTTTTCCAGGTATTCTTCCATCGCCAGACCCGCGGGAATACCGTAGGGTACGACCCGCTGCTTGTCGCCTTTTCCCGTCACCCGGATAGTGCGCTGGCTTTTGTTGATGTTAGCTAGCTCCAGCCCGGTCAGCTCACTGACCCGAATGCCGGTGGCATAAAGCAGCTCCAATGCGGCCCAGTCCCGCAGTTTGACCGGATCGGGAGCAGCGGAGTCTTCCCGATAAGCAGCGGCTCGAGCCGTTTCCAAGAGGTGCGCCGCATCAGCGGCCGACAGGACCGTGGGCAGGGCATTATCCGGCCGTGTTGCCCGCAGGTTTTGCCCAGCATCGCCCGGGACTATGCCGCGGACCTGCGCCCACGATGCAAAAGTGCGGAAGGACGCGACTCGGCGAGCCAGCGTGGCGCGGCTCATCCCCGCGCGGCTCATCGAACCCAGCCACGTCCGAATCCGGGCAGGATTAGCCAAATCCGCACGCAGCCGCGACACTCCAGAGTCATCCTCAGAATCGGAGTCGACCAGGAAAGTCATCAATTCCCGCAAATCCGTGAGGTAGGCCCGCACGGTTTGCGGGGAAAGCCCCCGGTTTACGCTCAGCCATTGCCCAAAATCAGCGGTGATTTCCGAGGCGAAGTCCGCGGCTGGATGATTTTCACTCACCCCATGATTCTATCTGGCCATAGCAGTCGCCCCCAGGCGATACCGCCCGTTGCGGGTTTCGACCTTGCCGTCCAACTCCATCAATCCCAGCTCGCTTTGCACCGCGCGAGTGCCCAAACCGGCTCCACGAGCCACCTGTTCTAAGGATTTCCACGCCGTTTTCGACAGGGAATCAATAACTTTCACGCCGTCACTGCTCAATCCGGCAAAGAGCGAGGGCGCCGGGATTTGTCCGGCGGAGTTGCGCTGGGGTGCAGACGCTGCCGCCCCGGCATCGGCTTTGTTTGCGGACACTCCGGCACCGAACACCTTTTGCTCCTGAGCGTTCAGCGGAAACATGAGTTCCATGATTTCCTCCGCATTCGTCACCAGGGCAACGCCTTCACGAATCAGCCGATGGCATCCTGCCGAAGCAGTGGAGGTGACCGATCCGGGCACCGCAGCGACCTGACGTCCCTGCTCTGCGCCATGATTGGCGGTAGACATCGCCCCGGAACGCTCACCGGCTTCAACGACCACTACGACTTGAGACAGAGCCGAAATGATGCGGTTCCTGGTCAAAAACAGGTGTTTAGCGGGACGCTGGGAGGGCGGGGCTTCGCTGACAATCGCCCCGGGTTGC